>OIWS01000051.1_pt1 | contig 160921 bp, 141 predicted proteins | sample 1587611 | NCBI WGS metagenome assembly OIWS01 (sample SAMEA3888919, study PRJEB22519) | human gut metagenome | biome: human gut; feature: human-associated habitat; material: faeces | place: Denmark | collected 2010 | reverse complement strand
GTCGTAACAAGGTAGCCGTATCGGAAGGTGCGGCTGGATCACCTCCTTTCTAAGGTGTAAAACCTCAAATAGGTTCGAAAGAACCGGGTTCGGCTGAGACGCCGAGCGAAGAAAAGGTCGGTTTGCGAGAGAGAATGGTAAAGACTGTACGGTTTTGAAGGAACATGGCCGAGTGAAGCACGAGAGTGCGGAGCGATAACGGCGATGGACTTTCAAAAGGAAACAAGTGGAAGACGCCACGCACCGAAGCGCAAGAGCGTGGGGGTGTAGCTCAGTTGGTAGAGCGCCTGCCTTGCAAGCAGGAGGCCAGCGGTTCGAACCCGCTCATCTCCACCAACCCCGGAAGGGGTCAGACGGGCTCATAGCTCAGCTGGTTAGAGCGCGCGCCTGATAAGCGCGAGGTCGGTGGTTCGAGTCCACTTGAGCCCACCAATAGAACCTTGACAACTGCATAAAGAAGATAGTAAATTCGCGGAGAAAAAGACAAAGAAAATAAAGCGAGAGGTAATGTAGATTATCTGCGCTGCAATTTCAATGGATTTTAAAGAAAGAAATAATAACAAATGCAAAGGCTAAAGTGCGCAGAGCACGCGCACGAAAGCGAAACTCATGCGTTAATATTGCTGATAAAACAAGAGATCAAGCTATAAAGAGCATAGGGTGGATGCCTTGGCACCAAGAGCCGAAGAAGGACGTGGTCAGCTGCGATAAGCCATGGTCAGCCGCAAGCAGGCAATGACCCATGGATTTCCGAATGCGGAAACGCGGCACGTTAACAGCGTGTCATCATGTCATGAATAAATAGTGACATGAGGGGAACCCGGTGAACTGAAACATCTAAGTAGCCGGAGGAAGAGAAAGAAACATCGATTTCCTTAGTAGCGGCGAGCGAAAGGGAAAGAGCCCAAACCGAGGGTCTACGGACGTTCGGGGTTCGGACTTGCAAAAATCGAAGTACTTATAGACGAAGAGGTTTGGAACTTCCTACCAAAGAGGGTAACAGTCCCGTAGTCGAAATGAGTACAAGAGGGCGAGAATCCAGAGTACCACAGGACACGAGTAATCCGGTGGGAAGACGGGGGGCCCACCCCCCAAGGCTAAATACTACTTGGTGACCGATAGCGTATAGTACCGTGAGGGAAAGGTGAAAAGAACCCCGGGAGGGGAGTGAAAGAGTACCTGAAACCCTATGTTTACAAGCAGTGGGAGCGAGAGCGACCATGTACTTTTTGTAGAACGGGCCGGCGAGTTACTGTGTGCAGCGAGGTTAAGTTGTTAAGCAACGGAGCCGAAGGGATACCGAGTCTGAAAAGGGCGTAAAGTTGCATGCAGTACACCCGAAACCGGGTGACCTATCCATGGACAGGATGAAGCGACGGTAAGACGTCGTGGAGGTCCGAACCACACGTACGTGAAAAGTGCGGGGATGAGCTGTGGATAGCGGAGAAATTCCAATCGAACTCGGAGATAGCTGGTTCTCCCCGAAATAGCTTTAGGGCTAGCCTCGATTTAGATTACCGGGGGTAGAGCACTGAATGGGCTAGGGGGCCACAAAGCTTACCGAACCCTATCAAACTTCGAATACCGGATAATTGATGATCGGGAGTCAGACAGTGTGAGATAAGTTTCATTGTCGAAAGGGAAACAGCCCAGATCTACGACTAAGGTCCCAAAGTTCAAGTTAAGTGGAAAAGGATGTGCAATTGCGCAGACAACCAGGATGTTGGCTTAGTAGCAGCCATTCATTCAAAGAGTGCGTAATAGCTCACTGGTCGAGTGATTGTGCGCCGAAAATGTAACGGGGCTAAACTTGACACCGAAGTCTAGGCAGAAGGAAACTTCTGGGTAGGGGAGCAACGTGTACGGGCAGAAGCAGAAGCGGAAGCGACTGTGGACTGTACAGGAGAGAGAATGCCGGCATGAGTAGCGAGAGCAAAGTGAGAATCTTTGCCGTCGAAAGCCTAAGGTTTCCTGAGGAAGGCTCGTCCTCTCAGGGTAAGTCGGGACCTAAGCCGAGGACAATAGTCGTAGGCGATGGACAATCGGTTAATATTCCGATACCGCCGAGCAACCGGATGCAGTGACACAGAAGGATAGGCAGAGCGTGGCGATGGTAGACCACGTCCAAGCAGTGAGGCTGTTGTGTAGTGAAGTACGCACAACGGAAGGCTGGGCTGTGATGGGGAACGATTACGATCGGTAAGCTGCTGAATTCACGCTGGCGAGAAAAGCTGCTACGAAGCGAAGGCGCCCGTACCGCAAACCGACACAGGTAGGCGAGGAGAGAATCCTAAGACGAGCGGGAGAACCCTTGTTAAGGAACTCGGCAAAATGACTCCGTAACTTAGGGAGAAGGAGTGCCCAGGAATGGGCCGCAGAGAATAGACCCAAGCGACTGTTTACCAAAAACACAGGTCTGTGCGAAGTAGAGATACGACGTATACGGGCTGACACCTGCCCAGTGCCGGAAGGTTAAGGGGAAATGTTAGGGCAACCGAAGCATGGAACTTAAGCCCCGGTGAACGGCGGCCGTAACTATAACGGTCCTAAGGTAGCGAAATTCCTTGTCGGGTAAGTTCCGACCCGCACGAATGGTGTAACGATTTGGGTACTGTCTCAACAAGGGACCCGGCGAAATTGTAGTATGTGTGAAGATGCACATTACCCGCGATAGGACGGAAAGACCCCGTAGAGCTTTACTGTAGTTTAACATTGGATTCCGGTAACATATGCACAGGATAGGTGGGAGGCGGAGAAGCAGTGATTTCGGTTGCTGCAGAGCCGACGTTGGGATACCACTCTTGTGTTACTGGGGTTCTAACCTGTGGCCGTGATCCGGCACAGGAACAGTGTTAGATGGGCAGTTTGACTGGGGCGGTCGCCTCCAAAAGAGTAACGGAGGCGTCCAAAGGTTCCCTCAGAATGGTTGGAAACCATTCGAAGAGTACAAAGGCAGAAGGGAGCCTGACTGCGAGACCGACAGGTCGAGCAGGGACGAAAGTCGGGCTTAGTGATCCGGCGGTATAGAGTGGAATTGCCGTCGCTCAACGGATAAAAGCTACCTCGGGGATAACAGGCTTATCTCCCCCAAGAGTCCACATCGACGGGGAGGTTTGGCACCTCGATGTCGGCTCGTCGCATCCTGGGGCTGAAGCAGGTCCCAAGGGTTTGGCTGTTCGCCAATTAAAGCGGCACGCGAGCTGGGTTCAGAACGTCGTGAGACAGTTCGGTCCCTATCCATCGTGGGCGCAGGAGATTTGAGAAGAGCTGTCCTCAGTACGAGAGGACCGGGATGGACGCACCAAGGGTGTATCAGTTGTCACGCCAGTGGCACAGCTGGGTAGCCAAGTGCGGATCGGATAAACGCTGAAGGCATCTAAGCGTGAAGCCGACTTCAAGATAAGATCTCCCATCCGCAAGGAGTAAGGCCCCATGTAGACCACATGGTTGATAGGTCGCAGGTGGAAGTGCAGTAATGTACGCAGCTGAGCGATACTAATAGGCCGAGGGCTTGATCAAAGTGAATTTACCGAACTTATGCAGTTATCAAGGTTTTATTAAAACCAATCACCTTTCCGGTGGTTAAGCTGAGGGGTTCCACCTGTTCTCATTCCGAACACAGAAGTTAAGCCCTCATACACCGACAGTACTGTGCCGGCGACGGCATGGGAGGATAGGCAGCTGCCGGATTCCAAAGAAACAGTCAAATGACTGTTTCTTTTTTTGTTACCGGTTGACTGCGGTTGTGCGGATTTGATGATCCGTATTGACAAATCGCATTGCATTAAATATAATTTTAGTCAGCAAAGTGGATAAAGCTTTAGAAAACGGAGAATATCTATTGAAAAAGAGTTTTAACAAAACAGCGCGAGTTAAAGCAGCATTTAACCCGTATGATCCGGCGTTTAATCCGGTGCAGGACGCAATAACTCTCTGCATTGTTGTTCTGACTTGCCTTGTTCAATGTTTGATTTTGAATGCGTTTTACACGCCGTACCACATGCTGTCCGGCGGAATTACAGGTATTGCGATTCTGCTTGACTACACTGCGAGTATTCCCCGATGGGTCACGCTGGTTGTGCTTAACATTCCGGTGCTTATAATCGGCGCAAAACGAGTGAACGTTAAATTCATTGTTTTCAGTGCAATCGGAACAATATGTTACTCTGTTATGTTTTCGCTGCCTTTTGTGCGCGATTTTACAGTTGATTTGGGTGAAAACTCTGAGTTGCTGTCGGTCATTGTCGGAGCGGCGCTTATCGGTGCATCGGGTGTTCCTGTTGTAAAACGCGGCGCAACATTGGGTGGAATGGATATTTTGAACGTTATTCTGAGCCGCCGCCTTTCGGTTCCGATGGGAAACATTTGCATATGCTATAATATTGTGATTATGGCTGCGTTGGGCGTGTTTTTCGGGCTTAAACCCGCACTGCTGAGCCTGATGGCAACATTTGTTTCTTCCGCCGTGCTGAATTACACAATGGCCGGGTTTAATCATACAGTGACGGTGTTTATAATCAGTCAAAAGTGGGATGAAATCGCTCCGCATGTTCTCAACGAGATGAAGCGCGGCGTGACTTTCCTGAACGGCGAGGGGGCATATACGGGTGAACCGCGCAAAATTGTTTATTGCATTGTTCGAACCACCGAAATTGCCGCCCTGAAAGCAATCGTCAAAGCAAACGATCCCAAGGCTCTGTTTTCTGTAATTGAAACCAAGGAAGTCGTCGGGAGAGGTTTCGGAATCATGAATTAAAGCTGCAAAAGAATTAAGGAGAAATTGAATGTTCAAGAATATTGACAAACAGGCAAAGCTCTGCCTTAAGGACCTCGTTGACTATCGCGACGGACAGATTGTGAGCAGAACCCTCGTTCAAAACAATTTTGTCAGCATGACCTTGTTTTCTTTCGATAAAAATGAAGAAATTTCAACACACGCTGCCGGTGGAGACGCTATGGTGACTGTGCTTGAAGGTACGGGACGGTTCACCGTCGGCGGGGATGTTTTCATCCTTACGGAGGGTGAAACTCTCATCATGCCGAAGGACATTCCGCATGCTGTATTTGGCGAGGAGAGGTTCAAGATGCAGCTCATCGTTTCTTTTTGATTGCCTGAAGCTTACTGAGTTCGGCGAAGCGGACTGAATTTTCTTTCCGGCATGAAAGAAGTTTCCCGTGTTGATACTGACGTGCCGAGAACAAAACTGCCGCTGCCGTATTTTTTTCGTATGATGTCGGCAGTTTTTTCAATTTTAAGCTGCCTGTCGGTTTGTTCATAATCGTCAAACAAACAGAGCTGAATCGGCTCATTTGCGGATACAAGACCGCATGCACGTATGCCGAGTGAGCGTATCGGACGTTTCCAATCGTAGCTCTCGCAAAGCAGATTGAACGCTGCATCGCGCAGTTCGATTGAGAGACAACTTGGGCGCGGAAGCCGAACCTGCCGCTCAAACGTTGAAAGAGTGCTGTCGCGAACATGCAGAACAACAACGCCTGCTTTGAGTTTGTGTTTTCTCAGCCTTGCGGCGACGTTTTCGCCGAGTGATTGAAGCATACGGAGCGCATCGCCCGCGCAGCAGATGTCGTGCGGAGGGGTGCTGCTGTTGCTGATGCTTTTCAGTGCCGTTTCAATTCCGTAATTCTGCACCGGGCTTTCATCGAGTCCGTTGGCATAACGGTAAAGCTCTGCACCGCTGCTGCCGAGCCATTCGCAAAGAAGAGCGGGATCGGTGCGGGCGAGATCGCCTATCGTAAACACGCCGCGCAGATTAAGCCTGTGCATTGTCTCCTTACCGACAAAAAGCAGACTTTCAACCGGAAGCGCAAAGATTTTTTCCTTAAAACCGTTTTTCGGGATGACCGTGGTTGCATCCGGTTTTTTCATATCTGAACCTAATTTGGCAAAAACTTTGCAGAAACTGACCCCGACTGAAGCCGTAAGACCGAGTTCGCGGCGATAGCATTCGCGAATCCTGTCCGCAATTTCGCGGCCGTCTTCGACGGTCGGGGCATAAGCCGTGACGTCAAGCCACGCTTCATCCATTCCGAAAGGCTCGATTTTGTCGCTGAAGCGCATGAGAATTTCACGGCTTTGACGCATGGCTTGCTCGTATTTTTCGAAATGCGCGGGGACAATCGAAAGATTGGGGCATTTTCTAACCGCAGACACGATGGTTTCTGCGGTTTGAATCCCGAAACTCTTTGCAATATTATTTTTTGCAAGAACAATCCCGTGCCGCGCCTCAATATCCCCGCCGACAACAAGAGGAAGCCCTGCAAGCGATGGGCAATCTCGGATTTCAACTCCGGCATAAAAATTATTGATATCAACATGGAGTATCGTGGCACACATATCGCAACACCTCTGCAAGCGCGTACTAATCGCCTAATGGGCGACTGAACATATGATAATACCCTTGAACAGAGATGTCAAGAGGCGATTTCTCAATATCAGAGAAATATTTTAAAAAAATCTCTTGCAATCGGATGCGAAATGCATTATAATGCGGATAAGGAATTACAGGTGCGTTTCACGAGTTGAATCGCGGCCGGCTGCGGAGGGAAAAGTGAACGGAAATCGTGAATTCGGAAGGAAACTGGCAGAGCTTCGCAAAGCGTGCAAACTCAATCAAACTGAGGTTGCGCAAAAAATCAGCCTTGAATGTACAACTTTATTTAATCGGGATCCAATAACGAACCGCGCTGTCAGCAAATGGGAGACCGGCGACAGTCTGCCGGATGCACAGCAGTTCATCTCCCTGTGCGGAATTTACGGAGTGTCAGACGTGCACAGGGTTTTTCGCAGCAAAGAGTGCAGCGAAGATCCGTTTTACGGTTTGAATCGCGTGGGCATGGAACGCGCGAACGAGTATATTTCAATGCTGCGCGAGAATCCGAGCTTTTCACATCAGGCAAAAATCACCCGTATAAGGCGGCAGATACCGCTTTACGATATGCCGGCATCGGCAGGTTCCGGCGTTTTTCTTGACAGTGACTCCTACACACTGATTGATGTTGACGAAAATGTTCCGGAAGCAGCAACCCTTGCTGTCCGCATAAGCGGGGATTCAATGACGCCGCTGTTTAACGACGGACAAATTGTTTACGTGCATCATCAGCAGGAACTTGAAAACGGTGAAATAGGCATTTTTGTTCTTAACGGAGAAGCTTTCTGCAAAAAACTTGATTCCGAATCCGGCAGCGTCAGATTGATTTCACTCAACCCGAAGTATCAGCCGATAAAGATTAAATACTCCTATGAACTGCGGGTTATCGGAAAAGTCGTGGGATAAATACGGTGCGTGTCACGGCAGGTTTGAACCGGCGGAGGGCATCTCAGCGGCGGAACTTATTTGTTTGCATGAATAATTAATATGCTTCGGTCTGAATTTTCTTCAGAAAAAGTGAGGACGGATGAAACAGATTCTGCGCAAAGCAATTGCTCTTATTCTTGCAGTTACGGCTGTGCTTTTTCCGCTTGCTCAGATGGCAACTTTAATCCGAACAACAGATTCCGCAAAACTTGCAAGCTCAATCGAGACAGCCGATACAAACAGTGTTGTTATTAAAGCGGCGATAGAAAAGCATTATGACGGTGACGGTTGGAATTTTGAGCCGCGCACTTCCGACGGTGTTCACATAACGCCTCAAGGCGACGGTATGCACCTGAAAGGACACCCGGACGAGGCGTTCTTTGTGTTCGAAAAAACCGCAGCATTGGAATTCACGGCAGAATTTGATGCCGGCTGGACATATAACAGCAAATATTCATATTTTTTTGGGAATGATTCGGAGGCAGCCGAAGTAAAAAAACTTGCGGATGGCTCGGTGAAATTTACATACAAGGTGAAAAAGGGTGCAAAAATTGCCGTGACGGAACTTACGGCTGCGTGCGTGAATGCAACTGCGGATGCGCTGCCGCGACTGGATATAAGCATCGACTGCGATTTTGAATCCGTAACAAAGGATGAATGGGTCAACGCAAAAATATCGCTGCAACTCGGAACAAAAGTGTTTGCAAGCGGTAATTATAACGGCAGCGGCAAGGTTAAAGGGCGCGGGAACTCGTCATGGGGTTATGATAAGAAGCCGTACTCAATCAAGCTTGACGAAAAGGCTTCACTGCTCGATATTCCGAAAACAAAAAAATATGCAATTGTTGCGAGTTACACCGATTCAACCCTGATGCGGAATTATATTACTTATAAGGCATATCAGGATCTGATTGGTATCGATTATGTTCCGAAATGCGAATTTGTTGATGTTTATCTCAACGGCAAATACAACGGCATATATATTTTGGTTGAAAGAATTTCAATTGAAAAAAACAAAATTAACATTGCCGAAGCGGATGAAGAAAATATTACCGGCGGTTATCTGATTGAAAAGAACGTTCACGGAAGAGTGAACTACAAAAAGGATCAGGTGTTCGACTGCCCGTATCAGGCGAACCAGGTGAAGGATCATTTTGTCTTGGAGGAGCCTGAAATTGAAGATACTGAGCTGAGGCGTGAGGTGCTGCAATATCTGAACGTCTACATGCAGCGTCTCCATAACTCGGTGATGGGATTCAGCTCGGAACAATATACTGAATACATCGATGAAGATTCATGGGTCGATTTTGTGATAGTTCAGGAAATCAGCAAAAACATAGACGGCAATTTGAAAACAAGCTGTTGGATGTATAAAGAGCGCGACAACAATAAACTTTACATGACTGCTTTGTGGGATTTTGACCTTGCCTACGGAATCGTGAACTGGAGCAATGCGGATGAGGAACGAAACGATGCATCGGATTGCCCGGGCAGCGGAACATATGAAGACTTTATGATTATTAATTCATCCTGTCCGTGGATAAAAAAACTTTATCAGCAGGATGAATTTCGTGAGCTGTTGACGGAACGATATACCTGTTATCGCACAACGGTGATTGCGGAGCTTCAGGCTCTGATTCCGGAGCAGGCAGCGTATCTTGCAAAAGCCGAAGATGCAAACTATAAATTATGGAAGAAAAATTTCAGCCTTGGCGTTGCAAACCTGAAGACTTGGCTCAACGGAAGACTTGAATGGCTGGACGAAGTTTGGCTTATCGAAAACTGATTTGAAGGAGGAAAGTTTATGACCAAAATTTGTGCTTGTTTGATGATTGCCGCGCTGCTTTTTTGTTGCTTGTTCGCGGCATGCACACCCAAGAACGATGTGAATGAAGCCTTAAAAGATACGTTAAAGATTGAAATTCTCAAAATCGGCAAGGCTGATTGCAGCATTATTACCGACGGAACAACATCCATTGTTGTTGATTGCGGAGAAGAGGATGACGGTGCGGATATTTCGGCAGCGATGGATGCGCTCGGAATCAGCAGCATCGATTACCTGATTATTACACATTACGACAAGGATCATATCGGAGGTGCGCCGACTCTTTTGAAAAAATATAAAGTTTCGAAGCTTCTTGAGCCTGATTATACTCCTGTCGATACAACGGCATACGCTTATATGTCATACAAAAATGCTTTGACGGAAGCGAAAGCCAACGGAAAATGCGGGAGCACGGAAGCTGTATCTGACTCGGTCAGTCTGACTGTTTCCGACATAAAGCTGAACATCGTGGGCACGTTCGGCAAAGATTATGCAAAAAACCAAGACAATAACGATTCGTTGGTCGTAAGTCTCGAACATCTCGGAAACAGCTTTCTTTTTGCGGGCGATATTGAAAAGCAGCGTATTGCCGATATGCTTTCACAGGGAAGGGTACAACCTTGTGATTTTTTGAAAGTGCCGCATCACGGCGTTTATAACTCAAAGCTTGAAGACTATTTTTCAAAAGTTAACATGAAATATGCAGTCATAACGTGTTCCGATAAGAATCCTGCGGAACAAAAGACTTTGGATCTTTTGACAGCAAAGGGGTGCCGGACTTTTTTGACTTCGAACGGCACGGTGCATATTCGCAGCACAAAGAGCGGAATCGACATTTCACAATAAGACTTTGCTTGTTTTCGATGACTGTCCGATGGAGCGGCAGCAGATTCCGCAGGTGATGTCGCGTTTCAGCGCAGCTTTGTTTCGCACCTGCAAACAGGTTCCCTGTTTTGCCGAGGGCACGTTTGACAAGGACAATCTTTATAACGATGAATTGGGCTGACTCTGTCGGATAACAGCGGATACGGAAAACCGAGCGTGCAGCCGCATCGTAAAAGCTTGCCAGTTCGGCATTGCTATGCTATACTATAATTGCAGTAAAAGCTGCATGATTTTCCCGAAAGCCTGCGTAAGCAGTGCATAAGCGGGATGTACGGAGGACGATTCGGATTATGCCGAAAAGAAAAAAACTTACAGATGCGGACGTTAAAAAAGTAGAATCCGTCATCTTGTCCGACACGGATGTTGAAAAGGCGGATCGCAGCAAGTACGGTGTTGCACGCAGATCCATTTGGTATATATTGCGCTTTGTTCTTATTGCGTCAGTTGTTGTAACGCTTTGTTACGCTGCGCTTATGGAGGCAATGTATGTCAGCAATATATATATTATTGTGACCGAAGGAATGGAGATGCGCGCCGACTGCATTCTCGGGAACAAATCAAAAGCCGAGTTGACAGAGCATTTTACCGAAAGCTGGCTTCAGGAAGATGAAGCGGTGAACGGAAACAAGTATTCGCTCTATCGAGTGGATTCATATGATCACAGGCTGGAAATCGAAAAGTTCCGGGTTTGGCCGTGGTCAAAAGAGGCAACGCTGCAGGTCGTTGAGCGTGTTCCGAACATTCAGGCAACTCCTTACAGCAGCGATACAACCGACCCGGTTCCAAGCTGGGTTGCGTGCCGCTACGAAATCACTGTCGATAAATTTGACGGGCGATGGTACATTACAAGGCTTACCGTTGTTGATGTCGATCCGCCGGAGGAGCCTCATGCAACACCGGACTATTCCAAACTTGAGACGGATATTCCGCACTATTGATTTCGTGTCCGCCGCGATATTTTGAACGGCGCATTGTGAACGATGACTTGGGCGGCGCGCTTTGCGCTGCTCTTTTGATTTGGCGGAATGAATTTTGAAGTGCGGCTTGAACATGAAGAGTAATTTATCATGTTTATTCCGAAAAAGAGGCAGAGGATGAGATGATAAGAATACTGGTTGTTGAGGATGACAGAGATATTTCGGCTTTGATACAGCTCGCGCTGAAAAATGCAGGGTATGACGTTTTTGCCGCTTTTGATGGGCAGGAGGGTGCAAATCTGCTGGAAACGCAAAAATTTGAGCTTTGCCTGCTGGACATTATGCTGCCGCAGATCAGCGGATACGAATTGTTTTCATATATTAATGAGTATTCAATACCGGTGATATTCATAACAGCGCGCGGGGAACTGGACGACAAGCGGAAGGCATTTCGCATGGGTGCGGATGACTACATTGTTAAACCGTTTGAAATTGAGGAACTGCTTCTGAGAACCGAAAACATTTTGCGGCTGCACGGCTACAAAAACAACCTGCTTCGCGTCGGGGATGTTGAACTCGATGCGGAAGCACATATTGTCAGAAAAGCGGGAAGAGAAATAACATTGACGCCTAAAGAATTTGAGCTGCTGCATTTTCTCCTGCGGAATAAGGGTGTTGCTCTTTCGCGCTTCGCGCTTTACGAGCGCGTGTGGAATGACGGAGAAAGCGGCGATACACGAACACTGGATATTCACATCACGCGGCTTCGAAAAAAACTCGGACTTGAAAATGAGATTGCAACGGTACATAAGCTTGGATACATCATTCGGGAGAAAACATGAGTCTTTCAAAAAAAGTTATTATAATAATAACTCTTGTTGTATTCGCCGCTTTTTCGGCGGGCGGAACGGTTCTGCTTGCAACCAACAGCAGAGCGGCTCTTGCGGAATCCGTTGCACAGAATTCAAGGCGGAAGCAAATGAGCTGCTATGCACTTGAAAGCAAACTGCTTGCCGACAGGCTGAACGGAAGAAAAACGGATAAAACCGAGCTTGCGCGGTACGCTGATAAGATGGTTGCGTATGCAACGGGAGAAGAAATTGAAATTATCGATTCAAACGGGCAGGTTATTTTTTCAAATCTTAAGGGAGATGCGCCGGTTCTTCGGCAAAACTCATATTCCGTTGAAAAAAACGAAAATGGGTATTTCAATTGTTTCAATGCAACGCTGAGTTCGTACGGAACGGAATTAAACATTATCATGCGATATGATATTTCGTATGTGTTTGCCGAAAGAAAACGTCAATACATTGCATTTTTGCTGATTGAATCGGCTGTTTTGCTCTGCTCCGGGCTTGCTGCCTTCTTCATAACAAAGCGGATAACAAGGCCTTTGGAGCGGTTGGCTCAAACGGCAAACCGAATCAGCGGGGGAGAGTATTCGCTTCGTACACGGATTGATTCCGGGGATGAAATCGGCTCACTGAGCAAAAGTTTTGATGCAATGGTTGCCGCGCTTGAGCAGCAGCTTGAAAACAGGACGGCTTTCGTTGCCGATTTCTCGCACGAGCTTAAAACGCCGATGACCTCCGTTATCGGGTATGCGGATATTTTGAGAACGCATGTCCTTGATGAGCATGACAAGTTCATGTATGCGGACAGAATTTTTAAAAACGCAAAGCGAATGGAAAACCTTTCGGTAAAAATGCTGCGAATGCTGAAGCTTTCTCAAACGGAACCGACACTTGAGCCCGTTGAGTCGGAACGCATTGAGCGCGGAATCCGGCAGATGTTTGAAAACGGAGAAAATTTGGATATCAACAGTGAAAAAGGAATAAAGATACTTTGTGATTACAATCTGCTGCTGACCCTGCTGCGCAATCTGATTGAAAATGCGTTCAGATTTTCTGACGGGCAAAAAGTAATTGTGAAAATCGAAAGAAGCGGTAACTGCTGCCGCTTCGGCGTTGCGGACAGCGGAAGGGGCATGACTCAAGAAGAAATTCGCCGCGCTGCCGAGCCTTTTTATAAGGCGGACAAATCCAGAAGCGCAGCGGGTTACGGAATCGGATTATCCATTTGCAAAAGCATATGCACGCTTTTTAAAACAGAGTTGAAATTTGAAAGCGAACTCGGCAGGGGAACCTGCGTTTCGTTTGATTTGGAGGTGACTGAATGAAAAAGCATGCGTTGCGGCTTTTGGCAGCATTGCTTGCCGCAGCGGCTGTTGCGGGACTTGCTGCGGCACCGATAATCTATTTTAAAATATCGGATAAATTGCTCCTGAACAGGGAATTTACAACGGATGAACTGCCTCAAATTGCAATCGGGAGCAGTGAGATCGAATTCTTGAAAGGTGCGGAAGAATATCTTTGCGGCACAGCCTACGAAACGACAGCGGAAGAGTGTGGCGTGGAGGAAATGATCTCGGCACTGGACGATTTTCTTTCTGCCATGCCGTTTTTGGAAGAAATGAAAATTGCAGTCATGTGTTCTTTGAACGAAGCCTCATATTGCGATGCATACGGAACCGAACACGTGAAAACATACACCTGCTATAATAAAGATTATGTGATGCCCGCACAGGAGGTCGTTGCGGCCGTTGAGGACGGGACTCAAAAAGTGGTTGCGTTCAGCGTTCGGTTCAGCGCAGAAATATCGATTGCGGATTCGGAAAGCGAACGCCTGAAATTCATGGAAAAATACCTTGAATACAGCACGCTGGATGTACTGCCGGACTGGAAATACAACGGCTCACGCTATTATTCCGAAACGGTCGGGTTGTTCCTCAATGTTGTGCTTGACGATGAGAATAAAATAATATATATCGGCTTGGAGCGCTGACGGAAACATTTCGGAAATAATCGGGGTATACACTCTTTGCAGAACTTAAGCAGTCACTGATTGAATCGGAGAGGCGAACGGAATTTTCGTGTACGGTCAGTGATTAAGTAAACGAGGGAGTGTGCTGAAATGAAAAGATTTGTTCTGTTATTGACAGCGGCGGTAATGCTCGCTGCCGTATGTTTTTCGGGCTGCAAAGGCGCAGTCGGAATTGATTCAGGGCGAAAAAAAGACCCGATACGGTTTACTGCCGAACCGACGCAGGCGGTTTTGCCGACGGATTTGGTTGTGCCGACAAGCGTGCCCAAATCGCTTTCGGTGAATGAGAACGAGCAAAAAGCAAGCAGTTTTGTGCTTGATGTTACCCTTTCAACGGATGAGCATATGCTCACGGTTGAACAAACGACGGATTATCTGAACCCGGCGGGAAAAAATCTTTCGGAAATATACTTCAACATCTATCCCGAAGCATTCAGTGCGGATGGGGGCGGTGCAGCTGTTCAAAGCATAAAGCTGAACGGCAGTGAGTCACAGCTTGAAAACGTTAAAGGGACCGTGTTCAAGGCTGTTCTTGCCTCGCCGTTGGCCGCAGACGAACGCTGCAGGATAGAAATTCGATACAGCGTTCGGATTCCGAACATAAAGAATCGCTTCGGTTGGCAGGAAAACATTTTCAACTTGGGCAATTTTGTAATCACACCCGCCGTGTATGAAAACGGAGCCTATGCAGTTGAACCGTATGTTGATATCGGCGACGCGTTTTATACGGACATTGCAAACTACAGTGTCCGGATAAATGTTCCTGAGGGATACAAGATTGCTGCAACGGGTGAGCTCGGAGCGGACGGCATGTATCACGCAAAAAACGTACGCGATTTTGCATTCTGCGCAAGCGACAGCTTCGAAACACTGGCAAAAGACACGGGAAACACGAAAATAACCGTATATTATGATTCCGCACTTCCGAAAACGGCGAACAGGGTGCTTGATGTTGCAGCGAAATCGCTCGCTCTTTACGGGGAAAAGTTCGGAGAGTACCCATACAGCACGCTCAGTGTTGTTCTTAACGGGCTGACCGGCGGGGTGAACGGAATGGAATACCCAACCCTTGTTATGATAGCGCCGGAGATTTCGCTTGATGATTTTGAGGAAATGGGTCTGGATTTTAAAACGGACGAATCGGCCGCCGCAACGGTTTACTCAATGGATCATTCCGTTTGTCATGAGGTTGCGCACCAATGGTTTTACGGTATTGTCGGCAATGACCAAGTGAAAGAAGCGTGGCTTGATGAGGGATTTTGCCGATTTTGCGAATTTGTTTACGATGAAGCATATCCGCCGGAGTTCACCGCTGATATAAGCGGCTTCAAAACGGAGATGAGACTTAAGCTGAGCGCTGCACGTGTTGCGGGAATCGGGCGTGATGCGAACATGAGTTATGCGGACGATACAACGGACCTGACAAAGTCGCTGTATTATTGGAATGATGAGGATCCGATGGGTTATTCCGATATTTATGATAAAGGAGCGGGACTCTTGTATGCAATTTACGGAAAGCTGGGCAGCAAAGCGTTCTTTGATGCGGTAAAAGGTTATGTCATAAAGTTTAAGTATGATTTTGTGACAACTGAAAAGTTTAAAGAGTATTGGCACAGCATGGCGGATGTCGGCGAAATCATCGATGCATATCTTTCCGTGCCCGCGCAGAGCGCGCCGAATGCGGAATAAAGGACACGAACGTCCGAACAGTGAACGATATGCAGCCGGAAGCTGCGCAGCGGCCCCGTACCCGCTTGAATCAAATCGAGTGGGTTTATTCGGAACACTGCGCAGCTTTCGGTTGTTTAATTATCGGAATGGGATTTATCCGAAAAAACTCAAATTAAAATTCAGCAAAGTCCGTCAAAAAGGACGGGAATCATTTTTTGAAATTCGTGCAGCAGCGGAATGCTTATTTCGCGCATGGCGGGGTGTGCGGCGGGCGCACAGCGCAAACGGAAAAAGTGCCGCCATTCGCGCAGATTCATCGTGCAGATGAACTCCGTTTTAAGGCTGTTCGGAAGCACGCTCCGCGCATCCTCGGGCTTTGCGCCGCAGTTCAGCATTTCGAAATACGCCGTTTCCGCCTGCTGCATGGAGCTTTTCCAAATATCAAAGAGCTTTGAACCCTCTTCGGCGAAATAAGGACGGATAAATGTCAGCTCGCTGCCGAATTTTGATTTTTGATAATTGCAATATCGGGTGCTTTCCTGAGAAAAACTGGCAATCCTGTGCCGAACCCACTCGTGAGAAACTCCTCGGTCGCAAATTATGCGAACGCTCACGCTGAAATGCTCGATCGGGCTTTCATGCCCGCGTTCAAGCATCATGCGGATAAGCCGCTCGGCGGATTCGTCCGATATTGCATCCTCGGATTTATAGCAGACTCGTCCGCAAAGTTCAAGGTGCCGCAGCACTTCATGCCCGTTCGGGCGGTTGATGATTTCAAAAGACGGATCAATTATTCTCATTTGTGTACCTCATGCAAAAACTAACATAACAGGCAGAATAATCAGTTATATCGATTGTATTGCGTGCGCACGGGTTCCCCGTTCGCACCGCGGGAAACGACCTCTGCAATGCCTGCGTTTTTTATCAGTCGGCTGCAAATAACACAGGGCGCGGGCGCAGCAAGCTCACCGTTGGAATCAAATCCCGCAAGATAAAGCACCGAACCAAGCATTTCATGGCGTGCGGCAGAAATTATTGCATTTTGCTCGGCGTGTACGGCAACGCATTTTTCGTATTGTTCACCGTGGGGAATGTTGTTGGCTTCGCGCCAGCATTCGCCCGTATCACAGCAGTTAGGTTCGCCGCGTGCCGCGCCGTTGTATCCTGTGGAAATTATCTCATCGTTTTTAATTATCACGGCTCCGTACTGACGACGAAGACAGGTGGATCGTCTTGCAACGGCTGCCGCGATCGAAAGGTAATATTCGTCTTTGCTTATACGCTTATCCATTATAAATTCTCCTTTGCTGCTTTCAAACCGCTGCTCAAAACTTTTCGCACAGAGATCGTTTTGAAAAACGGGAGTGAATCCGCTTTTGACTTTATGCGCCAAATACATTACTTTAGTTTAACATCTCGAGACCGACTTGGCAAGAAAAAAATTCGAGATGCAGCAAAAGCGGGCAGCAAAAGGGAAATGTTTGCGGCATTCACGGAAAACAGCGGATTTTTTGCCTTGATTATGCTATAATAAAGCGAAACAGGCGGCACACCGGAAAGCAAATCCGAAAGAAGATGCGGCACGAGAAGGGAGATTCGGAATGATAAGAAGAATTGTTGTTATTGATGAGGAAAAATGCAGCGGCTGCGGAAAATGCGCGGAGGCATGTCATGAAAATGCAATCGGAATGGTTGACGGAAAAGCAAGGCTTTTGCGTGATGATTACTGTGACGGACTCGGAGACTGCCTGCCCGCCTGTCCTGCGGGAGCGATAAGCTTTGTTGAACGCGAAGCGGTTCCGTATGATGAAGCGGCTGTTCGCGAAAATCAAATGCGTTTAAAAATGCTTGCGGACAAACAGACGGAAACGGCGCATAACTCGATTGCGGCACCCTGCGGCTGTCCGGGGACGGCGGCGCGCACATTGAAGGCCGGCGGAAAAAGAACGCCTGTGTTTGCATTCGGAACAAGGTCCGAACGGACGGAAGAAGAATCGAAACGAGCGGAAGAATCGAATTCATGCCTTGGCCAATGGCCTGTGCAGATAAAGCTTGCGCCCACTCGTGCGGCTTTTTTTGATGATTCGGAGCTGCTGATCGCCGCAGACTGCACTGCATATGCGTTTGCGGACTTTCATGAGCGATTCATGCGCGGCAGAATAACTCTTATCGGCTGTCCGAAATTGGATTCCGTTGATTATTCCGAAAAGTTGACTGAAATTATTCGCAATAACGAAATAAAGAGCATAACGGTTGCAAGGATGGAAGTTCCCTGCTGCGGGGGCATTGAACTTGCCGTCAAAAAAGCAGCTGCGGCAGCGGGAAAGTCTTTGCCCGTTGAAGTGTTTACAATTTCAACACGCGGATGCATATTATAAAATCGCCGATAAAGTGAGCAATGAATGATTTTCTGTAAAGGAGCTGCAGCGACAAAAATGCAGATTGAAAGAAACGGAAGGGATGAACGGGAAACAACGGTCGTCGAAGCAATGCTCAAAGTCCCCTGTGCGGGGGAGCTTTTGGGAGCGGCTGTCGGGCTTGTTCGCGCGGCGGATTCGAATTCACGCACGGATGAAGGAACTTTCGCTTTGCTGATAAAGGCTTTTTCACTGCTGAAACAGTTTGCCGAGGCGGTTTGTTCGGCGGATACGGTCGGCGAAACCGAGGCGGAGATGACGCAGGCAGAATTGCTGAAATCAAAACTTCCCGAGGCTGTTGAAAAAATCCATGCCGAGAAGTACAGGCTTGTTCCGGATTGCAGCAGCTGCGCCGCACCGTGCGGACGAACGGAGGATTATGATGTTCGCCGCATAATCGATGCGCCGCCGGAAATTCGCACGGCAAAACTTTGCCTTGTCCAAAGCCTTTTGAACACCGCAGTCGGGCGGCCGTTCAGCGATGAAAAAACGATTATGTGCATTGCACGCGGAATTTTCATGCTCGGCGAGGATTGCACGGCGGAAGAGCTGAACGGGGCGGCGAGTGAGATTGAGAACCTGCGGAAGGCTTCGGCTTAAATTGGTTTTTTCATCACCGTATTTTTAAAAACAGACGGCAGAAAGCTCCCCGCTGCGGAGATTTCTGCCGTTTTTGTCGGTTGGAAATAAACGTTTTTTGAAAATGCGGTTGACGGAACAGCTGTAAAAGGAACCGCTACGGCAAATATGATTACCGACTGTTCGCACAAGCGGCACAAAGTCCGAAAGTAAGCAAACGCTGTTCCGAAAAATGCAATTCATTCACGGCGTATACCGAGCCAGAACCAACTGCCGCTGTTTGAACGAACGCGGCGAAGGTTTCCGCAAAGACCTGCGGGAGGGCGGCGGCTTGCACTCGGCACGGCGACGATGCCGTACATTACGCCGCGAACGCGAGCTTTGCCGAACAGACGGCGGTCGTTTTGGCGTTTTTTCCAATACGAGTTGGGAAAAAGCTGCGGGAACGGGTTTTCGGCCGCGCTTTCGTCCGAGCGGGCGCAGCTTTCGCAAAGGGCACCGATATCCGCATCAAAATCGGAACGGTGAACGGCAGGATTCGAATTCTCGGCGGGATTGCCGTTTGCTGCGGAAATTCCGCTTCCCGCAAACAATTCTTTCGCTTTGCCGAGGATTCCTTCCGTAACGGGGGATTTTGCGGACTGCAAGCCGTTCGGCGGCAGGGCAGAGTTCGGAGCGATCGCTTTTTTTTCACTTGGGCGCATGTCACGCCTCTTTTGCCCCGATTTCCCCGGTTCTGTGCCGCCCGCCCTTCCGCTAACGGCGGCGGAAAGGTGTTTGCTGTTTTCGGCTGAATATCCCGAAATTTGCAAATCAGCTGTGCATTGAGTGCTGTCGTGCCGGTTCCTTTGCATTGCATTTCGCTCTTTCGAGAAGGCTGCTGCCCGAATCCGTGCCTTAACGGCCTGCAAATCATGCCGCACTGCACCGATGCTGCCTTCCGCGATAAAATCTCCGAAGGGGTTTGCAATTACGGCGGCACGAACGCATGAAAACAAGGCTGTGCCGCTGAACTCATCGGAGTCATCGGAAAACCGAAATGATGCAAAATCTTCTCCGTCAATGAGATAAACGGTAAATCCGCCGTGCGGGGGTTTTTCACGAAGTTTCAGTACAAAGCGCGTGCTTTTGCCGACTGTTGTCAGCCGAATCGATCCGCTTAAACTTCCGCGTAATGTGATGAATCCTACCATATCGCCGCCCTCCCTTCTGCAAGAATATGCTGCGGGCACGCAAAAGTTGCAAAAATGCGAAAAATTTAAAACCGGCACACACAAGAGCACGTTAAAAACTTATATACGAAACAAGATGTTTGAGAGGGGGTGTTTACCCTTGTTCATTTCGGTATAGGTATGCTATAATACTATCGGAGGAGTTTGGCTTTGTTATATGAGCTTATAAAACCTTATAGTTCCGTTTCGCTCATCGGCATGTGCAAAAATGCGGGAAAAACAACGGTGCTTAATCGATTGATAAAGGACTGCCGCAGGATGGACGAGAGCATTGCGCTGACATCCATCGGAAGGGACGGGGAGCGGAGCGACCTTGTGACGAACACGAAAAAGCCCGAAATTTTCGTTTACGACGGCACAATTATTGCAACAGCCGAAAAGCTGCTTTTTGCGGGCGGAAATTTGTCCGATTCCGGAAATGATGCGCAAAAGAACGGCATGAACAGCGGTATTTCCCGGGAAATACTGGACACAACAGGAATGCCGACGCCTATGGGAGAGGTCATTATCCTTCGTGCATGCAGTGACGGCTTTATTCAGCTTGCGGGTCCGTCCATGACGGCGCAGCTTGCGCGGCTTAAAAAACGCATGTTTGAGCTCGGCGCGGCAAAAGTCATTATCGACGGTGCGCTGAGCCGAAAATCGCTTGCAATGCCGGCTGTCAGCGATGCGGCAATACTGTGCTCGGGTGCAAGCTATTCCCCGGATATTCGAAAAACTGTTGAAGACACATGCTTTTCGGCGGAGCTTATGATGCTTCCGCAAACGGAGCGGACGGAAGATGTGCATCAATGCAAACAAAAATACGGCGTGTTTTTCGGCAGCGGAACCCATGGCGGTGAGCAAACGGAGTTTTCGGAGCTTTCCCGAGCGGCGGAACTTGTTCGAAAAGGCGGCGCAGAGGCTGTTTTGATGCGCGGCGGGGTGCCGGATTCGGCTGCAAATGCGCTTATTGCGGCGGGACGTGCGCTGAACGGACTTGAGATTATTTGCGAGGATGGCAGCAGGCTGCTGCTTTCGCATAAAAACTATGAAAAACTTGTTCGTGCAGGTGCAAGATTTACCGTTATGAACAAAACGCGGCTGCTTGCGGTGACGGTCAACCCGTTTTCCGCAAAAGGCAGTCATTACAACAAAACGGAGTTTTACGATGCCATGTGCAGCGGTCTCGGCGGACGCGTGCCGGTGCTTGATGTTGTGAGCGAATTCGGCTGCGAGGCAGCGGAGTAAACCCGTGCGCGTAAAATCGATACTCCTGCGCTTTCGCGAATAAATGATAGAAAACAAATTGACACAATAAGACTATGCTTGACAAACAACAGCAGGCAGCGATAGGATTTGCCTACATAATTGAAAATTTGCAGACTTGTTCCCCCTTCGGAGAGGAGCTTGCGCGGAATACCCATGCGTATCCGTGTGAAGAGAATGCGCGGCTTTGCCGCGAACTGGAAAACGTTCGCCTGCTTGCGGAAACGATCCGCAGCGATGCCGCAAGGGAGGCACTGTCCGCCGCCGAGCGTGCGCTCATGCAGCTTAAAGATGTTCGCCGTTCGGTCGCGCGAAGCCGCGAAATGACGCTTACAGACGTTGAATTCTTCGAAATTAAACGTTTTTTGATAAGGCTTGATGCGCTTGCGGAGGCATTTTCAAAGATTCCCTGCGGCGAAAGGCTGAATGAAATCGATATTCACCCTCTGCCGCGCGCGCTTTCAATAGTCGATCCGGACGGAATGCGCGCAATGACTTTTCGCGTGAGCGACAGCGCATCCGCGGAGCTTGCGAAAATTCGGCGCGAGCGCAAACGGGTTGACGCCGAACTGCGCCGAGATCCTGTCGAGGGGCGGGATGCGCTTGAAGCGGAAAGAACTCTGCTTGCCGCAAGGGAGGAGAGCGAAGAACTGCGCATCCGCACGGAGATGACAAGAGCTTTTGCTGCACATTCCAACGAGGCGGAGCAGGTGATTAAAAGCATTGCAAGGTTCGATTTTGCGCTTGCAAAAGCAAGACTTATGTGCAGCAGGGGCGGCAGCATTCCGAAAGTTTATGCAAACGGGCAGCGGGTTCTTCTTAACGAAATGATTAACCCGCAGACAGCCGACGCACTGCACTCGTCGGGGCGAAAGTTTACTCCGGTCAGCATCGAACTTTTATCCGGTTCAACCGTTATCACGGGCGCAAACATGGGCGGAAAATCCGTTGCGGTCAAAACGCTTGCGCTGAACGTGCTGCTTGCGCTGTGCGGTTTCCCCGTTTTTTGCAGGGAAGCCGAATTGCCGCATTTTGCCGGCATACACTTGCTCTGTGAGGATATGGAGGACAGCTTGGGCGGACTTTCGAGCTTCGGCGGGGAGATGATTCGCTTTGACGGCATTCTTTCCGAAATAAAAACCGAAAGCACTGCACTCGTTCTGCTTGATGAGTTTGCGCGCGGAACGAACCCGCACGAAGGTGCGGCGCTTGTGCGGGCGGCAGTGAAGTATTTCAACAATCGACGCGGCTGTTTTGCGCTGATAACAACGCATTTCGACGATGTTGCATGCTGTGCGCCCATGCATTATCAGGTCATCGGGCTCAAAAACGTTGAACCTGCCGTGCTTGATGCAGCATTGGCGGGAAACGATGCTTCGAGGGCTTCCGTGCTGCCTAAGCTCATGGACTACGGATTGTATCGCGTTGCAAGCGATGTGAATCCGCCGCGTGATGCGCTGGCGATTTGCAAGGCAATGCGTGTTTCCGATGAGTTCATGCGCTGTGTAAATGCGGAGGAAACAAAACAGTGAACCCCGTGCCGCGAAGAGACGGAACGAATGCGGCATTAAAAATAAAAATTAAAATGTCTGAAAGGCAGAACACAGGAGGATTTACAATATGAAATCAGGAAACAAAAAACACAATGTGCGCATTGCGGCACTTATCGCGGCAGTGCTTGCGCTCTGTCTTGCGCTGACAGGCTGCATGATGGGCAGCGGCAAACAGCCGAGCATCAATGCAGAGGACGATTCAACCGTTGCATATGCCGACAGGCAGCTTACCTTTGCGCAAAATGTGCAGTCGATTCAGGTGAACGTCAACACAGCGGTCGGATTCTTCTGCTATGAAGACAATATGTATAAAATTTTGACCGATAAGACCGACAGCGGTTCCGATGCTTTGGATACAGACGCACCGGATGCGACAGACGCACCGGATGCGACAGACGCATCGGATGCGACAGACGCACCGGATGTGACAGCCGCACCGGATTTGACAGCCGCTCCGGACGCACCGAAAGCTGACACGGCCGAAGACAACACGGTTAAATATACCGTTGAGCTTTTTGAAAAGGATAAGGACGGAAACCTTTCGGAAACGCCGGCATCTTCAGATAAATTCACTTATGAAATCAACGAAAAAAACGGCTATCTGTTTGTGAAATCCTCCGTTCTCGGCGAGATTCGCATTAATGCATCCTGCGCCAACGGCAGCGAATTGAAAGAGACTGTAAAGCTCAATGTCAACCGCCAATCGGTGAGCCTTTTCGACATTGTGATGTTCGTTATCGGTCTGTATCTGCTCTATTCCGCAATTTCCGGCCGCGGCAGAATTTTTGATGCCGAGTTTGTAAAAGAGGGCATGGAAGCAAAACACAAAAAGGCAATGCGCATAAGCTGCCTTGCAGCGGCTGTCATCATGATTGCGGCGGGCGTTGTTTCCGCTTTGGACGGTTTCGGCAAGCTGCAAACGGTCAGCATGATTCTGTTCGGTCTGCTCTGCGCCGTGTTCGTTGCGGCGATCATCTGGACGGGCAAATACGTTGACAAGAACGCAAAACGCGAAGCTCAGCAGCAGCCGGGAGGCGGCACGCTCCGCGCACCCAAGGCGGCGTTCGAGTTTGACGATGATGAACCCACAATAGACGACGTTAAAAAGTAATTCGCGGAACAGCTCCGCAATCGATTGAATTTTGACTGAAGGATAAGGTTGGCGGGGCGGGCAACCGCTCCGCCATGGAACAGCTCCGCAATCGATTGAACTTTGGCTGAAGGCTGAATCCGGCGGAGCTTTTTGCGGAAGTCCTGCGGATATAAACACAAAAAACAACTTGAATTAAGTGAGGCAAGCAATGGAAAACAACGAGAACATCCCTCTTTCGGAAGAAACGGCAGCTCCCTGCGGTGCAGACACGAAACGCAGCTTCGGAAACATCGTGAAGCATTATGCGGACAGGTACTTTATTAAGGCTCTCGGAGCAATGGCAAAGGGTCTTTTCGCCTCTCTGCTCATCGGCACGATAATTGCGCAATTTGCGCGTATTCCCGCACTTTCGGGCATTCTTGACCCGATTGTGAAGGTTGCACAGAACGGCTTTGTTGTCGGCGGTGCGATCGGCGCGGCGATTGCTGTCGGGCTTGGTGCGAAAGCTCTGACGCTCTGCGCTGCGGTCGTTGCCGGAGCGATAGGCTATACAAGCGGCGCAGGCGGTGCGGGTCCTGTCGGGGCTTATATTGCTGCCGTTATCGGAATCGAAATCGGAAGGCTTGTTGAAGGCAAAACAAAGGTTGATATTCTTCTTGTTCCCATTGCGGTGCTGCTGACGGGCGGCGTTGTGGGCGTGCTTCTCGGGGCACCGCTCGGTGCATTTATGAAGTGGCTCGGTTACATAATCGGCAAAGCAACCTATCTGAACCCGATTCCGATGGGCATCATAGTTTCCGTTGTTATGGGCATCATTCTGACGGCTCCGATTTCAAGTGCCGCAATTGCCTCCATGATATTTGTAACGGCAAATGCAGCACCGGATGTTAAAACCGGGCTTATGCTTGCAGCGGGTGCCGCAACGATCGGCTGCTCATGCCAGATGGTCGGTTTTGCGGTTTCAAGCTTCCGCGAAAACCGCTGGGGCGGCATTGTTTCTCAGGGACTCGGCACATCAATGCTTCAGGTGCCGAATATATTGCGTCACCCTGCAATCCTTGTTCCGCCGACGCTTGCAAGCGCGATCCTCGGGCCGTTCGGAACAACGGTGTTCCAAATGCTGAACGAGGGCATTTCGGGCGGCATGGGTACCTGCGGATTTGTGGGTCAGATAGGAACGTTTACGACAATGCTTCAAAACGGCAGCGAGTGGTGGTCGATACTGCTTCGCGTGCTGCTGCTGCATATTGCTGCTCCCGCTGCGCTTTCTCTGCTTTTCAGCGAAATAATGCGCAGGCTCGGGTGGATAAAACAGAACGATATGCTGCTTGACTGAGCTGTGCGGCAGCGAAACGTTTTTAAGTTTTTCTTGAAAGGAAATGAGAACATGGAAAAATTCTATTTATATAACACTCTCACAAAGCGCGTGGACGAGTTTGTGCCGCGCGAGGCGGGCAAGGTCAGCATGTACACCTGCGGCCCGACCGTTTATCATTTTGCGCATATCGGCAACCTCCGCTCCTATATAATGGAGGATGTGCTCGAAAAATTCCTGCGCTATATCGGCTATGATGTGAAGCGTGTGATGAACATAACGGACGTTGGGCATCTGTCAAGCGACGGTGACACCGGCGAAGACAAGATGGTCTCCGGTGCGAAGCGCGAGGGCAAAACCGTTATGGAGCTTGCAAAATTCTATGAGAATGCGTTCTTTGACGATTGCCGTAAGCTGAACATCAAAACTCCCGATGTTGTCGAACCTGCGACGAACTGCATTGCCGAATACATAAAACTTATCGAAAAGCTGTTTGAGAACGGCTATGCATACGAAGCGGGCGGAAATATCTATTTTGACACCTCCAAACTCAAGGATTATTATCAGCTCACGGGGCATTCGTCGGATGACTTGCTTGTTGGTGTGCGCAGCGATGTTGAAGAGGACGGAAACAAGCGCAACAAGTCAGACTTTGTGCTTTGGTTCACAAAATCCAAATTCGATTCTCAGGAATTGAAATGGGACAGCCCGTGGGGCGTCGGCTATCCCGGCTGGCATATCGAGTGCTCTGCAATCAGCATGAAGCATCTCGGCGAGTATCTCGACCTGCATTGCGGCGGTGTGGACAATATTTTCCCGCATCACACAAACGAAATTGCGCAGAGTGAAGCGGCCGTCGGGCATCCGTGGTGCAGCCACTGGTTCCATGTTCAGCACCTGAATGACCGTGAGGGCAAAATGAGCAAGTCGAAGGGCAATATCCTGACGGTTTCCGTTTTGCAGGAAAAGGGTTACGACCCTCTTGTGTACAGAATGTTCTGCCTGCAAAGCCACTACAGAAAGCCGCTTGAATTCAGCTACGATACGCTGGATAATTCAAAAGCTGCTTACGAAAGGCTGCTCAACCGCATTGCGGGCATACCTCAAGAGGGCGAAACGAATGCGGCACAGTTTGAAGATTACCGCCGCCGCTTTATCGAAAAAGTGGGCAACGATTTGAACACTTCACTCGGTCTGACGGTGCTTTACGATCTTCTGAAGGATTCGGATGTGAACGGCGCGACAAAACGTGCAATTATTGCGGATTTTGACAGGGTGCTTTCACTTAATCTGCTTTCGGGCGGCACGAACACTGCGGAAGAGCATTCGGATGAGTTTGTTCGGTATGTTGAAGGACTCATTCGCGAACGCGCAGAGGCAAAAAAGAACAAAAACTATGCCCGTGCGGATGAAATTCGTGCGGAGCTTGCAGAAAAAGGCGTTACGCTTAAGGATTCGAAGGAAGGCACAAGCTGGACAAAGGCATAAATCCGGGAAGAACCGCCAAGCGGAGGGGCAATAATCTTTGCTCCCCCGCCGAAATTTATTCGGAGTGTTTGTTCCCAAATATTGAACTTAACAAAAAACTAACGAAACATAACGAAATATAACGAAGAAAGGTGTGATATTATGAGAAAATGCGCTGTCGGCGGTCAGGCCGTTATGGAAGGCGTTATGATGAAATCCGATAAGGGCATTGCAATGGCAGTGCGCCGCGCGGACGGAAAAATTGTTGCAAGTTACAAAAATCAGGTTTCAAAAGCGCAGAAGGGCACTTTTTGGGGGCTGCCTATAATTCGCGGAGTTGTTGCGCTTGTTGAATCGCTCACAACCGGCATGTCCACAACGATGGATTCCGCAAAAATGTACGGCGAAGATGCGTTTGCGGATGAGGAGCCGACAAAATTCGAAAAATGGCTTGCAAAAACTTTCGGAAAATCCGTTGAAAACATCGCAATAACAGTTGCGCTTGTGCTTGGCGTTGCGCTTGCTGTCGGGCTTTTTGTGCTTCTTCCGCAGTTGATTTCGTCGATGATTTTCGGGCAGACAAAGAGCCTTTGGCGTTCGCTCGTCGAGGGTGTTTTGCGCGTGGGAATTTATATCGGTTATCTTTTCGGCTGTTCCTGCATAAAAGACATGAAGCGGCTTTTTATGTATCACGGTGCGGAGCATAAAACAATTGCCTGCTATGAAGCGGAGGATGAACTTGTTCCCGCCCGCGCGAAAAAATACAGCCGGCTGCATCCGCGCTGCGGAACGAATTATCTTTTTCTTGTGATGGCGATATCGATTCTGTTTCTTACCGTTATCGATGCCGTGTTCATCTACGGATTCAAATTTGAAATTCAGAACAGCATTCTTGAATTCCTTTTCCGCTTCGGCGTCCGCATAATCTGCATTCCGCTCATTGCGGGCATAAGCTATGAAGTGCTGCGTGCAGCGGCAAAGAGTGACGGCTGGTTTGCAAAAGTTGTTCGCGCTCCCGGCATGGGCTTACAGCTTATCACAACAAAAGAACCCACCGAGGATATGCTTGAGGTTGCAATTGCGGCATTTTATATTGCAATGGGTGAAAGAAGCTGCGATTACTATAATAAACTTGCGGATGAACCCGAAAACCCGGAACCCGCCGATGCAGCGGAGCCGCACGAAAACGCAGAGGCGGCAGAAGCCGAAAACACGGAAGGTGCCGGAAATGCGGAACCTGAAGCAAAAGCGGAAACGGCGGCCGAGGCGCAATGACAATTCGCGATGCCGTTGCACTTGCCCGAAAGGAGCTCGTTGAAACGAGCCTTGAAGATGCGGAGTTTGAAGCGCGCCAGCTTGCGGCATTTTGTCTCGGAAAACGCAGATTGTACACGTTTGAGTTTGCGGATGAAATGCCGGGCGATGCGCTGAAAAAGCTTCAAAGCTGCATAATGCGCAGAAAAAATCATGAGCCGCTGCAATACATAATCGGCGAGTGGGAGTTCATGGGACTGCCGTTCACGGTGAACGAAAACGTGCTGATTCCGCGTGCGGATACGGAAACGCTTGCCGAAGCAGCGGAAAAAATCATTGCGGAACGAAGGAACACAACTGCACCCGTAAAATTTCTTTTGGATGTCTGCACGGGCAGCGGCTGCATAGGAATTTCAATTGCCAAGCGGACGGGCGTTCCCGCGCTGCTTTGCGACATAAGCCCCGAGGCTATTTCCGTTGCGGAGAAAAACATTCAATTAAACGGCGTCGGGGGGCTTTGCATGTGCAGACAGGGCGACCTTTTCGAGGCCGCGCTGCCCTTTGCAAAAGAGCGGGCAAGCGGGTTCGATATTATAACAATTAATCCGCCTTATATATGCACCGATGTTATACACTCACTTCAGCCGGAGGTTTTGCGCGAACCGATGATCGCACTTGACGGCGGTGCGGACGGATTGGAGTTTTACAGGCGCATTCGGAAGGGTTATTCATGTCTTTTGAACCCCGGCGGCGTGCTGCTGCTTGAAACAGGCTTCGATCAGGGCGCGGCGGTTTCAGAGCTTTTTGCGAATGACGGAGCTGTTTCCGTGCTTTCGGACATTTGCGGAAACGATCGCGTGGTGGTTGTTGAAAAAAGATTGAATCGGGGTTGAACAATTGCCCAAACATATGAAAGATAACAGGATATGCTGAACAGACTTAAACAGATGAAGCTGCATTATGAGCAGCTTGCGGAAAAAATCGCCTCCCCGGAGGTCATGGCGGATATGAACGCATGGCGTGAGCTGGTCAAAGAGCATTCAACGCTTGAACCGATAATTACCGCTTACGATGAATACCTTGAAACGGAACGCGGCATTGCGGATTGCAGGGCGATGCTCGATTCGGAAGAAACCGAGCAGGAGATGCGGACCCTTGCGGAAGAGGAGCTTGCGGAGCTTTCCCATAAAGCGGCGCAGCAGCAGGAGAATCTTAAAATTCTTTTGCTTCCGAAGGATAAAAACGATGAACGAAACGTTATTATGGAAATACGCGCGGGCACGGGCGGGGATGAGGCGGCACTGTTCGGCGCCGTGCTGATGCGGATGTATCAACGCTATGCCGAGCGGCATAATTTCAAATACGAGCTCATCGATATTGCCGAAACGGAAATGGGCGGGATTAAGGAAGCCACTTTCAGCCTCAACGGCCGCGGTGCATATTCCCGAATGAAATACGAGAGCGGAGTGCACAGGGTTCAGCGAGTGCCCGAAACGGAGACTCAGGGGCGGATCCACACAAGCGCGGCAACGGTTGCGGTGCTTCCCGAGGCGGAGGATATTGACGTTGAAATCAATCCCGGGGATTTGCGCATAGACACATACCGTTCAAGCGGCGCAGGCGGGCAGCACGTTAACAAAACGGAGAGCGCGATAAGAATAACGCACCTTCCGACGGGGCTTGTTGTTCAAAGCCAGGATGAGCGCAGCCAGGGCCGCAATAAAGAACAGGCAATGAAGGTGCTTAAAAGCCGTCTTTATGAAATGTATCGCGCGGAAGCCGCGGCAAAAGAAGCATCGGCGCGCAAAAGTCAAGTCGGTTCCGGCGACAGAAGCGAAAGAATCCGAACCTACAACTTCCCGCAGGGACGCGTTACGGATCACAGAATCGGCATGACAATTTATAAATTGCCGCAGTTCATTGACGGCGATATGGATGAAATTATCGAAGGACTGATTCTTGCCGAACGCACAAAGCAGCTTGCGGGTGAGGATGCGGAGTGAGTCGGGTCGGAAAGACAATAAACCGCTGAAAACTGATACGGATATAATTTAAACATCGACCGTTCCGATTTTTGGAACGGTCGATGTTCTTGTTTAACACAATTTGAACACAATAACGAATGCATTCCGAAACACGGGGTGCATTCGGCACCGACTTATGCCATGGGCTTCAGTTCGGGGGAAATGATAAGGGTTGCTTCGGTTGCTTCCTGAATCTGCTCAACGGTGAATTCGGGGTTGTATTCGGTAAGCAGCAAACCTTCGGGAGTTACGAGCATAACGCCCATCTCGGTGATGATCTTTGTGATGCACTTAACTGCGGTGTAGGGCAGTTTGCATTTTTTTAGGATTTTGGGCTTGCCCTTTGCGGTGTGTTCCATTGCAACGATAACGTTCTTTGCGCCGACGAGCAAATCCATTGCGCCGCCCATGCCGGGCATTTTTTTGCCGGGGATGATCCAGTTTGCAAGGGAACCCTCTTCGTCAACTTCGAGGCCGCCGAGGATTGTTGCATCAACATGACCGCCGCGAATGAGTGCGAAAGAGGAGGCACTGTCGATGAAGCATGCGCCGGGTGCTGCTGCGGAGGGGCTGCCGCCTGCATCAACAACGTGGAACGGATCACGGTTTTCGTCCGTTACGGGGCCGGTGCCGATGGTGCCGTTCTCGCTCTGAAGGATAACATGAACGTTTTCGGGAAGATATGCGGGAACGAGGGTGGGAAGACCGATGCCGAGGTTGACAACATCGCCGTCTTTAAGTTCTTTTGCGACACGCGCTGCGATGAACGCCTTTATCTGAGCCTTATCCATTAAAGTTTGCCTCCTTCAACAACATAGTCAACAAATACGCCGTAAGTGCGGACGTTTTCGGGTTCGATTTCGCCGATTTCAACGATCTCTTCGGCTTCGGCAATAACCGTGTCTGCCGCGGTTGCCATAACAAGGTTAAAGTTGCTGGTGTTGCCCTTGTACCAAACATTGCCCGCCTTGTCGATTTTTGCACCGCAAATAACGGCAAAATCGGCATGGATGGGTTTCATAAGCAAATAATCACGGCCGTCAATCGTCTGTTTGCCGAGGCAATAGGGGCTGTCTTCAACGATGGTGCCGACGCCTGCGGGGGTGAGAACACCGCCGAGACCGCCGCCGCCCGCACGAATCATTTCGGCAAGAGAACCCTGCGGAATGAGCTGCACTTCGAGAGTGCCGTCAACCATGGACTGGGTCGCAACCTCGGGATTGAGGCCGACATGGGTTGCGATGAGCTTTTTAATCTGCTTGTTGTGAACGAGCTTTGCAACGCCGTAGTAATCCTCACCCATGGGGCCGCCGGGCATTGATGCATCGTTGCTGATCATGGTCAGATCCTTAACGCCGCTCTTTGAGAGAGCATCGATGAATTTGTGGGCGTTGCCGCAGCCCATAAAGCCGCCGAACATAACGGTTGCGCCGTCGGGGATAAGCTTTACGGCTTCTTCCACAGTAATGAATTTAGGCATACTTTCTCTCCTTTTGATACTGACCCGAAAAGGGTCGGATTTTTGAAATCATTTAAACAGAAACGGCGGAGCAAACGGGGTTTGTGCCGCAGCTCCTCCGTTCAACTGTAAGTATATACCTGTCGGAGGAAAAAATCAAGCAAAGTTTCCGCAAAACTTCGATTATGCTGGGAAAGCGGGCAGGTATGCTGGGACAGCGGGCAGATATGCGGGGACAGCGGGCAGATATGCGGGGACAGCGGGCAGATATATCCGAATGCGGTGAATCCCGCTTAAGCTTTTCCCTGCGCCGCATATGCCGCGAGGGGGACTTTATGCATCAGTCTTCATTTTCGCCGTTCGGCAGCGGCGGAATGCTGAGCTTTGTTTTTGCTTCTCCGCGCTTCAGCTCCGCCATGATGCCGCGAAGCTTTTCGTTCACGCTTTCAACCTCTGCTTCAAGCTCCCGCGCCGTCATGCGCAAAGTGCCGGTGCGCGTGCTTGCAAGCTGAATCATTCCGTCGCCCGTTGCAACGCGAACGGAGTAGTTTTTTCCGATTTCGAATATCAGCCGCTCGATGAACATATCGGCCGTTTCGTTTTCCTTTGTGTATGCAACGCGCAGAGAATGATAATTGAAACGCTCTCCGGCATTGCCCTTCAGTTTATAGCCGTCAAAAACGAGTATGACCTCGTTCTTTTTGTATGCGCAATAGTTGCTGAGGATGTCCATCAGTTTTTTTCGCGCGGCGGCGATATCGCTTTTTGCAAGCTTATTCAGCCCTTCCCATGCGAATATGATGTTATATCCGTCAACAATGAGGTAATCCTTCTTTTTGGGTTCGGCAGGCTCGGAGCTTTTAAATTTTGAATCCGAATCTCCGTTTTGCGCGGGGCGTTTGTACTCCGGCCGCTTAATCGGGCCGAATTCACGGAGCATGATGGCTTCAAGCTCCTTTTCGTCAACGTTCAAATTGCGGGAAAGCACTTTCGGGTTTACGGCACGGTGATTATCCGATTCGGGCGGCACGGAGTCGCTCGGGCGCGGAGTGCCTGTAAGGTTCAGCCCGGTATCAATATGCATATAGTTCCGAACGTCATTCCATTTAACAATGACTCCTGCGCCGTGGGAGCAGAAAACGGAATCGGGAGTGTTTTCAAGGTCACGCCCCGGGTCATAGGCGAATTGCGCGATTACGCTTTCGGCATTTCGGCATTGCCCGTAGTGCGAAAATTCACAGCCGAGCCGCCCTCTGCCGCGTGTGTATGCCGCAAGCTCACGCGTGTAGCCGCGCATGGCGGAGACGGGTGCAGTGCCGCAGAATGCGCAGCTTTCGCCGTCGGCGCCTTCTTCGGGCGCGGAAAAACTGCCGCCCATGCTGCGAATGTCGTTTATTGCTCTGCCGAGGTTTTCACGCGGGAGTTCAAGTCGGAACGAGTAGAAGGGCTCCAACAGGATGTTTTGCGCGCACATCAATCCCTGCCGTACGGCGCGATAGGTTGCCTGTCGGAAATCGCCGCCTTCGGTATGGTGCAGGCTCGCCCGCCCCGCAACGAGGGTCAGCTTCATATCCGTTATCGGTGAACCTGTCAGCACACCGAGATGAATTTTTTCGCGGAGATGCGCCAGCACAAGCCTTTGAATATCCGGATCGAGTGAATTAGGCGCACATGCGGAGGCGAAAACAAGCCCGCTCCCCGCGGGCAGCGGCTCCAACAGCAGATGAACTTCCGCGTAATGCCGCAGCGGTTCAAAATGCCCGACACCTTCAACAGGGGCAAGAATCGTTTCACGGTATAAAATTCGCCCGTCATCAACCGAAATTTCAACGCCAAACCGCTCCGAAATAAGCTTTTTCAGAATTTCAATCTGCATTTCGCCCATCAGCCTTGCCTGAAGCTCGTGCACATTATCGGTTTTGTCGAGTTTCAGCGTCGGGTCCTCGTCCTCCAGCCGTTTGAGTTTCGAAAGGAATGTTCGCGCATCGCAGTCACCGGGAAGAAGAATTCGATAGCTCAGAACAGGTTCAAGCAACGGAGGAAGTGCGGAATCCTCATCGCCCAAGCCCTGCCCGGGGTACGTTGCGGAAAGTCCGGAAACGGCCGCAAGATCGCCGCATTCGGCGCGTTCGGTTTGAGTGAATTTTGCACCGGAACAGAACACTATGCGGGCAATTTTTTCGGTCAGTCGTTCGCCGTTTCGTGCAGTATAGGCAACGGCGGTGCGCGGGGACAGACTTCCGCCCATGAGACGGATGTGTGTCAGGCGCGTTCCCTGCGGGTCGTATGTGATTTTATAAACTCTTGCCGCAAAATCCTTTTTAAATTTGCGTTCGCGGGAATAAAGCGAAAGGCAGGCGATAAAGTCGGAAACACCGTCCGTTTTCAGCGCCGAACCGAAAAAACAGGGAAAAATCCTCCGCTCCGAAATTGCGGCGGCAATGTCCGCATCGACAATTCGTTTCGCGGAATGCTTTTCAAAAAGCTCATCATCGGCAAGGGCAAGATTTTCAAAGAAGGCTTCGCTTTTGCAGAATTCGGAGTCTGTACCTTCGCAGGGTTCAAATGCAATGCATCTTTCCGAAAGCCGCCGCTGAATCTCTTCGATAAGTTCGCTGCGGTTTCGTTGCATTATGTCTGTTTTATTGATGAAAATGAATGTCGGGATGCTGTATCTGTGCAAAAGCCGCCAAAGGGTTTCGGTATGGGACTGAACTCCGTCGGTGCCGCTTACAACAAGCACCGCGTAATCAAGTACGCTCAGCGCGCGCTCCGCTTCGGCAGAAAAATCAACATGCCCGGGCGTGTCAACCACAGTGAACTCTGTATTATTATAATTGAATTTTGCCTGCTTTGAAAATATCGTTATTCCGCGCGCCTTTTCAAGCGTGTGCGTGTCGAGGTATGCATCGCCCCTGTCCACCCTGCCGCGCTTTCTTATCGCGCCGCTGAGATAGAGCAGTGCTTCGCATAATGTTGTTTTGCCTGCGTCAACATGCGCAAGAATTCCGATTGCAAGCTTTTTCATAAATATCCTGCCTGTTTCACCGCAAATGCGGACGAACTTCATTTTAAGGTAATTATAACAGGAACGGAAGGGAAAACAAAGATATATTTAAAACCCGAAAACGGAAAATAAAATGCGGACAGGTGCGGAAGCTTAATGCTTTTAATAATACCGAATCCTGCATTTTTCTGCATTGACACGGCCTCCGGTGAATGTTATAATAGGCTGTCAATTGATTTTTTGCGATGAATGGGCAAAAACCGCGCTCAACGGAGCACAGAGAGTCTGCATTAGGTGCGAGCAGATGTCCGCGTTCGGTTATCCCGCCCATGAGCACGGAAAAGTAAAGTGCATTGAGCCGTTTGCGGCTTGCAGTGTTCCGCAATTTTCTGCGCAGAAGTGCGTTACAACTTTCGAGGCGGAGTGGCTGCCATTTCGCGAAATAAGGTGGTACAGTGCTTAACGCGCCCTTGTGAATTTTTTCGCACGGGTGCTTTTTTTAAGCAAAAGTCAGATGCTTTTATTATTCTTAACGGAAATATTAATAACAACGGAGGAAATATTTCAATGGCAAAACAAAAAGAAGAATTCGTTACGCATATCGCGTCCCGAACCGAAGATTTTCCGCAGTGGTACACGGACATCATTCTGAAGTCCGACATGGTTGACTATTCCGAGGTTAAGGGCTGCATGGTCATAAAACCCTACGGTTACGCCGTGTGGGAGCTTATGCAGCATGAACTTGATACGCGCTTTAAGGCGACAGGGCATAAAAACGCGTATTTCCCGCTGTTCATCCCCGAACACCTGCTCCAAAAAGAGAAGGACCATGTTGAAGGCTTTGCGCCCGAGGTTGCATGGGTCACTCAGGGCGGTGAAGAAAAGCTTGCGGAGCGTCTCTGCGTTCGCCCCACGAGTGAGACTATCATATGCTCAATGTATTCAAAATGGATCCAGTCCTACCGTGATTTACCTCTGCTCTATAACCAGTGGGCAAACGTTGTAAGATGGGAAAAGAACACCCGCCCCTTCCTGCGCACGAGCGAATTCCTCTGGCAGGAGGGCCACACCGCGCACGCAACCGCCGAGGAAGCACAGGAAGAAACCGAACGTATGCTTGAAGTTTACCGTGACTTTATGGAGAACGTGCTTGCAATTCCCGTTATCTGCGGCAGAAAGAGCGAAAAAGAGAAATTTGCGGGAGCGGAAGCAACCTATACCCTTGAGGCAATGATGCAGGACGGAAAAGCTTTGCAGATGGGAACGAGTCATAATCTCGGCGACCATTTTGCAAAGGCATATGACATCACTTATCTCAGCCGCGAGGGCAGGCATGAATACTGCTTCACAACAAGCTGGGGCGTCAGCACCCGCATGATCGGCGGCCTTATCATGACTCACGGCGACGACCGCGGGCTTATGTTCCCGCCGCGCATTGCGCCCGTGCAGCTCATCATACTGCCCATTGCACAGCATAAGCCCGGCGTTCTCGACAAGGCATATGAGCTGAAGAAAATGCTTTCCGATGCAGGTATTCGCGTTGAACTCGACGACAGCGACCAGAGCGCGGGTTGGAAGTTCAACCAGTGGGAGATGAAGGGCGTACCCGTTCGTCTTGAAATCGGTCCGAAGGACATCGAAAACAATCAGGTTGTTCTTGTTCGCCGCGATACGCACGAAAAACTCTTCGTTTCCATCGACGGCCTTGCAGACACGCTCAAACAGCTGTTTGATACCGTGCAGAACGATATGTATAACCGCGCAAAAGAAAATCGTATTGCGCATACTGTCGTTGCAAAGAATATGGACGAGCTTAATGCGGGTGTTCAAAACGGATTTGTAAAGGCAATGTGGTGCGGCGACCGTGCATGTGAGGATAAAATTAAGGAAATGACAGGCGCAACTACCCGCTGTATGCCCTTTGATGCCGACGATATAGGCAGCGATACCTGTGTTTGCTGCGGCAAAAAAGCAAAGGCAATGACATATTTTGCAAAGAGCTATTAAGAGCTGCCAATCTGAAAAAAAGTGAAGTCGAGACGTTTTTTTCAAAAACCGAAATCGACCGAGCCTATAAATCAAGCCCCCGGCAATTTGCCGGGGGCTTGCGCGGTACATCGGCTTCGCCGATGTACCGCGGACGACGGGGTGAACCCGATGGAGACTGTGCGGTTAAGGCTTTACCGCTTTCCGCCTTTTTTCTCGCCTTCACGGCGTATGGTGCCGATCAATTTGTCGCTGCGAGTATCTCGCCCGTCTTTGTTTCGGATTGTGCCCGGGGGCAGGCCGTTCTTTTTTTCAAATGTGCCGACAGTGCAGTCGCTGCGCGTTTGTCTTGCCATGGAGAACCTCCTTCCCGCAAGATTGAAACGTGCTGAATCAGAACTGAATGCTAATCGTCGGTTCGCTGATAACCGAGCCGTCGGAATCGCTGATTTTCAGTTCGAATTCAACTGAGCTGATTTGAGAAGCAGCACTTAAGCTGTTTTCCTCAAGAAAGCTTTCATCGATTTCGACAAAGAAAACGGAAGTTGTGCCGTTGGGCGTGTCGTTCGGATAAATAGTGCTATCGCAGGCAATTCCGTTTATTTTGAGAGTGTCGCTAATATATTCCACCGAAATTTGTTCACCGCTGTTATTCTTCAACAGCAGAGCAACGATAATATCAGAGTGATATTCACTGATTGGGTCGATTGCAGGTTTTGCAGTAATGCTGATCCCGTCACTGTTAAAAACTTCAGTTCCTGTTGAATCGAAGGAAGCTGTGTCATCCGAAGTCTTCATTGAAACCGTTTTACCGTCGGCGATAGTGTTATAATTCTCATCATAGGCTTCAACGCTGAAGGAAACGGTGTTCATTCGTGCAGCATTGAGTGCGCTTGCGCAAGCGGGATCTGCAAGCATGTCTCGTGTGTCTACTTTAATAATGGTGCGTTTGCCGGGGTTGGGGGTTTCAACAGCGCAAGAGCTGTCGTTTATCAGCAAACCATTGACCGTAAGCTGCGAAATGCTAATCGTTGCTGCAATATCGGAGTTATTTTCAAACTCGAGCATTAAATACTGCTCATTTTCGTCATTGGTGTACAATACCTCCGTAACGAGACGGATTCCGCCTTCATTATACAGTTCATCAGCTGCAAAATAATCGATGTTGTAATGATAGGTGTTCTGCGCAGCCTGCGTTGCAGCCGTGTTTGCAAAGCTGTGCTTGCTGTAGTCATAGCCGTCTGCGATGGATGTTTTGACTGCGAGCGGCCCCGTATACGTTCGGTTGTATTCCTCGTCCGTAATTGAAAAACCGATTTCAAAGTCCGCTATTTCAAAAATCCCGTACTGCTTAAGCGAGTAGAAAGACATATCAAAGGATTCGTCCTGGGTCGTGTTTGCGGGAACCTGACAATTCATGAATCCTTCACTTACCATGTAGCCGTTCACGGAGTTGACACAATACCCGACGGAGCCGCAGCTGTAGTCGAGTTCTCCGTCCGTTTTGTTCTCGATTGAAAGGTTGAAGATTGCCTCATAGTCGGTATATTCAAGACTTTTGAGAGTTATTTTTGAGATTTCGTTATCAAACAGAACCGTTTCTTCAACCGTTCCCGTCGGATTGAACTCAGCAAGCTTTTCGCCGACATCATGCGGGTCAACGGTGGGTTCGGGTTCGTCGGTTTCAACGGGCGCATCAGTGGTATCGCTTGTTTTGGGTTTATCGTTGCCCTTGTTTTCATCTTCGGGCTTTTCCCCTCCGCAGCCGACAAGGCCTGTTATCATAAGTACTGCAAGCAGGACTGCGATAATTTTTTTGAACATAATTTTTCCTCCGATTGATTAATTAAATTTTGATTGGTTGCGCCTGCGTTTCAGCCCGCACAGCAGCTCGGCTCATGCGGGCGGAATAAGGCGGGGTTACTTTTGTTTGCTTGTAAAAGCCGGTTTAGTCCGTTTCGGAGCCTCAGTTCAACTCAAGCAATTTCTGACTGACACGACCCATGACTTCTATATAGTAGGCATAATCCGCAGCGGACAGATTATCCCCGTTATAGGCAGCCATTGTTTCGGCAAATTCCGTATATTGGGTCAGCAGCTCGGTGTATTCGGAAAGCATGGAAAGGGGACGACCCTCTTTTTCGTACTTCTTCATGAACTTCACATATTTGTCGATGAATTTTTCGTATTCATCCATTACTGCTTTAAAATCTGCGCTGACCCCGGCGGGTTCTTCGGTGGGTTCTTCGGCGGGTTCTTCGGTTTCCGCAGGTTCCTTCGTCTCTTCCGGTTCCGCTGTTTTCTCCGGCTCCTCTGTTTCCTTCGGCTCCTCTGTTTCCTTCGGCTCCTCGGTCACGCGTTCCTGCCGGTTTCCGTCGTCATCGGGTTCGGCGGGTTTGTTTACGCCGCAGGCGGTAAGGCTGAGCATCATTACAAATGCCAGCAGCATTGCGAGAGTTTTCTTTAACATGATTAATTTCCTCCGTTTAATTGATATGTTTTAATGATGTTTGCGGCTGCGTTCCCCGGCATTCGTGATTTGCTGCACGAATCGGTTCGGAACGCAGCTGCATGGTCGTTTGTGTGTGATAACGCTGACAGGGTTCAGTTCAATGTCAGCAGTTTTGCCTGTACACGGGCGTTAACCTGAATGAGATATGCCGCATCGGCATCGGAAAGCTCTTCACTTTCATACTCAACCATTGCCGTGGCAAATTCGGAGTATTGGGTCATCATCTTTGTGTAGTCGGCAAGCATGGATACGGGTTTGCCCTCTTCTTCGTACTTCTTAATAAATGTTATGTATTCATCGATGAAAGCTTCATACTCGTCCATTGCAGCTTTAAAATCCGGGTCAACACCGTCGGAAGCAGCCGGTTTTTCCGTAGGCTTGCTGCTGTCCTTATCATCCTTGCCGGATTGCTCCGTTTTATCGGAAGTACGCGGCTTTTCGGTTCGGACAGTCTCGGTTTGTGCGCTGCTCGATGATCCCGAAGGCTCAGAGTCCTTTTGGGACTTCGACACGCATAAAACGATAACGCAGACAACAACGGCGGCAGCAATGACAAGCACTGCAAGAAACTTGAAGAATCCTTTAAAAAATCCACTCATTATTATTCTCCCTTCTCGGATTCATCGGCGGCACCGGCAAAATTTGCTGCGGTACCGCCGTCGATTATGTGAAGTTTTTTCATTTTTGCCCTTTCGGCAAGCGTCAGTATTGAGCCAAACATTTCGGCTGCAATTCCGATGAACGCAAACCAACATGCGCAGCCGAGCTTATAGCTGCTGCTTTCGGAAAATGTACCGCGAAGGTCAAAATCCTTCAGGATCAGCAGAAACGCGCCGAGCGCAAGCATTGTGAACACGATTGCGGGTATCGGCTTTTTAAGCACGGCGAACAGAAGCGTCAGTAAAGCGAATACAGCGGCAGCGATAATGGTACCCATTGAAAAGCTGCTGTCTAAATTGCCCGCTTTGCCGAATGCGCGTGCAAGTTCAATCAGCGAAAGATTGATTGCATCTCTGCGGGTCATGTTGAGTTCCTCATCGTAAACCCTGTCCGGCGCTGCGGACAGCCATTCACGATATTCCTTCCTTGCCGTTCCGAACGGCAAAAGGAACGATGCAGCGAGTATGAGCGCACCCAAAAGCATAGCAATAAAAGGCAAACTGCCCTTTAAACGACAATTGCCGCAGGCACTCTCAACGGTTCTCTTGGTCAAAATGTGTTCCCCCTTTCGGATTTAAGGTGCGAGTAATCAAAACCCTGCTTCAAAAGGTGTACTTTTTGAGAGAGAATATTTCGATAATATTCGGTTGTCAATTTATCAGGTCGGGAGAAGTGAAACTGAAAAAATTCACTGAAACGGTGTCGAAATGCTTGACTTAACTTGTTTATGGTTGTATAATCGTTATATCGGAACCGCTGTCGGAAAGTACACTTTTTGATAAAGGTTCCTTTTTCGTTGTGAATTCATTACGAATCGTCGCGGGGTTCTTCGGACTCGCTCCGAAAGTCGCGCAGACGCCGATAGAACGTTGCCTGACTCATGCCGCACATTCGAAGAACGGCTTCAAATGACAGATCCTTGCTTTCCCAACGCAGCACGAGTTCTCCGAAATCATCCGGGAGGGGTTTTTCCGGCCTTCCGAACCGAACCCCGCGCTGCTTTGCGGCGGCGATACCCTGCGCCTGCCTCTTTTTGATGTTTTCACGTTCGCTTTGTGCAACGAATGAAAGAATCTGAAGCACGAGATCCGCAATGAACGTTCCCATAAGATCCTTGCCCTGCCGCGTGTCAAGCAGCGGCATGTCAATAACGCAGATGTCAACACATTTTTCCTTTGTCAAAATGCGCCATTGCCGCCCGATTTCCTCGTAATCCCTGCCGAGTCGGTCGATGCTCAGCACATACAGCAGGTCACCGGGGCGAAGCTTTTTCACAAGCCGCCTGTATTGCGGGCGATTGAAATCCTTGCCGGACTGTTTATCCGTGAAAATGCATTCGGGCGGAATGCCGAGTTCCTGAAAGGCGGTCAGCTGACGCGCCTCGTTCTGATCCGCGCCTGAGACGCGGGCGTAGCCGTAAGTTTTCGGCTTTTGTGTTTCCATTGATTTTTTCCTCCGTAATTCTATTGCGTAAGCAGCCGCAAAATGCACGGCATGCAGTGCCGCAGAATCCGCTCCGCGGCAGCACATGTTTTTTTCGCCGAAAGCTGCTTCATAACAGCGCATGTTTTTTTCGTCACCCGTTATTCTAAAGCATAATGCGGCAGCCTTTAAAGCGGATCGGAGGAAACTTCCCGCATGTCGGAGGATTGTTATTGAAATGTGTTTCGGTGTATGGTAGTATAATGACGGCGCAGATAAAGCAGACGCTGCAATGCGTAAGGGCCGAAAAGCAAATAAACCCAATTCCATAAAAGGAGGTTTGCCATGCCGCTGCAAATTGTTGAAAATGATATAACCGAAATGAGAGTTGACGCAATAGTGAATGCTGCAAACAACTCGCTGCTCGGCGGGGGCGGGGTGGACGGCTGCATTCATCGTGCGGCGGGAAAGGGCCTTCTTGCGGAATGCAGAAAGCTCGGCGGCTGCGAAACGGGCAAAGTTAAGGTCACGGCGGGATATGATCTTCCCTGCAAATATGTGATTCATGCCGTGGGTCCGCGCTGGTTCGGCGGAAAAGAGGGCGAACCGGCATTGCTGCGCTCATGTTATTTGAATGCCCTTGAAGCAGCAAGGGAACGCGGATGTGAATCGATAGCTTTTCCGCTCATTTCTTCCGGAATTTTCGGCTGCCCGAAACAAATCGCGCTGCGAATTGCCGTTGATGCAATTCGGGATTTTCTTGCCGAAAACGAGATGCTCGTATGTCTTGTGATTTACAACCGCTCGGAATTTCCGCTTGAAGACGGCCTGCGAAGAGATATTGCGAAATACATAAATGACAGCTTCCTGACCGATACAACCGACACAGAGGAGCTTTCGGCATGTGCGCCGACGGGTGCCGCCCCGGGTCGGTTTGCATATGAGGATGAAGCGCGGTTCGTGCGCGGCGGAAAAACAAGGCGAAGACTGCCCCGACTTAAGTCCAAAGCCTCTTTGCACGGCGCGGAGCGTTTTGCGTCGGTTGATGCAGAGTCGGCGCCCGATGAAGCGGCGGAAGAAAAGTCGGCAATGTTTCCGCCGATGTTTGATTATGCGCCCGCAATTTCCCTTGAAGAGGCATTGAAGCAAATCGATGAAAGTTTTTCGGAAATGCTCCTTCGGAAAATCGATGAATCGGGAATGACCGATGCCGAATGTTACAAGAAGGCAAATGTGGACAGGAAGCTGTTTTCAAAAATTCGTTCGGACAGGCTTTATAAACCCTCAAAAACAACAGCAGTTGCGTTTGCGCTTGCGCTTGAACTCCCGATTGCGGAGGTGCGCGAAATGCTCATGAAAGCGGGATTCGCCCTGTCACGCTCGAATAAGTTCGATATCATTGTTGAGTATTTTATAAATCACGGAAATTATAATATCTATGAAATTAACGAAGCTTTGTTTGCATTTGACCAAAAGCTCATCGGCGCATGAGCGGGATATCGGTTCGGACGGCAGGACAATATCGATTTGTTAAAATATATCAATAAAGCCCTTGACAATGCCGTATCAAATGAGTATAATAAGCAGGTACGTTGAAGAACGCACTGAACTTGATACGGATGCGCCCATAGCTCAGCGGATAGAGTGCCCGGCTACGAACCGGTAGGTCGCAGGTTCAAATCCTGCTGGGCGCGCCAAAAAAACAGCACCTTGTTTGAGGTGCTGTCAGAGTGTCGAAAAAGTCCGGCAATGCTGGACTTTTTCGTTGTTTTATGGTATAATAGAAGCGGTGATGAAAGATGCTGACAAAGAGAAAAGAAAACCGCCATCAATACGAGATGCTGTGCATAGAGGATATGGTGCCGAAGGATCATTTACTGCGCAAAATAGATGCGGCAGTGGATTTTGGGAAATTGTATGACATAGTTAAAGAATTGTACTGCGAGGATAACGGCAGACAAAGCATAGATCCCGTAGCACTGTTCAAAATGGTGCTGATCCAGCATCTGTACGGCTTGCCGTCCCTGCGCAGAACCGCAGCAGAAGTAAGTGCCAACAACTGCTACCGCTGGTTTCTGGGCTACGGATTGCAGGAGGAAACGCCGCACTTTTCCACGGTCAGCTACAACTTCCGGCATCGGTTCACAGAGGAAACCGTTGACCGTGTATTTTCATGGATTTTAGACGAGATAGCGGAAGCCGGATATTTAACGCCAAGTGCAGTATTTATAGACGGTACGCACATAAAAGCCAATGCGAACAAGAAAAAAACGATAAAGGAAGAAATACCGGCAGCGGCAAAGCGTTATTCCAAAGAGCTGATGGAGGAGATCAACTCTGACCGGGAAGCACACGGTAAAAAGCCGTTTGACGACGACGGTGGCGGCAATGACCATGGCGACGGCGATTGCTGCAATAAGGGCTGCGACGGCAATGATGGCAGCAATCCGTCAACCGACAGCCCAAAGAAGAGACGGGACAACACGTCCAAAAAGAAGCTGGCCAGACGCAAAAAGGAAGCAAAGAAGAAAACGGTCACCAGGAGCGTCACCGACCCGGACAGCGGGATGTTCGTAAAGGGCGAAAATGAACGGCAGCTGGCTTATGAGGCTCATACTGCCTGCGACGAGCACGGCTATGTACTTGAAACAGTAGTAACACCCGGCAATGTGCATGACAGCGTAGCCTTTGATGATGTCTATGACAAGGTAACAGAGCGCTTTCCCGAAATAGAGACAGTGGTAGCCGACAGCGCATACAAAACACCGCATATTGCTAAGAAGGTGTTCGACGACGGCAGGGTACTGGATACCTGCTACAAAAGACCGATGACCATGAAGGGCGGACATGAATGGTGGAAATATGTATATGATGAATACTACGATTGCATTATCTGTCCCGAATACCATGTTCTGAATTACAGTACCACCAACCGGGAAGGATACCGGGAATACAAAAGCAGCCCCGAAATCTGCAAAAACTGTCCGACGCGGGAGTTGTGTACCCACTCAAAAGACTGTATAAAAACCGTAACGAGGCATATTTGGGCAGATTATATAGAGAAAACCGAGGATGTCCGACACACGCCGGAATACAAGGATATCTATGACAAGCGCAAGGAAACCATTGAGCGTGTTTTTGAGGATGCAAAAGAAAAACACGCAATGCGTTATACGCCATACCGAGGCCTCGCCCAAGTCAGCAACTGGGTGAAGCTTAAGTTTGCTGCCATGAATCTGAAAAAGTATGCAAATCATAGGTGGAAGGACACCCATCCGGAAGCTTTGTTTCTGTTGTATTTAAAACTTCTCAGGCAAAATATGAAAATCCCTGCTGCTGCTTAACGCAATAGCAGGGATTTTCGACAGACTGACAGCACCTTGTTTGAGGTGCTGTTTTTTGCGTGTCAAAAGCATTAACTCCGTTCAAATTCCGACTAATGTCCGATGCAGCCCCTGCATAACAAGTTTGCGTTTTTAATGCGCCTCAAACGGCTGCCGACTCATTGTTTCGCACACGATATGAACCGGGCAGTCCCAAAATGCTCTTTCTGCGCGTTTCGCCGAATCCATGTCCGAAAATATTCCGAACACGACAGAACCGCTGCCCGTCATTGAGGCACCGAGTGCGCCTGCATTCCGCATTGCTGCAATATAACGGTCAATCTCCGGCGCAAAGCCGACTGCGGCGGGCAGCAAATCGTTTTGAAGCGCTGCGGCAATATCCGCGGGCGAACCTTGTTCAAGTGCGTTCAGCATGGCGGAACTCGGATTGCATGTGCGTGCGGGCTTTTTGCCGAGGTCGAGAGAGCGGAACAGCGCTCCGGTTGAAATGCCGCGATTACCGCGCACAAGCAGAAGGGGGAGTGCGGCAGAGGGAGCGGGGGTCAGCTTTTCACCGATGCCTTCACAAAGGGCACAGCCGCCGTGCAGACAGAACGGAACATCCGCACCGACGCGTTTTGCAATATCATAAAGCTCGTCTCTGCTTATGCTGCCGAAAAGCTGCTGCATGCCGTGAAGCACCGCCGCAGCATCCGCACTTGCGCCGCCGAGACCCGCTTCGGACGGAATACGCTTTTTTATTTGAATGCGCACACCGCCGCAGCCCGTTTTTTCCCGAAAAAGCCGTGCTGCGGTGAATGCAGTGTTGACGGGCGGAAGCGGAGTTGTGCATTCAACAATAATGCCGCCGTCGTTTGCTCCCGAGAGTTCAACGGTCACCGTATCGCAAACATCGATGCTGTGCATGACGGTTCGGAGATCGTGATAGCCGTCCGTGCGTTTTTTCAGCACTTCAAGGGTCAGGTTAATCTTTGCGGGTGCGTTGAGGATTATTCTTTGTTCCGTCATGCAATAAGCCTTTCTTTAATCAAATTTAATCACCGAAAATGCTTTCGGGAAAAATATTTTCAACTTTTTAACAGGTTTTTTCCTGCGTTCGGCAAAAACGGGATGATTCGGTAAAAACAGAATCTTTCCGCACGGCACGAACCGATGTGTTCAGTATGCATGATTCAACCCGCTTTTGTCAATACTGAAATCACGGAGATAATTTCGTTCAAGGAGGATTTTCAAATGAAAAAACAGGAAAAAAACGGAAAAAGGAGCGCGTCGGTGTTCGGAAGATTCTGTTCGGCAATTGCGTTGTGCACAATTATTGTGACGCTTGCCGCCACGGCATTGCCGATCATTGCGCTTGCCGTGCGCAGCATTTCGGACAGGCCTGCCGCAGGTGCGGCGGATGAAGGTTCGAATATCTATTCAGCGGAACGGGACGGCGCGGTTTTTCGCCTTCATATCCTTGCAAACAGCGATTCGACGGAGGATCAAAGGGTAAAGCTTGCGGTGCGTGATGCGGTGATTGAATACGAACGCGAACAGACAGGCGCGGCGGATGCTTTTGATGCGGCGGATGCGGAAAGCATTCTTCGGGCACACGGGGACGGAATTTTGCAGACGGTGCGCAGAACGCTGAAAAAATGCGGAGCGGAATACGATGCGCAGCTTGCCGTCGGCAAATTCGATTTTCCGGAAAAACAATATGGGGAAACGGTCTATCCTGCGGGAGAGTATCGCGCGCTGCGCATATTGCTCGGCGAAGCACGCGGCAAAAACTGGTGGTGCCTGATGTTCCCTCCGCTGTGCATAGCTGACCTGAACGGTGCAACAATAGATGATAAAGGCAGTGAAGCGGGCGGCAGCGTTCCCGACGGTGCGGATGCGGCACAGAATGAACATGCTGAAGAAAGCAGGGAAACGGTTGAACCCGATGCAGGCGCGCCGGCTTGCCAGACGGACGGGAAAGTGCATTTTCGGAGCCTGATTGCGGAGTTTTGGCGCAGTCTTTTCGGATAAAGGACCGACGAGGAACGGGGTTCCGTGTGAAACCGCAAATGAAACAGTGACGCCGAAAACGCTGCCGATTAATGAAATTCAGGAGATTTTTGATATGAAACAATTGAAAAAAATTGCGGCGGCGGTACTGATTGCCGCAATGCTCGGCCTGCTTTTGCCGCAGCTCGGGGTAAATGCGGAGGCATTGAAGCGCGGAAGCCGCGGCGACCTTGTGCGGCAGCTTCAAACAAGGCTGCGCAGCTGGGGCTATTACAGCGGAACGGTTGACGGCGTATACGGCGCAAAAACCGAATCGGCGGTGCGCGCTTTCCAAAAGCGGAACGGGCTGACGGCGGACGGAATTGTGGGGCAGAAAACGGCGGCAGCACTGGGTTTGAATCTGCCTTCGTCAACGGGCGGCGGTTCGGCCGCATCCTCAAACGGAAACCTTTATTTGCTTGCGCGCCTTGTTCACGGCGAAGCAAGAGGGGAACCATACAAGGGAAAAGTCGCGGTTGCAGCGGTTGTGCTGAACCGCGTTCGCAGTGCATCGTTTCCGAACACGATTGCAGGCGTTATTTACCAAAGCGGTGCGTTTGACGCCGTGAGCGACGGGCAGATAAACCTTGCACCGGATGATGAGTCAATCCGTGCCGCACGGGACGCAATGAACGGCTGGGATCCGAGCAACGGATGTTTGTATTATTACAATCCTGCGACCGCAACAAGCAGATGGATGCTCTCACGGCCCGTTCTGCTGCGCATCGGGGCTCATGCTTTTTGCTGAAAAACTGCGGAACTTTGAACAGAAAAAGGTCAAAAGGTGACGTTGAATTATGAGAGAAGAAACACTTAACCCGATGCAGGAGGCGATAGCTTTCGGGCGGGTCATACCCGGCGCGGCGGCCGAGTTTACGAATGAGCCGCGCGCGGAGGAATTTTACAGCGATGCATTTTCGGCGGAAGGCAATGAGAACAGCGCACTGCGGGAAGCAGCAAAATCGAATGCGGAACGCCAATCCGAGGCAGTAAAGAAAGGAACGAACGGAGGCGGTTCGGGCGGCGGGTTCGACCGTTGGCGAATGCGCGGAGCCGCTTCGGGAGGATTCCGAACGCTGATTCTGTATTTGATTCCGGCGATATTGGCGGCAGCGGTGATAATTGCGGCCGTTTGGGGCAACAGGCAGAAGACTCTTGCCGAAAATTACAGACGCACGGCGGAAAACATATACCGTGCAGCTTATCATGAGCTTACGGAATCTGTTTATAACCTTAATATCATGCTTTCGAAACTGCTGATTTCGGAAGCACCCGCAACGCTTTGCACAACGCTGGACGATATAAGGCACGAGAGCGGAATATGCGTGGGCTTGATGGCACAGATTCCGCAGTCCCATATTGACAATGCGGAGCTGAACGCTTTCCTTGTGCGCATATCGGACTATTCGGAAGGGCTTGCGGGTCGTGTGCTGAGAGGTACGCCGCTTTCGAATGATGACAGGGAACAGCTTGCTGCATTGTTTGAGGCAAGCGGCAATATTTACGCGGAACTGCAAACGAAGCTGAGCAGCGGAGATATTCCCGTTGCTGCAATTGCGGCGGAGGATTTCTTTGAATCCGAAAATTCGAACGCGGCGCATGGCGGAAACGCTTCAAACGCCGGACAGGATGAAGCCGATTCGCGCTATCCGACCCTTATATACGACGGCCCGTTTTCCGAAAGTACGGAAAAACGCGAGCCGCAGGGGCTTTCGGGTGCTGAGATCGATGAAGCGGAAGCATATCGGCGTGCAAAGGCTTTTTTCGGCGGAGCGGGGAGCGAAACTCAACCTTCGGAGCTGAAACTTGCAAGCTGCTCCGGCGGCAAAATTCCGAGCTATGATTTTTCGGGAAAGTTTGCCGACGGACGTGAATTTGACCTTTCGATAACGGTGCGCGGAGGCGAGCTGCTCTGGTTCATGACATCGGCGGAGGGACACTCACAGGATGCGCCGAACGAGTCCGAGACGGACGCGCTGAATGCGGCGGGACTCGACTTCCTTGCGGCGAAAGGTTATCCCGCAATGCGGGCAACCTATGCGCAGTATTATCCGGGGGCGGTGCTGATAAGCTATGCCGCAACGGAAAACATTGACGCAGAAACATCGGATTCGGGAAGTTCGGCCGGAAACTCGGAAAGTGCAGGCGGGAACAATGTGATAATCTATAATGATCTTGTGAAGATCTGGATAGACAGAACCACGAAAAAAATAGTCGGTGCGGATGCGAGGAATTACCTTTTCAGTCACACCGAGCGCAGCTTTCCGACTGTGCTTGCGGCAGAGGAGGATGTTCGAACAAACCTTGCGCCCGGGCTTGAGATAGTGCAAACGAACCTTGCGCTCATTCCGCAGGATGACCAAACCGAAAAGCTCTGCTATGAATACAAAGTTCGATTCGGAGGCAACGATTATGCGGTTTATCTCGATGCCGTGACGGGCGACGAGGTGCAGATATTCAGAATCATTGAGGATGAGAACGGGCAGCTTGCCGTGTGATGCCTTTGTGCCGCACAAACCGAATCAGCAGGGCGACGGCATAAACGGGAGGAAGACACGAAACACGGAAATGAGTAATTGAACGGACAATATCAAACAATACGAAAGCGGTTCTTCAATACAGCGGGGGAGCCGCTTTTTTGCGTTTCCGTGCGCTGAACATACGGCCGAACATATATTTGAATGCGGGGCGGCGCCGCTGTTGAATAACGGGCGGGAGGTGCTATAATTCTTTTGAAGAAAAAACAGGAGGAACAGTAATGTTTTTATTTGATGCGGACAAAGCCGCAAACGGCGGCATTTTTCGTGAACTTTGGGCAATTGTCAGAAATTTTGCAATGACCTCCGGATTGCGGCTTGCGGCGGCAATCATTGTTTTGCTTTTGGGGCTTAAAATTGCAAAAGCTGTTTTGAAACGCTATGAAAAAAGCCGCGCCTTTCAAAAAATCGTGCCCGATGTGCGCGGCGTTGTGCGCTGGCTTGCGGGCTTTTTGCTGTATGCGCTGATAATCGTGCTTGTGATAGGCATTTTGGGAATCCCTCTCGCCTCGGTTGCAACAATAATCAGCTCTGCCGCAATCGCAGTCGGCCTTGCATTGCAGGGCAGCCTTTCCAACCTTGCGGGCGGAATCGTGATTCTTGCGTTCAAACCCTTCCATGTAGGTGATGTTATCCAAACGGGAAGCTATAACGGAACGGTGGAAAGCATCGGTGTGTTTTACACAACGCTCACAACATTCGACAATCAGCGCGTTGTTTTGCCCAATGCGGGGCTTTCAAATGCAAACATCACAAATGCTTCCGCTTTTGACACGCGCCGCGTTGACCTCATCGTTTCCGCCGGATGCGACACGGACAGTTCGGCCGTTCATGCTGCAATCGAACGCGTTGTAAAGGCGCAGAAATATGCTTTGAACGAACCCGCGGCCTTCATCCGCCTGAATGACTGCACGGACGGAAAACAGAATTTCGCCGTCCGCGTCTGGTGCAGAACCGAAAACTATTATGATTTATACCACGATTTGCAGGAGGGCATACGCGAGGAGTTTGTTCGCTGCGGCATTGCACCAACCCTGCCCGTGATGAACGTGAAATTGAGCAAATGAGGACGCATTGTTTGTTATGCGTTATACGTTATGCAATGCAGCTTACCGACGGTGATGAGCTTGACTTGAACGCTGCGGATATGAATAACAACGGCAGAGCCGAAATCGGTGATGCACTTGTGATTCTTCGTTCCGCAATGACTTTGTGAGAAATGCGGATAAAACCTGATAGGTTTCGGAATCTCGATTCGGTTATTGAAAAGACAAAAAGCAATTCTCGGACGGCAGGACGCTGTCCGAGAGTTTTAACGTAAAACGATTTCGGCAAAGGATGTCTTCAGCTGTTATCCGTGGCTGTTTGCACAACTGCTTCAATTGCGGTTGTGCTCTCCGGGTCAATGCTTTGAGTGTGCGGTGTCATCGTATTTTGCGTTTGACGGGCGGCAGGGTTTACTCCTTCGTTTTGAAGTCGGAGTTCCTTTAAAAGTTCCTTCTGAAGAGCAAAAATCGCATTGACTTTGTCGTAAAGGTCTTCTATCATTATTTCGGTCTTAAGATTAACTTTATAATCGTTTTCGGCTCTGCGCCTGTCCTTTTCTTCCTGCCTGTTCTGACTCATCATTATGAGGGGAGCTTGAACTGCTGCCACACATGATAAGGCAAGGTTCAGCAAAATGAACGGATAGGGATCGAACGCTTTCGCAGCAAGCAGCACGTTCGCAAGCATCCACAGAATGAGGAGGCCGGCAAACGAAAAAATAAATGCCCAGCTTCCTGCAAACTTTGCAATTGCATCGGCAGCACGCTGCCCGACGGTGTACTTATCTTTTTCACGGTTCGGATTTTCCGAAACCTTGCTGTCCGCAAGAAGATTAAGCACGTCCTCATCGGTCATGTCGTGCTTAATTCCTTTGATGACTTCTTTTAATAGCTTTCGATTCTCCTTCATTTAAAAACCTCCTCAAAAAACTCTCGGTAACAGCTTCAGCATTCCGTGTCGGGCATGGGAATGCAGTTCGGTGTATCAACGGGGCGGAAGAAAAAGGGGCCCTTCGTTTTAAGTAAAATAAGAGAAGTCCCGATCAAAATCTCCGTATGGGAGGCGGGGTCATCCAAAGGAATGCCGAAATCCTCACGGATACGTTTGATGCGGTAAAGTATGGTGTTGCGATGCGTAAAAAGCATATCGCATGTTTTTTTGAGCGAACAGCTGCATATAAGGTATGTGTAAAGCGTTTCGCAGTATTGAGTTTCTTTTTTTCTGTCATGCGCTGCAAGTTCACGCAGTTTCGGCGGAATAATGTTTTCATTGCCTTCAAGCCGTTTCAGCATAAGCGGTGTGCGCAGCTGTGAAACGCTGCATACATTGCCGCAGCTGAATTGTCCGTATGTCATCAATTCAAGAGCATCGTGTGCGGCCTGATAAAGTGAAGGCAAGTCAAACAGATCTTCAATCTCGTCTGAAACGATGATTTTAAGCTGAAATTCTTTCGCCATTGCAGTTAGTTCGGCTCGACTGTAGTTATTATGAAGAAACATAAATATATTTTCATGATACACAAAAGCATGAGAGTCCGAAAAACAGGAATAAATCTCCGTTTTGAGATATCGTTTGCCGAGGTACTTGCTGTGGTAAGCAGAAAGGTCGATCAACGCAAAAGCTGCCGGATGAAAATCCGCGAGGTAGGTATTTATAGTTTGCAGTTTGAAATATGGCGCTGACGGAAAGCCGCCGTCGAGCAGATGCATGAGTATCTCTTCGGTTGTTTCGAGAGGTTTGTCGATGCGGCTGACTTCGATAAACAGCTGTTTTGCCAGAACTCTTTCGACAGTTTGCCATGTTTGCAGCAGAATGTCCGCCATGCAGCCGTCCGTGTCAACGCATATCAGATAGCCGAGCCGCACCCCGGAGCATGTGAGCGGGGCAAACCTGCGCAGGAAAGGGCTGTCAGAAAGCTTTATGTAGTCAGCACAGCCGCCGTTAAGGGATTCACTTTGGCTTATCAGCGCACCCGCTTCATATGTGATTTCGCCGAGCTTAACAGCATTTATAAACACGGAATCGGTAAAATTCGCAGGATAGTATGACGCTGCAACATGAAAGGTGTCGTTAATTACAAGCAGCGGATAACCGAGCAGGCGACCAACGTCGGCTGCAAGTCCGGCTATATCATCATTTAACAAAAAATCGTTCAATAAAACAGCGATTTCACTGCTTCCAAACGGGGCTTCATTCATCAAATCCTGTATCCCTTCTGTTTGTGCGGAATGCACAAACGAAATCAATAATATTATATCCGCAGCATATTGTCGATTCAAGACAAAAGATTAAAATATAATCATAAGAAATGAGAAGAGAAGCACGGACGGATGTTACGGAGATGCTTCTCTGAAGGAAAAGGGGTAATTATAATGAGTACAAAAGCTATCCGCATAATTGATATTGCAGCGGGAATTTTACTGACGGCAGGCGGTGTGTTCTGCCTTTGCAATCAGGATGCCGCGGTGGTATCCGCCGGGATTCTGTTTGGACTTTTCATGCTTGCGGCAGGCATTGCGGAAATAGTCGTGTTTGCCGGAACAAGCAAAACTCTGTTGGGTTCGGGCTGGCTGCTGCTGAACGGAGTGCTGACCGTTATAATGGCTTTGCTGCTCCTGTTCAACCAATGGTTCACGCTGCTTTCATTGCCCCTGCTGTTTACACTTTGGCTTTTGTTCTCGGGTATCGGCAGATTTGTAAGTGCCTTTGACCTGCGTGCGCTTGGTGTGCGTGCTTGGGGTTGGGTGCTTGCAATTGGCATTCTGCTTACTGCGGCAGGCATTATATGCATGATGAATCCGTGGATAAGCGTTGCGGCTGTCGGTTTAACCGTGGGACTGGTGCTGATTCTGCAGGGTATCAGCTTGGTCGTATGCGCCTGCATTTCTTCGGGCAAAGAGGCCTGAAAAAAGCTTCTCGTTTCTGCAAGCAATGCCTGAGCACGGAAACAACTTTCCGTGCAGCAAAGCTTTAACATATATCAAAAATCAATATTTGGAGGAAATTAACTATGTTGCCGGTAGTATTTAATGAAAAAATGTTCGATGATCTTTTTGACAGTGACTTCTTCGGCGGAAGGAATCCGCTGTGCGGCAGGCACGCAAAGAACCTTATGAAGACTGATATCCGCGAAAAAGAGGACGGCTACGAAATGGCTGTTGATTTGCCCGGGTTCAATAAGGACGAAATCAAGGTTGAGATTAAAGACGGTTATATGACCGTCAGCGCAAACAAGGATCTCGACAAAGATGAAGCGGATAAGAAGGGGCGTGTCATCCGCCGTGAACGTTATGTCGGCACATGCAGCCGCACTTTCTATGTCGGAGATATCAAGCCTGAGGATGTAAAGGCGAAGTATGAATCCGGTGTTCTTAATATTGTTCTCCCCAAGGAGGAACAGAAAGAACTTCCGACTGCAAGCACGGTTACGATCGAATAATCGGCTTTCAACAGCTGAGAGTCACGGTTGACTGAAATTCAGCGGTACAGTGCCGCAGCATATGCGGCAAACGGCCTTCGCAGAAGGGAAACTCTTTTGGCGAAGGTCGTTTTTTATGCAATTCTGATTTTGATAAAAATATTTCCGCGAGTTCAAAACAATTCAAAACAAACGGCAAATCACAGCCGCTCGGTTCAGACTCATTTTGTGGGATTTGCATTGCCGAGTTCATCAACAATGTTTTCAAAATGTGCCCCGCGTGAGGCCTTTACAAGCACCGTGTCTCCGGGCTTTGCAAAATGCAGCAGAGCAGTTGACACCGTGTCCTTCGAAATGCGGAAAACGTTTCGCATTCCTGCATTTTCCGCACCGAGAGCAATATCTGACGCAAGGTCGCCTGCGGTGAAGAGCGCGTCAAGCCCGCATTCGGCGCAATATGCGCCGAGGCTTTTGTGCAGTGCGGCGGAGTTTTCGCCCAATTCGAGCATATCTCCGAGCATTGCGATTTTCCGGCAGCCGGGTTTTGCAGCCGAAACGAGAGCGGTGAGCGCAGCGCGGACGGAATCGGGTCCGGCGTTATAGCAATCATCAATAACGGTGAACGTTTCGGAGCCGGCGGAAGCGGAGCCTGCCTCGAAATTTGCATCTGCATTATTTGCAGCTGCATTTGCGGCAGGGAGGCAGCAGGCAAAAAGCACGCGCCAGCGATGCCCGACAGGGCTGAAGCTTTCAATGCCCGCTTTTACCTGCTCGGCAGTCAGCCCGAGTTCATGTGCCGCAGCGGCGGCGGCAACGGCGTTTTGAACCATATGCAGCCCCGCTGCGGGCATTGAAACGGGGATTCGTGTTCCGAAATAATTCAGCACAAAATCGGTTTCCGCCGCATCAATGAAGCGTATGTTTTCGGGATGCACGGGCAAGCTTTCGTCCATGCCGTAAAACTTTACGGGGATGGGTGAGGTCTTTGCGTATTCACACAGTTTATCATCCGCCGCATTAAAAAACAATCTGCCGTTATGCGGCATATGCTTCACAACCTCGGTTTTGGCGTGAAGTACGCCGCTGCGGTCGATAAGGTTCTCAAGGTGCATATTGCCGATATTGGTGAAAACAACGTAATCGGGACGTGCAATTGCGCCCAATCTGTCCATTTCGCCGAAGTGGCTGATGCCCATTTCAACAACCGCAAGCTCGTGATGCGGTTCGAGACGGAAAAACGTTTGCGGCAGTCCGTATTCGTTGTTGAAATTGCCTTCCGTGCTGAGAACGCTGAATTTTTGTTCAAGCACACAGGAAAGCATCTGCCGCGTGCTTGTTTTTCCGACGCTGCCGACAACGCCGATAACCTTCACGCCGCTCTTTTCGCGTATGTAGCCTGCAATGCGCTGCATTGCGCGCAAGCTGTTTTCAACAAGGATCTGCGGAATCGGAATGTCAAGTTCATGCTCCACAACCGCTGCGGCGGCACCGCTGCGCCGTGCGGATTCAACATAATCGTGCCCGTCCGCCCGCTCGCCCTTATCTGCGATAAACAGCCAGTCGGGTTTAACTTTGCGGCTGTCGAGGGTGATGCCCTCAATAAACATATCCCCGATGTATGCGGGGTCTTCACAGTGAACAAGTTGACCGTCCGCGGCGGTCATGGCTTCGGAAATTGTAAGGTTAATCATAATGCTGTATGCTGTCTCACTTTTTATAAAATGGAGTATATCCGCTTCCCTTAAACATCGGGAAGCCTGTGTCAATGCCGTCGCTCGGTTGCTCTCAAAAGCAGGCTTTCCTTAATAATCGCTTCAAGCAAAGCAGGAAAATCCAGCTTATCGGCCGCAGCTTCCTGCGGAAGCAGGCTGACGGGCGTCATGCCGGGCAGGGTGTTGGCTTCAAGGCAATAAATACCGTTTTCGTCAACCATAAAGTCGGCCCGTGCATATGCGCCGAGACCGAGAACACGGAAGACTTTGCGGGTTGCTTCCGCCATGCGCTCGGCGGTGTCCGAATCTATATCCGCCGGGCAGATTTCAACGGTGCAGCCCGGTTGATATTTGTTTTTATAATCGTAAAAACCATGCTTCGGGATTATTTCGATTGCGGGAAGAACTCTGCTGCCGACGATACCGACGGCGAACTCGCGCCCTTTGATGTATTTTTCAACGATAACGGTGTTTTCAAGGCTGAAAGCCGAATCCAGCGCGGTGAAAAATTCATCGATCGTGCGGACGATTGAAACGCCGACACTTGAGCCGAGGCTTGCGGGCTTCACAACGCAGGGCAAACCGAGCTTTTCGCAGAGCTCGGCCGCGCGGCATTTGTCCGATTCGGAAAGAATCACCGCTTCGGGGGTCGGAATTCCGTGCGTGCGGAAAAGCTGCTTTGAAAGGCTCTTGTTCATTGCAAGCATGCAGCCCTGCGCACCGGAACCGGTGTAGCAAATGTTCAAAAGGTCGAACACTGCCTGCAATTTGCCGTTTTCGCCTTCGTCACCGTGCAGTGCATTGAAAACAATATCCGCACTTTTGCAGATTTCAAGAACGTTTTTGCCGAAAAAACCCGATGCACGGTCAAAAAATCTTTTGACGCACGGCGCGGCTGCACCAATGGCATGATTTTCGATCGGCAGTGCTTTTTCAAAAACCTCTTCGGGTCTGCAATCAAGCGGGAAATCCACACATGCATCAACAAGCACAACATCGTGCCCCGTTTCGCGCAGCGCACGCGCAACCTGAATTCCTGTGGAAAGCGAAACATCCCGCTCGCTGCTCCTGCCGCCGCAAAGAACTGCTATCTTCATTTTATGTTATCATCCTTTCAAACTCAGCCAATCTGTTTGCAAAACCGCCTGCTCCGCAGGCACGAAAACAGTGTATTCACATTTCAAGCAAAAGGTGAATGCAATGACCGCTTTTACCAAAACCGAACGCCGAACCGAGGCTGCTTTTTGAAAACAGCCTGTTGAATCAATTCATTTTATGCAAAAGCACGAACTGTTCGGCGTGCTGCTTAATTATAGCACATAATTCGCCGGCGGCAAGAACTTTTGAAAGAAATATGAAAAAAAACTGCCCGATTCTTTGACTGCTGCCGCAGGCGGAAGGAACGGTGCGGAACATAATGTTTTCATGTTTTTTACGCAAATATGTCCGAATCGGTAAACGAACAAAAAGTGTTCGGCAGTTTTGTTCGGTATGTGTTGACTTTTTTCCGCAACTCTGCTACAATACGAGTCGCAGAGGGGGATATCCTTTCTGTTAAAAATAAATATCAGCTATGCGATGTAATCGATTGCTGCAAAGATCAACGTTCGGAACAACGGAAAAAGAACTCATTAAAGGTTCGAATCTTCGACATTTCAATGGGAGTTTTCGTGCGGAACGGGCGTTGATAAGGCATCGACTCAAATGAACGAGGCATTTTGCCCACGCGACCGGCACTGTGAGTGTGAGGGTGCGCCGAACCGGAGGGGTTTCGAAAGTCCTTTTTGAGAAAGTCTTTCGGGGGAACAAAAGTTCGCCATTACGGTGTTCAAACCGTGAGAAGGCAGGCGTTATCCGCAGGCGTTGAATTCATTCGTATGGTTTTTGCTCAAAAAGTCGGCTCGGGAGAGCGGTTCGAAAACGTTTTGCGTTCAGCAGGACGGTTGTTCGCAGTTGCTTTGCGGATTTAAAAATTTCCGCTTTGCTGTTCGATTTTTGTGCCGAAAATCAATACGGGTGAATATCAATTGCCGCAGCACAAGTCAGGATACTTGCACCGCATAAAGCGCAAGCTTCGGGCGGTATCTCCGTATGGCTTATTTTTGTGCGGTTTCGGCAAAGCAGAAACTGCTTCAAAACATTGAAATTTCAGTCATACGCAAGAACTTTTCAAGTGCGCAGCGGAATCTGTTTTTTGATTCCGTGTGCGGCCTTTCCGGTCGGTTTGTTGATTCCACCGTGCTCATATTAAAATCAGAGGTTTGCCGAACAGCTTTTTCGCAGAACAGGCTTTGGCTTAAGAGCTTTTTTGCAGGGAGCATATTTGTTCGGCGCAAAAATCGGAAGTTTCGGAGGTATTTTTGCTATGAAGAAAACAATTGCACTGTTTGCAGCGGTTTTGATGCTGCTTTGTGCAGTTCCTTTCGCCGCAATCGGTGAGATGAACCTTGCCGCGGCGAAAACAGCGGGCGATTTTCCCGATGCCGTTTTCGATCCGCTCGGTGATGCTGCATCCGTTGAATACAGCCATAACACGAATTTCACCGGCGAAAGCGGCACGGAGTTCGTATCCGACGGTGAAAACGGAATAAAATCCGCCAGCGGCGGCATGAGATCATCCGTTGTCACAATCACGATAACGTTCGGAGAAGCTGTTTCGAATGCGCGCCTTTCGTTTGATTACAAGGTAAGCTCGGAAGCACGCTACGACTATCTGTCCGTTAACGGAAGCACGGAAAAAACTCTCAGCGGGGAGATCGACTGGACAAATTACTCTCAGACGGTCACTGCGGGGAGCGTTGTTACGCTTGCTTATGTTAAAGACAGCTCCGGCGACCACGGAAGCGACTGCGTTTGGTTCAAAAACTTTGCGCTGCAGAGCCTTGGCACGGTCACGTTTGAAAATGTTGATCCGCTGGCGGTGCTGACGGTGCGCAATGCGGAGGGAAATATCGAAACTCCGACGGCGAACGGCAATGTTTATGCGCTTGCGGCGGGAGATTATTCCTATACCCTTACCCGCTTCGGCTATCAAATGCAGAGCGGCGAATTCACTGTCTCCGGAGATATGAGCATTGAGCTTGATGCAATGACGGAGCTTGAGACTTGCACGATTAGTTTTTCAGTTACTCCTGCGGAAGCGAGCGTCACCCTGACGCATCCGACCGGCGGCGAGATGCAGGCTGATGAGAACGGAGCGTTTGTGCTTCCGAAAGGCGAAGTTTACAGCTATACGGTTTCGGCGGCGAATTATGTGACGGCAAACGGCAGCTTCACGGCTTCCGGAGATGCGGTGATTGAAGTTGAGCTGACGTATGCCGGCGAAGCATGGGACGGCACAACCGTAACTCAGCCGGCGGAGGAAAACGGCGTGTACATGATTTCCGATGCGGCGGAATTTGAATGGTTTGCACAATTCGTGAATGCGGGCAACAGCACGGCAAATGCCGCATTGACTCAAAACATCAACTTTAACGGAAAAGCGAGAACCGCGTTCGGCATTTATGATTATGCGGACAACAACTCCGGCTATAACGGAACTTTTGACGGCCGAGGCTTTGCCGTTACGGGAATTGCGGGAGAAGACGGAATCCTTGACTGCATAGGTCCGGACGGCGTGGTGAAAAACATAATTGCAAACGTGAACATTGCAAGCGATGCAAACATCGGCGGCATTGCAAACACAAGCAAGGGTCTTGTTGAAAACTGTCTTGTTGCGGGTTCCGTTTCAACAAGTGCGAACTATTGCAGCTCGGCAGGTATCGTCGGACGGGCAATGACGGGCAACACTGTTCGCGGCTGCGTCAACAACGCTGCAATTTCAAACACGACAAACAGCTATGCTTCAACCTTGAGCCTCGGCGGCATTGTCGGCTATACTTACGGCACGGTTGAAAACTGTTATAACACCGGTTCGCTTTCTGCAAAACAGGATCGCACAAACAACAAGGGCATCGGCGGCATTGCGGGGCAGATTCACGCGCCCGCAATCGTTCGCAATGTTTATAATGTCGGCAGCGTAATCGGTCCCGAAGCAGGAATCGGCGGCATTGCAGGCGTTCTTAAAGGCACGCTGCAAAACGCATATTTCTTTGAAGGCACCGCTTCAAACGGCGTTTCTTCCACGGAAGGAACTCCGACGGCGGAGTATGCATCAAAAACAGCTGAGGAAATGCGCTCTGCGGAGTTTGCGGCAATCCTCGGCGAAGCGTTCAACAACGACACGGACGGCATCAACGGCGGAATGCCCGTGCTGACATGGCAGGGCGGAAGCATCGAACAGCCGAATGAAATCGAGATTGCACTGCTGCAATATCCGGAGCTTATCCGTGATTTTGTTGACAAGACGCAAACGGTGGATATGAATGCGCTGATGAACGATATTCAGCTTCCCCGCCCGAGCACGCTTGAGGATGCAGGTATTCTTACGGATCGTTCCAATCAAAAAGTGCTGATGGAAAGCATGAATACGGATGCATTTGAGTTCTACGGCTATCACGGCATTGTTTATCGTCCGCTGCCCGGAAGCCCTGCCGTCACGGTTCAATACAGGATTTCCGTTCAGGACAGGAACACGGAGGAAATTCTCGGTTCCCGCGTGTTTGAACTCACCATCCTGCCTTTGACGGAGGCGGAGCTTGCCGAAGCGGAGCAGGTGATGCAGAGTGCCTGCACCGAGGAAGTGTATTGGAACGGAATAAAGGGCGAAAATGCGAACAAGGACAGTGTCACGGCAAACCTTGCACCTTTCTCCGAATTGGTACTGAACGAGAACGGCGGTTTTGACTATATTCGCGGTGCGGTGAATATCACTTTCGGCGGCATCGATGTTGACGATCTGCCCGGATACGATCCGATGTCCTACCAGCCGTGGCGTGAATTCCGCTCAAGCCATCCTTCAATTATCACGTGCGAGAACCTGCTTGTGACAAGACCGGAATACGATACTCTTGTTACGATAGACAGTGTTTTCACATATACGAAGTATGCAAAGTATTGGGAGAAATTCGGTGAGAATTCCGATTATGCCCGTTTCGAAGCTTTCTTTAAGCAGCCTGTTTCGGTCACGGTCAAAGTTCTCGGAACGTCCGGCAGCGGAACGGTTGAGGATATTACCGCAACCGTTCGCATCAACGGCAGGAACTTTGCGGGATTCACAAATCCTGCCGAATTCACATTTACTGCGCCCGGTGATGCGGACAGCACCGTTTGGGATGCAATTTCGGCCGCACTTGCGGCAAGCGACTGCACTTTCGACGGCGACGGTTATCTGCTTCGCTCCGTGACAGATGTGAACGGGGTTACGCTTTCCGTGGGAACCTACGGTGAGGCCTGCGGATGGTTCTACAAGCTGAACGGTGAGGGTGATCAGCCCGCTGCCGGCACGAATGCGCTTGCAGACGGTGATGTGATAGAACTCTTCTACACTGACAACAGCGAGGCGGAAGGAATCGTTACCCTTGTCGGAGATGTTAACGGAGACGGTATTGTGACTGTTGTTGATGCATTGATGCTGCTTCGCTGCGCACTCGGCACCGAACCCACAACCGCTGCTGCACTTGCAAACGGTGATATTGACGGCGACGGAGTGCTTTCCGCTGAGGAGGCACTTGCCGTGATGCGCATGGCAATTCAAATGTAATAAAAACTGTTTGAATGCGAACACAGCGTGATATGAATTAAACTGAAGGGGAAAGCTGCCGCACTGCGGGCTTTCCCTGTTTTTTACCCCGAAGCGGGGGAGGAAGCGAGCGGACAAGGGACGAAAAGCGACTGCGGAAAGAATATATCGAAACAATTTGCGGCAAATGCGGAGTACGGAAAACCTTTTTGATTGACAATTCGCTCTTTCGGGGATATAATAAATATTTATAATGGGAATACTGTTATTTAAAGGAAAAAACTCACGGAGGTATACAAATGGGCCTTATTGACCGACTGTTGGGCAACACGAGTGCGCAGCAGATAAAGAAAATACAGCCTCTTGTTAAAAAAATAAATGCACTTGAGGACGGAATAAAAAAACTTTCCGATGCGGAACTGCGTCACAAGACGGTGGAATTCCGTGAAAGACTGGCGAAGGGCGAAACGCTTGATCAGCTTTTGCCGGAAGCTTTTGCGGTTGTTCGCGAGGCTGCCGTCCGCACCATCGGGCAAAGGCATTATGATGTTCAGCTCATAGGCGGCATCGTGCTGCATCAGGGGCGAATTTCCGAAATGAGAACGGGCGAAGGCAAAACACTTGTTGCAACGCTGCCCTCTTATCTTAATGCACTCCCGGGCAAGGGCGTGCATGTTGTTACCGTCAATGAATACCTTGCTGCGCGTGACGCGGCATGGATGGGCAAAATTCATCGTTTCCTTGGTTTGACCGTCGGCTGCATTGAGCGCGATATGTCGCCCGAGGCGCGTGTTGCCGCATATAACTGCGATATAACATACGGCACAAACAGCGAGTTCGGATTTGACTATCTGCGCGATAACATGGTCGTTTCGATTGACCATGTTGTTCAGCGTGATTTGAATTACGCAATCGTGGACGAGGTGGACAGCATTCTTATCGACGAGGCGAGGACGCCGCTTATCATTTCCACAAAAGCGGAAAAATCCACCGATATGTACAAGCGCGCGAATGAATTCGTGCGCAGGCTGACACGGGGCGAAGACGTTAAAAAGCTCACCAAATCGGAGCTTATGCAGGGCATGTCACAGGAGGAGAGCGGCGACTATATGTGCGACATAAAGGCGCGCACGGTCGCCCTTACCGAACAGGGTATGCGCAAGGCTGAGGTTTATTTCAACATCGACGATATTTCCTCGGCGGAGAACACGGAGATAAACCACTATATCAAACAGGCACTCAGAGCCAACGCACTGTTCACCGTTGATAAAGATTATGTTGTTCAGGACGGACAGGTCATTATTGTTGATGACTTCACGGGACGCCTTATGATAGGCAGGCGGTATTCGGACGGCCTGCACCAGGCACTTGAAGCAAAGGAAGGCGTTAAGGTTGAAAACGAGAACCGAACGAGTGCAACGATAACCTATCAGAACTTTTTCCGCATGTACCACAAGCTTGCCGGCATGACGGGAACGGCAAAGACCGAAGAAACGGAGTTTATGGGCATTTACAACCTTGACGTTGTTGAAATCCCGACAAACAAACCCGTAAAGCGTGTGGACTATAACGACGTTGTCTGCATTAAACAGCAGGAAAAATACAACGCCATTATCGAAGAAATCATTCGCGCGCACGCAACGGGGCAGCCGATTCTTGTCGGCACCGTTTCGGTCGAAAAATCCGAATACCTGAGCCGTCTGCTTACAAAACGCGGAATCAGGCACGAAGTTCTGAACGCAAAGCAGCACGCTAAAGAGGCGGATATTGTTGCGCAGGCAGGTAAGTTCGGCAATGTTACAATTGCAACGAACATGGCGGGCCGCGGCACGGATATTCTTTTGGGAGGAAACCCGGAATACCTCGCAAAGCGCGAAATGCGCCGCGAAGGTTATGACGATGATATGATAGAGTGGGCAACAAGCCACCAGGAGACCGAGGACGAGGCGATACTTGAAGCAAGGCGCAAATACGACGAAATCTACAAAAAACACAAGGCTGTTACCGATGCCGAACACGATAAAGTTGTTGAAGTCGGCGGTCTGTACATAATCGGTACGGAGCGGCATGAGTCAAGGCGTATTGACAACCAGCTGCGCGGCAGAGCCGGACGACAGGGTGACCCCGGTGCAACACGATTCTATGTTGCAATGGATGACGAGCTGATGTTGAGATTCGGCGGAGATCGTGCGGGCAGCCTTATGAGCCGTTTCCTTCCCGAGGGTGCGGACACGGGCTTTGAACTGGGTGCATTGACAAAGGCGATCGAAACAACTCAGAAGCGCGTAGAAAGCCATAACTACGAAATCAGAAAGAGCGTTCTCAAGTTTGACGACGTAATGAACAAAATGCGCGAGATAATCTACACTCAGCGCAGGCAGGTGCTCAGGGGTGCGGATGTTCATTCGGAAATTGCGCAGATGCGTGACGAAGCCATTCTGTCGATTGTTGATTTCTATTGCCCCGAAAAGCAAAAGCGCGATGCTTGGGATTACGGCGGATTGGATCACGAGTTTTTCAGAATGTTCGGAATCAAGGCGACGGACCGCATTGCGGCGGAAACGACTCACGGCGGAATGCTGAAGCTTTTGACCGAGCTTGCGGACGAACGATATACGGCTATCGAAAACCTGCTGAAGGAAAAAGGTTTCGACATGCGCGAAGTGGAACGCCGGTTCCTGCTGCTGACGGTTGACAAGCATTGGATGGATCATATCGATGCAATGGATCAGCTGCGCGAGGGTATCGGACTGCGTGCAATGGGCAATCAGGATCCCGTTGTGCAGTACCGCAACGAGGGCTTTGATATGTTCGAAACCATGACGGCCGAGATACGCAACGAGACGGTTATGAACCTCTACCACCCGGTAATCAGGGTTCCCGAACGGAGGCAGCCTGATATGATTCCGAGGCAGCCCGGTGCGGCGAGTGATCCTGCAAGGAATGCGGCAACGAATGCAGGCAGCCCGGAAAAAGCGAAACCGTTCCGCGTTGCGAAAAAAATCGGACCGAACGATCCCTGCCCCTGCGGCAGCGGAAAAAAATACAAAAAATGCTGCGGGAGAACCGCAGACTGATAACGGAGGCTCGGGTTTCGCCCAAACTCGACCGAAACCCGAGAAGCCGGTTTAAGCTTTTTTGAAAAATATTCTTGTTTTTAAAAAAGCAGATAATTCAGAGCATTAAAAACAACGGGCGCAAAGCCACAAGGAGAAAACAATGTTAGATATTAAGCGAATCAGAAAGAATCCGGAGGAGCTTGTTGCTGCAATGAAAGCGCGCCGCAACAAGGGGGCGGATGTCAGCGGCATTCTCGAACTGGACGAAAAACGCCGCGAAGTAATTCAAAAGACGGAACAGCTCAAGGCAAAACGTAATGAAGATTCCGCAAAGGTTCCCGTGCTTAAAAAGCAGGGCCAGGATGTTTCCGCACTGCTTGCGGAAATGAAGCTTGTTGCGGATGATATCAAGGAGCTTGATGCGGAGCTTGCGCAAATTGACGCACAATTTGACGACCTTCTGATGAAAATTCCGAATATCCCGCATTCCAGCGTTCCCGACGGTGCGGATGATCGCGACAATGCGGAGGTACGCAGGTTCGGAGAACCGACAAAGTTCGATTTTGAACCGAAAGCACATTGGGATCTCGGCGAGTCGCTGAACATTCTTGATTTTGCGGATGCGGGCAAGATAACGGGTGCAAGGTTCACGGTCTATCGCGGACTCGGTGCAAGGCTTGAGCGTGCACTTATAAACTATTATCTCGATGTACATACCGAAAACGGCTATACGGAGATTCTTCCGCCCTATATGGTCAACAGAGCTTCCATGACGGGAACGGGTCAGCTCCCGAAGTTTGAGGATGATGCATTCAAGGTTGCAGGCACGGACTACTTCCTTATCCCGACGGCAGAGGTTCCCGTTACAAACATTCACCGCGGCGATATTCTGAACGGTGAGGAGCTTCCCATCAAGTATTGCGCTTACAGTGCATGTTTCCGCAGCGAAGCGGGCAGTGCGGGCAGGGACACAAGGGGTCTTATCCGTCAGCATCAGTTCAACAAGGTTGAACTCGTTAAGTTCGTAAAGCCCGAAGACAGCTATGATGAGCTTGAAAAGCTTACGCATGATGCGGAACGCGTCCTGCAGGGTCTCGGCCTTCCCTATCGCGTTGTTTGCCTCAGCACGGGCGATTTGGGCTTCAGCTCTGCAAAAACCTATGATATCGAGGTATGGATGCCCAGTTACGGCAGATACGTTGAAATAAGCTCCTGCTCCAATTTTGAGGATTTCCAGGCGCGCAGAGCGCAGATTCGCTTCCGCAGGGACAAAAAGAGCAAGCCCGAGCTTGTTCACACACTTAACGGCAGCGGCGTTGCAATCGGAAGAAGCGTTGCAGCAATCCTTGAGAATTATCAGCAGGCCGACGGCAGCATTCGCATTCCCGAGGTGCTTGTGCCCTACATGCACTGCGATGTAATCAAATAAGCCGCATATCTAAAGGCAGCTTTGCTGTCGGCATCGAAATTGAAAAAAACAGCATTGCAGCTGAGTTTGAAATCAAAAAGCGTTCCGCACAACACGGGACGCTTTTAATTTTTGATAATCAGCTTTAAGCCGAACTGTTCACTTTTATGTCTGCGGGCTTGTACGTTCACGGGCTGCGGGGGAAGTGAACAGCCCGCGAACCCGATGCCGGACGTAAAGGGCCAGAAATCGGCTTTTGCTCTGCACTTGCAGAAAAGCGCAAAATGCGGTATGATAAGGATGGAAAATTGTGCGCCGATATGCGCACGGAACATTAAACCCGGACGGTTTTAACGAAATGAAAAATATCTATCTTATATCCACCGGCGGAACAATTGCATGTGTGCCGACCGATAACGGGCTTAAGCCCGAGCTTTCGGCAAGGGAGCTTTTGAACCTTGTTCGCGGAGAAACTTCGAATTGCGCAGGCAGCACTTGTGAGGGTGCAAAGCAGTGCAGCGTTTTCGGCAATGTTCATTGTGTTGATCTTTTCAGCATGGATTCATCCAATATTCAACCTGAGGAATGGATCACCATTGCGGAAGCGATAAACCAATATGCGGACAAATGTGACGGAATTGTTTTGACACACGGAACGGATACCATGGCATACACTGCAAGCATGCTCAGCTTTATGCTTGCGGGGATTCGGATTCCCGTTGTGTTGACCGGTGCGCAGTATCCCGCGGTTTATCCGGACTCCGACGGAAGGCGCAACCTTGAAAATGCAATCATTGCGGCAACGGCGCTCACGGGCGGGGTCTATATCTGCTTCGGCAATTCGCTGATGCTCGGCTGCCGCGCCGTAAAAACGCGCACAACATCGCTCAATGCGTTTGAATCGATTAATTACCCCTATATCGGCACCGTAAGCGACGGCAGAATGCTTGCGCTGCACAGTCCGCAGGTTCGCAGCGAATACAGCTTTTCAACCGACATTGATCCGCGGGTTGCGCTCATAAAGCTTATTCCCGGACTCAGCCCGAAATTGCTTGACTGCTGCCTCGACTGCGACATTAAGGGAGTTGTTGTGGAGGCTTTCGGTTTGGGAGGAATGCACAGCATCCGCCGCAATCATCTGAAGGCAATTGAAAGGTTGATGGCGAACGATATTCCCGTAATTCTGACTTCGCAGTGCCTGTATGAACAGAGCACGCCTGATATTTACGAGGTCAGCCGTCCGCTGAAGGAACTCGGAATCATTTCTGCCGGTGATATGACAACGGAGGCGGCAATAACAAAGCTCATGTGGGTTCTCGGACACACGAGCGGCATTGACGGCGTGCGCAATATGATGCAGACGAACCTTGTGGGTGAGCTGACTCAAAAGGATTGAGATTGCGGGATGCTTCGAATCGTTTCGAACATTCCGAAAACGGCAAAGCCCCGAACGGGGCGGAAAGGAACATAGAAACATGAAAAAAAGCATTAGATTTTTCACCTTTATGCTTGCGGCCGTTCTTGCGGCCTGTGCTTTCGCGGGCTGCGGAGGGAACGAACAGCCCGCAAACCCGACTCCGGATGCAAACGAAGTTTTGGTATCTCCGAGTATTTACAACGAACTTCTGAATGCTTCTTCCGCGCAATTCCTGCGCATAAACTCTGACGGACAGCAGAACGGTGAGCCGATTGTGATTCGCGATGAGGAAACGTTCAAAACCGAAGTTTTGCCGCTTATTCCGGGCGCTCAGGCCCGCGCGGATGCAGAGGCGACATATAATGCGGAATTCTTTCAAAAGTACTTCGTTGTTGCTGCAAAATTCTATGTTTCAAGCGGATCCACAAGCTTCAAACTCAGCGGAGTAACAACCTTTAACGGAAACATCAATATCAGCATCGCATCGGGCGTGAACGGCGTCGGCACGGGCGATATGGCAACTTTCCTCGGAATAATTTCGCTCAGCTTGGATAAATACGATCCGGAAATGCCTGTGAATATTCTTTCGGTGCCGCTGATGACGGATAAGGAAAAAGAACAATAAGCGCGTTCGGGTCTGTTTTGAAACAGCTGCCGGTCAGCGAAAGAACAATTCGGAAAAATGAACAGCCCGAAAACGCAGATGCCCGATGCGGAGGTTTGCAGCGGGTTCAGCGTTTTGCGCAGTTTTAAAATGATGATGCTTCAGCCGGCGCATCCCGCATATGCTTACTTGATACGTTTTTCATGCTGGAGACAAAAACAGATTGAAATGTAAAATTTGCTTCGGAGGCATTCGGATGAAAAAACAACTGAACAGAAGCGAACTGCTCGGCAGTCTGCCCGTGAAGCGTGCGGTACTGATGCAGATTCTGCCTGCAATTGCAAGCCAAATGGTTGCATTGGCTTACGGTATTGCGGATACTTATTTTGTCGGCCTGCTAAACGATCCGGACAAAACGGCGGCGGTCACGGTTGCCAATGCTGCGTTTTTGATGCTCACAGCTCTCAGCAACCTTTTCGGCATCGGCGGCGCAAGCCTTATTGCGCGGCTGCTCGGTGCGGGAAAGCCCGATAAGGCGCGGGAGGTATCCGTATTCTGCTTTTACGGCGGGCTTTTGAGTGCAGCCGTTTTCGGTGCGGCGGTCGGCATTTTTAATGAACAGATTCTGCTCCTCTGCGGCGCGCGCGGTATGACGCTTGAATACGCAAAGGGTTATGTTTTTTACACACTGACGCTCGGTGCGGTGCCGACGGTGCTGACAACTTTGCTGACGAACCTTGTTCGCTCGGAGGGCGCGGCAGCGGCTGCAAGCTTCGGCGCGATTCTCGGATGCATTGTGAACATTGCACTTGACCCGATTTTTGTTCTTCCGTGGGGATTGAACATGGGCGCAGCGGGTGCGGGTGCGGCAACCGCAATTTCGAATGCGGTAGGGCTTGCATTCTTTATCTGCTACATCATTAAACAGCGCGGAAGAACCGTTTTGGGATTAAATCCCGCACTGCTCAGTCATTCGCGTGAACATGCGGGCGCGGTACTGCGCATAGGTGCACCGTCCGCTTTGCAATATGCTTTGACGGTCGTTGCCGTTTCGGCGCAGATGAATTTTGTTTCAAAATACGGCAATGAGGCGGTTGCTGCCGTCGGCATAACGAAAAAGCTTGATCAATTGCCGCTGTTTTTTTCAATCGGCGTTGCCAACGGCATGCTGCCGCTGATAGGCTACAATTATGCTGCAAAAAAGTTTAAACGAACAGAGGATTCGTTCCGCTTCGGATGCATCATCTCACTGTCGTTTGCGCTTTTTTGCGTTGTGATATATGAAATTTTTGCGCCGGGACTGGCATCGCTGTTTATCAAAAACGAGGTAACGGTGAAATACGCGGCAGCCTTCCTGCGCAGGATGGTGCTTGCAATGCCGCTGATGAGCCTTTGCTACCCGCTGATAATCAAATTTCAGGCGATGGGCAAAGCAAAAGAATCGATAACGGTTTCGATTCTTCGCAAGGGAGTTCTCGATATTCCGCTTTATTTCATGATGGATGCACTGTTTCCGCTGTACGGCTGCATGTGGGTTCAGCCGATTGTTGACACGTTGTCCCTCGGGGTTGCGGCGGTGCTCAACAGGCGAATTGTGCGGCATGATGAATCAACTCGGCTTGAAGCGGAGAAAAATGCGGAATGATGCAGCTGCACCAAAATGAGCTGTCAACAGTAATATATATACAAGCCCGCCGGAAGTATTGCTTCCGTCTGCGGGAGAATAAGCTGCCTTCAGCGGGCAGAAAGGGGAATTTATGTCAAAATGCATTATACTGACGGGCGGCGGCTCCGCCGGTCATGTGACGCCTAACATCGCGCTGCTTCCGTACCTTCGCGCACAGGGGTGCGAAATTCATTATATCGGACTTGCCGGAAGCATTGAGGAGAAATTGATTTCGGAACAGCGTGATGTCAAATTTCATGCTATCGAATCCGGAAAATTCCGTCGTTATTTTTCGCTGAAAAACCTTTCAGACCCGTTCAAAGTGCTTAAGGGAATATCTCAATCCAAAAAGCTGATGAAATCGCTTCAGCCCGATGTTGTGTTCTCAAAGGGCGGTTTTGTGAGTGTGCCGGTTGTTATTGCCGCGAAAGGAAAAACAACAGTAATTTGTCATGAATCGGATTATACTCCGGGGCTTGCGAACCGAATTGCGGGCAGATTTGCCGACACGATTTGCGTAACATTTGAGGACACGCTGGAGCACCTCGGCAAGAAGCGCAGCGCCGCAGTTCATACAGGAACGCCGATTCGCCGCGAGCTTTTCAGCGGCAAGCGTGAGCGCGGACTTCAATTCCTCGGTTTTGACGGCAAAAAACCTATTATACTTATTATGGGTGGAAGTCTCGGAGCGGCTGCATTGAACGACGGAGTTCGGGCAGCGCTGCCGAAACTTACAAAGCAATTCGATATTGTTCATCTTTGCGGGAAGGGCAAGCTGGATGAAAGCATCAACTGCCCGGGTTACAGACAATATGAGTATATCGGCAGAGAGCTTCCGGATCTGCTTGCAGCGACCGAGCTTGTTGTAAGCCGCGCAGGTGCAAATGCCGTGTTTGAATTTCTCGCGCTCGGCATTCCCGCGCTGCTTGTTCCGCTGCCCCTCGGCGCAAGCCGCGGCGACCAAATCCTGAATGCGGAATATGTTCGCAAAAAGGGTTATGCGGCCGTTCTTCCGCAAGAGGAGCTGACCCCGGAAGTGCTTGTTGACAGGGTGAACGAACTGTATGCTTCTCGTGAGACCTATCGCGCAAATATGAAAGCGGACCCGACATTGGACGGCACTCAAGAGGTTATGACTGTTATTATGAATGCAATTAATAACAAGAACACGCATTGAATTCAAAAAATGCTGAAATTTCTTGCAAAACTGTTTATTAAGACTCCGAGGGAGTACGATGATCCCGCAACGCGCCGTGCATACGGCGTGCTTTGCGGTGCGTGAACGGTACCGCGTAAAGCCATTACGTTTATGCGGTTAAGAATGCAATCAATAACGGAAATTGCGTTAGTAAGGTGAAAAATGCTGAAATTTCTTGCGAAACTGTTTATTAAGACTCCGAGGGAGTATGATGACCCCGCAACGCGCCGTGCATACGGCGTGCTTTGCGGTGCGTGAACGGCACCGCGTAAAGCCATTACGTTTATGCGGTTAAGAATGTAATCAATAACGGAAATTGCGTTAGTAAGGTGAAAAATGCTGAAGTTTCTTGCAAAACTGTTTATTAAGACTCCGAGAGAGTACGATGACCCCGCAACGCGCCGTGCATACGGCGTGCTTTGCGGTGCCGTTGGCATACTGCTGAACATTCTGCTTTTTGCAGGAAAATTCATTGCTGGCAGCCTTGCAAAATCCGTTGCCGTGACTGCGGATGCGTTCAACAACCTTGCGGATGCGGGCAGTTCGGTAATAACCATGATTGGGTTCAGGCTTGCGGGACAGAAACCGGATAAGGAACACCCTTTCGGACACGGCAGGTTTGAATATATTGCGGGTCTGCTGGTTTCGGCTGCAATAATACTTATGGGTGTTGAGCTGCTTAAAACTTCGGTTGAAAAAATCATTGCGCCTCAGGCAGTTGAGTTTTCGGTTCTGACAGCAGTGATACTGGTTTTTTCCGTTGCCGTGAAAATCTATATGGCGGTTTACAACGGTTCTCTCGGCAAAAAACTTGCATCGCCCGCACTCGCCGCAGCGGCCAAGGATTCACTTTCCGACAGCATTGCAACGGCAGTTGTACTCGTTTCATCGGCTGTCGGTCACTTCCTCGGAATTAATATTGACGGTTGGTGCGGTGCGGCGGTTGCTGTGTTCGTGCTTCGCGCCGGAATAATGTCAGTTCGGGATACGCTCGCGCCCTTGCTTGGGACTGAGCCCGATCCGGAATTTGTAAAAAGAATCAACGACATTGTTCTCTCTTACCCGGAGATTTCAGCGATTCACGATCTCATAATTCACGATTACGGCCCGGGAAGACAGATAATTTCGCTTCACGCCGAAATGCCGACCGAATCGGGTTCGGATATTTTTAAGCTGCATGATATCGTTGACAATGCCGAACGCCGACTTAGGCAGGAGCTTGGCTGTGATGCAACGATTCACCTTGACCCTGTTGCGGCGGAGGATGAGCAGACACAGATGCTTCACGAGCGTATGGAAGCGGCTCTGTTTGAAATCAACAGTGGGTTGACGATGCATGATTTTCGAATTGTTCCCGGTCCGACGCATACCAATCTGATTTTCGATGTTGTTGTGCCGTATGACAACAAGATGCCGCAGGCAGAGATCCTTGAAAAAATCGAATATGCCGCAGCGGAACTCCCTTCAGGGAAAAACGGCGGAAAATACTATGCTGTCGTTCGTTTCGACAGACCGTTCACGTGATGCTTCAGGAAATATCTCGGATGAAACAGATCGGCTGCACGGCATTATTTCCCGGGAAATTTATGCATATTGCGCAATAAAGCCGAGTAACGGTTCGTTATGCAACAAAAAAAGTAATATGCGGCGCAATATATAAATACGGATTTTTTTTGCTGTCAAAACGGCTGAAAAAGTGGTATAATCCATGTATGCGTGAATTGGATACGCGAAAAACATAATGTAATTTTAGGAGGTTCACAAATGCCCGAAACGAGACCCTATATCCCGTGGGATGTTATCACAAATTTCATGAAAGATGCGTTCATGGGCTATGGCGTTCCCGAAAGGGATGCGGAAATCTGCACCGATGTTCTTGTTGAAAGCGACAGACGGGGGATAGAGAGCCACGGCTGCAATCGTTTCAAACCGATTTATATCGACAGGTTCGAACAGGGAATATTGAACCCTGTCACAAATATTGAAGTGCTGCGCGAAACGCCCACAACGCTTGTTTATGATGCTCACAACGGCATGGGCATGGTTGCGAGCCACAGCATGATGGAAAAGCTCATCAAAAAAGCGAAAACTTACGGAATGGCAGCCGGTGCAATCCGCAACTCCAGTCATTACGGTATTGCGGGTTATTGGGCAATGATGGCAACTCGGGAAAACATGATCGGCTTCACCGGAACGAATGCAAGGCCGAGCATTGCGCCCACTTTCGGCGTTGAACCCATGCTGGGAACCAACCCGTTCACAATTGCAATGCCGACTGATGAACCGTTCCCGTTTGTGATTGACTGTGCAACATCGATCACCCAACGCGGCGAAATCGAAGTTCTTGCAAGACAGGGCAAACCCACACCGGAAGGGCGTGTTATCGGGCGGGACGGAAAGTTTATGACCGACAGCGATGAAATTCTTGCGGCACTTTTGCGCGGCGAAGCAAGCTTCATGCCCGTCGGCGGATATAAGGGATACAGCTATGCAACCGTGGTTGAAATCCTTTCCGCTGCGCTTGCACAGGGCAACTACATGAAGATGCTCACCGGCATTGCGGCGGACGGTTCCAAAAAACCACATGGGTTGGGGCATTATTTCATGGTTTTCGATCCGGAAGCGTTTATGGGAATCGATGCGTTCAAAAAGACTGCCGGGGATATTCTGCGCGCTTTGCGTGCTTCGAAGGTTGCGCCCGGACGCGAACGCATATACACGGCGGGAGAAATGGAATATCTGAAGTGGCTGGATCGAAGGGACAAGGGCGTTCCGGTCGGCGAATCGGTTCAGCGCGAACTCGCCGCCGTTCGCGATAAACTCGGTCTTTCGCAGTACGTTTTTCCGTTCGAAAGGGAAACTTCGGCCGAAATGAATCCGGATAAATGAATTTGAGCATTAAAAGGGAAATTCACGACACTCTTAACCTGCTCCTGCTTAAAACTTAACCTGCCGCCCGAGTGATGAAGCCCGAGCGGCAGGCGGCGGTTGATTCAATTCCGCCCGTATATTTAAATTATTATCGTTTTTTGTTACCGGAAACGATAAAACCGAAACTTAGGCTCAAATTGTTTTACGATCAAGACTGAACGCATGATTGATCAGCCCTGCGGTGTTTCTCTCGGATAGCTGCTTGCATAATCGGCAAATTCTGCATAGAGCTCTTCATATGCTTTTTTATTGGCTTCCTGCCAGGTAAGACCTTCCCTGCGATAGTTTGAGGCAAGCGGACGCAGTCGATTATTATATATGCTATCGCAAATATTGGGCTCAGAGTAGGAGATTATGACCATCCTCTGTTTATCAACGGTGATTCGAAAATCCATACCGATGCCGCTCATAGAAAAAGTAGGATTGGGGTGACTTGTGAAGACATACACATCCGCCGTGATTTCGGTTTCTGTTTCATCCACAATCTGCTTGACATACACCTCCTTAATGAATACAGCGGTGAATTTGTAATCCGGATTGAATTTCATCCGGTCGATCGCAATTTGATTATCCCAAAAGAACAGATCCGTATCCTCGTTTCTGTCCATAATGTTGGAAAAATCCATAAGCTCAAGGTTCATACAGCCAACGTAATAGCGGCACTGCATTTCCGCTGCAAGCCATTCGACAGTTACGGGATCGGGTCTCGGATTTAGGTCTGCCATCGGGGCTTCGGTTTCCGGTGCGGCGGTGGGGGTCTCCGTCGGCGCGGCGGTTTCGGAAGCAGCCGAATGCGGCGGGGCGGTGTTCTGTGCGTCTTTGTCGTTGGTTCCCTTGCAGGCTGCAAGAACAAATGCGGACAGCACCAACACGAAAACAAGAGAAAGAGACAGGATTTTTTTCATTGTTTGAATACCTCCTTGAAATTGAGAGTGATTTGTTCACTTCCCCAACGGATTTTCAGCCGTCGGGTGCGGGACGATCTGCGCAGATTGTTTTTTGCAAAGGACTGAATTCCGATGCAATTCCGGTATACAAAAAGAATAACATATCAAAGCAGCAGGGTCAACCCCGTTTTGCCCTGAAATTGTGAACAATTTGTTAACAATTCATTTTTCACGATGCGAAGCGATATAAACGGTTTTTAACCGAACGGTGGGATGCTGCTGCGGCAAGGCGCATGTTGAATTGAGAATTGTTTTTGCAGGAAAACACGGATTTTGAATGCCATGCAAAAAAGAAATATAAAAGGAAGAGAAACATACATATACAACATGCACACATAAAGAAAACGGGATCCGCATCGAATCATGCAACTAATATAAAACGCTAAAAAACGAAAAAGTCCGCAGGGAGGGCACGCGGAACTTTTTCGTTTTACAACAGAAACGCGGTAAACCAACGTTTCATTAGGAAGGGGGGAATTCCTTTTCGGTGCTTCGGACAGAAGAATCAGCTCTTTGCCTGTCTGAAGCCTTTTTTGCCGACAAAAAACAATGCCAGTGTCCCCGGACCGACATGGGAACCCGTCACAGGTTCGTACATAACGGTTAAAATATCCTTCGGCGGAGCAATTTCTGATATAAGCTCCGCAAGAGTGTTTGCATCTTCAATGCAGTCCGCATGTGCGATGCCGACTGTTTGGTTTGCAGCGTCAACAACGTATTCGCGATATTGTTCAGCAATTGCGCGCAGGGAGTTTTTCCTTCCGCGAACTTTGCCGAAATTGACGATTTTTCCCTCGCTGTCGCCCTTCAAAAGGGGTTTGATATTCAAAATGTTGCCGATTGCAGCCTTTGCATTCGAAAGCCTGCCCGTCGAACAGAGATATTTGAGGTTGTCAACCGTGAAAACCTGACATATCCTGTCGCGATAGTCCGAAAGCAGGTGTACCGCCGCAGAAAGGGCAATTCCCGAATCGCGGAGTTCCGCCGCACGCAGAACAACAAGCCCTTCGCCGAGCGAGGCTCCGAGAGTGTCGATAAGCTCAATGCTCCGTTCGGGAAATTCGGCGCGCAGCTGAGCCGCCGCCACCATTCCGGCCTGAAATGATCCGCTCACGCCGGATGACATGCCGATAAAAAGAATATCCTGCCCCGCTTCAAGCAAGGGACGCATTTTTTCAGTATATTGAGCGGGCGTTATTTGGGAGGTTGTGACTCTTGTTCCGCTGCGCATTGCATCATAAAATGCTTTGGAATCAAAAGCCGAAAAATCCGGACAGTACAGCGCATCGCCGCCTTTTTCCGGCATACTGAATGAAAACGGTATCTCCGCAATACCCTTCCGCTCCAAAAGCTCAAGCTCAAGATTGGCGGAAGTATCGGTAATAATTCGGTACACGTTCACTCACCTCACATCATCTAATCTTCCGTAACAGATTAACATGTTCATATGAATGTGTCAAGTGCTCAATGCAACAAAATGAGACTTTTGAGCATATATTTCGTATAAATGCGCTTTACAGCGTTTGAATCCTGCACTATAATACAATTGCGAAAAATGCGGAACAATGCTTAAAATGTACAATATGCAAAATGCCGTATAATCTTTTGCAATTTGCGCTCCGAAAAGGGACGCAGGGGGAAAAATAATGTCATATGATAAAGCCTTGATTGCGGGTAAGCTCCGTCGGTGGGAAAAGCATCTTATGCGCTTTCGCCTTCCCGAATGGGATGAGATACCCGATTTCGGTCTGTATATGGAGCAGACCGTTGATTTGCTGCGCAAATATTTGGATTATTTGCCGCCCGAACTGAAGAATGAAGAGGTTGTTACAAGTTCCGCCATCAACAACTATGTTCGCCGCGGGATCATGCCGGGTCCGATTAAAAAAAAGTACTATCGACCCCATATTGCGTGCCTGCTGATGATTTGCACGCTGAAACAGAGCCTTAACATGTCAATGATAAAAATCGCGCTGCCCACATGTGAGTGCAGCGCAGATGCCCGCTGCGACGAATGTGCGAAATCTCCGGTCGGTTCGGCTGAAAACAGCTGCACATCGGGTGTGCGCAGCGCATATGAGTCGTTCATAAGCCGCCATGATCTGACCGCAAAATATTTTGTTCAGCAGGTTCGTCTTGCAAGCGCGGCGCTTTTGGATCATGATGAAAAGCCGGATATTGCGGTTCAAACCACGGAAGAACTCGTTGCTTCCGCCGCAATAGTCGCGGGCTTTTCGCGTTTGCTTGCCGAAAAGCTGCTGCTTTTGGACGGAAAAGATCTTTCAAACGGCGGAAGCATCGATTGCGAGACGGATTCCGAACCTGTCGATGCCGGAGAATGAGCTGACTTAAAGCAAAAAAGGATACATAAAGCGTAAGCAAAAAGACTTGCCGCGTCAACAATAATGCGGAAAGCCTTTTTTCGCGCCGCCGGTGCGTCAAAAAGGCGCGGCAGCGGCCCGAATTTGCCGAAAAACTGCCCGCAATGCTTTGTGCACGGTGATTTCAGCCTTGATTTACAGCAAAATATGAGTATAATAATAAGCGGAAGAATTCTGCCTGTGTGCAAAAAAGCGCAGGCGTTTCAATAACGAAAGGAATTATTGAACAAAAATGGAAAGAACCTTCATAAGGGATATTCGAACAAAATGCGGCGAAACGGCAAAGGTCTCGGGCTTTGTTGAAAACATCCGCGACGGCAAGTCAATGGCTTTTATCGTCATCAAGGACATCACCGGAAAGCTGCAAATAACCGTCGAAAAAGAGAAATGCCCCGCGCTTGTTGACGACATTGCGCGCATAACTCCCGATTCCGTAATCAGCTGCACCGGACTTGTTGCGGAAAACGAGTACGTTAAAATGGGCGGAATCGAGCTTCTGCCGACGGAACTTGAAATCGAATCCGTTGCGGACGCATTGCCCATTATCCGCAAGGAAATTCCCGCAACAAAGAAAAAACAGGCGGTCGAACGCTCTGCAATCGATCAGAGGCTGAACTATCGCTGGATCGATCTGCGCACGGACGAGAACCAGCTCCTGTTTAAGGTTCAGAGCTGCCTTGTGAACGCAATGCGCGAATACCTCCTTAAAAAGGACTTTATCGAGATTCACACTCCGAAGCTTATCGGAGCGGCAAGCGAGAGCGGCGCGGATGTTTTTGAAGTTGAATATTTTGACCGCAAGGCGTATCTTGCCCAGAGTCCGCAGTTCTACAAGCAGATGGCAATGGCGGCGGGTTTTGAACGTATATTTGAGGTCGGTCCCGTTTTCCGTGCGGAAAAATCTTTCACAAGCAAGCACACAACCGAATTTACGGGCTTTGACCTTGAATTCAGCTATATCGAATCCTATCGCGATGTTATGCAGATTGAGGCCGAAATATTGACATATGCTCTCGGCGTTGTCAACGAAAAATACGGCGAACGCATAAAGGAAGCTTTCGGCATTGAACTCATTGTGCCCACGCTTCCGTTCCCCGTTATCACTCTTGCGGAGCTTTACGATGCTCTTGAAAAGGAATACGGCTATGTTCCCGCGGAAGGCGAACGCGGCGATTTGACCACCGAGGCAGAGAAACTCAGCTTTGATTGGGTGAAGAAGCATTACAATCACGAGTTCCTCTTCATAACCGATTACTCCGCAGAAAAGCGCGCATTCTATCATATGCGCGATGAAAACGGCGTTCCGCAGGGTTATGACCTTATCTGGCGCGGTGTTGAAATCACAACCGGTGCACAGCGCGAGCATCGTTACGAAATCCTCAAAAAACAGGCGGACGAAAAGGGACTCGGTGAAGACGTTAAGTTCTACCTTGAATTCTTTAAATACGGCTGTCCTCCGCACGGCGGTTTCGGTCTCGGTGTTGACCGTTTGACCATGCTGCTGCTCGGACTCAACATTAAGGAAGCTATGTTCCTGTTCCGCAGCCCCGACAGGCTCAATCCGTAAAACTTGCGAGTGCGGATGATTCTCAATTTTTTGAATCGATCCGACTTTAACATTGACAAAGCAGGTTGCTTTTTGAGAACCGCCCGTAACAGGACGGTTCTTTTTTTACTGAGTTTTCCGGCTGCAAAACGGACAAAGCGGAACAAAAGCCGACGGGTGAAGTTTCCGCCGGCTTCTGCATGAGGGGTTACGATAAAAAAGCTTCGGTGCTTTTACAATTGTATTATACCGCCCGAAATATACGGTGTCAACACAAAACAAAGCACTTTCGGTACATAAAACAGTACAGCTTTTGCAAATAAATGTAATACAAACAATAACGGAAACTTTGCATTGTAAAAAATGCGTTCGATGCCGAAACATTGTTCGGAGACGGCACTGCATAAGGAGTACGGGACGCTTGGAGTGAAACAGCATATAAATCGGCAGAGGAAGCCGAAAACGGACATGCCGCATTGTGAACGGCCACACTGTCGATTTGTGCAAAATAAGCAAAAATTTTTGAGTTTTTTTGAAAAAAGGGGTTGACAAATTCCGAGTGCGGTTGTATGATATGTCTCGGTTAGCGAGAGCTAATTATTTTTAGACGAATCAAGTTAGCGAGAGCTAATTTTTTTGAACAGAAAGTTAGCAAAAGCTAATTTAAAATTCGTGTTATTGAGCAAGGAGTAATGATATGATGCCGTTAATGTTGGCCGGAATCGGCGAGGAGAACACGATAAAGAAGATCGGCGGCAGTCCGGAGATTAAAAAACATCTTGAGGATCTCGGCTTTGTTGTCGGCGGAAGCGTTACGATTGTGAATGCGCTCGGCGGAAACGTTATTGTGAACGTCAAGGAGTCGCGTGTTGCGATAAGTGAAGAAATGGCACGCCGCATAATGGTCTGATGCGGAAAAAACGCAACCTTTTGCGGTCCGCAAATTTTTGCGGTTTACAAACGGCGATGCTGCGAATGTGAATAAAAAATTAAAGATAAATTATAAAAATAAAGTCGGGAGGAATAATCATGAATACACTCAGACAGGCAAAAATCGGAGACACCGTAAAGGTTGTAAAGCTGCACGGTGAGGGTGCTGTAAAACGCCGCATCATGGACATGGGCATCACCAAGGGGGTTGAGGTCTATGTTCGCAAGGTTGCACCGCTGGGCGACCCCATTGAAGTCACAGTGCGCGGTTATGAGCTTTCACTCCGCAAGGCGGACGCTGAAATGATCGAAATCGAATAAACCGAAAACATGCGGGGGAAACCCCGTATTATTCGGAACAAAAGGTTAGCCAAAGCTAACAATGCTTCGCCGAAAGGTGCGTTTCGGCTTTCGGCGGCAGAACGGAAAAAATATAACCGTATGACGGATAAGGAGGATAAAATGAATTTGAGAATCGCCCTTGCGGGCAACCCTAACAGCGGCAAAACAACGCTGTTCAATGCATTGACCGGCTCGAATCAGTTCGTCGGAAACTGGCCGGGTGTCACGGTTGAAAAAAAAGAAGGTAAACTTAAAAAACATGACGGCGTTATCATCACCGACCTTCCCGGTATTTATTCGCTTTCACCCTATACACTTGAAGAGGTTGTTGCGCGCAACTACCTTATCGGCGAGCGTCCCGATGCGATACTGAACATCATCGACGGCACGAATTTGGAGCGCAACCTGTATCTTACAACTCAGCTTACGGAGCTTGGTATTCCGGTTGTTGTTGCAATCAACATGATCGACCTTGTTCGCAAGAACGGCGACAAAATCAATGTTGCCGAACTTTCGCGTCAGCTTGGCTGCAAAGTCGTTGAAATTTCCGCTTTGCGCGGAACCGGCATTGCGGAAGCTGCGGAAACGGCAATCGATGCAGCAAAGAACGGCAAAACCGTTCCCATGCACACCTTCGCAGGCCCTGTTGAACATGCGCTTGCACATATCGAGGAAGCAGCCGTTCACGGACTGCCCGAGGAGCAGCAGCGTTGGTATGCCGTGAAGATTTTTGAACGCGACGACAAGGTGCTCGAAAATCTGAATATCGATCCTAAGGTTATGGAGCATATCAATAAGGATATCGAGGCGGTAGAGAAGGAAATGGATGACGATTCCGAATCCATTATCACCAACGAACGTTATATCTACATCGGTTCGATTATCAAAGCTTGCTACAAAAAGAAAAACACGGGCAAGCTTTCAACTTCCGACAAGATCGACAAAATCGTGACCAACCGCTGGCTGGGTCTCCCCATCTTCGCTGCAGTAATGTTCCTTGTTTACTATATTTCAATGGTAACAGTCGGCAGCGCGGCAACGGATTGGGCAAACGACGGACTGTTCGGCGATGGCTGGCATCTGTTCGGTATCGGCTCAAAGGCATATAACGAAACTGCCGAAAATTACAGCAACGCAATGAACGCTGCCGGCGCGTTTGTTGATTTCGACACTGAAGCCGAAGATTTCGATGCCGACAAAGTGCTTGCCGAACTCGAAGCATACAAGCCCGAGAGCGAGAACGCAACCGCAACCATCGGCGTTGAGGATGAGGAAACTCTTGCGGTAAACGAAATGACCGTTTATTATTCCACGATCCCCAAAGACGCAAAGGAAGATGAAACCATCGGCATGACTTATGTTGATGCCGTTAGCTACCTTAAAGAAAACGGATTCGATGAGCCCGATCCCGCCGCATACGGCGTTTGGGTAAAAGGTATTCCCGTGCTTGTGGGCGAAGGTCTTGAAAAAGCAGGCGCAGCCGATTGGCTTGCAGGTCTTATCAACGACGGTATTGTTGCAGGTGTCGGTGCTGTTCTCGGCTTTGTTCCGCAGATGCTTGTTCTGTTCCTGCTGCTCGCTATCCTTGAAGGCTGCGGTTATATGGCGCGTATCGCATTCGTCCTTGACAGGATTTTCCGCAAATTCGGTCTTTCCGGCAAATCCTTCATCCCGATGCTCATCGGCACGGGCTGCGGCATTCCCGGTATTATGGCATCCAGAACGATTGAAAACGAACGTGACCGCCGCATGACCATCATGACCACAACGTTCATCCCCTGCGGTGCAAAGGTTCCCTTTATTGCAATGATCGCAGGCGCAATCTTCGGCGGCTCAGCCTGGGTTGCAACAAGTGCATATTTCATCGGCATGGCGGCAATCATAATTTCCGGTATCATGCTGAAGAAAACCAAGATGTTCGCGGGCGAACCCGCTCCCTTCGTAATGGAGCTTCCCGCATATCATCTTCCCACTGTCAGCAACGTTCTCCGTTCCACTTGGGAGCGCGGCTGGTCCTTCATCAAGAAGGCGGGCACGATCATTCTTCTGTCCACGATACTCGTTTGGTTTACCTCCTACTTCGGATTTACTTCCGACGGGTTCAGAATGCTTGCGGAAGACGAGCTTGACAAGTCCATTCTTGCGGCAGTCGGCAATGCGATCGCCTGGATCTTCAAACCCCTCGGCTGGGGCGAATGGCAGGCAGCGGTTGCATCCATCACCGGCCTTGTTGCAAAAGAAAACATCGTTGGCACGATGGGCATTCTTTACGGCGCAGAAGGTCCCGTTTATGCGACCCTTGCACATGTTTTCAACGGCATTCAGGCATATTCGTTCCTGGTGTTCAACCTGCTCTGTGCACCTTGCTTTGCGGCAATCGGCGCAATAAAGCGCGAAATGAACAGCCCGAAATGGACTTGGTTCGCAGTTGCATACCAGTGCGGATTTGCGTACATCATCTCTCTGATGATTTATCAGTTCGGCTGCCTGTTCACGGGTAACGTACATGTTGTCGGCCTCATCTTTGCTGTTGCTGCACTTGCCGGCATTATCTACATGCTCGCCCGTCCCTACAAAGAGGCAACAAAGCTTACCAAGAACGTTAAGATTGGATAAATCAAAACGTTAGCAATGGTTTGAGTCGAACAGCGTTCGGCAATACGATACGGTTCGACGAATGAATTCCCCCAACCCGGATGACGATGCGGACGGCGGTGCGCCATGCATTGCCTCCGCATCTTCCGGGCAAATTCGGGAATAAAATAAGCAAAAACCGATTTTATTTTTCACGAAAACAGAAACATGAAAGGAGAAGGTCATATGTTCAATTGGATAGCTCGGAATCTTTCAACGATTATTATCTGCCTTGTGCTTGCCGCTGTTGTGGTTCTTATCATTGTGAGCCTTGTTAAAGACAAAAGAAAAGGCAAGTCCTCCTGCGGCTGCAAGTGCGCCCATTGTCCGATGGCAGGCTCCTGCCATAAAAAATAATCAGTCGGCCGCAAACCGGTGCAAGCAGGAAAAATGCCGGCCGAATTTACGGAAACAGCTTTGCGGAAAGGAGAAAAAATGTTCAGAACCGTTGTAAAAATCGATGGAATGATGTGCGGAATGTGTGAAGCGCATATCAATGATGCAATAAGAAGGAATTTCAACGTTAAGAAAGTGAAATCATCGCACTCAAAAGGTGAAACGGTGATCGAGTCCGAAACAGAACCCGATGCGGCTGCGCTTAAGCGCGCAATTGAAGAGACAGGTTATGAATTCATCTCCGCCTCGACAAAAATCATTGAAGGCAGGCGCGGACTGTTTGCGGGCATTCTGCATAAAGACTAAAAAAGGTTGAAAAGTTGTGAAACAGAACGGATATGCTTTTCGCGCTTCAGCCCCTACGGAGAAGCATATCCGTATTGCTGTGAAAGCACCGGCAGAGAGTTTTATTTTTAGAACCGAAGTTAGCATAGGCTAACTAAAAGCAAAACGGTCGGAATTAAAAAACGGCACGGAAAGAAATTGAAGATTAAAGCGAAAAGTTAAAAATAACGAACAGGAGAAAGGGAAAGAAAATGAGCGTTGTTATCGTCGGCGGAAATGAGCGCATGATAAGGCAATATGAGCAGCTTTGCAAATCATATTCATGTAAAGCAAAGGTTTATATTGAAACGGATAAAGGAATTCAGAACTTCGGCACACCGGATTTGGTCGTGCTTTTCACAAGCACAATGTCTCATAAAATGCTTCAGATTGCCTCCGGGCAGGCGAAGCGAAAGAACCTTCGCGTTGCAAGAAGTCATACAAGTTCAATGGCTGCACTGAAAAGCATTTTGGATGAGCACACGGCATGAGCATAACGGTGCATCAGGAAAATGAAATGGGAATGCTTTGACAGCAGTGCATATTAAGCAGTGCGCATGAATATGATAGTCAAAGGACGGCAGAAACGGAACAATTCCGAATTTCTGCCGTCCTTATTTGATGTCTGCACCGTGCAGCCGCCGAATCATTTAAGCATCGGCAGCTGCGCGGGAAAAGTTAATGGGTTAGGTGGGTTGAATCAGTTGTTGTTCAGCTTTGCCTGTGCTGCCGCAAGCCTTGCAATGGGTACGCGGAAGGGTGAACAGGAAACATACTGAAGACCGACTTTGTGGAAGAACTCGATGCTGGAGGGATCACCGCCGTGTTCGCCGCAAACGCCCAGCTTGATGTTGGGACGGGTCTGCTTGCCGAGCTCAACAGCCATCTTGACGAGTTTGCCTACGCCGTTTTGATCAACGCGTGCAAAGGGATCGCTCTCGAAGATTTTCTTCTTATAATAGTCATCAAGGAACTTCCCGGCATCGTCGCGGCTGAAGCCGAAAGTCATCTGGGTAAGGTCGTTGGTGCCGAAGCTGAAGAATTCCGCCTCGGTTGCAACTTCGTCCGCAGTGAGAGCGGCGCGGGGGATTTCGATCATGGTGCCGACAAGGTAGGGGATTTCCATGCCCTTTTCTTCCATGACCTTCTTTGCGGTTTCAACAACGAAGCTCTTAACATATGCAAGCTCACGGGTTTCGCCGACAAGGGGAATCATGATTTCGGGGATGATTTCAAGCCCGGTTTCCTGACGAACCTCGATTGCAGCTTCAATAACGGCACGGGTCTGCATTTCCGCAATTTCGGGGTAAGTAACGGAAAGACGGCAGCCGCGGTGGCCCATCATGGGGTTGCTCTCGTGCAGGCTGACAACGGTCTTTTTGAGCTCATCAAAGGTGATGCCCATGTTGCTTGCAAGAGCGGCGATCTCCTCATCCTTGGTGGGAAGGAACTCATGGAGGGGCGGATCCAGGAAGCGGATCGTAACGGGACGGCCCTGCATTGCCTTGTAGATGCCCTTGAAGTCTTCACGCTGCATGGGCAGAATTTTTGCAAGAGCAGCCTTGCGCTCATCCGCATTCTTTGAAACGATCATCTCGCGCATTGCGGGGATTCGTGCTTCGTCAAAGAACATATGCTCGGTGCGGCAGAGACCGATGCCCTCTGCGCCGAACTTGACTGCCATTTCAGCCTGTGCGGGGGAGTCCGCATTGGTGCGGATCTTAAGGGTGCGAATTGCATCCGCCCATTCCATAATGGTTGCGAAATTGCCGGAAAGTTCGGCGGGGACGGTGCGAATCGCTTCGGCGTAAACTTTGCCGGTTGAGCCGTCAAGACTCATCCAGTCGCCTTCGTGAAGAACGGTGCCGTCGGTGAAGGTGAGCGTCTTTGCGGGTTCGTCGATAACGATTTCCTTGCAGCCGGAGACGCAGCAGGTGCCGAGCTGTCTTGCAACAACCGCAGCATGGCTGGTCATGCCGCCGAAAGCGGTGAGGATGCCCTCGGAAGCGGTCATGCCCTCGATGTCCTCGGGGCTGGTTTCTTTGCGGGCAAGGATAACCTTGTGGCCCGCTTCGCTTGCGCGCTTTGCATCGTCTGCCGAGAAGTAGACCATGCCGCATGCTGCACCGGGGGATGCGGCAAGACCGGTTGCCATTGCCTTTGCTGCCTTAAGTGCGGCGGCGTCAAAGGTGGGATGAAGCAGAGCGTCAAGGCTCTTGGGGTCGATCATTGCAATCGCTTCTTCGCGGGTGCGCATACCTTCGTTCACAAGGTCAACAGCGATCTGAAGAGCTGCCGCTGCGGTGCGCTTGCCGTTGCGGGTCTGGAGCATGAAGAGCTTGCCGCGCTCAATGGTGAACTCCATATCCTGCATGTCGCGATAGTGTTTTTCAAGAGTTTCGGCCGTTCTTACGAATTCGTTGTAAACGGCTTCGTTGGTCTGCCTGAGGTGGTCGATGGGTTCGGGAGTGCGGATGCCTGCAACAACGTCCTCGCCCTGTGCGTTCATGAGATACTCGCCGTAGAGTTTCTTTTCGCCGGTGGAGGGGTTGCGGGTGAATGCAACACCGGTACCGCTGTCGTTGCCCATGTTGCCGAATACCATGCTCTGAACGTTGACTGCGGTGCCCCAATCGGAGGGGATATCGTTCATGCGGCGGTAGATAATTGCGCGGGGGTTATCCCAGCTGCGGAAAACTGCCTTGACAGCTTCGAGAAGCTGAGTCATGGGTTCCTGCGGGAAGTCAAATCCCTTGACCTGTTTAAACATGGCTTTGTATGCTTCAACGATTTCCTTAAGGTTGTCGGCAGTAAGGTCGGTGTCAAGTTCGCAATTGTATTTTTTCTTTGCGCCGTCGAAAATCACGTCGAACTTTGCTTTTTCAACTTCCATAACGACGTCGGAGAACATCTGAATGAAACGGCGATAGCTGTCATATGCAAAACGCTCGTTGCCGGTCAGGTTTGCAAGAGCAACAACGGTTTCGTCGTTCAGACCGAGGTTGAGGATCGTGTCCATCATGCCGGGCATGCTTGCACGTGCGCCGGAACGAACGGAAACGAGGAAGGGGTTTTCGGTGCTGCCGAATTTTTTGCCCGCCTTTTCTTCGGTAACGGCAAGAGCTGCTTTTATCTGCTCGATGATGTCATCGGAGATTGTGCGGCCGTCCTCATAGTAACGGGTGCAGGCTTCGGTTGAAACTGTGAAGCCATAAGGAACGGGCAGACCGAGACCGGTCATTTCGGCAAGGTTGGCACCTTTGCCGCCCAGAAGGTTCCTCATGGTTGCGTTGCCCTCATTGAAGAGGTACACATATTTGTGGGACATAATGAATCCTCCGTGTTTTCTTTTTTATACACACTTGGTACAGCAACGTATTATACATAATTCTTCCCGAAATTTCAAGTATTTATCAAGAATTTTTTCAATATTTTACACAAACAATACATACGGAAGGACGAAAACGCGCCGAGTCGAACCGTTGGATTCGAAAAAAATTGTGCAAACTCAATGTTTTTTCGGAAAAACAATGTTTATTCGGCAGCAAACAAAAAAGAGGTGAATCCGATGAAAAAAGAGATGAAAAATGATAAGAACAATTCCGAACGGAAAATGCCTAAAATGCAGGATGCGGATTTCTGCGGACAGAATTTGGGTATTGATGCGGGGAATGCAACAGCTTCGGCAAACGAAACAACGGGCATGATGCCGACCGCTCCGCAAAACAGTGCTGAACTTGAAGCGGCGGAAGAACTCTCTCCGCTGCAATACACAACTTTGGTGAAGCAAAAAAAACGAAATAAGCAATAAACCGACGATAGTTTGAATAAATAAAGGAGCCGCTGCGCAAATTCGGCGGAAGCGGCTCCTGCGGGTTTAATTTTCAGCCGGTTGTTTTCAGCCTTCGTCGTAAAGGCCGGCTGCTTTGATTTTTTTCCAATCGGCGGCAACGATGCGCACCTGTTTGCTTGAATTGATTGAAAAATCTTTTTGGAAAACGTATCCGTTTGCCATCATGCGCAAAAGTGTGGCTTTTACCCTGTCATCGGGAACATTGTTTCGCTTTGACACCGCTTCAATGGTACCCCAAAACGTCGGAATGATATTGGCTTTTGTTTCAACGTGCGCAAGGTTGCTGACTATCATGCGCATATAGGAGTTGTTAAGCTCCTCCTCATCGGGAAGCAGGCGAATGTCGCTTGCAACACCCTGAAGCCGTTTGCTGAACGTGTCCGTCACACCGTAAACAACAACTTTTTTGTGCCTTTTCTGCACAAGATATTTGACAACGGACTGAAAATGACCGTCTCCGGTGAAGATAATATAGGTGCCGACATCGTTTCTGGATGTTACGTTCTGATAAATATAATCAAGCATAACAAAATCCGTCATATCTTTTTTGCGGTACTGCGTTGCCGTGCCGGTTTCGATAATGGTGTTGGTGATGTTGCGCAGCTTTGCAAGCTCCTCACCGATGCCGGGGGATGAAAAATCGGCAAAAATCATAATATCTTCAATGTCGAACTGCTTTTCAAGCTCGGCACGCCATGCGGCTGTATCGGGACGAAGATTATATTTGTTTTTGTACGAATAAAACCAGTATTCGTAATCAACGAATACCATTGCCCGTTTTGAACGGGCAAGCGACCTGAAAATGTTGAGCAAATAAACCCTCCTTTGCGCAAAGCAAAATATGCGCTTACATAGTGCGGGAATGCTTTGAATGATTCACTCTGCGGGAAAGATCTCGAAATCAAAACTCCCTTAAACCGACAGAACGAAAACAACAAACCTGCCGAAAGGGCAGTGCAACAAAATAACCACACGGTATCGAACGCGTAAAAAATAAATTTCATATGCGATTTTTACATAAACAAAGACCAATAGGCAGCCGCAGGCAAAATGCTGCGATCCGTAGATTGAATAAAGTTTACGCCCGATAGTGCAAATAAAAAACAAGCCGGGACGCCGCCCGACGAGGAGTGTTGTTCTTCATTGCCGGTATCACTGCTATTATAACAAACAACATAAAAATTTGCAACACTTTTTAAGTAATTTCGTCACTTCGGGACGAAAGAAAAAGGCGGGGTCGCGGCGGGGTATCCGTCTTTCGCGCAGGAGGGCTTCCGCAATCCGCCGAGTTTGCGTCAGTCTGCAAAAAAACGTGAAATTTGTCACAAATTATTAAAAAATCAGCATTGCTGTCCGCGCACTCGGGGTTTATAATATCAGCATGGCAAGGAATAAACCAAGAAAACTTAAAAAGACTGCTTCCGAAAGGTTCCGCCTGTCCGTTGCGGACGGCAATGAGGAGTCCGGTGCGGATGTCAATGAGGAGTCCGGTGCGGATGTCAATGGGGAGTCCGGTGCGGATGTCAATGAGGGGAAAACAAACTTCAATGCATCGGATGCTTCGGACATGCGAGGTAAAGAAAAAAACAACGAAGCATACAGGAAACACAGCGTTATTTCTTTCATAATATGCGAGGTGCTTGCTGATGTCGCCGCTGTTGCTTTGATATTGCTCGGCAGAACGGGGGCGGAGCGGTACGGCAGTGCTTCCGTGCCTGCGACGGATGATATTACGGATGCAGGGAAGGAAAACGCCGCGACGTTTGATGAGAACGGCGACGGAGAAAATCGCGGCTTTACCGTTGAACCGACAGAAGAGGTTTCGGATACGCCGTTCCCGCAGGGTGAAACTTTGGCGCACGTTAAAACGACCGTCATTGCGGACGGCAGCCCGATTGCAACGCTTGCAAGCGGCAGCGCGGCGGAGGAGCTTATTGAAGCCGTGCGTACATATTTCGATGGTTTTGTGAACAAAAGCGGAGCGGTCACATCGTTTTTGAATGAAATCGGTTTTGTTGAGGCGGACGAAAATGCGGCGGTCATGCCCTATGATGAGGCATTTGCGTTTCTGACAGGCAGCAGCACGCCGCTAAGGGTTCAAAGCAGGCTTATTGAGCATGAATTTGTAACGATTCCATATGAGGTATCGACGGTTAACAGCAGCGATTTTTACTGCGGGACCCGCTTTGTTGCCGAATACGGACGGAACGGCAAAAAAATGAGTGCTTATGAATACATTTATATTAACGGCACGCTTCAAAGCAGCCGAATGCTTGAGAGCGAGTATCTTGACCTGCCGCTGAAAGAAACCGTTATCATCGGAACAAGACCGTGCCCGGCAGCAAACGGAATAACAACGGGTGAATACCCTGCTTCGGGTATTGCATTTGCAAGGCCCGTTGATGCTGCTGTTGTGCGCTTTTTCGGACTGCTCAACGGCAGTATGCATGAGGGCGTGGATTTTGCGGCGAACAGAGGCGAAAACTGCAAGGCAGCGGCAGCAGGAACCGTTGTTGCAGTGCTTGAGCGCGGCAGCATGGGTTTGACCGTGTATGTTCGTCACGAAAACGGTTTTGCAACCGTTTATGCCGGGCTTGAAAAGGCGCATGTTTCCGTCGGAACAACCGTTGCAGCGGGCGACATAATCGGCACGGCGGGTGCGGACGGAATACATTTCGGCATTTATGCAAACGGGGTTCCGTGCGACCCGAAAGCCTATATAAGCGGGCTTACGCAGTGAATGAACAGCATGTGACCATGCTTTTTCAATGCGGAAACAGTGTTTTGAACCGTTGACAGAACAAATTTTGCTTTTATGCGGGTTGCCAAACTCTGCCGCCTGTGTTAAAATCAAAATGTGACTGCAATTCCGCATTGAAGAATAAACTGCCTCCGGGAATATGCAAAACAAACTCGGTTTGCGTTTCGGATGCAGCTGTGCGTTTGTTCCTTTTTCCGAATTCGAAAAGGGAGCGTTATTTCGCGGGTTGCAAAATAGAATTACTGTTTAAATTATTAAATTTATATAATACGGAGTTTATATGGCTTTTTTTGAAATTCGCGGCGGAATCCCGCTTCGCGGCAGCGTGACCGTGAGCGGCGCAAAGAACGCTGCACTGCCGATAATATGTGCATCGATAATGGCAGATGAACCTTGCAGAATCGAAAACCTGCCCGATATAGAGGATGTTAATCGAATCACGGAGATTTTGAGTTCAATGGGTGCAGCGATTACGCGCCCCGCTCCGGGCGTTGTTGTTATCGATCCGCGAACAATAAAGTCCCACAGCGTAACAAACGAAATGGCGGCCAAGCTGCGTGCGTCGTATTACATGCTCGGTGCGCTGCTCGGAAAATTCCGCCGTGCCGAAATTGCTCAGCCGGGCGGGTGTGCGATAGGGCAGCGTCCCATGGATTATCATATCAACGGAATGCGCGCTCTCGGAGCAAATGTGCAGGATCGCTTCGGCATAGTTACCGCCTCGGCCGACAAGCTTCGCGGTGCGGAGATTTATCTTGATATGGCAAGCGTCGGTGCAACGATAAACATTATGCTTGCCGCATGTCGTGCAGAGGGCAAAACCGTGATAAACAACGCTGCACGCGAACCCCATGTTGTTGACGTGGCAAATTTTCTCAATACCATGGGAGCAAACATTCGCGGTGCGGGAACGAATGTTATCCGCATAACGGGCTGCGATGCGCTGCACGGCTGCACCTATGCGATAATACCCGACCAAATCGAAGCGGGTACTTTCATGATTGCTGCTGCCGCAACACAGGGAAATGTTGTGATTAACAACGTCATACCTGCGCACCTTGAGGCAATTTCCGCAAAGCTTATGGAATGCGGAGTGGAGGTCATTGAAGGGGATAACGGCAATGATTTTTACATGCAGATTATTTCAAACTCCCGCCCGCGTGCGGTGAATATCAAAACTCTGCCGTATCCCGGTTTTCCGACGGATTTGCAGCAGCCGATGACCGCATTGCTGGCGGTTGCACAGGGCAACAGCTTCATCACGGAGAATCTGTTTGAGGACAGGTTTAACCATGTTCGCGAGCTCAACCGCATGGGTGCGAACATAATAGTGAACGGCAGAACCGCAACCGTGATCGGCGTTGATAAGCTCTACGGCACCGATATCTATGCTTCCGACCTGCGTGCGGGCGCGGCAATGATAGTTGCGGCTCTGATGGCGGAAGGAACTGCCCGTGTGCGAAACATCTATTATATCGACAGGGGATACGAAAAACTCGAATATAAGCTCCGCGCCCTCGGTGCCGATATTAAGCGCATCGAAGAGCCTGACGAAGAGTGAACACTGTCCGCATATCGGTCGGAATCAACCGATAAATCAACCGATAATTGAACAGAACGGATTAAGCTGTTTTGATTAAAAAGCAACGGGGCCGCTGCGGTGAATGCAGCAGTCCCGTTTGGTTTATTTAAGCCGATGCAGAGTTTTTTAATGCGCTTGAAGCAGTTTATTTCGTTCCGAAAATCCTGTCGCCGGCATCGCCGAGACCGGGAACGATATAGCCGTGATCGTTGAGGTGGCTGTCAACCGCAGCGGTGTAGATGACAACATCGGGGTGCAGCTTATGCAGCATTTCAATGCCCTCGGGAGCGGCAACAAGGCACATCAGGCGAACGGTTTTGCAGCCTGCTTCCTTGACGATGCGAATACCCTCGGCAGCGGAGCCTCCGGTTGCAAGCATGGGGTCAACAACGATCATATCGCGCTCGGAGGTGTCGCCGGGCAGCTTGCAGTAATAGCTGACAGGCTTGAGCGTCTCGGGGTCGCGATAAAGCCCGATATGTCCGACTTTTGCGGCGGGAATCAGCTCCATGACGCCCTCTGCCATGCCGAGACCGGCGCGGAGAATGGGAACGATGCCGAGTTTGCGTCCTGCAAGCACTCTTGCGCGCATTGATGCAACGGGAGTTTCAATGTCAACTTCCTCCATGGGAAGGTCACGGGTGACTTCATATGCCATGAGCGTGGACAGCTCGTTGAGCAGCATACGGAAATCCTTTGTGCCGGTGTTTTTGTCCCTCATGAGGGTGAGCTTGTGCTGAACGAGAGGATGGTCGATAACGACAACGTTTTCCATGTAGTTTTTCATTGTTAATACCCCTTTGTAAAATTATTTATTAAATAAGTTGAAATCAAGCAAGAAGCTTTTATCTGCATTCGTAATCGGAAATTTTGCCGATGCGGCGTTCGTGCCTGCCGCCGGCAAATTCGGTGCAGAGCCATGTTTTGACGATCGCCTTTGCGGTTTCAATGCCGATAATCCTTCCGCCCATTGCAAGCATGTTGGAATCATTATGCTGACGGGTCAGTTCCGCGGAAAGAACATCTCCGCAGAGTGCGCAGCGAATGCCGCGAACCTTGTTTGCGCAGATAGAAACACCGATGCCGGTGCCGCAGATGAGGATTCCGCGGTCAAACTCGCCGGAGGCAACAGCTTCTGCGGCGGGAAATGCGATGTCGGGATAATCCATACTGTCGGTTGAGCAGCAGCCGAAATCCCTGAATTCGTGACCAAGTTCAGTAATATAGGGTAAAAGCTCGTTCTTGAGTGCGTATCCGCCGTGGTCGGATGCAATTGCAATTTTCATTTTTTTATTGTCCCGTGCGGTGCGCGGGAAATCCTTTCCGTAAAGTCTTTAAAAATATTAAAAATTTTTGTGATTGAGCAAGAATAAATTCCGTAAACACCGACGGCATCCGAACGGCTTCGAACGCAGCCGAAAAGTCGTCGGCATATCGCAGCGGTCATTCGGAAATAACCGTAAACCCGGCGGCGCGGAGCAGACGATTCATGTATGCAAGCCCCTGAGCCTCGGCGGGGACACTTTCCGCAATTATCAAATCCATGCCGCGCGATTCGTTTCGAAGTTCACGAAAAAGGGCGGCGCACAGCGTCTGCGGTTGAGTCCTGTCGCCGATAACGACATGCCGCTTTCCCGAATAGCGGGATTTGGTTTGTTCCGTTGCGAGTATAATGCATTTTTTGCCCGAAAGCTCTGCGCGGGTGTATTCACGGCAGGCGATGGAGGCGGTTTTTTTGCAGTCATTGCCGCCGTCGGCGATGACAACATCGCATTCGGGCGCATAATGCTTGTATTTCATGCCGGGTGAAGCGGCGGTTTCTCCGTTTTTTAACGGGTTGAGCACCGCATGAGCAATATCAACATGCCCGATGACGCTTTCAAGCATCTCTCTTGTGACTCCGCCGGGGCGAAGCACCGTCGGTGTGCCGACAAGGGAAAGCACCGTGGATTCAACGCCGACTCTGCAATCCCCGCCGTCAATAATTGCATCAATGCATCCGTCAAGGTCATCCAGAACATGCTGAGCGCAGGTCGGGCTCGGTTTTCCGGAAAGGTTCGCGCTCGGCGCCGCAATCGGAACGCCGGCCGCACGAATCAGAGCAAGTGCGGTTTTATGCTCCGGCATACGCACCGCAACGGTGGAAAGCCCCGCCGTGACCTGCGGAGGGACAATGTCGCTTTTGAGATAGACCATGGTGAGCGGACCCGGCCAGAATGCATCCGCAAGCTGCCGCGCCTTGTCCGGAACATGTTTCCAAAGCTGTTTGAGGTCGCTTTTTTTTGCAATATGAAGAATGAGCGGGTTGTCTCCGGGGCGTCCCTTTGCAGCAAAAATCTTTTCCACAGCACAGCCGTCAAGCCCGTTTGCACCGAGTCCGTATACGGTTTCGGTCGGAAACGCAACAAGCCCGCCCGCGCGAATGATTCGCCCGCACACGTTTGTTCCGTTCTCTTTTTGTGTTGCTGCATTGAAAAATTCCGTGTTCATGCTGCCAAACTCCGTTCCCGGGTCACCGCATCGGCCGCAAATCGGCGCATAATGCCGTATCAACCCGCTATAATATAGCACAAATCGCGGCTTTCGGCAAGTGAAAAGTGATACTGTTTTTAAACATCGAATGCGGCAAAGGGCACAGCAGGATTGAAAAATCTTTCCGTTTGTGGTATACTTTGGATAAACACGGCGGTACGCCGCCAAAAAGGATAAGGAATTTAAATAATGAGCGAATACAATTATGATATCGTTGTTCTGGGCGCGGGCCCGGGCGGTTATGAAGCGGCTATACGCTGCGCACAATACGGCAAAAACACGGCGCTTGTTGAGGCGCGCGATCTGGGCGGAACATGTTTGAACCGCGGCTGCATTCCCACAAAAGCATTGCTGCACGGTGCGGAAGTTTATCAGTCGGCGCTGAACGCTGCGTCCTGCGGTGTAACAACCGGTGAGGTCGGGTTTGATTTTGCAAAGCTTGCCGAATACAAGGATTCTGTTGTTGCAGGCCTGCGCAAGGGCATTGCGGGGCTTGAAAAAGCGCACGGAGTGAAGGTCATAAACGGCTTCGGAAAGCTTGTTGATGAGCATACTCTCGATGTTGACGGCGAAAAAGTCACGTTCGACAAGCTGATTCTTGCAACGGGAAGTGCGCCTGCGCGTCCCCCGATTCCCGGTATTGACGGCGAAAATGTCGTAACTTCCGACGAAGTGCTTTCAATGACAGAGCTTCCGGACAGCTTTGTTATTATCGGCGGCGGTGTTATCGGCATTGAGTTTGCAACATTGTTTGCCTCTCTCGGAAAACCCGTAACCGTTATTGAAATGATGCCGAGCATACTTCCGGGCGTGGATGCCGACATCGTTAAAATGCTTTCAACAAGGGTACTCAAACGCAAAAAAGTTACTGTTATCAACAATGCCAAGGTAACAGGCATCAACGGCGGCGAAAAAGTCACCGTAACGTACGAACTCAACGGAGCCGAAAAAACAGCCGAGGGAGGCTGCTGCGTTGTTGCCGTCGGCCGCCGCGCAATGACGGCAAACATCGGGCTTGAAAATGTCGGAATCGAAATGAACCGCGCGTTTGTGAACATCGACGATTATTGCCGCACAAATATCGAAAACATCTATGCGATCGGCGATATAACCGGCAAGATTCAGCTTGCGCATGTTGCAAGCGCACAGGGCCTTGCAGCTGCGGCGAATGCATGCGGGCAGAAGAGTGTAAAGATGGATTATTCGGTTGTTCCTTCCTGCATTTATACAGCTCCCGAAATTGCATTTGTCGGCATCGGCGAAGAAAAAGCAAAGCAGCAGGGCATTGAATACAAAATCGGCAGCTTCAATGTTGCAGGCAACGGCAGAGCAATGATAATGGGCGAAGCTCTCGGCATTGCAAAGCTGATTTCCGATGCGGACGGAAATCTCATCGGCGCACAGCTCATGGGTCCCCGCGCAACGGATATGATAGCGGAGCTTGCTCTTGCGCTTAAAGTCGGCGCTTCGGTTGAAACAATTGCCGAAACCATTCATCCGCATCCCACCGTCAGCGAGGTTATTGCGGAAGCGGCGCATGATCGGGAAGGTCTTTGCTGTCACAGTCTGCCCAAAAAGAAATAATTAAATCAACAAACGAACAAACCGCCGTCGCCCGTCGAATAAGATGTGCGGCGGCGGGCATTATGCGGCTTTTTCCGCCGGTTATTGAATCAATCGCAAATCAATTACAAAAGGGAGGAAGAAAAACATGAGCATTCCAAACGGCAAAAATGTATACGGATATGCGGATGCATATGCAAAACTTGCAAATTTCGGGCAGCAGCACCTGCTTAAATATTATGATGAGCTTGATGAAGCGCAGCGCGCCGCATTGCTCAATCAAATCGAGCAGATCGATTTTTCCGTTGTCAGCACGAATAAACAGCCTGAAAAACGCGGCAAAATCACTCCGATCGGTGTTACGGAGCTTGCGGAAATACGCACTCGCGGAGATGAGTTCTTTGATGCGGGCATGGCGGAGCTGCGTGCGGGGCATGTCGGCGCGGTGCTGCTTGCGGGCGGCATGGGCACACGGCTCGGTTCGGATGCTCCGAAGGGTGCGTTCAATATCGGAATCAAGCGTGAACTTTATATTTTTGAGTGCCTTATAAACAATCTTCTGAATGTTGCGGAAAGAGTCGGCAGTTTTGTTCACCTTTTCATCATGACCAGCGACAAAAACGACGCAGCAACGCGTGCGTTTTTTGCGGAACATAATTATTTCGGCTATGCGGCGGAATTCGTGCATTTTTTCACTCAGGAGACGGCACCCGCGGCGGATTACAACGGCAAGGTTTATCTCGAAGAAAAATACCGACTTGCAACTTCACCGAACGGCAACGGCGGTTGGTATTCCTCAATGGCAAAGCACGGAATGCTCGATATTGTCCGCAGAAACGGCATAGAATGGCTGAACGTGTTTGCGGTTGACAATGTGCTTCAGCGCATTGCCGATCCGCTCTTCATCGGCGCAACAAAGCTTGCGCATTGCGAAGTCGGGTCAAAGGTCATTAAAAAAGCCGCGCCCGATGAGCGCGTGGGCGTTATGTGCCTTGAAGACGGACATCCTTCAATCGTTGAATACTATGAGCTTACGGATGAAATGCGCAATGCGAAAAACGAAAAGGGCGAACCCGCCTACAATTTCGGCGTTATTTTGAACTATCTGTTCCGCGTGGATGCGCTGGACGGCATAATGGAAAAATCCCTTCCGCTGCATGTTGTTGAAAAAAAGATTCCATGCCTTGATGAAAACGGGCAGCATGTCACGCCCGAAAAACCGAACGGCTTCAAGTATGAAACCCTGATTTTGGATATGATACGGCTGCTTAACGGCTGCATGGTGTTTGAGGTTGAAAGGGCAAGGGAGTTTGCACCTGTCAAGAACCGCACAGGGGTTGATTCGGTTGACACGGCGCGGGAGCTGCTTGTCCGCAACAGCGTTGAACTCTGATTTTATTCACGGTCAAGAATAACAAGCCTGCATAAATAATACAGCCCCGCCGCAAAGCCGTTAAGCCCTGCGGCGGGGTTGTTTATGTCCCGCTTGTATGAACTGCGTACAGAGTTCCCAACCGTGACGGAAGCGTTACGGATCATCAATCATAACATCGGCAGCAGAATCAAGCTGCATTAACCTGCAACGGAGGCAGAGCAGCCGTCTATTGCTGTTCCCCGTGGCTCAGTGACACGCAGTGTGCCGGAACCTGATCCTGCATTTCGGCCCATGCAACGGTCTTGTCGCCGATATGCCAAGCAACAACGATTGCTTCGAGGCTGTACTTGTAGTTCAGGTCGCTGCCGTAAATCAACCTAAGTCCGTCAACGTACGTAAGATCGGGTCTGTTCGAAAGCACAATAGCAGTTTCGTCAGACGCTTCGCCGCTTGACAGGATATACCTGTACTTATACGGTTTATCGTACCATTGGCCTTTTGCGTAGCTTTCGCCGATGCGCCATGTGCCGTCGCTCATCAGATAGTGTGTCTTCAGGAGTGCCTGCGATTCATACAGGCCGCCCTTGTTGTTTACCGCCGTGTGAATGTCAACACAGTCGTTTGCATCATAAACCTTAACGATATAAGGCTCTTCGGCGGAAGACTCTTCGGACGGGTTTTTCCGCATATTGATATCATCCTGCGGAAGCTGTTTTGCCGAATCACAAGGTTCGGCGGCTGAAACGACCTTTGCGTCATCTTTCGAGTCCGCATGTGTTCTGTCGCTTGCTGCGGATTCCGCAGCAGTCCTTGCCCCGCCGTCATGCAGGGTCGATGCCTGCGCATAAACGAATGCGGACATCAGCATCACGACAACCAGTGTCAATGACAGTATTTTCTTCATTAATTGTTTCTCCTTTCGCGGTATCATAGTTTTGTGCCGTTGGCGGTTGGGTTTCTCTTCCCCAAAGTCTGCACTTGTTGAATGCTGTGCAAACTTTGGGTGCGATACGCAGCTTGCGATATGCAGCTTGCGATACGCAATTTGCGATACGCAGCTTGCGATACGCAATTTGCGATATGCAAATGCGGGACATGTGTTGAATCGGATCCGTTTCAATGGTGCGGCTTTCATCGCAATACTATTATATCAGCGAATTAAGATCATTTCAACCCTCAATTGTGAACAATTTGTTAACAATTCTTTTTCAACAGGAAAAAACAGTCAAACGGAGCCGATAGGATGAACGCACAATATGTTTAAGATGAATGCAAAGTAATAGAAAAAAGGAGCCCGAACCGATCGGGCTCCGATGTTGAAACAAATTTTAATTTTAAGGTTCGTTATTCGGAAAACTCCTTAAAGGCAGTTTCCGCAATCTTTTCCGCATCGGCAAGCGTGATTGCGCGGCGTTCGGCAAGCGCGGCAATATCGGCATATTCGAACTTTGCCCTTTTAACGCCGAACCCCTGAGCGGTCTTCAGGCGAATCGTTCCGTCCTCAAATTTGGCGGTTTGCGTTTCACGCTGCAAAATGTATCGCGGCATTCTGCACTCGCGGACGCCGAGAGTGCTTGTGTGTTTGAACAATGTGCGGATAATTTCGCTGCGTTTTTCGGCATTGCAAAGCACGCAGAGCATAATTCCGGGGCGGTTCTTCTTCATTCCTGTCGGAACGGTGTAAACATCCGCCGCACCCGCATTAAGCAGTTTATCAAATGCAAACCCGATCTCTTCGCCTGTCATATCGTCAATGTTGCAGCGAAGCTCGATGATCTCATCCGCCGATTCTTCACTCGGACTTTCGCCGAAAAGCGCACGCACGCAGTTTGCGGCGGGATAGTCGCGTTTGCCCATGCCGTACCCTTGGGAAAGTATTGTCATTAACGGCATTGCGGTGAATTCATGAACGAAATGCTTTAACAGTGCCGCTCCGGTCGGAGTGCAGAGTTCGCCTTTTATATCGCCCGCATAAACAGGAACGCCGTGAAGAATGAAGGCTGTTGCCGGTGCGGGAACGGGAAGAATCCCGTGCGCACAATGCACATGCCCGCTGCCCGTGCGAACGGGGGAGGCGGCAATGCGTTCCGGTGCGAGCATTTCGATCAGCGCGCAGCAGGAAACAATATCTGCAACGGCATCAAGCGCACCGACCTCGTGAAAATGCACAAGCTCAACGGGAACGCCGTGGGCATGACTCTCCGCTTCTGCAATCAGTTTGTAAACAGCAAGGGAATGCTCCTTCACTGCATCGGACACGGGCAGCGCACGGATAATGTGTTCAATTTCGTGCAGCCCGCTGTGAGAATGGTGATGCTCGTGTTCATGACTATGCTCGTGCTCATGGCAATGCTCATGCTCGTGTTCATGCTCATGCTCATGATTATGTTCGTGCTCATGACAATGCTCGTGCTCATGCTCATGGCAATGCTCATGTTCGTGAAGGTGTTCATGTTCGTGTATGCAGGCGGCATATTCGTCCGCATCGGTGTTCATGTATTCAACGGCAAAATGAATTCCGCGAATGCCGCATTTTTCGGCGGCAGCGCAGCGAACATTCAGTCCGACGGCCGAGAAGGCAGCTGCAATATTCTGAAACTCGGCACGTTGTTCTTCGGAAAGCAGATCATAAAGTGCGCCCGCAAGCATATCGCCCGCCGCACCCATTCCGCAGTCAAGGTAAAGTGTTTTCATAGTAAAAAGGCCTTTCAACAGTTTTATTCAGGGTTGCATATTATAATTAAGGAAAGAATCGTCACCGCGCATTGCTGCCGGTGCCGATATGGTTTATCATGTTCGCAAGGTAACCTGCGCCGAAGCCGTTGTCGATATTCACAACGGATACTCCGCTTGAGCAGGAGTTGAGCATTGAAAGCAGCGCTGCAACTCCGCCGAATGCCGCACCGTAACCGACACTCGTCGGCACGGCAATAACGGGGCAGTCGGCAAGCCCGCCGATTACACTTGCAAGCGCACCTTCCATGCCTGCAACGGCGATAATGACGCTTGCGCCCATGATTTCGTCAATATGCGAAAGGAGCCGGTGCAGCCCTGCAACGCCGACATCATAAAGCCTAAGCACACGGCTGCCGTGAAATTCCGCCGTCAGTGCCGCTTCTTCCGCAACGGGAATATCGCTTGTGCCGCCTGCCGCAACAACAACGCAGCCGTTTCCGCTCGGTTCGGGGATGCTGCCGATACTGCCGATTTTTGCAATTTCACAGTAGCTCAGGGCAAATTCACGATTCAGTATCTCTGCGGCATGTTTTTCAAGGCGTGTAATAAGTATCGTTTCCTGTCCGCTCTCAAGCATGGCTTTAATGATTTCAAGCATCTGCTCGGGTGTTTTGCCCGCACCGTAAATCACTTCCGCCGCACCGGTCCGAAGGCGGCGATGGGTGTCTATCTTTGCGAATCCAAGGTCGCGGAACGGAGCGGTGCGCAGTTTCAAATATGCTTCGTCAACCGACACTTCGCCGCGGCGCACGGATTCAAGAAGGTTTTTTATTTCGTCATTCATAGTCTTTGTGTTGTGCTGTCAGAACAGCGGAGCCTCATCTCGGCTCAAGGTCAAGCGTCACTGCATCGAAATATTGCCGCAGCTCGTTTAAAACATGCTCACGCTGTTTAAATAATTCATCGAATTGCCCGGCCTTCAATTGCAACTTTGCGGTTCCGTTAACGCTCCGAACGCGAAAGTCGGAGAAGCCGAGCGAAAACAGAAAGTTTTCCGCTGCCTCAACGGAGTGCAGTTTGTTTTTTGTGATCAATTCGCCCGGCGGAATCCGCGTTGCAAGGCAGGCATAGGCAGGTTTGTTCCAAGTGAAAAGCTCCGCTTCGCGTGCAAAACGGCGAATGTCAGCTTTTGTCAGTCCGCATTCGCGCAGCGGGGAAAGCACGCCCTCTTCCCGCAGGGCACGCATTCCCGGACGGTCATCCTCTGCATCGGAAGCATTCGTTCCGTCCAGAATCGTTTTGTACCCGTCCGCCGCCGCCGCTTTGCATATCGCGGAAAAAATGTGTTTTTTGCAATGGTAGCAGCGGTCGGTCGGATTGCGGACAACATCTTCGCAGGCAAGGATATCAACAGAAATAATTTTAAGCGGCAGTTCGGCTTCCTTGGCGGCCCGCAGTGCGTCCGTCAGCTCAAATTCCGGCTGGAATGCCGATTGAACATAGTATGCGGCAAAATTTCCGCCCTCAACGCGGGAAGCTGCATAAGCAAGAAAACATGAGTCCACGCCGCCCGAAAGCGCAATCGCTGCGCTGCCGATGTCCTTAAGCCTGTTCAAAAGTTTGCTGCATAGCCGTTCGGATTCGCTCATAGCCCATCCTCCTTTTTCACCCGCTTACATTATAATGCCTGCCGCGCGGGTTTTGCAAGAGCAAATAATAATGCGGGAGTTAACCCTCGGGAATTTTTGAAATTTAGCCGATAGGATAAGTAAAGAAATAATTTAAAGAGGCTGCGGCTTCGTTTTCAAGTCGCGGCCTCAAAATATATTTACCCGGCAATGGTGACAAACTCAAAAAACTATGCTATAATCCTTACTTGTGTAAGCCAATGTAGCTCAGCTGGCAGAGCAGCGCATTCGTAATGCGCAGGTCAAGGGTTCGAGCCCCTTCATTGGCTCCATTAATCGGGGCGTAGCGCAGCTTGGTAGCGCGTTTGGTTCGGGACCAAAAGGTCGGGTGTTCAAATCACCTCGCCCCGACCAAAATGATATGCACAACAAGCCGCTGCAAGGCACAGAGCTTTGCAGCGGTTTGTTTTTGCTTTCAATCAGGGTACTGTTTTGTTTTTTGCCGATTCTCTTGACAACACACCTGCCGAACGATAGAATTGAGCAAAAGGGAGGCTTTTTGATGAACTATTTAAAAATCAACAAAGATAACATCGACAGGGAGCATATATGCTGCGCCATGTCGGGCAAACAGAGCCTTGTTAAAAAAGAGTGGATGAAGCAGCGGTTCGACGAAGGCCTTGTGTTTTACAGGAGCGAGGAACGCGGCAAGTGTTTTATTGAGTATATCCCGGCGGAAAATGCATGGGTTCCAATCGATGCGGACGGATACATTTATATTAACTGCCTTTGGATTGCAGGTGCACTGAAGGGACACGGATATTCCGAAGCTCTGCTTTCGGAATGCATTCGCGACGCCGAACGGCAAAATAAGCAGGGATTGTGCATCCTTTCCGCCGAGGGCAGAAAAAAAGAGTTTCTCTCGGATCCGAAATACTTGGCGCATAAGGGGTTCATCGTTGCCGATACATCGGATTGCGGAATCACCCTTATGTATTTGCCGCTGAAGTCAAATGCCGTGCCGCCGAAATTCAAAGAGTGTGCAAAACATCCGGCGGTTGAGGAAAAGGGGTTCGTGCTGTACTTCACGGATCAATGTCCCTTTACCTGTTACTGGGTGCCGAGGGTTCGGGAAGCGGCAAAGGCGCACGATATTCCGCTTAAGGTCATTCACGTTACTGACAGGGAAGAGGCGCAAAATGTACCTGCGCCGGTCACGACTTATGCATTGTTCAGGGACGGAAAATTCGTGACACATGCGATACAGTCCGATAAAAAATTCCTTGCGCTTGCCGGAGTGCAGGAGTAATTTTTTTGAAATGCAAAATAAAATTTAAATCAGCATACGGGAACACTTTAATTGGATAAAATCTGATTTTAAAAAAACTTTTGAGCCTTCGGCGTGACAGTCGCCGAAGGTGTTTTGCATTTGAAACGAATCAATGAAAAACGGCGCCGCCTCGATTGCCGACGTTTAGACGCTTGATGCATATTTTCCTCCGAATTGCTCAAAATAGCAGAAGAAAAAAGAAAAATCGGAGGCAATATGGGAATAATCGGAAGGCATTCGTTTGAGCTTTGCAGCAGGCCGCGAATAATTTCATCCGCAAGCTATGTCGGCGACAAAGAAGGGAAAGGTCCCCTGAGAGAATGCTTTGATAAAATCTGCCGCGACGATACCCTTGGGCTTGACTCTTGGGAGCAGGCGGAAAGCAGAATGTTCGAAAGCGCGGTTCGCGTGGCTCTTGCAAAAATAAAAAGGCAAAGCGATGATTTGAGCTGCCTTTTGGGCGGAGATTTATTGAATCAGATAATCTCCTCCGGCTTTGCGGCGCGGGAGATCCGTGCACCGTTCATCGGCCTGTACGGTGCGTGTTCAACCATCAGCGAGGGACTGATGCTCGGCGGAATGCTTGTTGACGGAGGCTTTGCAGAGCTTGCCGCGTGTGCCGCAAGCAGTCACTTTTCGGCAGCCGAAAGGCAGTTCCGCTATCCGCTGGAAATGGGCGTTCAGGCCGTTCCGAGCAGTCAGCGTACGGTCACGGGTGCGGGAAGCATAATCATTCAGGCGGCGGGTGAATTCCGTCCGGGTGCGGGCAATGTGTTTGAACATGTTGCACTTACGGGCGGCACAATCGGCAGCGTGGAGGATTTCGGCATTACGGATGCAAATAATATGGGCGCGGCGATGGCTCCTGCCGCGTTTAAAACGATTAAGACTCATCTTTCGGATTACTCGCGCAGGGTGGAGGATTACGACAGGATAATAACAGGAGATCTCGGCATTTTCGGCAGCGATATGCTGTATGAACTGCTGCGCGGTGAAGGGATTGAAATTGCCGACAGGCATGAGGATTGCGGCAAGCTGATGTTCAGTCCGGAGCAAAATGTCAATTGCGGTGCGAGCGGCTGCGGCTGTGCGGCGACCGTAATGAGCAGTTGGTTCCTGCCGAAAATTGAATCCGGCGAAATCCGCCGCGTTCTTTTCCTTGCAACGGGTGCGCTCATGAGTCCTGTCAGCAGCCTTCAGGGTGAAAGCATTCCTTCAATTGCACATGCGGTTGTGATTGAGCATATTGATTGACCCAAACGGCGGTCGAATAAAAAAGCGGCAGAACAATAAAAACTGAGATTTGAAAACATAAAGAATTTGGACGGTTGAATTAAATGAGCAGTATAACGGATTATTTACTTGTTTTTGCAATCGGAGGTGCGATTTGCGTCATCGGACAGCTTCTTATGAGTCTGACACGGCTGACGCCTGCAAGAATCCTTGTGATTTTTGTTACGGCGGGGGTTGTGCTCACGGCTGTCGGACTGTATAAACCCATTGTCGAACTCGGCGGAGCGGGCGCAACGGTGCCGCTGACGGGGTTTGGGTATTCGCTTGCAAACGGCGCAATTGACGGCGCAATGAACGAGGGTTTGCTCGGTGCAATAACCGGAGGGGTGAAGGCAACCGCGGGCGGTATCGCCGCCGCAGTGCTTTTCGGGTACGCTTTTGCATTGATTTTTACGCCGAAAACAAAAAAGTAAACATATCGAAATTAAGCGCAACCGGCTTCCGACAGATGACGGAAGTCGGTTGTGTATTGTCAATGTTTGATGGATTGTTTAAAATACGAAACAACTGCCCAATCAGTCAATGGAGTGAAGAGCGGCGCCGACAGCAGTGGCAAATGCTGCATTTTCCGGAACGATAAACTCAACGGGATAAAGTGTTTTGAAAAGCTCAATCATTGGCAAAAGCTCCCGCAGTCCGGTAAGCGCACCTGTCAAAATGACTTTTTTGACAGAGGAGTTTTTGCAGGCGAAAACCGCAAGGGTCAAAATGGTTTGCAGCACCATATTGACAACGCCGAGAGCAAGATCACAATCGGTTGCGCTGTCCTTTACGTTTGCAAAGTTTGCGGCGGTGATTTCCGAACCGAGCTTTTCAATGTCATTTTTGGAAATATCGCCGATTGTAAGATCAACGTGTGAAAGGCTGCCGCGCTCCGCAAGCGCGCAAAGACTCTCGTGATCCGATGCACCGGTAAGCTTTTTGCCGAGGCCGACGATGGTTCCGCCGCCGACGCCGCTGCCGCCGATGTGGGAATAATCCTTGCCGTGGGCATGAATAAACGCTGTGCCGGTGCCCATGCTCACAACAACCGCTTCATCCAACCCGGCAAGAGCAAGCCCGCCCCGCGCGATCGCGGAAAATTCCTCAATGCGCTGAGTCGGAATGCCGTAAATGTCGCCCGAAAGATAGGATGAGCCGACGCCTGTCACAAGTATGCGTTCAACATCGCTGAGCGAGAACTTGTTGGCGTTGATATAATGTCCCAATGCGCCGTAAAGTGAGGTTATTTGATCGTAAGCGCGAACCGTCATTGTTGAAATCAGTTCGCCGCCCGGAGTCAGTCCGACAATTTTTGTCGTTGAACCTCCAACGTCTATTCCGAGAATTATGCCCATTTGTGTTCCTCCTTGGTCTGCCCGATACGCAGAATACGCACCTCTCGCGCCGATACATGCGCGGCTTTGCATAAAATCCTTAGGTAAACGCTGATTAATCAGCATCAAATGCGGCGCAGCGTCTCCTTGAATTGCCGCCCGCAAATACCGCTTAATCAATCGTCATATCCTGCCGATGTAACCATTATAAAGCATTAATGCCGTATTGTAAAGACCAAAAGCCCGTTATTCAACATCGGGGCTGTTGCATTAGTCCCCAAAACAAAACCGGGCAACTCAAGAAGGGTTGTCCGGTTTGCTGCTTTCGTGTATAATTAAATTGCTCAAAAACCAACAGAAAACGAGCTGATTATGCAATGAAAACGAGCAAAAATCAAGCAGTCATGCCGATAAATGTTGTAACAATGATTGACGAAAACGATCCTGTATTTAATCGGAAGAGTTATTCAAAGACGGACCTCGAAGCAACTTTTATGAGAATGAAAGACGACCACATGGGAAACGGACAGCTCAAACCCGGGTACAATCTTCAGATAGGCGTTGAAAGTGAGTATATAGTTGGTCTCTGATTATTTTCGAACCCGAACGACACAACAACATTGATACCATTTTTTGAACGAACAGCGGAAGGAACCGGCCGAAGGCACGGCAATATCGTTGCGGATGCAGGGTATGCAAGCGAGGAAAACTACACTTACCTTGAAAGCACGGAGCAAAATGCATACATCAAACCGGCGGATCATGAACTGAAGAAAACAAGGAAATTCAAGAAAAACATCTATCACAAGGATGATATGCCGTGCAATGCGGAGAGTGACAGCTTTACATGCCCGAATGACAAAAGACTGCTTCATGCATATGACAGAACCGGAGAGACTGATAACGGCTGCATGATATTGGAAAGTTATTATGTTTGTGAGGACTGTTCCGGCTGCTCCCGCAGGGAAAACTGCTTTAAGGGACAGTACGAGAACCGTAAAACAGAACTTTCAAAAACAATGCGTCGTCAAAAAGATGAAGCAGAAAAACGCATTTCAACCGATAGGGGCATTCTTCTCCGAATGAACCGTTCGATCCAAGTTGAAGGCGCTTTCGGTGTTTTAAAACAGGATTACGGGTTCGGAAGATTCCTCACCCGAGGGAAGACCAACAACGAAACCCGCCTTTTTATCCTCGCAACAGCATTCAATATCCGAAAACTGTGCAGTCGGCTTGCTGACGGACGATTTGGGAAAGCACTGTTTGAACCGAAAACAGCCTGAAATAACCTTCCGAGAACAACAAAACTTGAGCAGGTCTGTTTGCCGTACACAAAAATCACGCTTTCTGCATGAGCCGGCTTCGCTTGAGCCGAAAAATGTAATGTCCGGCACTCCACGGATTGCCCTCCTAAAAAAGAAAGAGGCTGCTGCAAATATGACTTGATTTTGCAACAGCCCCTAAAGTAGAAAGAGACTCGAAGCCGGGGAAAACAAAACGCTCCGAACGCGCAGCACGGAGCGTAAACAACTGATAATTCGATTGGTGAGCTGAGATAAAAACAGTCATGTTAACACTTCTTTTTGATATAATTAAGGGAGCTGCTCCTCTGCCTTGTGCCGCCTGCACATAGGCCGCAGAATGTCCGCCGCGTTCAGAACAGTGGTCGGAATTAAAGCAAGGAACCATGCCGCACAGTAAAAGAAACTGTAAGCACCCTGTTTCAGCAGTGCATCAAACAATTTCTGCCTGAAAAAGCCGATGCACAGCAGCAACGCGACAATGAAAATGCGAACGATGAGGTTTATCCGTGCAGAGGCAGCATTTTCCGAACAGGTTCGTTCCTTTTTGTTTCGGAAGAACGCCCGCACGATGAAACAGCAGGCAAGCAGAGCTATGCAGGAAAGCACTGCAAACTCAACCGACAGTTTCAGCACGATTGACAGCAAGGCGGTCAGAGCCGCAGCGATACAGCTTGCCGCACAAAATGCATTGCAAAGCTTTTTGCTGAAGCCGTATCGGTCATAGAAACTGAAACTCAGATAAACCAACGGTGCGGCCATTCCTGCACTGAAAGCTAATGTACTCATGATTTGAATCCTCCGTAATCCCCAAAAAAGTTTAAAGCTGCTTCGGGGCTAATCACCCTGCAATCTCCACGGCAAGAAGTTCTGTCGCCGCACAGCGCGAAGTGGACAGCATTTTTGAGCGGTGGAACGTGCATATTTTACCACGGCGCTGCCGCTTCGGTCAAGCAAACAGCAGCATTTGGTATTGAAGACTGATACAGAGTACAGGCGGTGGTATAACAAATGTAAGAAGAGCGGAGCAAGTTCTTTTTTTGAAAATCGGGGGCAGCTGCTGCGAAGATTCGGAAACGAACACGATTACGGCGGCGATGAGTATGCCGTGCCGATGCCGACGGATGGAAAAATCAGAGCTTTGCGGAGGTCGTTATTCCGAGGGTCGATGTTGACGAAGACTGCGAAGAGGAGTACTGTATCAGTGTTGAAGAGGAGGACGCGCCCGATGGAATTTTCAATAAGAAACGTCCCGCCTGTTTGAGCAAAAGTTTTTGAACGGAGGAACAGAAGCGTGAGGAAAAAAAGCATGTTGTTCGGCTGCAATGCCGAAGTTTTTGACGGGAACAGCGTAAAAAATCGAGATAATTTCTTCCTGCGGTTCACGAGGATGAGCAAAACCGATGCACATATTATCAATGCCGAAGCGGGTGATGTGATTTCGGTTGAGCTTGAAATTGAAAAGGGAAGGGTCGATATTGTCATCGGAGCGGAGGGCGATGAACCGATTTATGTCGGCAATGATGTGGATTCGGGAAAGTTTGAACTTCCGGTTTCAGCCGCAGGACAATACTCGGCCGCAGGACAATACAAAGTGACGGTCGAAGCGCGCGGCGCGGCGGGGGAAATTGTCGTGCAAAGGCTGCCGAATGCGGCAGAAGAATAACCTCCGGGATCCTCATGGCTGTTGTTCACCGAGAAGCACTCCCAGCCGCTCGAATTCGTTATTCTCAACATTGTAAACGCGGAGACGGCAATAAGATGTTTTGTGTGTGTGCTTTCTGTTGTCCCACGGAATACCGTTCACGATGTGGTAAACAACGCTTATTACGCCGTTATGGGTCACAACGAGAATGTTTCCGTTGTGATTACGGTTTTTTTCGACAAAATCTTCGAACCATGCTTTGATTCTGTCAAAAAAAGCATGGGGACTTTCGCCGTCGGGGTAAGGTTCGTCGAAACCGAGGGTGCTGAAAAAAACGCCCGGATATTCGCGCAGTGCATCGGTGTTCAGCATTCCGCTGAGTTTGCCGTTGTTGATTTCGCGCAGGCGCGGTTCGGGGTGCACGGGCAGCCCGAGTGCATCCCCTGCAATGCCGGCGGTCTGCATGGTGCGCGGAAGATCGCTGGCGATTATTTCGGTAATGTCGCAGGATTTTAGATTTTCGGCCATTTTTTGTGCCTGCAATACTCCGGAGGGCAAAAGCTCGAGATCGCTCCACCCGCCGCGATAGCGTTCATCGTCCTTTCCGTGCCTTGCGAAAATAATTCTCATAAATTTCTCCGTGTTTTCAGCTTATTTCGGGGAGTTTGCTTACACGATTTCCCAAACGAATGCGACGGTATCGCGAACTTTGATGTCTTCGGGCTCGATGCAGTCCGGGACTGCTGCCGACCGCTTGAGAGAAGCGCGCTCAATTGCATAACCGGTGGGGGATATCAAATCGATTTCACTCCAATCGTAGTTGACGGTGAGCAGCCTGCCCAATTCAACACCGGAGGCACGGCAGAGAATCTGCGCCTTTTCGCGTGCGTTTTCTGCGGCGGCCTCAAGCAGAGCGCTTTTTACGGCAGAGCCATCGCGCACGGTGAAGCGAATCGAAAGCTCGGGTTCGGCCTTGCTTTCGGCAATTGCATTCAATGTTCTTTCAAGCATATCCCTGTCAAAATCGAACGACAGGCGCGTATTGTACGAACAATTGTATCCGACAAAAACGCGTTGATAAGTTCCCTTGGAATTGCGAACGCTGTCATACTCGGATGAAACACCAAAGTTTATGGTTTTGAGCGCATCTTTTGAATGCCCCGCCGAAACGGCGGCATTGCAAACGGCTTCGACCGCTGATGAAGCATCGGCCAGAGCTTCGGAATAGTTTTTGCTTTGACCCCTGATATCCATTTCGATAACGATGAAATCGGGTTTTGCGGAGATATTGCCGACTCCGCGGACGGTAATGGTTCTTTCCATAAACTTTCCTTTTCCGTGACTGAAAATATCACAACAAACCATAAACTGAATTTACGACCCGAGCAGCCGTATTAAAGCTGCGGCACATATAAAAGCTTTCAAGCAGCACACCGCAACGCACAACGGCACTGCATCGGACGGATTCGTCCTGCTGAAAACCTTGCAACAGGCTTAAAAACAGCGTTTGTTTTATCGGTGTTCCATAGTTTACCACGAATGCGCAGATTTTTCAACGTGTTTTCATAGAATTGTCGAAATTTTATGCGCCGAAGTGCTTGACAACCGATTTTTGCGGATTTATAAGCCGAATGCTTCGCGGACAGCGAAAGCACTTCGGGCAAACCTGAACCGAAGAGCTTTCGGGTTTTACATGCCTGCGGATGCAGTTTTTGCAAAATCCGGCATATGGGGAATAAAACAGAAACGGAAGGAAAGGCATCCTTTCAAAATAAAGCTCAAAACAAAGCACACCGCATTTGTGAGCATACGGTGCAGAACCGGCAAATTCAAAATAATTCCGTAAAAAACACAAAATAAATTTTCTCTTGCTTCGGAACCGACGTGACATGCGAAAAAACACGACACATATATTATTTTTTGCAGGAAAAACATATTGCCAACCGATTGGAACGGCGGTATAATAAGGGCGGCAGGGGAGTCGGGTCTGTGGTTGAAAGTCGATGCCAGTCGCAGGCGAAACGATCCACATAAGCGGGGCAAAGTTCCCGTGAGCATGGTGCGGCTTAGATGTAAGTCCTGTCGTGCGGCATTCAAAACCGAATGCGGTGCGAGAGTGGCAGTAGTGGGCGGCGTAAAGCTCAGTAGCGAACCCACCGACAGGCGAGTGTGGGGGCAAAAACCAGGTCAGCCGACTCCATGTGCCAAAATACAAAAAGGGGTATTATACCAAATGTTTGAAGACAAAGTACTGGTTTGCAAGGATTGCGGCCAAGAATTCACTTTCACCGCAGGTGAACAGGAATTCTATGCAGAAAAGGGTTTTGACAACGCACCCGCTCGCTGCAAAGCGTGCAGAAGGAACCGCAAGCGCGCAGCCCGCGGCGAGTCCGGCCGCGTAATGTACGACGCAATCTGCGCAGAATGCGGCAGACCCACCAAAGTTCCGTTCGAACCCAAGACCGACAAGCCCATCTATTGCAGCGACTGCTTCGCAAGGCGCAGGGGCTGAGGACAGCCGAAAAGCATCAGCCTTTTTGAAAAGGGTGTTTGCAGGCTGCCGTTTCTCTGTTAATTAGTCCGATTCTGCCTGCTTTTCATGCAAGTGGCGGCAGAGCTTCATTATTAATAGATTTCTGAACAACATGGCCGACGGATTGCGTCGCAGGAAAAGCTCCTGCGGCGCAGTTTTTTTGCCGAAAAGGTGTGTTTAAGCCTCTTTAAACAGGGCAGACCCGGGAAACCCCGCCTTATTACAACTCCGGGCTTGACTTTTTCTTCGAAGGGAGTATAATCACAGATAAAAGATGAATTATTGTTTCATTTCGATTTAGAAAGGGAAATCTCTCCCGATGTGTTGCCGAATTGGCTTTTGGCAGCCGCTTTTTTACGCTCGGGAAGAGATTGCAGCCATGTGTTGCAGCCATGTGATTGAAGTGAAACGGTTGCTGGAGGAACAGGAAATTGATATTCGGGAAACACATCAATCGCTACTACATTAAAAATGCACCCGTGCTGATTTTGGGCGTACTTGCACTTATCCTGGTTGATTACTTCCAGCTCAGGATACCGGAGCTTTATCGTATGCTTATTAACGGCATGAACGGCGAGCTCATATTTGTGAACGGGGAATATGTGCCGTTTAACCTTGATTTTCTTCTGGATAATATTTGTCTTCCGATAATCACTATCATTGTTATAATGGTCATCGGCAGATTCCTTTGGCGTGTCTGCTTCTACGGCTCGGCGATCCGCGTCGAAACGGATCTTCGCAACAAAATGTTCAATCACTGCAAGGATCTTTCCCAGCAGTATTATCAGGTGAACAAAGTCGGCAATCTCATGAGCCTTTTCACCAACGATCTTGACACGATTCAGGAATGTTTCGGCGACGGTATCATGATGTTCCTTGATGCTGCATTCCTCGGCATTCTTGCACTCGTTAAAATGTGGCGCATGGACAAGCTTTTGACGGGACTTTCAATGATTCCCATGGTTCTGCTGCTTATAATCGGCACGATCGTCGGAAGAGCCATGATGCGCAAATGGGAGATCCGCCAGCAGGCCTTTTCGGATCTGTCGGATTTTGCACAGGAGAGTTTTTCGGGCTTTGCCGTTATAAAGGCATTTGTAAAGGAGCTTAAAGAGCTTGCCGCGTTCCGCAAACTGAATGTGTTAAACGAGAATGTCAACGTTGATTATACGAAAATTTCCGTAACGCTGAACATTCTTATCTCACTGCTTGTGGAATCCGTTATCTGCGTTATCTTGGGCTACGGCGGATACCTTGTTTACCAAAAGAAATTCGATGCCGGACAGCTTGTTGAATACATCGGATATTTCAGCTCCATAGTCTGGCCGATCATGGCGGTTTCGATGCTTATCGAAAAAACTTCGCGCGGCAAAGCCTCTCTCAACCGTGTAAGAGAGCTGCTCGATGCCGAAATAAACGTTAGTGATGCTCCGGGCGCGGTTGATATCGGTTCGGTGAAGGGCAAAATTGAAATGCGGAACCTGAATTTTCGCTATCCGGACGGTGAATTCGATGTGCTTCGGAATGTTTCGTTCACGATCGAACCCGGCGAAAACGTCGGCATAGTGGGAAAGACCGGTGCGGGAAAGACAACGCTGGTTGACCTTATCCTGCGCATATACAATGTTCCGGACGGAACGCTCTTTGTTGACGGACACGATGTAAACAGCGTTACGCTGCATTCCCTTCGCGAAAACTGTTCGTATGTTCCGCAGGACAATTTCCTTTTCTCGGACACGATCGCAAACAATATCGCCTTTGCATTCGATGAAACGGACAAAGCCGCCGTTAAACGGGCGGCGGAGCTTGCGGATGTTGACGATAATATTGTTGAGTTTAAAGACGGATACGACACCGTCCTCGGCGAACGCGGCGTGACTGTATCGGGCGGGCAGAAACAGCGAATTTCCATTGCACGCGCACTGCTTAAGAATGCACCGATACTGATTCTTGACGATTCCGTGTCCGCTGTTGATACGAGCACCGAGCAGGTGATACTTAAAAACCTGCGTGAAACACGTGCGGGGAAAACAACAATACTTATTGCACACCGAATCTCAACGATTCAGGATATGGACAAGATTATCTTTATGGATGACGGGCGCATTGTCGCTGTCGGAAAGCACGATGAGCTGCTCGAACGCTGTGAAGAATACCGCAAAACCGTTGAGCTGCAAAAGCTTGAGGATGAGTTCGGAGGTAAGTGATTATGCATGAATACTATCCCCTGCTGCTTGCGGGCGGCATTATCGGACTGATTTCGGTTGTTCTTATAATTGCATATGCAACCGTAAAAGATAAAAAACAAACCATGGGGTTTGAACGTCATATGAATGACGGAGAGATTACCCGCCGCCTTATGGCATACGCAAAACCCTATGCGCTGAGATTTGTTTTCGTGGGCATCGTTATGCTGTTCACGATTGCATTCGACATTGTATCTCCGCTCATCATCGGCGGCATTGAGGATATGATCGTTACCGATTTCAAGCTGAACAAACTGTTCATAATGGTCGGAATGTATGCAGGAATACTGATTGTTTCCATGGTCGGCGCATATGTTCAGGCTATTGTGCTGCAAAAGACAGGTCAGCGAATCATCTCCCATCTGCGCGAGGATCTTTTTACCCATATCGAGAGCCTTTCGCACGAACAGATGAACGAGATTCCCATCGGAAAGCTTGTGACCCGCATCACAAACGACACGAACGCAATTTCACTGATGTTCACAACGCTGCTTGTGAATCTTGTGAAGAACTTTTTCGTGCTGACGGGCGTCCTTGTTGCAATGTTTTTCCTGAACTATGAATTGACACTGATGGTGCTGTGCATTGCGCCGTTCATAGTGCTTTTCACCGTTATCTTCCGCAAGTTCTCGCGCAGAGCATACCGAAAGATTAAAGACAGAACGACCGATATAAACACCTATCTTTCCGAAAATCTTTCCGGCATCAAAATCACGCAGATTTTCAACCGTGAGGAGGCGAAGGAACGTGAGTTCGACAAAAGGAGCAACCTTCTGGGCAAGGCGAAACAGGAGCAGATACTTGTGTTCGGCATATTCAGACCCCTTGTCTATATGCTTTACATAACAACCGTGATGTGCCTTTTCTACCTTGGCGGCAAGGGCTATCTTGACGGAACGACATTCCTCGGGCAGACGCTGACGGCAAGCACGATCGTTTCGTTCTACATGTACATTGCCACTTTCTTCAACCCCATTCAGAACCTTGCGGAGCAGTTCAACTGGCTTCAATCCGCATTTGCTTCCGCCGAAAAGGTGTTTACGATTATGGACATTAAACCGAAGCTTACGGATGCACCGGATGCGATTGAGCTTGACGAGGTTCGCGGCGAGATTGAATTCCGCGACGTTTGGTTCAGTTATGTACCCGGCGAATGGGTACTCAAGGGCGTTTCGTTCAAAGTCAATCCGAAGGACACGGTTGCGTTTGTCGGTTCGACCGGCTCGGGCAAAACAACGATTCTTTCGCTTATCTGCCGCAACTACGAGTTCCAGAAGGGCGAAATCCTGATTGACGGAATCGATATCCGAAAGATAAAGGCTGCATCGCTGCGCCGGCATTTCGGACAGATGCTTCAGGACGTTTTCCTTTTCTCGGGCACGATACGCAGCAATATCCTGCTGCGCGAAGAGGGAATTTCCGACGAGGAGGTCATGGAGGCCTGCCGTTACGTAAACGCGGATCACTTTATCAACAAGCTTGAACGCGGGCTGGATGAACCCGTGCGCGAACGCGGCAACAATTTCTCCGCCGGTCAGCGGCAGCTGCTCTCTTTCGCAAGGACGATAATCCACAAGCCCGCCGTCATGATCCTCGACGAGGCGACCGCGAATATAGACACCGAAACCGAACAGCTGATTCAGAATTCGCTTGAAAAAATGATGAACATCGGCACGATGCTTATCGTTGCGCACAGACTTTCCACGATTCAGCATGCGGATAATATCATTGTTCTTTCAAACGGAAAAATCGTTGAACAGGGCAATCATCATGAGCTGCTTCAGAAACACGGCAGATACTATCAGCTTTACACACTGCAATACCATCGTGAACAGATGAAAAGTGCGGGTGCGTGAGATGAACCCTGAAGCGCAGAAAGCAAAAATCAAACGGTGAAACCGTTGCTGCAATTCAAAACCCGGGCATAAGCGAGAATGCCCGGGTTTTTGCATATAAACATTGTGCTTCCGAAACTTCGGCGCGGGAAATAAATCCGAACATGAATCGATAACCCTGCTCAGGCAGTCCTTTCAAAAAGGTACACTTTCACGGAAAAGCATTCGTTCCCGGGCATTTTTCCGGAAACGATCCGAACAGCTTCGAAACCCATGCTTTCATACAAACATTTTGCGGGTTCATTGCCGACCAATGCCTCAATGCTGTGAATGCCGGGAAATTTCTTGAGAGCGTATTCTGCAAGCTGCCTGCCTATGCCGCATACTGCTCGGCGGAAGCGGCAGTCAATGCCGGTGCGGCGCAAATGAAAATCTTAAAACACTGCTAATCTATGTCATGTTTTTGCGAAAGTCGGCTATGGATATTCTAAATATCTGTTGCAAAGGCACGGAGGATATGATACAATAAAAATATACAGGAAACGGACTTTTTCGCATACGGCGGAGAAAAAACGAAAGTGAAGCGCATCACCGCAATTCAACGCGAAAAGCATTCGGCTGTTTTATTCGGAGGGAACACATGGCAATTCGTTTGTTCGGAAAACACAGAAACAAAACCGAAAAGAAAGCAGAAATGAAATATAACGAAGGCATGACTTTTATCGCCAACGGGTATTGGGATGAAGCGTTTGCGCCGATTTGCGAAGCTGCCAAGCTCGGGCACCGCGGAGCGACCGGGCAGCTTGCAATGATGTATTTTTTCGGTAAAGGCTGTGAATGTAATAAAAACGAAGGAATGCGCCTTTTGAAACTTTCGGCAGAAATGGGAAACCCGTATTCCTGCTATGCTTTTGCGGCGTTGTTTGATAACGGGGCTGCGGGCATAACGGCGGAGGAAGCGGAGGCGATGTGCCGCATTGCCGCCGAAGCAGGCGTGGAAGAAGCGGAGGAAAGGCTGAAGCGCGGGTTCGGAAACCAAAGACAGATTGAAAAGGATTAAACGATGGTTTTTCAGCCCCGAGTTTTGCGGCCTGCTGTGCAAAACCATCCGAAAACGCGGGAGAAGCAGGAAAGAAATATAAACAGGAAATATAAATATGAAATTCAGGATAATTGAGGAAGCGTGGGGGGTCAACCGAAAAACGGGGGAACGGAAAGTCCGCAGAACGGCGGAGCGGATCTTTACCCCGGAGGCGGGGCAGATAATCGAATTTCCGCTCGGCAGGCGGAGGTTCGGCATTGTTTCGGCCGATGAGGAGCGCGTTGTGCTTCGTGTGCAATGTGAAAATTCGGACGATGAAAAAGAGTTTATTATTGAATGCGGTACCGGCGGATTCTACAACCCGCGTTCATGTGACGGAGGTTATCGGTATCTGTTCGATTTCGACACTGATGAACCGCAAGGCAGACCTGCCGCGGGGAGACGCAGGGGAAAGGAAAGCAGGTATTCAATTGCAATCAAGGTCGAAAAGGCTGCGGGGGAGCATGATTACACGCAAAGCAAGTTCTTCGGCTCGCCGACAGTGCCGAACGAATGGGTCGAAAGATTCTATGACGACATAATTTTCCTTGCACAGATAAGGCTTTCCGATATTGCCGAATATGACCCGGACAACATACTTCCGCACAGCGGCTATCTGTATTTCTTCCTTGATGCGGAGATGTATCCGTCAGATCAGCTCTATGTTTGGGTCGAATATTACGACGGAGAGCCGGATACGATTATTGATGATTTTAACGAGCTTTCACCGCTTCCGTGCGGACTTAACGAGGATTGGCTGATTTCGTTCGGTGCTGCGCCGCCCGATGCGGACGGGACAAAACTGTTGGGGCTGCCGTCCGGTGCGGCGGGAGAGGATGCAAGCCTTCCGAAGCTCCTGCTGCAATACGACCCGCTTGATTTTGAAGGAGTTCCCTATCTTGAGAACGTTGACGGGTATGCGTATGTGCTGTTCGGCAGGGATGAAAAGGATTTTGACGGGGCTGTCTATAAGGTTGACAGAACATAACCGACCGAACAAAAATGCCGAAACGGCGGGAACTTCGATAAGAAAAAGTACGTAAAGTTATAAAAAACTGCTGCTAAGGAGAGGGCGGATAAATGGTATACAGCGAAAAATCCGCGGCGCGTTTGGCTGCGCTGCACGGAGAAATTGAAGCGCGGAAGGAACATGAATTCGCTGCGCCGACATACAGGGATGCGGCGGCACTTGCCGAAATAAGGCAGACGGTGTTCGATCAGCTTGAATCGGAGCATGAACACGACAGGGACACTGTCGAGGACAGCATCGCAGTGCTGCGTTATCTTGCCGAGAACTATGAAAACATGGGACGGACTGCTTGTGCGCTGCCTCTGCGGAAAAAGGTGCTTGAGCTTGATGCCGAGCTTGCGGCACGGTTCAAAAACAGGGAAGGAATCGAATCGGATTATTATTGCGCATTAAAGGCGCGCAATCGCTACGGAAGGGACGAATGTGCCGACCTGCGGGAACTTGCGGCGGGGCTTCTGCCTTTGGATAAACAAATTCAAATCGAAAAAAACGTTTTTGAAAACTATCCGATGCTTGTGCGCGACAGTGTTGAACTATCGGAAGAGTATCTTGCGGTTATCGATGAGGTTGAGCGGCTGCTCGAAGAAGAATGCGGAGAAAATGCGCATCCGCTTGAGACAGCGCAGGCAAAAGCGAGGCTTTTGAGCGAACGCGGAATCCTTTGGCGGTCCGAAATGCAGTTGAATCCGGGAGTTCTGTTCGATTGAAAAGCAGAGAACCGATCCGGAAATGAACAAATGCCGAAAAGCCGGCAAAAATAAAACGAAAGCAGAAACTATAAAACAACAGAGCAAAGGGGTGCTGCCGTGAACATAAGCTATAACAAACTTTGGAAACTGCTTGTGGACAAAAAAATGAGCAAGGCGGATCTGCGTCGGGCAACGAAGCTTGCGCCGAACACAATGACAAACCTCCGTCGGGATAAATATGTTTCGCTGGAGGTGCTTGTTCGCATATACGAAGTGCTCGACTGCGATATCGGCGATATTGTCGGCGTTTGCAGGGATGATGCAGCGGGGAGTTTGCAGAAAAATCCGACAGAATAAATGAAGCTGCATGAACCGGGTTCGGCTTCCGAAAAAAATAAATGTCGCCGTCGGAGCGACCTGCACGGACGCGGGATATGGCATAATATGCTTGTCAGAGGACGGCAGGGAAAAGATTTGAAAGAAAGGAAGCTTTCGCGGCACGCGAAAACCATGGTCCCGAAAATGAAAACGAATCCGAAGGGCAAAGGCTTTATGAAAAAGGGCTTGAACTTATCAAAAATCTCAATTGGAGCGCGGCAAGGCAGCAAAAACGGTGCTTTTGAATATACTGCGCCGGACGGAACGAAGGCGAAACGCTGCTATCGGGACGACAAGGAATCGAGCTTTTCATAAAAGTGAAAAGAAACGGGGAAAGAGAATTGAAACGCGGGCTTAATCTTAATGCTGAAGAGAGGAGTTATCTTATAACTGCTGTCGTTGTTGCCTGTGCAATAGCGGCGCGGGTAATCTCAAAGGCGGGCATTGCTGCGGATACAATGGGCTTGATACGCTCCGTGCTTTATATCGGGCTTTATTTTGTTTGGGGAATTTCAATCAAAAAGCGTGTGATGCAGGCACAGGTTCAACGGTACCTGACGGCTATTGTCGGAATGATGATATTTTGGTTCATTGTGCGCACAATGAAATATTTTTTTTTCACGGACATTGATGCAAAGAGACATCTGTGGTATCTTTACTATTTTCCGATGCTGTTCATTCCGCTCCTGTCCTTCTTTGTAGCATTATCGCTCGGAAAAACAGAGAAGTACAGGCTTCCCCGAAGGGCATTGCTGCTCTGCATTCCCACGGTGTGCCTGCTGCTGTTTGTGCTCACAAACGATTTTCACGAGTGGATCTTTCGTTTTCCCGAAGGGCAGCCGCGTTCGGATGCAAACGGAGTGTATTCGATCGGGTTTCTGTTTGTTGCCGGCTGGGAAATTATCTTCGCGGTTGCGGCACTGGTGCTGCTGCTTGCAAAAAGCAGGTTTTCGTCGAAAAGAAAATACCTGCCTGCAATAATACTGACATGTTCGGTTGCGTATGCGGCAGTGTATGCAAACGGTACACGCTGGATGCAGGTCGTCGGAGGCGATCTGACGGCGGTACAATGCCTTTTTGTGGCGACATTGCTTGAAACATGTATCGCCTGCGGGTTGATCCCGACAAATACAGGTTACGGTGCGCTGTTTTCGGCAGCGACCATGCGTGTTCAGATTGCGGATGAAAAATACAATGTTTGCTATGCTTCCGCAAATGCGCCCGAGCTGCCTGCCGAACTGATGCGGCTTGCAGAGGTGGGCGATGTTGACACCGGCGACGGCTTTTTGCTGCGGAGCAGCAGGATTCCGGGCGGACATGTGCTCTGGATGGAAGATATATCCGCAATTAATGAGTTGTTGGAAGAACTTGAGTCGAACCGTGCCGAGATTGCGGAGAGCAACAATCTTGAACGTGAAAATTATAACACAAAATTAAGAATCAATGCACTGCGCGAAAAAAACAGACTGTACGACCTGCTTCAGGAACAAACGGCGCGCGGCATAGATTTGCTGGACGATATTTTCGGGCAATACGAAGATTCCGCGGAACCGAAGGAACGGCGTAAGCTGCTTGCAAAGGCAGCGGTCGTCGGTGCATATATAAAAAGACGCGGCAACCTGATGTTCATCGGAGAGAAAAGCAACGTGACCGATACTGCCGAACTCGGGCTTTGCCTTAACGAATCGTTTGCGAATATTGAACTTTTCGGTGCGGAATGCGCACTGTCCGTACCCGTGCGTGTGCGGATACGAACGGAAGACGCAATTAGCACCTATGATTTTTTTGAAGAAATAATCGAAGCTGCAATGGATGACCTGCGTTCGGTTTGGCTGAAAGCACACATTGTTGAAGAGAGGGTAGTATTCTGCATCGAGGTTGAAACCTCTGCCGACCTGAGCGGGAATACCAAAGTTTACAGCGGTGGAAAAACGGAAGAAGACGTTTGGCGGTTCACATTTGCAGTGGGAAAGGAGGGAGCAAAAGAATGAAGATCTTCTGTTCGATTTCGACAGCCGGGCGTTCGCTGCTGCCTGCCGCATTGTTCGGAGCGGTGCTTATTTCACTTGCTGCCGCCGTTCTCGTCTTTCAAATGCGAAGGGAAAAATGGCTGCAAGCGTTGAACACGACCGCCTTTTTGCTTCTGTTCGTGTTGCTGAACGTGGTTTTTTCGAAAATCGACAGGCAGGGTGATACGCATGGTTCGATTGATTTGCTGACAGGATTGCTGTGGATAATCATTTGCACCGCTGCGGTTACGGGAACGCTTGAGATACTGCTGCTCCGCAAACAAACGGGAAAAACTATCGGAAGGAATTCCGTGAAGCAGGCGATAGATTCGCTGCCGTCCGCAATTTGCTGGTTTACGGAGGAAGGCACGGTAAAGCTTTGCAATCTGCAAATGTACAGGCTTTTTCGCATGCTTGCGGGCAGAGATCTTCAGATGTATGCGGAGATTTGCACAGCTTTGGAGGACTGCCCGGAAGGGAATACGAACAGCAGACAAATCGGGGTGATACGCCTTTCCGGGGAAAGACAGACTTATCTGTTTCCCGACGGGAGTGTGTGGAAGTATTCACGAAAGGAAATTGCCGCAAGCGACGGAAGACGCTATATTGAGGCAATGTTTTCAAACGTTACGGGTTTGTATGAGAAGAATCTTGAGCTTCGGCGGCAAACGGAACAGTTGAAGCTTATTTCGCGCGAATTGAAAAAACTTTCGGAGCATGTGCTTGAATTGACAAGGGAGAGCGAGATACTTGCGGCAAAAACCCGCCTGCACGACAGAATAGGCGCGGGCTTGATTGCGATTCGGCAGACTCTTTTGGGAACGCGGACAGCGGAGGAGGGCGCAAAAGCACTGCAAGCGTTCCGCAATGCCGTGCGCATGATAAAATCCGATAATGAATCCGTTTCCGAAAAAGGAGAACTTGCGGAGCTCATGCAGGATGCAGAGGCGATAGGCATGCGCATTGAGCTTTTCGGTGAACTGCCGGAAGATACGGATTTGCGGAAAGTTTTCCTTATTGCAATACGTGAATGCCTCACAAACGGTGTTCGCCATGCGGATGCAACGCTTATACATGCGGAAATTGTGCGGAAGAACAAAAGCATATTGTTATATATAACGAACAACGGAAAGCCCCCGGAAGGCGTTGTTGTGCCGAAAGGCGGGCTGTTGAACCTTTTGCGTTATGTTGCGGATTGCGGAGGAAAAATGAAAATCGAATCGCTGCCGCAGTATGTGCTGTCGATTGAACTGCCGTCGAAAAACGGGGAAATTGAGAAGGAATGACAGAAAAAAGATAAAAACGGTGAAAACAGGGGCTCGAAAAATGAAAAAAATACTGATAGTCGAGGATCAAAGAATGCCGCGGGAGAATATGGAGCGCATGATCGCGGAAAGCGGACGATATGAATCTGCGGGCAGCATCAGCGATGCCGGACTTGCGCTTGCGCGCTGCTGCCGCATTCCTGTTGACTTGATATTGATGGATGTCTGCACGGCGGGCAATCGGGACGGCATAGAGGCAGCGGCAGAGATTAAAGCAAAGTTTCCGAATATCAAAATCATTATTGTAACATCAATGGCCGAAGTCGGATTTTTGGACAGGGCAAAAGCGGCAGGTGCGGACAGTTTCTGGTACAAGGATATAAGTCGTGAAAAGCTCATTGATATTATTGACAGAACCATGGCAGGGGAAAAAATTTTTCCGGATGCAACGCCGACGGTTCGGCTTGGCCTTGCGGACAGCACGGAACTGACCGCGCGCGAAATAAATGTGCTTAGGCTTGTGTGCGACGGGCTTGAATACGGGGAGGTTGCGGAGCAGCTGAATATTTCGGAACGCACGGTCAAATACCATGTTTCAAACATCTTATCAAAAACGGGTTATGCGAACAAAACCCGCCTTGCAATTGCCGTTACGAACAAAAAATTTATCATCCCGAGGATTCCGGAGGATTCGAGCGACTTGCAATAAACAATCGGAACAACCGAAAAAACATCGAGAAGCTGCATTTCCGCGAATGCGGCTTTTTTGTCGATCGGGAATGCCGAAAAGCTGCGTATACGATGTATTCGATAATATTCCGTATGTTTTTGCAAATTGCACTTTCGAACAGTGCGAAGCGGCGGCAAATAATGTATAATCACACCAACCCACGGAGCGGGTTTGCGGCGGGACTAAGCCGAACGGCGGGCAATATGCGGCGGACGGCAGCGAAAACATTATCAGATGCGAGGACAAAACTCGGGCGAAAATCGAAAGAAAAACGGAGGCGAGCGAATGCGGCGAATAGTTGTTGATATGCAGAATGCATTATTTACGGATGCAATTGCAGCGGCATTGCGGAATTTTGACTCCGATTTCGAGGTTTTTGAAAGCGAGCTGCCGCAAAAAACGGCCGAGTTGTGCGGAGATGTGCGTGCGGACGTGCTGATTGCAGAGGTCACAAGCTGTACGCCGTGGACGTTTGAGGACCGCATGAAAACCCGAAGCGAGCTGAAAAAAATCTGCCGAAGGTGCAAAATTGTGCTCACCGTGGACGAAAACAACGAAAAGAACGCTGCGGACAGGGTGCGCCGTGCAAAAAAAGACGGACTGATTGACGGGTTCCTTTACGGTTCGGTTTCATCCGCATATCTTGCAGCTTTTATTGATACGCTGTAAAGCCGTGCACAGAAATTTGAAACAGAGTATGCGGCGGCCGCACGGGACAGGAAATCAGCCGAAAAAAATGTTATAATAAAATGCGATTGCGCGTTTAAATGCCCGAAACAGTTTTATAAGGCAAACTGAAGGATAAAGCCGGAACGCCGGATTTGGAACAAAAAATGCGCAGCCGAAAAGTATAAATGATTTGACGAACGATCGAAAGGAGCAAGAACCATGGGACTTATTAAGGCAGGAATCGGAGCGTTGGGAGGAACTCTGGCAGACCAGTGGAAAGAGTTTTTCTATTGTGATGCGCTTCCCAATGATGTCCTTATGAGAAGGGGACAGAAACAGATAACCGGACGCTCTTCCAACACAAAAGGCAACGACAACATCATTTCAAACGGATCGGGCATTGCCGTTGCCGACGGACAGTGCATGATAATCGTTGACCAAGGCAAAATCGTGGAGGTTTGCGCCGAACCGGGCGAATACACCTTCGATACATCCTCCGAACCCAGTATATTCAGCGGAAAATTCGGAGAAAGCCTGAAGGAAAGCTTCAGAACACTTTGGAAACGCTTTACCTACGGCGGCGATACGGGCAAGGATCAGAGAGTCTATTACTTCAACACCAAGGAGATCCTGAACAACAAATTCGGCACTGCCAACCCCATCATGTTTGAGGTTGTGAATAAGCGGATCGGCATGAGCAGAACGGTGCAGGTTCGCTGCAACGGCGTTTATACCTATGTTATTTCCGATCCGTTGGTCTTCTACTCAAGGCTTTGCGGCAACGTCGCAACGGAGTTCACGCGCGATGAGATAGACGCTCAGCTCAAGGTCGAATTTGTCGATGCGCTTCAGCCCGCGCTCGGTGCGCTTGCCGAACAGGAGCTGCGCCCGGCACAGATTCCCGCAAAGGCAAACGAGCTTAAGGCGGCAATGAACGATGCATTGAAACAGGAATGGATCGAAAACCGCGGCATTTCCGTTGCGAAAATCGCGCTCAATCCCATCACGCTGACCGATGCGGACATGAAGAAGATCAACGAAATCGAGGACGCAGTGAACATCGGCTCCAACCCCTTTGCAATGGCGGGAAGGATGACGAACGCAACCGCCGATGCAATGCAGACCGCCGCGGGCAACTCTGCCGGCGCAATGACGGGCTTCATGGGCATGGGCATGGTCGGCATGGGCGGCCAAGGCGGTTTCGGCGCGGCACAGAACCTTTACAACATGGGGCAGCAGATGCAGCAGCCTCAGCAGATGCAGCAGCCTCAGCAGATGCAGCAGCCCGTACAGAACGGTTGGAAATGCAGCTGCGGTGCAACGGCAACGGGCAAATTCTGCCCCGAATGCGGCGCAAAGAAACCCGAACCCAAGCCCGCCGGCGAAAGCTGGAAATGCAGCTGCGGCGCAACGGCAACGGGCAAATTCTGTCCGGAGTGCGGCGCAAAGAAACCCGAACCTGCACAGGACGGCTGGACCTGCACCTGCGGAAAGGTCAACAAAGGTAAATTCTGTTCAAACTGCGGTGCAAAAAAACCTGCGAGCGCACCTCTGTACCGCTGCGACAAATGCGGCTGGGAACCCGCAGATCCTGCGCACCCGCCGAAATTCTGCCCCGAATGCGGAGACGTGTTCGACGATAAAGACGTTAAGTAAAATAATAAACTCCTTACACTGAACTTTCAGTGCGGCGGCGGAGAATGCAGACAGCATTCTTTGCTGCCGGCCGTGAAATGCGACCGCATGACGAACTGAAAGCAAATGTTTCGGCGATTTGAAAAGCTTTCCGAATTCGGAAAGCTCGCATCGTTTTAATAATAAGGAACTGATTTAACGGAAAAAATTTTTCCACAACGGTTTTGCAGGGAGAGATTTATGCAGAATTTACAGGAATATAAATGCCCGTGCTGCGGAGGCGCGATCGCCTTCGACAGCACTGCGCAAAAACTGAAATGCCCGTATTGCGATACGGAATTTGAAATTGAAACATTAAAAGGCTATGAAGAGGAGCTGGAAGGCGACTCGGCCGACAACATGGAATGGCAGACCGATGCGGGAAGTGAATGGCAGCAGGGCGAGGCGGACGGCCTTTGCAATTACAGCTGCAATTCCTGCGGCGGCGAAATAGTTGCGGATGAGACAACGGCGGCAACAAAATGCCCTTTCTGCGATAATCCGGTCATTATGAAGGGCAGACTTTCCGGAATGCTCAAACCGGATTATGTGATTCCGTTCAAGCTGGACAAAAAGGCGGCAAAGGCAGCTTATATGCGGCATATTGAAGGCAAACGCCTTTTGCCGAAGCTGTTCCGCGATCAGAATCGCATCGATGAAATAAAGGGAATTTATGTGCCCTTCTGGCTGTTCGATGCGGAAGCGGATGCAAACGTGCGCTATCACGCAGAGATTGTTCATCCGTCGTACGAGGACAGCGAGAACAGATATACCCCAACGAGTCACTACATGGTTCAGCGCAGCGGCAGCATCGGGTTCGAGAATGTTCCGGTTGACGGTTCCGAAAAAATGGCGGATGATCTTATGGAGTCCATCGAGCCTTTCAATTTTTCGGAAGCGGTGGATTTTCAAACGGCATACCTTGCGGGTTATCTGGCGGATAAATACGATGTTGATGCGGATCACAGCATCGACCGTGCAAACGAGCGAGTCAAACGTTCCGTTGAGGAGGCTTTTGCTTCAACCGTTGAAGGCTACACAACGAAGCGGACGGAAGCAAGCAGCGTTCAGCTGCATAACGGCAAAGCAAAATATGCGCTTTATCCCGTTTGGCTTTTGAACACAACGTGGAACGGACAAAGATACACCTTTGCGATGAACGGGCAGACGGGCAAGTTCGTCGGCGATCTGCCGGTGGATAAATCCGCCGCAGCGAAGTGGACGCTCGGATTGACCGTCGGCTGCGGAGCCGTTATTTACGGCATATGCTGGCTGCTGCGGCTTCTCAGAATCCTGTAAGGAGGAACGCAAAAATGAAAAAGAACACTCTTTCCCCCAAAAGCATCATTGCGATTCTTATTGCCGCAATTATCGCCCTGACGGCATTTGTGCCCGTGAGCGCGTACGGCGGCAGAGTATATGTTGCGGATGAGACGGATTCAATACCCGCGGAAAAGCTTGCGGAGCTCAACGAATATGCGGAACGTGCATCGGAAGCCTGCGGAACGGATATTTTGTTCCTGCTGGCGGAGAATGAAGCAGCGGCGGGCGACAGCATTGTTGATTACATGGCAAACTATCCCAATATGGGAAACAGTGAGAACAGAATCTTTTTTGCGATCGGTCCGGATTCGTCGTGGTACATACTGTGCGGCGGCAATATGCAGAACATGCTGACGAAAGAACAGGAAGATGCGCTGCGCGATGCATATAACGGACCCGAAACCTATTTTGGCGGCATCAAGGCATATATCGACCTTGCCGAAAGCTATGTTTTTGAAATTTATCCCAACGATACTCCCGTTGATGAGGGGCTTGAGGGGCTCGAAAGGCTTCCGGAAGAGATAAGATCAATGGATGAGTTCACATGCGTTCTGGACGGTGCCGGTATGATCGAACCGGAACAGCGTGCCGAACTTATGAAAAAACTGGGTGAGCTCAGCAGCAAGTACGGAATGGACTATGTTGTCTGCACGGTGAAAAGCCTTAACGGCTCAACTGCGGAGGCTTGTGCGGATGACATTTTCGACTACTGCGGATTCGGTCGCGGCGAGGATCGAAGCGGCGTGCTGCTGCTTATCAGCACGGGCGACAGGAAGTGGCATATTTCAACAAGGGGATACGGAATCACCGTGTTTACCGATGCGGGAATCCAATACATCGGTGAGGAGCTCAAAGAGAAGATGAAATCGGCAGATTACGCAGGCACATTTTTCGGGTTTGCGGATCTCTGCGACAGGTTCACCGATCAGGCAAAAAAAGACAGACCGTACGATACTTCCAACCTTCCGATAAAACCCCTTTCGTTCAAATATATCCCTATTTCACTCGGCATAGGTCTTGTTATCGCACTTATTGCCGTCAGTGTTATGAAATCGAAACTTAAGACCGTTCGATACAAAGCGGAGGCAAACAGCTATGTTCGCCCGGGCAGTATGAATATCACGGTAAGCCGCGATTTGTTCCTTTACCGCACGGTTGCAGTTTCTCCAAAGCCGAAAAACAACAGCGATTCGGACGGCGGAAGCAGCACGCACACATCCTCCTCGGGTTCCACCCACGGCGGGGGCGGCGGAAGCTTTTAAATAAAATGCACGCAGATCCTTAAGTTTAAACTGATTCAACAGTTCCGACCTCCATAAGCATTTCGGCGCATCCCTGCTTCAGCCCGGTTAACCGGCGCGGCAGGTGGATCGGACAGGGATGCGGCGAGATGCGGCGGCACTGCATGAGAAAAAGAAATTCTATTGAAAGGAAACAGATAAAAATGAGTATTTTTGACAGACTTAAAAACGTAGCGGAAAAGACGGCGAAGGATGCGGCACGTTCCGTAGGCAATACAATCGGAACGAAGAGGGAAACATTCACTTTCTCCGCTCTTCCCGAAAGCCTTGCCGAAATGCAGGCTCTGCCCGAGGCCAAGCTGGACACGCCGTTCGCAACGGCTGCTCTGACAGTGCTTGCGCTCTGCGCATATGCAGCGGACAGGTCAACAGGAACGGAAATGCTGAATTGGCTGCGCGGCCCGCGCCCGCTCAACGGTCAGGATATTTCTTTTCTTAATGACAGGTTCCGCGACGGAAAGACTTATCTCCCGTTCACCTATTTTGCAGGCTCAACTCCGGACAACAACTACACTCCGGCACAACCTTACAAAGTCACAATCGAAAGCAATCATGTTTCGGCTGAGGAACAGGGGTATATGAAACTGTTCATTCCCTGCGGCGGTGCCGATTCACCCCGACCCATTAAACTGCGCCAGAGGGGCAGCGACGGCAAATGGTTCCTTTGGGAACAATATCTGCTTACAGGCGTAAGGACTCCGAAGGAAGCCGATCCGTGGGCATAAAACCCGAAAAATGCTGTTTTTCGATCCGGCAAGGTATTCTTATTCGAAAAGGAGAATAAAATGGACATTATCGGCAAATGGAAGGTTAAACAACTCACTATTCCGACACTTGACGGCGTTATTCAGTGCACCCCGGACAATATGCCCGAAGGAGAAATATTTGAAGAGTTTGCGCCGATGGCGAATGCGATCTTCGAGTTCACTCCGGAAGGAAGTCTGGATATGCTTTTAAGCTTTTCGGCGGAAGAACTTGAAGACGCAGCAAAGCACGGCGAAAGGGTTCGCGACGGATACTTTGTTGCGGAATCCAAACCGTGGAAGGAAGTCGATGGGAAATTCTACTATCTTGAGGATATTGAGGGCGAAATAATGGGCAGCGAGATCGACCCCTATTTTGAAATCAAGGTTCAGCCCGATGGCAGCCTGATGTACTGCATGGATATGCTGCTTCTTGAAAGGGTGTAATCATTTAAGGTTTTTCAGCATTGCCGAGGTACGGCGCATTACGACTTTTCGGCAGGCGCAAACACCGGTTTTTGCCCGAAAGGGACAAATTCATAAATCAAAGAAGAAAGAGAGAACGGGAATGAAAAGAAGCGGAAGAATCCCTGCACCAGATCATGCCCTTGCTGCACCGGCTCCTTTGCGGTTCGCGGCACATTGAAGGACGTTCCTGCCGGTAACGGAAGGACGATCTCGGTGCCGACATCAAAGTGGCATGAGAGTTTGACGGCAAGGGCAAATGAAAAATGCAGAATGAGCCTACGGCTCAGAACGGTGAGCAGTCGTTGACAATATTCGGCAACGATCATGCCCGAACTGCGGGACGAACCCAATGTGTACACGTTCTCCGCTGACGGCAGCAAGCTCACAGCGTATGATATTTTTCCGCCGGATCTCGGCGGACGGTAAGTAAAAACAGTAAATAAAGAATATTTCGGAGGAAGAAAAATGAAAGGTCAAAAGTTTTTAAAGGTTACTGGCATTCTTATGATAATCGGAGCGGCGCTTTCGATTCTTTTCGGGGTTATCATCGGCGGCGTCGGCGCACTGATTGCAAAATTCGCCGGTGCTTCAACACTTGGTTTTGCATTCTATCTGGGTCTTGCAACTACGCTTGTCGGCGGCATCATTCAGCTTATTGCAGGCATCAACGGTGTTAAGCATTGCAACAAGCCCGAAAATGCAAAGAAATGCATCACATGGGGTATCATTGTTATCGCTCTTGCCGTTATCAGCAACGTGCTTGAAGTGATTGGCGGCGGCAAATTTAACGTGCTGAGCTTTGTGATCGGGCTGATCGTTCCCGGACTGTACATTTACGGTGCATTCCTTAACCACAAAGAAAACGCTCGGTAAATTTGCAGAATGAGTTCGCCGCAGAAACGGATGCGGCACAGCATTACGATAACATCAAAATAACGGCATAATTACGAACACGGGGGCACCGAACGGTGTGCCCGTGTTTTTTGCTCGGACTTAAACACGAAAAAGGCTATTTGTACAATTTCATGAAAATCAAAATCAGTTTTTTTGCAAAACAATTTTGATAAAATTGAGATATTTTCCCGCACCGGCATCCATTGAACGCCTGTCGCCGACAGCATACTCGTTATCCTGTGCAAGCCAGTCCGCCCAAACTTCTTCGTTGCTCTGCATTTGTTCAACGGTCAGCACTTTTGCGCCGCGGCATTTTGAAACCATATCCGTCCAATACGATACATCGTGCATATAGTCAAGCTGTTCCGGTGTCCACGAGAGAAGCAGCTCGGAAGGAAGGCTGTCGCGGCAATCCCGAACCATGCCGGGAATTGCAATGTAAACATATCCGCCGCACTTGACAAACGGAAGAAGCTTTTTATCAAGATAAATCTCGTCGCGGCCGAAATAATTGTAGGAGTCCGTGCTCACAACGGCATCGAAAAATTCCTTTCACGGCGAAAAGAGTGTGCGCATAGTATGACAGCAAACGAACATACGGGGGTATTGGGTCCGATGCGTGGAAAGGGATGGAAGAAAGGCGGAGGTAAAGAGTATAACGGAGACAATGAGCCGGCTGCTGAGTTTGTAATGACATTGGATAAACTTGAACCGGGGCAGGCGGGGGTCATCCTTGAACTGAACACAAGCGGCGGCATGCGCAGGAGGCTGATGGATCTGGGCTTTTCGGCAGGGGAGCATGTTGAATGCGTGCTTAAAAGCCCTCCCGGAGATCCGCGCGCATACCTTGTGCGCGGAACCGTGACGGCTTTGCGGGGAAAGGATGCGGCGGAAATTAAGGTTCGTGCGGAGGACGGAGCCTGCAATATGTGTTTCGCTGCCCGCTGCAACAGCGGCGCGGAAAATAAAGAGGGGTGATGAAATGGGACTTACGAATTCATCTGTCGGGCGCAGTGCGTCGCAAGGCGGGTTTGAAGCAACGAATCTTCCCGTCATTGCGCTTGCGGGCAATCCGAACGTCGGCAAAAGCACCGTGTTCAATGCGCTTACGGGATTGAAACAGCACACGGGGAATTGGGCGGGCAAAACAATAGAACTTTGCAGCGGCAAATGCAAAAAGGAGCCGTGGCAGCTTGTGGATCTTCCCGGCTGCTACTCGCTGAGCCCGCGTTCGCGGGAGGAAGCGGTTGCACGGGATTTTCTTAAAGAGCGGAAACCGAATGCGGCGGCGGTTGTTCTTGACGCAACCTGCCTTGAGCGGAGCCTTGCGCTTGCGCTTCAGATTATCGAAATCACGGAGAAGGTCGTCATATGCATAAACCTTATTGATGAAGCACGAAAATGCGGAATACATATTGACGCGGAGCGGCTTGAAATGCGGCTTGGCGTCCCGGTCGTGCTTTGCTCGGCGCGGAGCGGAGAGGGGCTTTGCGAATTGCTTGAGGCCGTGAAACGCGTGATGGCAAACCCGCCCGAAAATGTTTACCGCATTCAATACCCGAAAAGCGTAACGGAGTACCTGCAAAACAGCGGGAGAATGCCATTCGGCCGTTCGAATAAATCCGACAAAAACGAAGACGGTGAACAGGAAAACCCGCCGCCGGAGGCTGAGGTATCGCTTGAGGATGCGGTTTCAAAGAGCATTCTTGATGCCTGTCGTGAACTTTGCTGCGGAGTTGTGACGGCTGTGCCGCCGGAAAGCTGCGGGAGAGAGTGCCTGGGTCGAAAAAAATGCGCGGGCTGCATGAAATGCGGCTGCAAAGCCTGCAAACACTGCGGCGAATGCGGCGAGGTCGGCGATGTACGGCGGATGACACGGCGCATAGATAAAATACTGACGGGAAAATTTACCGCATTGCCGTTGATGCTGCTGATGCTTTTCGGCGTGTTTTATCTCACGATACGCGGGGCAAACTACCCTTCCGAACTGTTGTCGCGCGGGTTGTTTGCGCTTGAAGCTCTGCTGCGGAAGCTGTTCGACGCAATTCGAATGCCGAATATGATAACTGACGCGCTGCTTTCGGGCATGTATCGCACAACGGCATGGGTCGTGGCGGTCATGCTGCCGCCGATGGCGATTTTTTTCCCGCTTTTCACGCTGTTGGAGGACCTCGGAGTGCTTCCGCGGATTGCGTTTAACCTTGATAAGGGGTTTGCGCGCTGCAATGCCTGCGGCAAACAGGCTTTGACAATGTGCATGGGCTTCGGCTGCAATGCGGCGGGTGTTGTCGGGTGCAGAATCATTTCGGGGAAAAGGGAAAGGTTGATTGCGATCCTGACGAATTCGTTTGTGCCCTGCAACGGACGGTTTCCGATGCTTATCGCGTTGATTTCGCTTTTTCTTGCAGGCAACAGCGGCGGATCCGCAGCAGGTTCGCTCACGGCGGCGGGTGTGCTTGCGCTTGTTGTTGTTTTTTCGGCTGCGGCAACGCTTGCGGTGTCGTTCATCCTTTCAAAAACCCTGCTTCGCGGCGAAAGCTCCGCATTTACGCTTGAACTGCCGCCTTACCGCGTGCCGCGAATAGGGCAGGTCATTGTGCGGAGCGTGCTGGACAGAACACTGCATGTTCTCGGGCGCGCGGCAGCCGTTGCGGCTCCGTGGGGACTTGCGGTGTATGCGCTTGCAAATATCAGCGCGGGCGGGGAAACGCTGCTTTCGTGGTTTTGCTCATGGCTTGATCCCGCGGCAAGGCTTATCGGGCTGGACGGGGTGATACTTGCGGCATTCATTTTGGGGCTGCCCGCAAACGAGCTTGTGATTCCGATAATGCTGATGGCATACACATCAGGGAGCTGTCTTACGGAAATAAGCTCATATGCCGCCCTTTCGGAAGTTCTTTCGGGCAACGGTTGGACGGCGATGACGGCTGTTTCCGCCGTGCTGTTCACTTTGATGCACTCGCCGTGCAGCACAACACTGCTGACGATAAAGAAGGAAACGGGGAGTATCGGCTGGACTGCGGCGGCGGCGGTCATACCGACGGCAGCGGGAATCGGGCTGCTTGCGGTGCTGAACTGCATTTTCGGATGAGGATGCCTGCACAATTCGAAATGCTCCGAATGATAATTTTGTAAAAAAAGCCGAAAAACTGTTATTCCCGGAAAACTGTCTTTAAACGGTGCTTTCCGGGAAAACATTTTTGAGTGCGAACCGCCGAGGGGAGAATGTTTATTATATTCGGTATTTGAATTCTGCTGCGGAATAAGGTATAATGAATTCAAGAAGACTCCGATTGAAGGCTGTTTCGGCGAAAAAACACCGTAGATTCAACTTTTTTACCGAAAGCGAATTGCCCGGAGCGTTCCCGAATGCAGCTGAAAAACATCGACGGTGCTTCGGAAGCTGTCTCTGCAAAAAACCGAAAAGGAGCGCGCAAATGAAATGGGATAAAATCGCCGGTGTGCGGCGGGAATTGAAGAAGATGGCCAGGGAAGCGATGGGAAGGGAGTATATTTTCAGCGTGACTTTTGCCTGCATGATGAACCTGATTCCGTGGGTGATTCACAAATCTCTGGGCAGCCATTGGGCGGTCGGCATCATTTCTTCAACGATACGCCGCTGCGGGTTTGCGGGGCTGTCGATTCCTCTGCTGTGCTTTTCGCTGCGGATAATTCTTCGAAACATGCTCATAGTGCTGCCGATAAGCATATTTGTTCAACAGAATATGAGAGTGGGTGCGCAGGACAGTCTGTATCAGATTTTTTGGGCCGAAGAGATAAGGCCGCTCGATTTTATCAGGTTCGGATTTCGGAGATATTGGCATAACTTCAGCGGAATGATGATGGTGAATATTCGCGTTTTTCTCTGGTCGCTGCTTTTCATCGTTCCGGGAATCATAAAGCATTACGAATATTGGCTCACGCCGTACCTGCTGGTGGAAAATCCAGAGCTCACGCCGAAGGACGCAATGGAGTTTTCCGCCCGTTTGACCAAAGGCTATAAATGGGATCTGTTTTTGTTCGATTTAAGCTTTTGGTACTGGCATCTTTTGGGGCTGTTGACTTTCGGCATTGCGCGGGTGCTGTTCGTGCAGCCGTATTATTACCTTGCAAAATCCGGTTGGCATATTTATCTTTTCAGAATGGCGGACGAGCTTTCGGATGCCGATATCAACGCATACAGGGCGCAAAATGCCGAACGGAACGGCAAACGGTAAACAACTCCGAACTTCGAATGCGGAACAAAGCATGAGAATGCGGACGGTGATAATGCCACCCGATTGTCCCGAGAATATCAGAGGACGGCCGGACTGTATATTTCATGTATGCGGCTTGACTGCAATGCATTGACATGATAAAATATTTAATCAGAACCGAATACTGCAATCAGCGAATGAGGGAGTAGTTTCACGGGACGCAGGTTCCGCGGCACGCATCAACAACACTGACGCAGCGCACGGAAGTGCAGCCGCGTTTGGTGCGGGCGTTACCCCGATGACGGGAATTTCAAAGGCTTCGGCTGACATGAATATTTCGTTTAACGTCACATAACAAGCAAGACTCATGCAGCACCGAAAGACCACAGGTTTGTTTTCGTGTGCGGCAGGGAGTCTGTTTTTTATGGATTTGCGTAACTCAAAGGTTTTTCGCTTTGCGGACGGTTGAACGCCGTATAAAAAAGGCAGAATAACAAAACAGGCGAACGGTGTGGAAAGGGAATTGAAACAAATAATGAGGTACTACTACGAAGACAAAGAGCACGTTTTGCAGTCACTCGACTCGTGCGGGCAGGGGCTTTCCGATGCGGAAGCGGCAGCAAGGCTTGAACGGAACGGCAGAAACAAGCTGAAAGAAGCAAAGAAGGAATCCCTGCTTTCGCGTTTTTTCAATCAGCTCAAGGACCCGATGATAATAATTCTTATCGCGGCGGCAATTGTTTCCGGCGTTGTTTCGGTTGTTGAAAAGGAAAGTTTTTCGGACACAATAATAATTATTGCGGTCGTTTTGCTGAACGCTGTCCTCGGTGTTTATCAGGAGAGCAAAGCGGAAAAAGCGATCGAGGCATTGCAGGCGATGTCCTCGGCAACAAGCAGAGTTCTGCGCGGGGGCATGGTTCGCCTTGTCAAGAGCGAAGAACTTGTTGTCGGAGATGTTGTGTTGCTTGAAGCGGGCGACGCGGTGCCGGCGGATGCGAGAGTTATCGAATGCGCAAGCCTGCAGGCGGAGGAAGCCGCATTGACGGGAGAAAGCGTTCCCGTCAACAAACAGGTTGAAACCATTGAGGATCTGACCGGCAAAGAATGCCCGCTCGGAGATCGCGTGAACATGGTCTATATGGGCTCAACCATCGTGTACGGCAGGGGCTATGCCGTTATCACCGCAACGGGCATGGATACCGAAATGGGCAAGATCGCGGATGCACTCACAAAAGCGGAGAGCGGACAAACGCCTTTGCAGATTAAACTCGGCCAGCTCAGCCGAATTTTGACGTATATTGTCATCGGCATATGCATCTTTATGTTCGGCTTCAGCCTTTTGACGGCAAAAAGCGGCATCACGCCCGAACTTGTTCTGAACACATTCATGGTTGCGGTCAGCCTTGCGGTTGCCGCAATTCCGGAAGGGCTTGCAACCGTTGTTACAATTTCGCTTTCGATCGGCGTTACGAAAATGAGCAGGCGCAATGCCGTCATAAGAAAGCTTACAGCCGTTGAAACTCTCGGCTGTGCACAGGTTATCTGCTCCGATAAAACAGGCACGCTGACCCAGAACCGAATGACGGTTGTGCGCACTGCGGGCCGTGACGAAAAGCTGCTTGCAACGGCGATGTCGCTCTGTTCCGATGCGGAACCCGACGAAACGGAGAAGGCGGTCGGCGAACCGACGGAATGTGCGCTTGTGAATTTTGCAACCGCACTCGGGTTGAAAAAACCTGCTTTGAAGGCGGAATACCCCCGCATTGCGGAAGCTCCGTTCGACAGCATGAGAAAGCTTATGACCACCGTTCACAACCATAACGGGGAAATAATCCAATTTACAAAGGGTGCGCCGGATGAATTGCTCAAACGCTGCACGGGTTATTTCGACGGCAGCAAAGTCGTGCCGATGACGGATGCGCTGCGCCGTGAAATACTTGCGGAGAACAAATCCATGGCGGATGATGCACTGCGTGCACTCGCTGCGGCAATGCGGACATGGGACGAAAAGCCCGCGATCACAACGCCGGAGTATCTCGAACAAAATCTTACATACATCGGAATTACCGGCATGATAGACCCGGTTCGCCCGGAAGCGATAGCGGCCGTCAAAGAATGCCGCGAGGCGGGGATCCGTCCCATCATGATAACCGGCGACCACCGTGATACGGCGGTTGCAATTGCAAAACAGCTCGGAATCATTTCCGATGCCTCCGAATCGCTGACGGGCGCGGAGCTGAACGAAATGTCCGATGATGAGCTTTACAATAATATTGACAAGTATTCGGTGTATGCCCGCGTGCAGCCCGAACACAAGGTGCGCATTGTCAAGGCATGGCAGCGCAGAGGCAAAGTTACCGCAATGACCGGCGACGGCGTGAACGATGCAGCTTCCATCAAAACAGCCGATATCGGCGTGGGCATGGGCATCACGGGCACGGATGTTACAAAAAATGTTGCCGATATGGTGCTTGCGGACGATAATTTTGCAACCATCGTTTCCGCCGTTGAAGAGGGCAGGCGCATTTACGACAACATCCGCAAGGCGATTCAGTTCCTGCTTGCTTCCAATGCGAGTGAGGTGCTGAGCATCTTTACGGCAACGCTTTTGGGCTTCACGATACTTGAACCCGTGCATCTGCTTTGGATAAACCTTATCACGGACTGCTTCCCTGCGCTTTCGCTTGCAATGGAACGTGAGGATGATGACATTATGCGGCGTCCCCCCCGCAACCCGAAAGAAGGCATATTCGCAAACGGCATGGGGTTTGAAGTTGCCTATCAGGGCGTTATGCTGGCTGCAATAACCGTTGCGGCATACTGCATCGGGCATTTCCGCGACCTCGGCACATGGAACGTTATCGGCAGCGCGGCAAGTCCGCACGGCATGACCATGGCGTTTTTAACGATGAATCTTGCGGAGATTTTCCACAGCTTCAACATGCGTACCCAACACGGCAGCATATTTGCCAAAAAGGGACAGAACATGTGGCTTTGGGGCTCGTTTGCGCTTGCGCTGCTGCTCACGAGTGCGGTTGTTTTCATCGATCCGATAGCGGAAGTGTTCAGCCTTGCAACGGACTTCGGCTTTGATGAATTCGTTATCGCGTTCGCACTTGCATTGTCAACAATCGTAATTGTTGAGATCGTAAAGTGCTTCCAGCGCATGTATTATAAAAACAAAAGATAAACATAAATACAGAGCGCACTCCGCATGACGGAGGTGCGCAGAACGAAGAGCCCGATCCGCACGGATGGGGCTCTTTCTGATTGACGGCATGAGCGGCACGGCACCTCCGCTTTAGCATACACCGCCGTTCGGTGCAATACCGTATTAATGACACAAAATTACAGTATTGACGAAAACCGGGCGGGAATCGCTCCGCCGCGAAACCGTTCGGAGGTGCAGCAAACGCACTTTTTTTGAAAAAAGACGAAAAAATGTTGTGCATATAATATCAAAAAAGAAAGATATATTCCTGAAAAATTAAGCCGATAAAGGTTTTTTTGAAAAAAGCAGGAATAAAAAAAGTTTTAGAAAAACACTTGCGATAAGGCGGTTAAGATGATATAATAAATGCGTCAGACTAAAGTGCACGGGCGTATACTACCCCGAATCACGGGGTTCTTAATTGCGGCGCACGTATCTGCATCATTTAATTCGGTTTTTGCGCCTTGTGCGTGAAAATAAAAAAATTTAGGAAGGACGACATCCGATGAAAAACCTAAAAAGAGTACTGTGTGCTCTTCTCGCACTCGTCATGGTTCTCGGCTTTGTAGGCTGCAAGAACAACGGCGATGACAAGAACACACCCGCACCCAACAACACCAACAAGCCGGCAGAGTCCGAGGTTCCCGCAACCGCGGTTCCCAACACTCCGCTCCCCACCGGCGACTACAATGCAATGTCTGCTGCTATCTATGATGCACAGCTCGGCGCATTCAACACCCTTTACCAGGCTGCAAAAGAAGAGCAAAACGTTTCCAAGCGTTATGCTCTCATGGCACAGGCTGAGGCAAAGCTTCTTGAAGCTGCTGTTCTCATCCCCGGCACCACCAACGGCGGCAACTACGGTCTGAGCCGTGTTGCAAAGCGTTCCGCTTCCACCGTTCTCTGGGGCAATGACTCCGACCGTTTCCACAATGTTCTCATAACCACCGAGCTCATCTCCGCAGAGGATCAGACTCACCTCAAGGCAATGTGGAATGAGGTTCGCGGAACCGGCACCTACTCCCAGAAGGCAACCGATTACCTGAAGGAAAAGGGCTACACCCTTAAGGACACCTACAACATGGGTTACGCCAGCGACCCCAAGACCTGGGACGCTCTCGCAACCTCCCGTTCCGCAGACTCCGAAGCTATCGTTAACACCTACGACGGTCTCGTAGAATACGATAACGAGAACGAAATCAAGCCCGCTCTCGCAGAGTCCTGGGAAGTTTCCGAAGACGGCAAAACCTACACCTTCCACATCCGTCAGGGTGCAAAGTGGGTTGACGCACAGGGCCGTGAAGTTGCAGACGTTAAGGCAGACGACTTTGTTGCAGGTATGCAGCATATGCTCGATGCAGGCGGCGGTCTCGAATACCTCGTTGAAAACATCATCGTTAACGCTCTCGAATACAACACCGGCGACGTTACCGATTTTGCAGAAGTAGGCGTTAAAGCAACCGACGACAACACCGTTGTTTACACCCTCTGCCAGCCCACCAGCTACTTCATCACCATGCTTGGCTACAACGTATTCGCTCCCATGAGCCGTACCTACTTTGAGTCCAAGGGCGGCGTATTCGGCAAGGACGACTACAAGGCAGCTGTTGACGCAGGCACCATGAAGTACGGTCAGACTGTTAACGACATCGCTTACTGCGGTCCTTACACCGTAACCAACTACACCGCAGAAAACACCATCGTTTTCGAGGCGAACCCCACCTACTGGAACAAGGACAACATCACCATCAAGACCCTCACCTGGAAGTTCAACGACGGTAAGGATCCCACCAAGGCATACGAAGACACTAAAGCAGGCACTCTTGACGGCTGCGGTCTCTCTTCCGCTTCCCTCGAAGCCTGCAAGGCAGACGGCAACTTCGAAAAGTACTGCACCGTTTCCGATACCGATGCTACTTCCTTCGTTCTGTTCCTCAACCTTAACCGTAATGCGTATGCAAACGTCAACGATGCAACCAAGGCTGTTTCCACTATGACCGACGATCAGAAGAAGAGGACCGACGCTGCAATGCTCAACGTTCACTTCCGCCGCGCAATCGGCATGGGTCTTGACATCGCTACCTACAACGGACAGGTTGTCGGCGAAGAGCTCAAGCTCAACTCCGTACGTAACTCCTACACCCCCGGTAACTTCGTCGCTCTTGAAGAAGATGTAACCATCGAAATCAACGGCGAATCCAAGACCTTTGCAAAGGGCACCTACTACGGTGAGATCATGCAGGCTCAGATCGACGCTGACGGCGTTAAGATCAAGGTATGGGATGCAGAAAACCAGACCAGCGACGGTTTCGCAGGTTGGCACAATCCTGCTAACGCATACGAAGAGCTCCAGATGGCAATCGAAGAACTTAAGGAATTCGACATTGAGATCTCCAAGGATAACCCCATCGTTATGGACCTGCCCTATTATGCCGGCGTCGACATCTACACCAACCGCGCTCAGACCCTCAAGCAGTCTGTTGAAGAAGCTCTCCAGGGCTGCGTTGTTGTCAACCTCGTTCCCTGTGCAGATGCTCAGGAGTGGTACTATGCAGGTTACTACACCGAATCCGGCAAGGATGCTAACTACACCCTGTACGACGTATCCGGTTGGGGTCCTGACTACGGTGATCCCGCAACCTACCTCGACACCATGCTCGGTGACGGCGCAGGTTACATGGCTAAGTGCCTCGGTCTCTTCTAATACCGCATTCGCACAATAACTTAGCTTTATAGAACACTAACGGACAATGGGGGAAGACCTCGTATCTTCCCCCGTTGTAATCTTTATAAGGAGTAGGGGCTGAATATGACGAAATATCTATTAAAGCGATTGCTGACCGGTGTGCTTTCGGCATGTGCTGCAACGATAATCGTTATGATCATGATTTTCTCTTTGCTTGATCGTAACCTTATTTTTGCAAAGGACTCCGTGTACAGTCATCAGACAAATAATGCTCGAGAAGCCTATAAGTACCGCAAATGGAGAGAATACGGCTATCTTGATTATGTTACCTATGCTGACTATGTAAACAGCTTGGTAAAGAACGGCGAGGTTGATGCGGAAACTGCAAAGACCGCCGTTAAACTCGGCAGGACTGCCGAAAAAGATTCTGAAGAAGCTCAAGCTTACATCAAAAAATTCACCGAATACTATGAGGGCAAAGGCTATAAAGTCGTGCGACTTGATGCCGTTCTTAAACCCAGCGGACGCGGCCTTGCCGAGGGCGGTTCACCTCAGCTTTTTGCGCATCGTGACATCCCCCTCATTTCTCGTGTGCTTAAATACTTCGGGAGCATTTTCACTATTGATAATATCCACAAGGCAAGCGGCGTTGCCGATGCCGATCGCGGATTGACATTCACTTTCTATGATCCCGTCTATAACCCCGTCGGTTCCGAAAAGAAAGTTTTCTCCCCGGCTATCATGGGCAACGGTACAACCCACAAGTACCTGCTCTATTTCAACAACAAATTCCCTTATGTTCATCAGAACCTTCTGACCATTTCCCTCGGTACTTCCTTTTCTGTTAACCAGGGCGTCGACGTGTTCACAACGATGACCAAATCCCAGGGTTCATTCGTTAAGAGACCGATGACCTTCCCCACCGGTTTCGTTGAGGAAAGTGCGGACGATCTTCACACAGCGACTTATGTTGCAGGTTCGAAGGATTCTTCCCCTGTTACCGCAGCGCGTTTCACCGATGACTACACAAACGTTCAGACTATCAACAAGACTTATTCCAAGGTTGGCTTCTCGTTCATCCTCGGTATTCTGTCCAGTCTTCTTGCATACCTCATCGGGATTCCCGCAGGCATCTCCATGGCACGCAAAAAAGACAAGCTGGGCGACAAGATCGGCACGATTTATATCGTTTTCAGTCTCGCCGTTCCCTCCCTTGCGTACATCTTCATGGTTAAGGCTCTCGGCCGACTCATCGGTATGCCCACAACCTTCGACCTTGATAAAGGTACATGGCTGATGTATGTTTTGCCCATTATCTCCCTCGCACTTCCCTCCATCGGTAACCTGATGAAGTGGCTGCGCCGCTACATGATCGACCAGATGAACTCCGACTACGTCAAGTTCGCTCGTTCAGGCGGTCTTTCCGAGAGTGAGATTTTCAGCAAGCATATCTTCAAAAATGCTGCAATCCCCATCATTCACGGTATCCCGGGCACGGTTCTGTTCGCACTTGTCGGCGCGATCATCACCGAACGCGTTTACGTTGTTCCCGGTGCAGGTAACCTGCTCACCACGGCTATCAACATGTACGATAACAATGTTATTGTCGGTTTGACTCTGTTCTACGCGCTGCTGTCGGTTGTTGCCATCATTCTGGGCGACCTCCTCATGACGCTCGTTGACCCGAGAATCTCCTTCGTACAGAAAGCGAGGTAATAGAAATGGCTTCTGAATTGGTAAATGTCAGCGATCTCGGTATGAAAGAGGAAGAGTTGTTTTCCCGCTGTGACAGCAACATCGACTCCGAAAAGATTACCGCGCCGCGTTACTCCTATTGGCATTCGGTTTTCCGTGTGTTCTTCAAGAAAAAGATAAACATCGTTGTTCTTGCCATTCTGGCGTTCATCATTATCTTTTCCTACATTTATCCGATTTTCTCCGGATATGATGCATACGCAAACCTGCTCGACTCAACCGCAAAGCATTTGAGTCCCGCAAAGGCGATTGACAAATGGGGCTTCAGCCTGCATACCATTCTCGGTACCGGCGGTGCCGGCCAGTCCACTTTCGATGCGATTTGGCACGGTGCGGAGATTTCCCTCTCCCTTGCATTTGTCTGCGCACTTATCAACATGACTGTCGGCGTCACCGTCGGCGCACTTTGGGGCTTCTCCAAAAAAGTCGATGCCGTCATGATGGTTATCTACAACATTGTCGGCAATGTTCCGTACATTTTGCTGATTTCCGTTCTTGTTATGTTGTTCACCGCGAGCTTCTGGTCCATGGTTTTCGCAATGACGATCACAGGCTGGATAGGTATCGCGTACTTCATCAGAACGCAGGTTGTCATCATCCGCGACCGCGAATATAACCTTGCATCGAAGTGCCTCGGTACTTCCACCGTTCGCATTGCAATGAAAAACATCCTCCCGTTCATGACCTCCGTTATCGTTACCGTTGCGGCAACCGAGATTCCTTCTTACATCTCTTATGAAGTCTTCCTGTCCTACCTCGGCATGGGTCTTTCCGAGATGTCCCTTGGTAAGCTGATCGAAGCTGCACAGAGCGCAATGGTTACCCCCGGTTGGGAAATCGAATTCTGGAGCCCCGTTCTGTTGGCATCCATTATCACGATTATCCTGTATGTTGTCGGTCAGAACCTGGGCGATGCATCCGACCCGAGAACGCACAGATAAGAGGACACCGCTATGGAAGAAAAGAAAGTATTGTTATCCGTTAAGGATCTTGAAGTCGAATTCCGCGTTCGCGGCAGAATTCTGACAGCTATCCGCGGCATCTCTCTGGATATTTACGAAAATGAATCGATCGCAATCGTCGGCGAATCCGCTGCGGGTAAATCCGTATTCACGAAAACCTTCGCAGGTATGCTCGATGATAACGGCTATGTCAGCAACGGTTCCATCGTTTTCAATGATCCCGAACTTGCCGAAACAACAGTTCCCAACACCCCCGAGGTTAAGGCGCGCATTAAGTCCATTCATGCAAAGCTGAATGCAGCATCCCGCTATGAAAACGGTGCGGCAATCTACCGCCGCATCAATGAGCTTAAGCAGGACAGGATCCGCAGGTCCAGCCTCAGCGAGGCAGAGGCTGAACAGCTCGATACCCGCATTGAGGATCTGAGATTCCGCAGAGCCGAGACTTATAACCTCAAGCTCACAATTGACCCGTCCAAGGAGAAAGATCGCCTTAAGGAGCTTTCTCACAGCATCAAAAAAATGGACGAGGAACTGAAGCAGCTTGAAGATGAGCGCAAAAAGACCATTGCCGCACATAAGCAGGCAATGCAAAACGACGTTGCGTACAACACCCAGTTCAAGACCGAAATGGCTCAGCTTACCGCTCAGTACAGAGAGGCATGTGCTCAGCCCGTTTCAGCAGACAAAATTGCGCGCAACGAGATTATCGCAAAAGAAATTTATCTGTCCGTCGGCAGATACAATGTTGCAAAACGCATCAAGGCGATTAACGACCTTGTAAAGGTTGTTCGCAACGCAATGAAAAACGGTCTCGACCTTAACGATGACGCAACAAGAACCGATGTATTCGATGATGTCGCTTTCCGCGTCAGGTTCCTTGACGAGAACGAAGAACGCATCCACGGTACCTGCGTTATCAACCTTGCAAAACTTAAATATGCAAAGGACTGGACCCGTATCCGCGGCAGAAGAATCGCAACCGTTTTCCAGGATCCTATGACATCGCTCAACCCGATCATCACCATCGGCAAGCAGATTTCCTCCATCATTATGAAACATCAGGACTGCTCCGAGGTTGAAGCACGTGCGCGTGCAATCGAGATGATGCGTAAGGTCGGCATCCCCAATGCTGAAAACCGTTACGACGATTATCCCTTCCAGTACTCCGGCGGTATGCGTCAGCGTATTGTTATCGCAATTGCGCTTTCCTGCCAGCCGAAGATCCTCATCTGCGACGAGCCCACCACTGCGCTTGACGTTACCATTCAGGCACAGATTCTCAAGCTCATCAAAGATTTGCAGAAAGAATTCAATTACACGATCGTTTTCATCACGCATGACCTCGGTGTTGTTGCAAATGTTGCCGACCGCGTTGCAGTTCTTTATGCAGGACAGATTGTTGAAGTCGGCACGACCGAAGAGGTCTTCTATGACCCGCGTCATCCGTACACATGGGCACTGCTCTCCTCATTGCCGCAGCTTGCACAGCGCGACACCGAGCTGTTCTCAATCACCGGTACGCCGCCTTCTCTCTACAATAAGATTGCGGGCGATCCCTTCGCACCGAGAAATCCTTATTGTTTGAAAATCGATGTCGTCAAAGCTCCGCCGATGTTCAAGATCACGGAAACTCACTATGCAAAGACTTGGCTGCTTGATCCCAGAGCGCCCAAGATCGACAAGCCTGCCGCGATCGACAACATCCACGACAAGATGATTAAAGCGTTCAATATTTAATGGGAGGGTAGAACTGTGGAACATAAAGAAAAAATTACCGCAAAAGAGGGTAGGGTTTCCCATCTGCCCGAAAAAGCTCCTGTTGATGCAAGCGGCAAGGAAGTTCTCCTTTCGTTGAAAAATGTTGACATCACCTTCGGCAAAGGCGACAATGCCGTGCGTGCAGTCAAAAACGCTTCTTTCGACATTTACAAGGGTGAAACGTTCTCTCTCGTCGGCGAGTCCGGTTCCGGTAAAACCACGATCGGCCGTGCCGTAATTCGTGTCAACCCCTGCGCCGCCGGTGAAATTTATTACAAGGGCGTTCGCATCTCCGGCAAGATTCCCCATTCACTGGACCGCGAAGTTATCCGCAACATCCAGATGGTTTTCCAGGATCCCGCCGCATCTCAGAACGAGCGCGCAACCGTTGACTACATTATCTCCGAAGGCCTCTATAACTTCCACCTCTTTGAAAATGAGGCGGATCGCGTGAGGAAAGTCGAGAATATCATTCAGGAAGTCGGTCTGCTCCCCGAGCATTTGACCCGCTATCCGCATGAGTTCTCCGGCGGACAGCGTCAGAGAATCGGTCTTGCAAGGGCAATGGTCATGGATCCCGAGCTTGTTGTTGCAGACGAACCTATCTCCGCACTGGACGTTTCCATCCGTGCACAGGTTCTGAACCTGCTCAAAAAGTTCCAGCGTGAGCGCGGAACGACCTATCTGTTCATCGCTCATGACCTTTCGATCGTTCGCTTTATCTCCGATCGTATCGGCGTTATCTACAAAGGCGACATCGTTGAAGTTGCAACCGCAGAAGAACTGTTTGACTTCCCGATGCATCCCTACACCCGCTCTCTGATTTCCGCGATCCCGATTCCGGATCCGAATCTTGAGAAGCACAAAGTGCTGTTCAGCTATGATCCTTCACAGCATGATTACAGCGAGGATAAGCCCGAGCTTACCGATATCGGCCATGGCCACTTCGTTTTCGGCAACAAGAAAGAAATCGAAGAGTATAAGCGTCTCCGTGAGGAGGGAACTCCCATCAAGAGCGTTACCATTGCCGGCGTTAATGCTCCTGCGGATGCAAAAACTGCCGAAAAGCAGCTTGAAGAGAAAAAAATCGAGGGTTCAATCCTTGATACACCGCTGCACGATACCGGCAGCTTCTGGCTTGCGTTCCTTTCCTTCTTCCTTGCCATCCCCGGCTTGATTGCGGGTGCGATTTTCAAAAAGCACAACTATATCCGCAATTACAAGAAGTGCAAGAAGGGCGCGATTGCCGGCCTTATCACAACGGCAGCAATTATTGTCCTGTTCGGACTTATGCTGATAATTTCTATCCTGTAATCGGACTTTAAAAAAGGACGGCGGACTGAATTCAGTATGAGGCGAACAGCAAAAGAAAAAAGTCTTCCGAGGCCAAAGCCGGTACAACGCATTGAAGTGTCGGACAAACATACCGCGTTGCGAATTGTGTGTTTCGTGATTTGCATCCTGTTTGCGGTTGTTGCGATGTCATATGCGGTGTACCGGCTTGTTACAAGGCCGAGCGGATGGACAACGATCAAAGCGGCTGTTACCGGTGAGGATAACTGCACCGATGAACTGCTGCTTCAGTATGATATTGGCCTGCGCGACGATATTTCCACAACGACTGAATATAAACAATTGGCGGAAATGTATTCAAATTTGTGCAGCGAGGCCTACCGCATATTTCAATCAGACGAGGAATATTTCGGCGCGGATGATGCACCGGCAGCAAACCTCGCTTATTTGAATAAACACCCGAACGAGGTTGTGACGGTTGATTCCGCGTTGTATTCGGCATTTGAGCTGATTCGAGATAACGGCAGCAGATATCCGTATCTTGCGCCCGTTTATACGGAATACAAAGGGCTCTTCTCCTGCGAAAACGACAGTGAGGCCGAGGAATTTGACCCGATGCTTAATTCGGAAGTACGCGGGTTTGTTGATGAAACGCTGACGTATGTAAATAATCCCGATGCAATCGACATTGAACTCCTGGGTGAGAATAAACTTCGACTCAATGTTTCGGACGAATACGCCGACTTTGCATCCCAAAACGATATCGGAGAATATCTGGATTTCTTCTGGCTGAAAAATGCATTTATCGTTGATTACATTGCAGAACATTTGGCCGAAAACAGCTATATTCACGGAACAATAACGACGTATGACGGTTATACGCGGCATCTCGGCGGAGCGGGCATGGCCCTGTCGATGAATTTTTATGACGAGACCGACGGACGCGGAATCCCTGCGGCGCAGATGGATTTTAAGACGGCGCGCAATGCTGTTTATTTCAGGAATTATGAAAATTCCGATATGGACACGATGCATTTTTACACCTATTCGAACGGTGAAGTCCGCAATCCGTTTGTTGATCCTAAGGACGGACTTTGTAAGGCGTCAAAAAGTGATCTGCTGATGTATTCGGACAAACTCGGTTGTGCGGAAATTGCGCTTGCGGCCTACGGATTGTATTCGTCGGATTCTTTTGACACCGAAGCGGTGCTTTCGACTGCAAAGCGCGGAGTGAATGCCCTTTACTGCGATGGAACCGAGGTTTGCTTTACGGAGGCTGAGGCAACTCTTTCGCATTTGTACCAAAATGACGGACTCAGCTATTCAGCGAAACATGTTTCCTGATGGAATTCTAATCGGATTTCAACTGCAATACGAAATATACGGATTATCAAGGCTTGCCGCAAGGCAGGCCTTTTGATTATTGCCTGAAAGGAAACGGAGGAGATGAACGCGAAATGAAAAATGAAAAAAGCGCAGCGAACTGAATTCACTGCGCTGGTGACCGGTAGGGGAGTCGAACCCCTGCTGCCGCCGTGAGAGGGCGGTGTCCTAGGCCACTAGACGAACCGGCCAAACTTGATTGCGTTGCTTATTATACCAAAGCAATCAAGAAAATGCAACCCCGAAGAAGCTTGAAATGAAGATATATTTAACGAACCAAATCAAACACGGATTGAAAATTTCAGGCATGAAGCAGCCGTCGGAAAGTATTGCACGGGAAATAATGTCCGAATCAGCGTTAGGAATATTTCCCGGGAAATTAGCTGCAGCGGGAGAAAGCCGACTTTTATCTGTCGAGCTCAAGATGAATATGCAAGTTTCGACTTAAAGCTCAATATGCTTTTTCACTGTTCAAATGCGGCAATTTATGGTATAATCAGGTCAAATACCGGTAAAAAACGCAGCTGAGATAAAAATATGCGGATCCGGCCGCCGCTCACTGCTGCAGTTTTTGTCCGGCATGTTTCCGAAAGCGTAAGAATTTGATTCGGCTGCGCTTTAACTGCGGGAAATTCCCGCAGACGGAAAAATCATTATACAAAGGAAGGTATGTTAATGGGAAACATCATTTCCGTGCTGTACATCCTTGCGTTTGCAGGCTGCGGCATACTCACTGCACGTCCGATTTTTGCATCGGATCGCCCGCTGAAGAGGATTCTGTTCGGATTAACTTTCGGACTTGTAATGCTTCTTTGGCTTCCGGTGTTGTTTGCGTTTATTCTCGATTTCACACTTGCTGCGCAGATTCTTGCGCTTGCCGCAGCGGTGGTCATTGCGGGCGTATCAACATTCTTTGCCGTTAAAAAGCAAAAAAGCGGCAAAATCAAGTATAAAGCCGCTTCAAAGCGCGACCTTGTTCCGCTGCTGGTCACGATAGTGCCGTTGGTTGCAGTCGGCTGGATACTTCATGCGAATCACACGATAACAAATGCATCGGACGGTTCGCTGCACGTCGGGCAATGCACTTTCGGCGATTTGTGTATGCATTTAAGCTTTATCACAAGCATCAGTGTGCAAAAAACGTTCCCGCCGAATTATTCGCTTCTGCCGGGAACCCCGTTGGGCTATCCTTTCCTGTGCGACAGTGTCAGTTCGACTTTTTATACACTCGGAGCGTCGCTTCGAATTGCGGCAATGCTTCCCGCACTGTACGCTTTTCTTGTTGTTGTGCTGGGTGTGTATTGTTTCTTTGATGAATGGTTCAAAAACACACGCGTCTCCGTGCTTGCGACATATCTTTTCTTTATCGGCGGAGGCTTAGGGTTCGCTTACCTTTTCAACAACAAACAGCTGCTTGCGGGCGAGGGCATAAACCGTTGGCAGGAAATGCTTGAAGGTTTTTACAAAACACCCACCAATCTGCCTGCCGAGGGACTTCGCTGGGTCAATTCAATTGCTGATATGCTTATTCCGCAGCGTGCAACTTTGTTTGGCTGGGCGCTGCTTTTCCCCGCACTTCAGCTTTTGCACAGGGCGGTCATGCAGCGCGAATACAAATGCATAGTTCCGCTCGGTATCATTGCGGGATGCATGCCGCTTGTTCATACGCACAGTTTTCTTGCGATCGGAATTATTTCCGCGTTCCTTTTCGTTGCCGCTCTCGGAAAAATGCTGATGAGCGGTGTTTCCGAAAAACACGAGAAGCTTGCTGTCCGCAATCTCGGACTGTTCGTTTGCTCGGCAATTGTCGGTGCATTGCGAATGATGAATATTCGTGTTGTTACCGAAGGGTTGAATGACAGGTTCACGATCATTGCGGGCGCGCTGACTGTTGTTGTTTCCGTTGTTCTGCTGGCTCTTGCTCTGCCCAAAAAGAACGCCAAAGGTGAACGGAAGGGATCCGATGACGGCCTTGAAACCGAGCTTGCGACGGAGCTTATGCCAATGTCCAAAGCCACCGAACGCAAATACATATCAGCAGTCGGAATCGCATCGGCGGTTGGTCTTGCGATTTCATCAATGCTGCAGGAAAAAGCATCCGCGCTCGGTTTCGTGCTGCCGGTGTTTATGATTGCAGCAACGATTCTGCTCATTGTTTATAACGGCAAAAAGGCCGGAAGGAAGCCCGCTTCCGATGAGGTGAAGCATGTGCGTTGGTTTGCTCTGTTCGGCGTGATTGCGGTCGTGCTTGCCGCACCGCAGCTTTTCGGATTCACGTTTAAACAGTCCGTGAACAACGACTCGTTCCTGCGTTGGGGATTTAATTGGTGCAATGTCAGTGACAGCTGGCTTTGGTTCTATATCAAGAATCTCGGACTCATTTTCATTCTGATGCCTGTTGCGCTGCTTTCCGAAAAAAAGCAGAACAGACTGTTCTATTACGGAACACTCGTTATATGGCTGCTGTGCGAAGTGCTGATTTTCCAGCCCAACCCGTACGACAACAACAAGCTGCTTTTCGTTTGGTTCGCATTTACCTGCGGCATAGTTGCGAATTATCTCATAACAACATTTGCACGGCCCGTTACAAGACTGGAGCGCGGGAAACGCCGCGTGCTGCGCGGCAAGACCGCCGGTCGCTATCTGCTGCTTGCAATGATGCTTATTGCAATGCTGCTTTCCGGCAGCCTGACGCTGGTGCGCGAATACATCTCGGGCGATCACATTGCATTCGCTGCGGATGCGGACGGGAAGAGGAGCCTGCAATACATTGAAAGCGGCTACGAGGTTGTGCCGGCGGCGCAGGTTGAGCTTGCGGAATGGATAAACACAAATACCGACGAACCCATTGCGGCGGATGCAACCTTCCTGACCGAAAGCAACCATAATAATGCAGTTGCAATGCTCACGGGACGCAACATTTTCTGCGGCTCGGGCTCGTTCCTTGAATACCACGGCGTTAACTATCGCCCGCGCAAAGAGCTTATAAAGCCCATGTATGAACAGCCCGAAACTTGCCTGCTTCGGTATGCGGCGGAATACGATATTGACTATGTGCTTGTGGGAACACGGGAGCGCGGAAGCTATGCGGTTGATACGGAATGGTTCAATGCAAATCTTCGGGTCGTGTACCGCAATGCGCAGCTGACGGTCTACAAGATTGCAAAATAACAAGGCAAAGGTTCCGTGTTGAACTTTTTCGATGCGGGAGGAAAGAAAAACAATAAAAAGAAAACCGTGCGGCAGCGAAATGACTCAAGCCGCACGGTTTTTAAGTTCGGATTCTTTTAAATTCAGATTATTATACCCGTGCTGCTCCGTTTCGGCATTGATGACGTGAGCAAAAAAGTGCCGAAGGGGCAAAACGGCAAAAGGGTTTTAAATCAATGCCCGTCAACCATTCTCAGGAAAAAGTAGATGCGTCCGCCGAGGTTGGATTCCCAATGCTGATCGGCGCAGGTGAGAACGGTCAGAAAACGGTCGTTCGGAGTGACATGAACCGAATAATCAAGCTCGGTTCGCGCCTGCTGATAGGTTATCCATTCGGAAATCTGTTCGGATGTCATGCTCTCCATGGTTTGCGGATAATTGCAGTTATAGTACTGGGAAGATTGCTCGGCAGAAGCGGGCTTTTCTTCGTACATTGCAAAAACTTCCCAAGTATGCGTTTCGCCGAAAAGGTTCAGCGTCCATAATCTGTTTTTGAATTCCCCGTAAGTCGGTGCGTACTCATCCTGAATCTTGTGCAAATGATGCAGCATTATGCCTGCACGGCGCAGATTATGGCCGGAAATCACCATGTTTTGCGAGGGATAGCCGTAATAAAGATAAATTGCTCCGCGTGAGGATGAGTTGCCGCGTGCATCATGGTAATGATAATAAAAATTCGGACCGAACATCAAGGGTGCGTCAATATTCGTGCCGTCAAGTTTGATATAGCCGACGGTATCGGCATTTGTTCGCTCCGCATTTGCGGTCTGTTCGGAATAGCGGAAACTTTTTGCATATTGATCGATTACGGTGTAATTCGAAAGATGACAGCGAAGCTGCTCGACATCTGCCGCATCAACGGAATTCGGCTTTGCGGCATCGCGCAGTATATTTGCCGCCTGAAGCTGAACGGGATCGAGCTGAACATTGCCGCTGAGGTAAGCGGCGAGAAGATCTGCATCGGCGGCGGTTATGCTCCCGTCCATGTTTATATCGCCGAGGATGACCGCTGTGCCGCGGTTTCCGTTTTCAAGCGTATATTCATCACCCGTACGAATTAACGGATCCGAATCCGGTGCAAGCCCGAGTACAAAACCGCCGTCCGCAAGATAAGGGCGCAGCCGCCATGAAGCGGTTTCACCTTCGCAAAAGTCGTTGCTTCCGAATGCGTGTACCGTGCCGTCATCCGACAGCACGAGTGCGTGCCCGAAAGCACAGGAAAAATCCACAACGTTTGCATCATCTTCCGTGAAGGCCTCGGATATGCGCCTTCCGTCCGTGCCGGCAAGTTCACAATCCGTATGCAGCCGTCCCGCATAGTCAACGTAGGCAAAACAATTATTGCCCGCAAAGGCATATTTGCAGTCTGCCGCACCCAAAAGCACCGAAGTCGAGGCATCTGCCGCATTGCTTGCGCAAAGAAACAGCCCGCCCTCCGTCCGTGCAGCAAGATTGCTGCCGCATGCGGCAATTGATGTCAGGCTGTGCCCGGAAAAGAGAGAAAGCTCGGGCGAATTGCCGCGGGAATGAATCTTTCCGCTTGCTTCAACCGCAATGAAAAAATCGCTGCCCGCCGCGATAAGGCGGATATTATTCAAATCACCGGTGTTGAGCATTTCGCTGTAGAGCTGAGCTTCGGCATCGGATGCCGCTGCGGATTCGGTTCGCGCACCGATGGCAATGACTCTTCCGTCACCGGAAAGTGCATACACAATTTCGCTGCTGCAGCAAACGGCGGTTATGTCGTTAAGCTTTGCCGATTCCTGCCGAAGCGCATCACTTCCGGAACAGAGCAATCGGCCTTCTTTTGTCAGTCCGACGGTAAAGGCAGGCGCGGCGGCAATTGCCTTGACATCGCGCCAATCATAGCAATAAGCCTGTCCGTTATTGTAACCGATATATGACATAAGCCCGACGGAGGACAACCCGAACGAAAGGCCGTCTCCTGCCGCGACTGCACCGCACGGTACGGACGGAAGCTCGCTCGGCACGGGAAAAGGTGCGGGTGTTTCGGGCGTCGCCGAAGGTATTTCGGAGTCGGGCACAGCAGGGGACCCGGGCGGGACGGGGTTCGACTCTTTTTTTAAAGACAGGCAGACGATAAGCCCGGCGGCAAGAAGAATTGCGCCTGCCGCAATCAATATGCCGCGTCGTCCGATTTTTTTCACAAACCCACCTGCGGGGACAATGTTTCGGTGATTCGTATCTTTTTTTATTTTTTTCATGTAAGTTCCTCAGTTTTTATTGGATTGTACCCAAACTCGAATTGTTCAAAACCAATCCCAAATCGTGCAGGACGGCATCAAAAATGCGAACCGCGCTTTTTTTCGACTGCTGCGGCATACCGCACGGCATCGCGCACGGCATCGAAAGGCGAGTCGGCCGCCGCAAATATCTCATTGCGTAAAGACAAAAAGAGTTCAGAATCATTTGCGGCAAAGGCAATTGCTTCTGCGGTCAGCTTTCCGTTGCCGGTAAAATTCCGCCCGACAAGGCTTCGTGCCTGCGCAGCGTCGCCGGTGATGAGCCGTTTGAGATTAAAAACATCGTTCAAATTGATTTCGTCACCGTTTGCCGCACGAAAACTCTCCGTATCGGCGGGCGCAATTTTCGCGTTGCGCGGGCAGGCATATTGGCAAATTTCACATCCGATAAAAGTTTTCTGCATGGCGCGAACGCTGTCCGGATGCTGCGCGGTTTCCATTTGCAGCCGCATACAGCGTTCGGTCGTCAATCCGTTTTCGGATATTGCACCGGTGGGGCACGCTTTCATGCAGAGGGAGCAATTGCCGCATTCGCTTTGCCGAGTGTTCAACGAGGGAAGGACGGTCAGCAATTCGGAAAGTGTTTCGGGCGGAATTTCCCGAACCGCAAACGTAAGAAGAACGATCCGCGTTCCGAATTCGGGCAGTGCAATCAATGAGTTGCGGCATTTAATGCCGATGCCTTCCGCTTCAAGCTGCATTTTGACGGGAATATCGGTTTTTTCGACGTGAATTCCCGCAGCGGTCAGGGCTTCCGCCAGTTTTTTTGCACTGTGATAAGCGCGGTTGGATGCAATGTAGTATGCAGGTATACGTTCGTCAGCCGTAAACGGCGCATAGGGGGACACAAGCACCGCAATGCTGTTTGCCCATGGATATGCTGTCGGAGCATCGGCGGTAAGATTGAACCGATTGCGGCCGAGGTCAAATTTGCGCGGCGTTGTAAAAAACACCTGTAAGAATCCGTAATCGGCGGCTGTCGTTCGGAAAACAGCCCGCAAATCGCAGGGGGAAACAGCGTGGGGAGTGGGTGCTGACTGCATACGGTGCGCTCCTTTCTGTTCGATTTAATCCGTTTTGCGGTTGGTTCAATATGCGGACGGATTCCTCTTTCGTCCGTAAATTGCAGCAGCCAAATGCGCAGACGGGCGGATGAAGAATATATGTCAATTGTACCATACGATACCAATATCGGCAAGAGGGAACGGAAAACGAAGAATGAAACAGAAAGCGAAACCTGTTCAAATTGAACATAATAATATATTTAACGGAAAACGGCAAAAGCGCGGGATAATCGGGTCATTTCACGATAACACAAGTGAAAGAAAAAATAAGGAGATACAACCATGGACACGAAAGAAATCAATGCAGCCGTTAAATGCGCAGTGGAAACAACGCAGCAGCCGCCCTCTTTTTTCATTCACGGTTCATCCGTGTTTGCACTGGAAACCGAGGCAGTTAAAACCGCAGATACGCTGAAAAGATGCGAAAACATGTATTTTCGCGGAATCGTTAAGTATTTTTCAATCAAAATGCCCTATTTTTCGGATATGGCAGGTTCGGAAAATTTCCTTGCACGGCTTGACGAGAGCATGAACACAGCGGCGGACTTTTACAGCGAGTTCAAAGGTGTTGTGATAATTGAACTTTCGGAGGAATGGGCAAAGAAAGGCATCAACGATGCGTTCTCATGCCTTCCGGGCTATATCGGAATGCATAAATGCATTTCGTACATTGTCATTATTGAAGCGGAAAAAGAGTCGGCATCGATTGACGATATGAGGAGAGCTTTGAACGGAAGCACGATTTGGATCGATATACGCATGAAAACGGCGGAAATAGGGCAGTGCATAAATCTTTTCTTCAAAACGGCGAAGGAAGTCGGAATGACCGTTTCGGATGCCGCTTCAAAAGAGCTTAAAAAAACACTTGAAAATGCCGATGTTTCCGTTTTGCCGCTTGATCAGGTTGTTCTTCGAACGGTGCAGCAAATAAAGCTGAACAAACAAGTCAAGAACGCCAACCCTGTTATTGAAGCGGGCGATTTGGATATAATGCCTCAAAAAAGGACGTGTGAAAGGCGAGGCCGCATCGGATTTTCTGCAAAGGAATAAGGAGGAACACAATATGCTGAGTGATGGATTGAAATATCAGGATTCAAGGATGGCGACTTGCGAAGAGATGAAGCAGGATCTTGCGCCGTTCGCATTGCATGATGCGGCCGCAAAGTCCAAGGGCGGGCCGGTGCTGCTGCGCGACGGCGACACGGTTTATACGGATCCGAGTGATTCGCATTCGCTGATAGTCGGGGATACGGGTTCAATGAAGACGCTGCGATTCGTGCTTCCTCTCATTTATTCCTGTGCGGCGGCGGATGAATCAATGGTTATTGTTGACCCGAAGGGCGAGCTTGCGCGGAAATCCGAAAGTTTTCTTTCCGCGAAGGGCTATAAAACAGTTATCATCAACATGAGGGATCCGCAGCGTTCGCCCGACACATGGAACCCGATGGGGGTTATAGAGAGGGCGTACAAAAGCGGGGAAGAGGGGCAGCAAAAGGCCGTTTTGCAGCTTAATGATATGCTGAACGACATTTTCTTTCGAAGAGTCGATACAAAGGATCCCTATTGGAACGAGTCCGCAGGGCAGCTTGCTCTGGGCATATGCCTGCTGCTTCTTGCATTGGGCGAAAAGCTGAACATGAAGAATCTGCTGAAATGGCGATATGAAAAGCTTGCCGACGGAACGCTTGATAAATGCTTCCGAAATCTGCCGACGGACGGCGAGATCTACCAAAACCTTGCGGGTTATTTGGGTATGACGGCCGAGAACACAAAGTCCTGCATAAGGTCAACCTTTGATCAGCTTGTGCGCGTGTTCAAGTCCGCACCTGCACTGACTGAGATGCTGAATGATACGTCATTTGATATTGAACGGATCGGGGAGGCAAAAGCGGCGGTTTTTGTCGTCATCCCTGATGAAAAAACAACCTTTCATTTTTTGGCGACGCTCTTTATCAGCCAGTGTTACACAACCTTGCTTGAAACAGCGGAAAGGCACGGCGGGTCGCTGCCGCGAAGGACGAATATCATCCTTGAGGAGTTTTGCAACCTGCCCGCGCTCGGCGATATCGTTCCGATGATCACGGCGGCAAGGAGCCGCAATATCCGGCTGCACATGGTCATTCAGTCGTACGGACAGCTTGTTGAAAAGTACGGCGAAAATGTGAGCCGCGCCATTCTCGACAACTGCGGAAACATGATCTATCTTCACACGCGGGAAATGGATTTTTTGACGTATATCAGCAGACTTGCGGGGAACAACGAGTACGGAAGACCGTTGATTTCAACATCGCGTCTGCAAAGGCTGCAAAAAAACGAAACCATTATCTTCCACGGCAGATGCTGCCCGTATCTTGCAGAGGATGTTCCGCTGATTTTTGATTATCCGATAAAATTGGGGACGGAGCTGCGCTCTGCGCCGCAAAAACCGAAGAAAGAAAAAAAGCGCAGGCGAATCGGGGATGTATTGAAGCCGCCCGAACTGAGCGGAGACACCGATGTATGGGACTGATCGAAAAAGCGGTGCAGCGGATATTGAAAATATATTAGCCGTTGCTGCCGGAAAAAAGCAATTTTTCCCGATAAATAAAGTGTAAGGGAAAAACGAATGCACATGCGTTTGATGCGCGGGCGGCTGACGCCGAAGCGTACAGCGCATGAGCGTTTGAAACACTCCCGAACGGATAAGCAGGTTTTCTTCCCGCGGGCGATGAAAATATATCATTGAAAACCATGGGAAAAAACAAAAAAGCCCGATAAAGTAAATGAAGAGTGAGCAGAACTGAAAACTCACTAAAAACACAGAAACCGAAAGGAGAAAACTAAAATGGCAAGAAAAGGACAAAATTATTCAACAGCAATTGCGGACAGCATCAACGCCTTCCTTAAGGAGGACGAATGGCGTTTCGACTTTGACAGCGAATGCGGCAGGTTCATTTTCAACCTCGGCCTGAGCTGCAAGCTCAAATCGGTTCGGTACATTGTTGATGTGCGCGAGAAAGACTATCTTATCTACGTTTTTTCACCTCTGGGCCCGGATAAAGGCGATGCCGCAACAATGAAGCGCACGGCGGAGTTCCTGACACGAGCGAACTACGGACTTGTTTTCGGCAACTTCGAAATGGACATGCACGACGGCGAAATTCGCTACAAAACCTTCGTTCCGTGCGGCGGAGAAGCCCCTTGCGCCGATGTTATTCGCCGCAGCATATATGTGCCGGCAATGATGCTTGACAGGTACGGCGACGGCTTGCTGAAGGTGCTGTATTCGGACATTGACCCCGAAAAAGCTTGCAGCATGTGTGAAAATGACCTGAGAGACAGCGCGGACGACGACACCGAAGAATCGGGCAGCACGAACGACAGTACGGCAGACATCCTGTCGAGGCTTTCGGCACATTTTTCAAGCGATACAAGCGATACGGAGGATGAATAATTCGTTTCGAACAGAACCTTTATCAGCGTCGCCTTAAAATGATGCCTGCAACGATACCGAGCAGCGCAATGCCGGCGCAGATAAGCACAAGCGTCCCGAAACTTGTCGTTTTGGCGGAGCTTGCTCCTTCCGCAAATGCCGCTGCACAGCACAGCGCGGAAATGACGGCCGCAAAGCAGCCGATGAATGAAAAGAAATTGCGTTTATTCATGTTTGTTTCTCTCCTTGTGTTCCCAACCCGCATGTTCAACTTCATTCATCGTCTGCGAGCGGCAATTAACAGATTCAGCTTTGCTGAAAGCAGAACCCGAGCTTAAACAGCTTCATATGCATTATAACACTTAACCGACACATAATCCACAGCAAGTTTAATAAACACTTCAAACAGCATACCGATTCAAAGTTCATATCAGCCGATGCCCCCTTGCCGAATGCGCAGGGGGTATTTTTATGTAATCGTCCGGCAGGAAATAGTTGTTGACAGGAAATGCGCCCGCGTATTATATATTTATTTGATTTGTTGAACAGCGGTTGACTTTTTAATAAAATTTTTATATTATTGACCTGCACATGCAGCGCGCGGGTTCGATACGCGCTGATGAATGTGTGGGGGAATTTCATAAAACAGACTGCATCTTTTTGCGGTTGGTATGTGCCGACTGCAAATCAGGTGTTTTTTGTGTATCGAATTATGAAATATGAAAGGGACTTGCGGGACTCCGTAAGTCAACGGTTCTTAATGTCATGAACGAATTTGTCCTCACTTGCTGTTCAACTGCAGACCTTCCCAAGGAACGATTCGAACAGCTCAAAGTTTCCTATGTTTGCTTCAACTACACGATTGACGGAGTTACGTATCCGGATGATCTCGGGCAGAGCATCCCGTTCGATGAGTTTTACCGCCGCATGGCGGAAGGTGCAATGACGTCCACTTCGCAGGTGAACATGGATCAGTATTTGCAATTTTTTGAACCCTTCCTTGCAGAAGGAAAGGATGTTCTGCATGTTACCCTGTCCTCCGGAATTTCGGGTTCGTTTAATTCCGCATGCGCGGCAGCACAGGTTTTGCGCGAAAAATATCCCGAAAGAAAGCTTTATATCGTTGATTCTCTCGGTGCATCATCGGGGTACGGACTTATAATCGATAAGATGGCGGAGCTTCGCGATTCCGGCATGAATATAGACGCGCTTCATGACTGGGTGGAGGAACACAAGCTTAACATGCATCATTGGTTCTTCTCAACCGACTTGACATATTATGTGCGCGGGGGAAGAATTTCGAAATCTGCCGGATTTATCGGCTCGATTCTGCATATTTGCCCGCTGCTGAACTGCGATGATTTGGGCAGGCTTACTCCGCGCGCCAAGATACGCACGAAAAAGCGCGCAATTAACGAAATCGTTCAAAAAATGGTCGAGAATGCGGAGAACGGACTTGATTATTCCGAAAAGTGCTTCATTTGCAATTCAGCTTGCTATGACGATGCACGTGCGGTTGCGGATCTTGTTGAAGCGACTTTCCCGAAGCTTAACGGCAAGGTGCTGATAACGTCGATCGGAACAACCATCGGAAGCCATACGGGTCCCGGAACCGTTGCGCTGTTTTTCTGGGGAAAGAAGCGCATTGACTGAATTTGATAACGGCTTTTAAAACAAAACGCATTGCCGCAAACAGGGGCAATGCGTTTTATCTTTTTCGTCAATAATTTTATGCAGCAAAAAAATGCGTTATGCGCAAAGGCTTCGGCTTTTATGACAGGAGCAGCTCCTTCACGCGAACTGCGGCTGCCACGTTGAATTCACATCTTGTATCCACCTGGTAATCAACGCATGCGCTTCGGATTATTTCGGGCGCTGCGTCAACGTTTTCGGCAGCAAGCAAAGCCGTTACAATACGAACGAATTCGTTAAGCTGCAAAACGGGCAGGTCAACGACTACTTCAAAAAGACTTGGGAGCACGGGTGATTTTGAACAGGCCGCAAGCAAAACATTCATCGGCAGCAAAGGTTCTGTCACCGTTTCGCATGTATCCTCCCGCAGCTCATCGCAGAGGAGCATGAATTTGAGCGGCTGACAACGCAATTTTGCAAGCAAATCAATGCAATTCAGGTTGCCGTTGAGTGTGTAAACAAGGCGGAGCTGGGGCAATTCGTCCGTCAGCTCAAGCATCATGGTCGTTTTGCCCATTCCCTGCTGCCCGCAAAGAAGCATCGGATGTGCGCTTTCGTCCCGCATAAATGCAATCGCATTGTTCAACAGTATACGGTATTCCGCGTCCATCAGCGGAACAAAATCACCCGCTCGCAGCTCGTGAAGCGGTTTCAGCGCACCGTCAAAGATGAAGTTTCGGTATTTGAGGAAGATTCCGCTTCCGTAGGAAGAGTGAAAATTCCAAAGGTCGTTCACAAGCTCGGACCAATCATCAGACTCGAGAAAACGCCGATACATGCCTTCAAGAGCAACGTCCGCATAATAACTGTCGCGAATGCCGAACTCACCGTATTGCCACACGGGCGGCGGGAATTCGGTTTTTGCGGGCGGCTGTTTGGGTTTGAATTCACGGGGCATGGGTGCAACGGGGGCGCCGCCCCACGCAGCGGAGGCAATCACGGAGGCGGCATCCTTTGAATTCTTTTTTTGCTTTTGTTCCGTGCAATTGCGAACTATGGAATGCAAAACGTTTTCGTCCGCTTCCGAAAGAGTTTTCAGAGCGGAAAGCTCAAGCTGCATTGCGTGAATGACGGCATCGTCCGCCTTTCCGGAAGCGGCGGCACATGAAAACACGTTGTCGGTCAGCAGCACCGTATCAAGAATGTAATCGTGCCAGATATTGCCGCTTACTCTGCGTGCGCCGCAGCAAACAAGCTCCGAAGTCAAAGCGGAAAGTGCGTCCGCAGCGTTTTGCACGTTGCCGATATCGGCAAAGCGAAGAAGCTCGGAAAGTTTTCCGAGTGGACGAGTGAGCAGTTCGTTTCGAAAAATTGCAAGCCGGGCAATTGCAGCGGACAGCGTGCGAATGTTTTCCTCAGTTTGTGTGCAATCCATTTTTTGCTGCCTTTCTGTAAAAAATGAAGCGTTTGCGCCGCAGACTTACCAAGCGATAAGGTGCAGAATATTTTGATCAAGCACGATGAAAGCTCCGAGAATCGCCGTGTAAATCGCAAAACCCCAGAGTGAATGCTTTGTGATGAGTTTTATCATGAAACGCACCGCAAAATAGCCCGAAACGGCGGCAGCGGCAACGCCGAGCACGACCGAAAGCCAGTTTATGTTTGCTGCGCCTGCGCTGACCGCACCGGGAATTTCAAGCACCGCACCGCCGAGAATTGCCGGAATTGAAAGCAGAAAACTGAATTCCGCAGCGTCTTCTTTTTTCATGCTGCAAAGCGTTGCGCCCGTGATGGTTGAACCCGATCTTGAAATGCCGGGCAGGATGGCAACGCCTTGAACAAAACCGATAAACACCGCATGATACCACTTCATTGAAGGAACGGTAAGTTTGCATTCGACTTTCTGACGTATAAAATCGCAGAGCACAAGCAGCGCCGCCGTGAAAAGGAAACAGAAGCCGAGCAGACTGCCTTCGTTCGCCGCATCAATGACATCTTTGAATACGAGTGCCATAACCGCGGTTACGAGTGTCGCAACGATCATCCAGATCCAATACTTTGCCTGCTTTACCGGGTGGAGCAGCATTTCAATGATGCGTTTGCGGTAAACAACAAGCACCGCTGCCAAAGTGCCGAGATGCAGCATGACGGTGAAGAAAAGTCCGCCGTCCGATATGCCGAAGATTTTTTGAAGCAGCAGGAGATGACCGCTGCTTGAAATCGGAAGAAATTCGCAAAGTCCCTGAACAAGGCCCAGGATAATTGCAATAAAAGCGTTCATTTTTTGTTCGCCCCCGAACAGCGGAGGCTCTCCCTTCGATTTTGTTTGCAGACCCGCGAAGCCTGTCGAATTGCCGAATCGGAAAAAACGGCTTAATCAACACAGGCTGCAATGAAATTATATTTGTTTTTTTCGAAACGATTCGATTTACTGCGAAAAAAGGTTGAATCTTCATCCTTTTTCGCGAAAACAAGCTTAAACCGGCGTTTTCATCGGAAGGCTGTCAATCTGACAGGAACTCCCGATTTTTATGTTTGACGGTTGAAAACCGTGAAATCAATAATAGCGGGGTCCGGAATTCCATGGGTTGTCAAACGCAAGAATAAGACCGGCATACACGAAAATCATAAGAAGGGTCAGAACTGCACCGATTACAATTCCCGCAATTGCAAGGCCGCGTCCTTTTTCCGAACGTTTATTGCATTGACAAAGTCCGACAATGGACAGGATAAGTCCCACGATGCCGGGCAGGCCGAAAAGAAAGTTAAAAATAATTGCAGCGCAGGAAAGCGAGAAGCCTGCAATGCTGAGTCCGTTATAATTTGCGGAAGGCGCGCACGGCGTGCAGTCCTGCTGCGGCGGGGTGTAGTTGAATTGATTGTACCACGACTGCTGCGAGTCCTGCTGCGAATTCTGCTGCGAGTCCTGCTGAAAATTCTGCTGCGAATTCTGCTGCGAGTCCTGCTGAAAATCCTGCTGTGAATCCTGCTGAAAATCCTGCTGTGAATCCTGCTGCGAATTCTGCTGTGAATCCTGCTGAAAATCCTGCTGAGCAGAACTTTGATCATTGCCTTGGGTGAAGCTGTTCAACTGAGCACCGCAGTTGGGGCAGAACGATGCGTTTGCATCAAGGATGTGGTTTCCGCAATTTGGGCAAAACATTTTTTGTTCCTCCGTGTTTGAATTGAATTCGAGTCACATGCAATGTGCTTTAAATTCAGTAGTATTATACAGCATATACAGGGGATTTTCAAGGGGGCGGGGCATTTGTGCAAATGAAAGGGGCTTTTAAACGAACCCCGTTTCGACGCAGCCTCTTGACAACCGTATATTACGGATTTAGAATATCCCCGCGGGGTAACCGCAGTTTCCGAAATCGCAATTTTTCGGACAAAAGGAACATCGGCTTCCGCTTTTGCTGACAAAATTTTTGGGAGGATTTTGCGGTATCGCGGCGGCATTGCTGCTGACGGGAAAAGCAGAGCGGCGGAGAAAAGGTCAACGTTCCCGAATCGGCAATCTGTTGTCGAAGGCAAAACATACATTAAGTAGCGTTTGAATTTTTCGCTTGAAGAATGGCTTTTGCTTTTTCATACTTTTTGCGCCGCGCGGCAAGCTGCTCCGCATCGATTTCGGAACAGCCCGCATAACGTGTTTCGTCCGAATTATGCGCAATGTCCGCAAGTTTGACGCGGACTGCTGTCGGATTGCTGCGGATTGCCCGGATGTAATCGAAATAGTCAATGCCGTCTTTATGCGTCAGCAGTTTTAACACATCGATAACAGCCGACGGAAATTCGGATTCAAGTTCAGAGAGTGTTATGTCCGTGTCCTCTGCAACATCGTGAAGGAGTGCTGCGCAGACCGAAATTTCATCGGGCATTTGTTCCGCAAGATGAATGGGGTGAAAAATATAAGGCACGCCGCATTTGTCAACCTGCCCGGCATGGGCAGCGTATGCAGTACGCATTGCCTTATTGGTGAGGAGGGTGTAAATCACGGGTCAAACGATCCTTTCGGATTTCAGTGTAAATCAGCATATTCAAGCTGAACATGAGTGCAAAAACACAAAAAACTCTCGAAACCTTCGAGAGTTTGGAGCGGGAAACGGGGCTCGAACCCGCCACCTCCGCCTTGGCAAGGCGGCGCTC
>OIWS01000043.1_pt1 | contig 167818 bp, 142 predicted proteins | sample 1587611 | NCBI WGS metagenome assembly OIWS01 (sample SAMEA3888919, study PRJEB22519) | human gut metagenome | biome: human gut; feature: human-associated habitat; material: faeces | place: Denmark | collected 2010 | reverse complement strand
CGTAGACATCAGCGCATATGCAGGCGAGACCGTTCAGGTTGCGTTCCGTCACTATGACATCACCGACATGTTCAGGCTCAACCTCGACCTCGTTGAAGCTGATGCAGGCGGCAGCATCCCCAACACTCCCGTACCTCCCACTGATGCACCCATCACTGAGGCACCCATCACCGAGGCACCCATCACCGAGGCACCCATCACCGAGGCACCCATCACCGAGGCGCCCATCACCGAGGCACCCATCACTGAGGCACCCATCACCGATGAGCCCGTAACTCCCGCACCCGGTGACGTTATCTTCAGCGTCGGCGGCGTACACTATGTTGCAGCAGGCAGCCAGGTCAGCGTCGATCTCACCATCGACGGCGAATACGAGGCAAACGGCATGAACATCTGGGTACAGTACGACGCAGAGAAGCTCACGCTCAACAGCGTTGACGAAGGCGAGATTATGAAGGCCATCAAGGATCTTGGCGGCATGAACATCCTCGACTTCCAGAGCATCCCCGGCAGCGTACGCCTCGGCTCCATGCTTCCCACCGACCCGGTAAGCGGCAGCGGCAAGATCTTCACCATGAACTTCACCGTTGCGGAAGGCCTTGAGGACGGCACGGAAATGCCCATCGAGATCCTCGTTAAGGAATTCTTCAACATGCCCGTAGGCGGCGAGAACACGCCCATCGCGTTCTTCGCAGAGAACGGTTCAATCGTAGTCGGCAGCGAGCCCATCGTCACCGATGAGCCCGGCGTCACCGATGAACCCACCGCAGTTCCCACCGATGCTCCCAATCCGCCTATAACCGGCGCAATGAGCCTCATCGGCGTTGGTATTGCAGCGATCGTTGCGAGCGCAGGCGTTGTTATCTTCCGCAAGAAGGAAGAAGACTGAGCCTAACCTCAGCGCAGTGCGGCCGAAAGGCCGGCATTGCAGCAAACTGAATTGATTCACCCCGACTTTGTCGGGCGGCGGACCCCGCAGAGCGCAAGCCCTGCGGGGTTCGTGCGCTGCGGAGAGACAGAGCGCGGAAAAGTTCAAAAATAATGGGTAAAAACTTCAAATTCTTATATACTTGCTATGAAATGCGGTGCATAGTATAATGAATCGTTAAGAACAGCCGCAGTTCGGCGGCGTTGATACGGAATAACTGATGATTAAAATAAATGACGTTAAATATTCATACGAGAACTCCGAAACGGAGGCTCTCCGCGGGGTCAGCATAAGCATTGCGGACGGTGAATTTGTTGCAATTGTCGGGCACAACGGCAGCGGGAAATCCACCCTTGCAAAAATGCTCAATGCATTGCAGCTTCCGTCGTCCGGCAGCGTGACTGTGTTCGGAATGGACACGGCGGATGAGTCGAAAACGCTTGATATACGCAAAAAAGTCGGCATGGTTTTTCAAAATCCCGACAATCAGATTGTGACGACAGTGGTTGAGGAGGATGTCGGATTCGGTCCGGAAAATCTTGGCGTACCCACGGAAGAAATCCTGCGCCGCGTTCACGATGCACTTGAGGCTGTGGACATGCTTGATTACGCAAAATCCGCGCCGCATATGCTTTCGGGCGGGCAGAAACAGCGCATTGCAATTGCGGGAATGCTTGCAATTGAGCCGCAGGTACTCGTTCTTGATGAAGCAACGGCGATGCTTGACCCGCTCGGACGGAAGGATATCCTTCGAATTGTTAAAGACTTAAACCGCAAAAAGGGTATTACGGTGATTATGATAACACAATACATGGAGGAGACCGTGATTGCGGATCGTGTGATTGTGATGAATGAAGGCCTTGTTGCGTTTGAGGGCACACCGGCGGAGGTGTTCAGGCGCGGTACGGAATTGCGAAAGATAAATCTGGACGTTCCGCCGATGGTTGAGCTGCGCGATGACCTTGCGGCAAGCGGCATCATTGAGCCCTGCAATGCAATGACCGTTGAGGAGATGGCAAACGAATTATGCCCATTATTATTGAAAATCTGACTCATACATATATGCCCGGCAGCGTAACTCAGTTCACCGCGCTGTACGATATTAACCTTACCGTTGAAGACGGCGAGTTTTTCGGCATCATCGGGCACACCGGCAGCGGCAAATCAACGCTTATTCAGCAGCTGAACGGTCTGATTCAGCCCACAAGCGGAAGAGTTATTGTTGACGGCTTTGACATGAACGAAAAAAAACAGCGTGCCGCAGGAAGAAAACTTGTCGGCATGGTTTTTCAGTATCCGGACTATCAGCTTTTTGACAGCACGGTTTATGATGATATTTGCTTCGGCTTAAAAAACTTAAAACTTCCGGAAGAGGAAATACGCACTCGTGCATATGAGGCAATGGAGCTTGTGGGGCTTGATACAAAGCAGGATGCGGAAAAATCGCCCTTTGAGCTTTCGGGCGGGAAAAAACGCCGTGCCGCACTGGCGGGCATTATTGCGATGCGCCCCAAATACTTGGTTATGGATGAACCTATGGCGGGGCTTGATCCCAGCGGCCGCAGGGAAGTTATGAAAACTATCGAGGGTTTGCGCGCAGAATTGGGCTGCTCCGTGATAATGGTCAGTCACTCAATGGAGGATGTTGCCCGCTCCGCTGAGCGCATTGCGGTGTTGAATAACGGCAAAGTATACGCAGTCGGCACGCCGACGGAGATTTTCTCCCGCACGGCGGAGCTTGCTTCAATCGGCCTTGACACGCCGGCAACCGCGCAGCTTGTTGAAAAACTCCGCGGTATGGGCTGCAAAATTCCGGATGGACTGTACACAAACGAAAAGTTCGAAAAGTGGCTGAAAGAGGTATTGCATAATGCTTAAAGATATTACTTTGGGGCAATACATTCCCGGCAATTCCGTCGTTCACAGGCTTGATCCGCGAACAAAGATTTTGCTGATGATTGCATATATCGTTGCGGTGTTTATCGTTAAACGAATTGAAATGTTTATACCTGTGATCCTGTTCACGGTGCTTATAACGGTGCTTGCAAAAGTTCCTGCGAACTATATGCTGAAAGCTCTTAAGCCCATGCGGCTGCTGCTGCCGCTGATGTTTGTTATGAACCTGTTTCTTATCAAAACAGGGAAGACGATTGTTGATTGGTGGATCATTCATATATATGCGGACGGCCTGACAAATGCTGTTTTTGTCGTTCTGCGCCTTGCAACGCTTGTTTGCGGCACGAGCCTTCTGACGCTTACAACAACGCCCATCGCACTTACGGACGGGCTTGAAAAACTGCTTTCACCGCTCAAAATTATCAAGTTTCCCGCACATGAACTTGCAATGATGATGACGGTTGCGCTGCGCTTTATTCCGACGCTTATTGAGGAGGCGGATAAAATCACAAAGGCGCAGCTTGCACGCGGCGCAGATTTTGAAAGCGGCAATGTTTTTAAACGTGCAAAGTCAATGCTGCCGATTTTGATACCGCTGTTTGTCAACTCATTTCGCCGTGCCGATGAACTTGCAATGGCAATGGAAAGCCGTTGTTATCACGGCGGCGAAGGGCGGACGCGGATGCGCGTGCTCAAATTTCATATGGGAGATCTTGCTGCGGTCATTATCTTTGCGGCATTTATCGCAGCCGTTGCGCTTGCACAAAGATTTTTGCCTGCTGTAAAACTCTTCTGATTTAACTTAACTGATTGGAGATATTTGCGGGGATGAAGAACCATTTAAGAAAAAGTCCCGGAAATGTACCGGACGGTCACCAAAAAATCGAACCTAAAACGGCGCGGACGCTGCTTGTTATTGCTGCCGCACTGCTTATCATTGCACTTGCCTGGCGGTTTTTTCTCGAAAAAAACAGTTTTTCGGGCGGCATTGTGCGCAGCCTCGCCCAACACGGCTGCAATATCGAGGCGGATGAGCTTTATAAACACAATTTCGCCAAAAACACCTCAATTCGCGCACTTGTCGGTGACACGGATATGACCCGCGCTGCGGATGTTTCCCGCGAATGCGGATTTGATGCCGACATTGACAAAACAGGGGATGTTTACGTTCTGCTTGCCAATCTTGGTGATGAACAGGTGCTGACGGTTTATGTTGTTGATGAAACGATTCAGCTTGCCTTCATTCAAATTCCGAATTCGGACTCCGTGCTCCCGATTTCGGCTTGCGGCGATGCAGAGCCGACATCGACTGCTGCTTGAACCGTGTGAAATATATTGAACCGAAATCGAAAAATAGTGTTGACATCAGCTGAAAATTGCGTATAATATTAATGTTCAAGCAGAAGCCGCCCGCTTCTCACTTGCCGCAGGTATTTATGCAGGCAGAGTAACGGCAACAAATACATTTTATTTGTGCGTGCGCGGTGCTTAGGCAGCGCGTTTTTTGTTTGAATAATTCTTTCAAGGTGGTGAAACCCATAGCAACTCAGGAATTGTTGATCAATGAGGAGATCCGTGACAAAGAGGTTCGACTCATCGACGAAAAAGGCGAACAGCTTGGTATTGTCAAGATTGAACATGCGTTGAGAATCGCAGACGAAAAGGAACTCGATCTTGTTAAGATAGTTCCCAACGCAAACCCGCCCGTCTGCAAAATCATGGATTACGGCAAGGCTCGTTTTGAGCAGATCAAGCGCGAAAAGGAACAGCGCAGAAATCAAACCGTTGTCGGAACAAAGGAGATCCGTCTCTCTTCAACTATCGATACGCACGACATGGAGGTCAAGGCCAAGGCGTGTGTCAAGTTCCTGAAGAGCGGAAATAAGGTCAAGGCTTCCATCCGCTTCCGCGGCAGACAGATAAGCCACGGCAGCGTCGGTCTCGATGTTATGAACGCATTCTATGAGATGGTTCGGGATTATGCCGTGATAGAACGCCCGGCAAAGCAGGAAGGGCGCAACATGGCAATGATTTTGGCTCCCAAACCCGCAGCAAAGAACTGATTATTTTTTAGGAGGAATTCCCATGCCGAAAATTAAGACCCATAGGGGCGCCGCAAAGCGTTTCAGCTTCACCAAGAGCGGCAAAATCAAAAGGGGCAAGGCTTATAAGAGCCATATCCTTACCAAGAAAACTACGAAGCGCACCCGCAACCTTCGCAAGATCGGCTACATCGCTGAGGAAGAAGTTTCCAAGATTAGCAAGCTGATCCCCTACAAGAGATAAGGAGGATTATTCACAATGGCAAGGATTAAAAGAGCAGTAAACGCAGTTAAAAAGCGTCGTAAAGTTTTTAAACTCTCCAAGGGCTACTACGGAGCAAAGAGCAAACTCTATCGTGCGGCAAGCCAGCAGGTCATGAAGTCCATGGCTTATGCCTATGTCGGCCGTAAGCTCAAAAAGAGGGAGTACCGCAAGCTTTGGATCGCTCGTATCAATGCGGGCGCAAGGATCTGCGGAACCAACTATTCCAACCTCATCCACGGCCTCAAGGTTGCCGGTGTTGATGTGAACCGCAAGGTTCTCGCCGACCTCGCAATCAGCGACATGAACGCATTCAACCAGCTCGTTCAGGTTGCAAACAAGGCTCTGAATGCATAAGTTTATCCGTTTGGCGGCATAAACATTATTCATGAAACGAATATCGTGCGCGGCTCGCAAGGGTCGCGCATTTTCGTTTTGACCTCAGAATACGAAGATTCAGCTCCGATTTGCTGTTTTGCAGCAGAAAGCAGCATCAGCTGAGACAGCTTTTGACGGAAATCAGGGAGTTCCCGAAAGAGGGAAGCGGCTGACACGTTAAGGCCGCATAGTGAGAAGTGTACCGGAGCTGCTTATAATTTACCTTGGAATACTGATGAAGAACCTGCGGCAGGAGAGCATATCGATAGACATGGGCAGCCTCATTCGTCAGATAAAGTCCCTCGGGGATCAATCACGGCTTGAGATGCTTTGCAGCATAAAGAATAAACCTACATACGGGCAGGAACTTTCAAACAAATTTTCCGTATCGTCAACGACTGTGTACCCTGCTTCTCGATTGCGATATAAAAGATGTTTCGATGAATCTTTGACGGGTATAGTTTGCGATGCCGCCGAAAATGACGAATCGCGTCACCGAACACCGACTGAAGCGGCAAGCGAAATTACAAGTGAACAGTGACTGAATCAAAACAAAAGAACTCCGAACGCGCAAGGCCGAAAACATGCATCGGCAAACGCATTCGGAGTTTTTGAATATTACGTTTGAATATTCTTTAGCCGGAGTTTGTTCAATCAAAACTGCCCGAAAACATTTTTTTCGCTGCGCCCGGTGTATTTCCGCCGCAGCCTGCCGAATCCCGCAGCAAGCGGGGGGCGTTGCTCAATCGGGAATCAGCAGTGCCGTTCAATCCTGCATTTTGGGAACAACTATCGTGCCGTCGGCAAGCATGTATATAACCTTCGCAAGGTCGCCGCTGCCCTGAAGAGTGACTTTATAGGCCTGCCTGTCGGACAGCAGTGCATGGGTCACGGACTGAATCGTATAACCGGGATATTCTTTTTCGACTGCGGAACGAATTTCCGGAACGTCCTCGGGTTTGACAACTTTGCCTTCCCGAAAATCGGCAATCTGCCCGCTGCCGTCCTCGGTGGGCTTTTCACTGTCGGGTGCATCGGTTCCTGCGGGTGAATCAGTGCCGGGTTCGGCCGTGTTCATGCCGTCGGTCGTGCGGGCATCCGTTGCGGCGGGAGTTGTGTTCAGCTCCGTCGTGCCGGGCGCGGTTGCGGTGTTCTGCGGACGCGGCGTGGGCTTATTGCTGTTGCCGCCGCATGCGGTGCAGCAGAGAACTATGCAAAGCACTGAAAGGACTGCTGCAATAAGCTTTCGAAATTTTCGTGAATGATTCATTCTTTCCTCCGAAAATGCCGTTTTACGGCAAGATGAGCGGGCAGCAATTCGCTGCCTGCCGAATCATATTCTTGCCGAAAATGCGGAGCATTATTCCAAGCGGAAAGAAAATGCGAAAACGCATTGCGAAATATCCGATTCCGAATTTTAAAATACAAATTCAATTTTTGAATCGGAACGGTGAACAATTTGCTTTTGCGGTCAAAAGTCCGGGCAGGTTCCTGCCCTTTCGCAAAAACAAACGGAGCTGTCCGACGCTGCCCGTCAGTTTTTGCCGCCGGAAGGAATATACGGCGCAATGGAGCCCGCAACGGCATTAATGGGCATGGTTTGAAGCAGAACCTTGCCCGGTCCCGTCACAACGGTGTTGAAAAAGCCTTCTCCGCCGAAGAGCATATTTTTGACTCCGCGGACGGATTGAATATCCATTGTGCAGGTCGCACTCATTGCGGCAAGATAGCCGGTGTCTACAACGATGGACTGCCCGGGGCGGAGGTCGTATTCAACCGCATGGCCGTCAATTTCTATGAAAGCTTTGCCGAAACCGCTGAGTTTCTGCATTATGAAGCCCTCACCGCCGAACAGCCCTGCGCCGAAACGCTTTTGAAAATGGACGGAGAGCTCAACCGTGCTTTCGCTTGCAAGGAAGCCGCTCTTTTGAACGATGAGCGGGTTGTTGGGTGTGATGTCAAAGCAGCGCACCGAGCCGGGGAAGCTTGACGCGAATGCGATGGTGCCCGTGCCGCCGACGGCCGTGTAGCGATTTTGGAACATAGACTCGCCGGAAAACATCCTGCCGAAAACTTTGCCGATGCCCCCGTTGGAAGTGGTTTCCATTTTCATATTCGGGCTCATCCAGCACATGCTGCCGCGTTCGGTTATCATGCTTTCATCTGCGTTGAGCGTGCAGACAACTGCAGGGAAGGGTTCGCCGATAATGTTATAGTTCACGGTAAAAGACCTTTCTGTTTAATTTATTAATTTAACGCTTTTATTTCCGGTGCTTCCGGCAGCATACCGCAAAAAGCTGAATCTGCTGTGATAGAAGCATAACATATATTCGAAAAGCTTGCAAGTATCTTTTCGGGGATGTATAATATTATTTGAAAAAATAAGGAAGAATCACCCGTGCGGCTCTGCTTTTCGGAATCTGCAACCCTTGCGGAAAATGAAACACGGTACCCGGTGCGGCGGCACGGCCGAAAACGACGGTGAGCTTCCTGCTGAAAAGGAGAAAATAAATGAGCAATACAAAGGTTCGTTACCCCGCGGTGGAGCAGTTTATCGATAACAATAAGGATGCGCTTGTTCGCTCCGTTCAGGAAATCGTCCGTTTTCCGAGTGTTGAAGCCCCTGCGGCAGGTCCCGGAGCACCCTTCGGAGAGGCGGTTCGCGGCGCGCTTGAAAATGCATTGAATCTCGGTAAATCATTCGGTTTTGAAACCACGAATCTTGACGGTTACGCGGGCTGCATAGACTACGGCTGCGGAGAAGAGATGCTCGGCGTTGTTGCGCATGTTGACGTTGTTCCCGAGGGCGAAGGCTGGATTCATCCGCCTTATGCTGCGGAAATTGCGGACGGCAGGATTTACGGCCGAGGCACAATGGACGACAAAGGTCCCGCCGTGTGTGCGATTTATGCACTTGCCGCAATCAAGGCAGCCGGCATTCCCATGCGCCGCCGTGTCCGAATCATTCTCGGCACGAATGAAGAAACGGGCTGGGGCTGCATGGATCACTATCGCAAGGTTGCGGAGATTCCGACGCTGACTTTCTCACCCGATGCGGATTATCCCGTTGTTAATTCCGAAAAAGGCATTTATCATGCCACGATGCGCTGCAATGCAAAAACAAATATCCGCATTAACGGCGGCACGCGCGCAAACGTTGTCTGCGGCAAGGTGAAGGCGTTTGTTCCGGTTGAAATTACGGAGGTTGAAAAGCACGTCAGCGGCATTCTTGCAAAGGGCTTCGGCGTTGAGCTTGAAGCACTTGCAAACGGCACAGAAATCACCGTTATCGGCCTTGATGCACACGGTTCAATGCCCGAACTCGGCAAAAACGCAATGCAGGCAGCTTTTGCAATGCTTGCGGAACTCCCGCTCACGGGCGAGGACAAACGCGTTATCGACATTCTTCACAACAGGTTCGGATTTGACATGCACGGCGAAAGCATCGGTCTGGATGTTTCCGACGCAAGCGGCAGGCTGAGCATGAATCCGGGCGTTATCGCTTGGGACGATGACGGATTCGAAATTTCAATCGATTTCCGCTACCCCATCTCCCTTGACGTGAACGAAGTCCGTTCAAAACTCAAGGCGGCACTTGCGGAGTTCAACCCCGTCTGCACGCATGAAAAGCAGCAGGACGGTCATTATATCCCTGCCGACAGCGAGCTTGTGAACAAACTTTTGAAGGTTTATGCCGACAGGACGGGCGAATATAAGGAACCCCTTGCAATCGGCGGCGGAACTTATGCGCGCGCATTCCCCAATGCGGTTGCGTTCGGCAGCGAACAGCCCGGAATTTCGGGCCCCGTGCATATGCCCAATGAGTTCATCGGCATTGACGAGCTGATGTTCAACGCTCATATGATAGCGGATGCAATAATCGCGCTTGCCTGCGAGGAATAAAACAGTCGGTGCTTTCGGCGTTGGCGGAATAAATCGTAAACAAACCCGCAAATTCAAACAGCACACGCGGTGTTCGATATAAATGCGGACACCGCGCCCCATTAAAAAACAGAAGAAAACAAGGAGAAAAAAATGAATTCAGAATGGTCATTGGATGAACTCTATAAAGGCTTTGACGACCCGAAGTTCGCTGCGGATCTTGCAAAATACGACGAAATGATTGCAAAAACAAACGAGTTTGCAGCCAAAATTTCCGACATGCAGCCGCTCGACGCTCTGAAAACCTATATTGCCGGCAGCGAAAGCTCAATGCAGCTTTTAACGGACATGTATTCATATGCCATGCTGCGTTCCTCTGTGAACACAAAGGACACCGAGGCGGCAAGCATCAGCGGCAGACTCATGGCAAAGATGAGCGCAACAACAAAGGCGGAAACGATAATCAAAAAGTTCATTTCCGAAATTCCGAACCTTGATGAGCTTATCGAGTCCGATCCCGTGCTGAAGGAATACGAATTCCTGCTTAAAAACATCCGTGCGGATCAAAAACATACCATGAGCGATGAATGCGAAGAAGTCGCCGCACTTTACAACATCAGCGGGGCAAGCGCATGGAGCGATCTGCACAGCTACCTGACATCATCCGTGACTGCGGATTTCCGCGGCGAAAAACTTACCCTTTCTTCCGTGCGCAACCTTGCGTATTCAGCTGACCCGGCGGTTCGAAAGGAAGCATACGAGGCGGAACTTGCCTGCTATGAGAAAATTCGGGATTCTGTTGCATTTTCGCTCAACAGCATCAAACTTGAAGTTATCAACAACGCACGTCTGCGCGGGTTTGAGTCGCCTTTGGCACAAACTCTGTATAATTCCCGCATGACGCGCAAAACCCTTGATGCGCTCATGGCGGCAATGGACGAACATTTGGATATTTTCCGCCGCTACCTGAGGCTCAAGGGCGAAGTCCTGGGTCATAAAAACGGGATTCCGTGGTACGATATGTTTGCGCCCATGGGCACAAACACCAAAAAATATACCGTTGAGGAGGCAAAGGCATATCTGCTGAAAATCTTCCGTGGCTTTGATAATGACCTTGCAAATATGGTTGAGCGTGCGTTTGATGAGGCATGGATCGATTTCTATCCCCGCGAGGGAAAGGTCGGCGGTGCATTCTGCGCAAATCTGGACGGACACAACCAGAGCCGTGTGCTGACGAATTTTGACGGCTCGTTCTCCGACATCGTAACGCTGGCACATGAACTCGGTCATGCGTTCCATAATCTCAACATCGCCGGGCACCGTCCGCTGAACAACGATTATTCAATGCCCGTCGCGGAAACGGCATCCACGTTCAACGAGAACGTTATCATGAACGCCGCCATTGAAGCAGCGGAAACCGATGAGGAGAAACTCTTCCTTATCGAAAGCCAGCTTCAGGACGCCGCTCAGATAATGTGCGATATTTACTCACGCTATCTGTTCGAAACTTCCGTTTTCGAAAACCGTGAAAATGATTTCATGCCCGCGGACAGGCTTTGCGAACTGATGCTTGATGCCCAGCGCAGGGCATACGGCAACGGACTTGACCCCGAAACGCTGCATCCGTACATGTGGCTCTGCAAAGGGCATTATTACAGTACCCTCTCGTTCTATAATTTCCCGTACGCTTTCGGCGGACTGTTTGCAAGGGGACTTTATGAAAAGTACATGCAGGAGGGCGCGGCATTTGTTCCCGTTTACCGCAAGCTGCTCTATGCAACCCCGGTATGCACCGTTGAGGATACCGCAAAAGTTGCCGGAATTGACCTTACGGATAAGAAATTCTGGGAAAACAGCATGCTTTCCTACAGGCACAATGTTGACGAATTCGAACGGCTTTCCAAAAAACTGAATAAATAAGCACGGATCATCTATCGGCGTACAGGCTTATTGACGAACGGCAGGATGAATCGCATGATTGCGGAACGTCCTGCCGTTTTTTGTTTTCTGCACGGACAGAATGAATATATTGTGCTGTTGGGACTGCTTCTAAACGAACAGAAGCAGCTTGTCGCCGTCCTTAAAAGGTTCTGCGGAGTCCGGATTCAGTTCGCGTACACGCTGCGACGGAACACCGAAACGTTTTCCGATGTCAAAAGCATCCTCACCCGCACATGCATTGCAAAGAATAATGCCCGTGCTTTTTCCGCCGGCGTCGTTGGAATTATCGGTTTCCGCAACGCCTGCAACGGCTGAAACGGCGGATTCGCTGAAATATTCTGCCGAAACATCGAGATTGTAGGAAACCTGTGCCGTGCGCCCGCTGCCGCCGGATATGCTTGCCGAGGCGTTCAGTCGAAGTTGAGCAAAGTTTGCTTCCGAAGGTGCGGCCATGCGAAGCACGAAGGGAACATCATCGCTGAAACTGTAGATCCTGTTGCTGCTGCTGCGATATATGATACGCGTGAACAGCAGTCCCTCAACGGTCATGGTTGAATCTTCAATTGAAACATTTGTTGCGATCGGGCGCGCCGCCGCGTTCAATGCGGCAAAAATATCGGCCATTCCGTCCGGAACGGACAGATTTTCGCGCAGCGAATGCTGTGCAAACGAGCCGCCGCAGGCATTTGCAACGGTCATTTTTTCGTACATGCAGCTGAAATTCAGTGACGGCGAATAAGCGTCCGTCGGAATGTCAATAACGGAGCGGCGAATGCCGAAAATGCGGAAGTCAATATCCGCATCGAATGCCAGAAGGGAAAACTCCGTGCCGAGTGCGCGCAGGCTGACGTTTTTAAGCTCCGCAACGGTATAAATCTCATCCGCACCGACTGCGGCCGAAAGGCTTTCGCGGAACGGAACGCCGCGAGTCAGCTGCATCAATTCTCCGTCGGAAGTTTTCAGCAGCGCATTCAGTGTTATTATGCCGCTGACGGATGTGCCGCCGTTTTCAATGGCCGTGTCGCGCACGGAGATTTGCGCCGAGAAGGAAAGCACGCTGTCCGCACCTTCGCTGCTCAACTCTTCCGAAAAACGTATTGTTTCGCTTCCGATTTCAACACGACGCGCCGTTCTGCACTGCATTGATTTGATTTCCATATCGGCCACTCCCGAAACTCCGGATAAAACGCGAACGGGTGCCGCCGATGTAACTATGAAGTCAATATTCACATTTGCGCTGAAAGCTGCCGCACCGTCCGCTGCAAGCCGCATATCCAGCACAGCCACGGCGGGGAGTGCATTTGAAAGCATTCCGGCGGCAAAATCCGCATTCTCCGTGCAGTGGGAAAACGGTATTTCGCCGACAAAGGCAAATGTGTCGCCTGTTTCGTCCGCTGCGGCAATTGTGATGCAGAGCCGACCTTCGAAATTCAGCTTTCCGGTTTCCGTTTTGCAGTTTGAAATTTCAACTTCGGCGGAACAGTCAAGCAATTCCGCTGCGCGGCATCCGCCGGGCGGCGGGATGCTGCCGGCAACTTCAACCTGTTCCGTGCTCCTGTGAATCAGTCGGAGCACGCTTAGATCATTCCATAACAATTCCATGTCGTTCACCTTTCATGTGTTTTTTGCTGCTTTTATAAAAGAATACTCGCTGTTTTCCGCAGATATGACGTGCTTGGGAAAGAAAGTCGAAACAAGAGTGCGGCTTGCTTTGCGAACGGGCGGTGAAAACACTCGTTCGACATAATGCGTACTTTTTATGGATTGGATGCGGTCGAGGCAGACACGGAAAGAATTTACACATGCCTATATGAAATACTTGTAGGTTATCCATGCAAAAAAACGGGAAGTTATCCACATTATCCACAAGGTTATCCGCTTTTGGGGCTGAACAGGCGGTTTTTTATGTTAATAACAGGTGTGACTCAATTTGAAATATGAACAAATTATATTGTGAAACGCACTTGACATTTGTCAAGAGGCGCATATGCTGTAAATTAATTTCAACATATATAAACGCGAATAGAACATATATCAAACGGCAGACAAACCGGAGCAGCAAAAATGCGGCGAACCGCGGTCGGAGGTTAACGCGGTCGCCGCAAGGAGTGGGGGGAACAGGTTAATAACCATCGGAAAAGTCTGCCCTGTCGGGCGCGATGCCCTGCGCCGCTGCTTCAGCGGACTTTGGTTATTTTTGCAGCGGGAGTCATTCGGCGGCAGCGTGGGCAAGCACCGTGTCGCGTCCGTCCTCAATTATCAGCTTGTCCGCAACAAGTGCAACAAATTCTCCGTTGGTGGGCTTATCGTTTTTTCCGTATACGTTAAATCCGAAGAGTTTGTTGATGTTTTCGATTTTGCCGCGTGTCCAGCTTACCTCAATTGCGTGACGAATTGCGCGTTCGACTTTGCTCGGGGTCGTGTTGAACCGCTTTGCAATGCCGGGGTAAAGCTCCTTGGTGATTTTGCTGATAAGCTCGGGTTTATAATAGACCATGCGAATTGCTTCGCGGAGAAAATGGTATCCCTTAATATGAGCGGGAATGCCGACGGAGAGGAAAACGGAGGTGATTTTTTCATCAAGGCTTTTGACTGCGGAAGGCGGTGCAAAACCGATGTCGCGCTCATTGACACAGGTTTCAAGCAAATCGCGCATCCTGCGATACAGGAATTCAGGTTCCACCGGCTTAAGCATGACATAGCCGGCACCTTTGGCGAATGAACGCTGAAGCAGGTTGTCATTCCGCATGTACGAAACAACGATGATTACCGATGGTCGGTGCGCCGACTCAATACGAAGCTGATCCAAAAGATCCAGCCCGTCCAGTTTCGGCATTACCAATTCCGTGATAAGAACGTCAAAATGTTCTTCACGCATCTTTTCAAGAGCGGCCTGCCCGTCCGTCGCTTCTTCAACGCGGATAATTTCTTTGTCCGTTCGGAAGAATTCTGCGGTTGTGTGACGGAACTGAGCGTTCCCGTCCGCGATGATAACCCTGTATTCTGACATTGTCATGTCCTCCTCGGTGTTTTTTGTTATGGTTGAATTATACCGCAGAAAAACGCACATTTCCACCAAAAAGTTTGTATTCTTTTGCGTTAAAAAAGAATATGACTTGTGCAATTTTGTATCCGTTCTGCAAAAGAAATTGAAATTGCGCACTTTTTTTAATTGTTTCAACCGTTTTGAAATCCAAAATGCATAAAAAAACGACCCTGCGCTGCAAAAAAAGCCGAGTATATATGGGGTTTTTGTGTCGATTCAATAAAAAGCAATGCGAAAACCAAAAAGGAAGAACGAAGCGGGAAGGTCGGGACAGTCGAAAAAGCGGATTTGAAATTAATATAAAAATCGCTCGCATTGTTCCAAACGGTGCGGTAAATGAGCTGTGTCGGATTTGGTCAAACAAAAAAATTCACAGACTTTGAAATGCTTATGCCTGAAGTGCAGCAAAAATAAACATTCAAACAGCAAAAATATTAAACAATATCAAAATAATTTTACAAATTCTTTACATTTACCCCGTTGACTCGGTGCAAATGCGGTTGTAACATGTTATTTGTCCCATTTTGCGCAAAAGCGCGGGGCAGGATATAACGACGCAAATATTGCCGCCGATGCCGCGGGGAAACGGCACGGCGTGCTGATTCGGAGGAATGTATGACATTTTTTGACGTGCTGTCTTTGGTTGGCGGCATTGCTCTGTTCCTTTACGGAATGGATGTTTTGGGCAAATCCCTTGAAAAAGCAGCGGGAAGCCAGCTCAAAAGCATACTGTCAAAGCTTACCAACAGCACAATAAAGGGACTGCTGCTCGGCGTTGCCGTCACGGCAGTCATCCAATCATCCGCGGCAACAACGGTAATGGTTGTCGGCTTTGTAAACTCGGGACTTATGCAGCTTGGGCAGGCTGTCGGCGTTATTATGGGTGCAAACATCGGAACGACCGTCACGGCATGGATTCTCAGCCTTAACGGCATAAGCGGCAGCAGCTTTTTTGTTCAGCTTCTGAATCCGATGAGCTTCACACCGATTCTTGCCATCATAGGCGTTGCACTTCAAATGTTTTCAAAGCGCGAACGCAGGCGCAACATCGGTTCGGTCATGATTGGCTTTGCCGTGCTGATGTTCGGCATGAATATAATGAGCGAAAGCGTTGAACCGCTCAAAAATGTGCCCGAATTCACAAACCTATTCGTAATTTTCGGAAAAAATCCGATTCTTTCGATAATTGTCGGCTGCATTTTGACGGCAATAATTCAAAGCTCTTCCGCCTCGGTAGGCATTTTGCAGGCTCTTTCCGCAACCGGTGCGGTCACATTCGGCAGTGCGATACCGATAATCATGGGTCAGCATATCGGCACATGCATAACCGCAATGATTGCCGCGATCGGAACAACCAAAAACGCAAGAAGAGCATCGTTTATTCATCTGTACTTTAATGTAATCGGAACAATTATCTGCACGATTGTTTTCTACACGCTGAACGCATTCATGAAGTTCGATTTTATGGATAAAACAATCGACACGTTTCAGATTGCGATTGTGCACACGCTGTTCAGCGTGATTTACACGCTGATGCTGCTGCCGTTCGGAAAACAGCTTGAAAGGCTTGCGGTGCTGTCCATTCCCGATTCAAAGGATGATCCGCAGCCGGTCATGCTTGACGAAAGGCTGCTTGCAACACCCGCAATTGCGGTTGAACAAACGCGTGTACTTGCGGCGGATATGGCGAAGCTTGTGCGGAAAAGCGTTCAGGCTGCAATTGCGCTGCTCGGGAACTACAGCGAAAAGGGCTATAATGAGGTTGCAAAGCTTGAAAAAGAGGCCGATAATTACGAAGATGAAATCGGCACATACCTTGTAAAAGTTTCTATGCAGGAGCTTTCGGATGCGGACAGCCGCGATGTTACAAAAATTCTGCATTCAATAACGGATTTTGAACGCATAAGCGACCATGCGCTGAACATTGCTCAGAGTGCACGCGAAATGGCGGAAAAGAAATTGAATTTTTCTCCCGCGGCGCAGGCGGAGCTTAAGGTTATGACGGGCGCGATCGATGAGATCGTCGGCATAGCAATCGGGGGGTTCGTTTCCGATTCCGCGGATGCCGCAAGGCGTGTTGAGCCGCTTGAAGAGGTTGTTGACGAGCTCAACACAAATATTCGCGCCGCGCATATCAAACGGCTTAAGGACGGCGAATGCACCATTGAGCTGGGATTTGTTTTGAATGATATTCTCGCAAATTTCGAGCGAATAAGCGATCACTGTTCGAATATTGCTGTTTGCAAACTGGAGCTTGTTGAGGGCATGATGGATGCGCATGCGTATCTGCATAATCTCAAAAACACAAACAATGAAGAGTTTGTGAAAAGCTATAACGAATACAGAGAAAAGTATGCTTTGAAAAATACGCCTTGAAGGAAACGGGAAACGAATTTCAAGGATTAGCATTTGACAACACCGCCTGCAGCGAAAACTCTGCGGGCGTGTTTGCGTTTAAGGGGAATCTTGCTTCGGACGCCTTGCAAAAATGTTGTTAAAAGGCTATAATTTAACGCGAAACAGTGTTTCCGCAAAGTCGGACGGAAAGAGGAACGGATGATATATATCGTTGAAGATGATGAGAATATAGGGCAAATGGAATGCTATGCCTTGAAAAACAGCGGTTTCGGTACGGAACTTTTTGAGGATTCCGAAAGCTTTTTTTCGGCTGTTGCAAGGCGTCTTCCCACGCTTGTGATATTGGATCTCATGCTGCCGGGCGAGGACGGATTGACAATTTTGCGCCGACTGAGGGATTCCGCCGAAACAAGAAAGATTCCGATAATAATTGTGAGTGCAAAGTCAGGCGAAGCAGATGCGGTACGCGGGCTGGACAGCGGAGCCGATGATTACATAACAAAACCTTTCGGGGTTTCGGAATTGATTTCAAGGGTCAAAGCCGTTTTACGCAGAACAGACGGAGCGGCTCCGAATAATTACAGTGTCGGCGGCATTTCGTTGGATGACGGGCGAAGGCTTGTGTGCGCCGAGGGACGGCAATGCGCATTGACATATACCGAATATGAGCTGCTTAAAGCTCTGGTTTCCAACTGCGGAATGGTGCTGAGCCGCGAAAAGCTGATGGTTCTTGTTTGGGGAACCGATTTTGCGGGTGAAAGCCGAACAGTGGACGTTCACGTCAAAACACTTCGGCAAAAGCTCGGTTCATGCGGAGATCTGATAAAAACGGTTCGAAATGTCGGATACAAAATAGAAATGCAATGACAAAGAAAATCTACAATCAATGTATACCGTTTATTCTTATTGTGCTTTTGTCGGCGTTTGCAGCCGGAAGCATTTTCGGTGCTGCATCCGCATTATCGGAGCGGGAAGCAGGCGCGGAAACGCTTGCATGTTCCGCAAAGGAAATCTATGATTCAACCGGAGAAATTCATCGGTTAAGGGCATTTGCTCAAAAGGGCTGCATTGCGCTTGTTTCGGAAGATATGCAGCAGGTTGAAGCGGTGAATGCGGCGGGAAATGCGGAGAGCGTTTCGATTGACGATTTAAAAAGCGGCAGCAATTCTGCGCTTTGCTGTTTCACAGGCAAAACCATCGAACGTTTGAGGATGAAGCTTGATGAGAAAAAGGGTCAAACAGCAGCCCTGCTTTGCAAACGGAACGGCTTTTTTTTAAATTTGAATTTCTGCACGATAACAAGGCTTAACAACGGTGACTATTTGCTTTTGTCCGTACACGGCGGCGATTCCGCAGCAAAACACTTCCTTTGCGCAGGTGCTTCGCTGCTTGCGCTCGCCGTCGGCGCAGCGTTGTTTGCAATAAATCTTTCGAAACGCATTACAAAAACGCTTATCACTCCGCTTCAGGGCATTGCGGAACATGCGGACGGCAGCGAGTTTGCGGTTCCGTTTGACGAGCTGAAGCCCTTTGTTGAAACCCTGAAGCAGCGTCAGGCAGCAAAAAACAATATGGAACAGATGCGGCAGGAATTCACGGCAAATGTTTCGCATGAGCTGAAAACCCCGCTCACAAGCATTTCCGGCTATGCCGAAATGATTGCCACCGGCATTGCAAAGGAAGAGGATGTTCAAAACTTTGCGCGGCGTATACATTCGGAATCCTCCCGTCTGCTGTCGTTGATTGCGGACATAATTCAGCTCAGCGAACTGGATTACATTGAGGGACGTGATGATTTTGAAAACGTTGATTTGCTTGACTTGGCACATGCGACCGAAAACAGCCTTGCTCCCGGAGCGGAAAAATACGGAATTGTGATTTCCGTTGAGGGTGAGCATTTTCAAACGTTCGGATGCCGCAGCCAGCTTGAGGAATTAATTTATAACTTGTGCGATAATGCAATTCGGTACAATAAACGGAACGGAAAGGTTTCGGTAACTGTTTTCGGCAGCGAGGGACGGCCCGCAATTTCCGTTGAGGACACGGGCATAGGCATACCGGAGGATAAGCTTGACCGCGTTTTTGAACGCTTTTTCCGCGTTGATAAGGGGCGCAGCAAGCGCACGGGCGGAACGGGACTCGGTCTTGCGATCGTCAAACATATTGCACTGCGTCACGGAGCTCAAATCTCAATTTCGAGTGAATTGGGAAAGGGAACAAAGATTACCGTTGTTTTTGAAGAGAACAAAGGCGAAAATTCCGATTAAGACATAAATAATTTCAACAAAAAACAGGGCTTTGCCGTTTCATTCGCAGCTAAGCCCTGATTTTGTTCGGTATAAAGATTTATTCTTTCAGAAAAAATCCACTTTATGCTTTCAGCATAAAGGCATGGTAAGCCTTAACTGCTTCGTACAGGTCGGCCTTGGAGATGATTTCCCACGGAGCATGCATGGACAGCACTGCAACGCCGCTGTCGATAACTTCCATGCCGTAATTAGCGCAGATGTAAGCGATGGTGCCGCCGCCGCCCTGATCGACTTTGCCGAGTTCGGCAGTCTGGAAGTTGACGTTTGCGTCATCCATCAGCCTGCGGAGCTTGCCCATGTATTCGGCGTTGGCGTCGTTGGAACCGCCCTTGCCGCCGGAACCGGTGTACTTATTGAAGCAAACGCCCCTGCCGAGGTATGCCGAATTCTTGCGTTCAAATACGCCCGCAAAATTGGGGTCATAGCCCGCGCTGACATCGCAGCTGAGCATACGGCAGGCGGTGAGTGCGCGGCGAACGAGCAGGTCGGAGTATTCGCCTGTTGCGTTTACAAGCTCTGCAACAGCGTTTTCGAAATACTTGCCGTGCATACCGGTTGCGCCGACGGAGCCAATTTCTTCCTTGTCGGCAAGCAGGCAGCAGCAGGTGTATTCGGGCGTTTCGTCAATGCTGAGGATCGCATTGACGGAAGCATATGCGCAAACGCGGTCATCGTGACCGTAACCTATGATCATGCTGCGGTCAAGACCGAAATCGCGTGCTGCACCGGCGGGAACAACTTCCAGTTCGGCGGAGAGGAAGTCCTCTTCTTCAATATCGTATTTTTCTTTGAGCAGAGCAAGAACAGCAGCCTTGACGGGCTCTTTTTCTTCATCGTTGAGGGGTTTGCTGCCGATGATGATGTTCAGCTCTTCGCCTTCGATAACAACGGAACCCTTTTTGCTCATCTGATCGCGGCCGAGGTGAGGAAGCAGGTCGGAAATGCCGATGACGGGATCGGAGGGATCTTCACCGACAACGATGTTAACAAGCGTGCCGTCCTTCTTTGCAACAACGCCGTGCATTGCAAGGGGCATTGCAACCCACTGATACTTTTTGATGCCGCCGTAGTAATGCGTGTCGAGATATGCAAAATCGGTGTCCTCATAAAGGGGATTCTGCTTAAGGTCAATGCGGGGGGAGTCAATATGAGCACCGACGATGTTCAGACCCTTGAAAATGGGCTGTTTGCCGATTTTGAAAAGCATGAGCGCTTTGCCCATGAAGTCGGAATAGACGCAGTCGCCGGGGTTGAGCTTTTCGCCGTTTGCAATGACGGTGTTAAGGTTGCGATAACCCTTTGCTTTTGCCATTTCAACAGTCTGTGCAACGCATTCGCGCTCGGTTTTGCCGTTGTCAAGGAACTTGACGTATTCGGCAGAAATTGCGTTGAGCTTTGAAATATCTTCTTCGGAATAGGTTTTCCAAGCATTCTTTCTTTCCATAGAAACAATTTATCCTCCGTTTTTTGATTGGGTAAACGCCGGTTTAAGGGCTTTGCGCAAAACATTCGGAACATTTTGCACAAAGCGCGGTTTAATCACCGCTCACCCGAGAGCAACTTTGCGCCGCCCGTTCCCGTCAACGGGCAAAGGCGGCGGGGATGCCTCTGTTTTCAAGCAATATGGTAACATTTTTGAAGAAAATATTCAATACCCGAACAAGAAAAATTTGCATCATACCGATAAATTCGGGCAAAACATCCGAATGCACGGCCGAACAACGGATTAAGCCGATAAAAACACTTAAAAAAAACTTGAAAATTCTTCGTGATATATGTATAATATCACTTGCGGAATACATCAAAACGCGATGTGATTCCGCAAAGACTTTCCTCGGCACGAAAGGAGAACCATATGAAAAGATTTATTGCGGCAATGACGGCGGTTATCATGCTGCTGGCACTTGCCTGCACACCTGCGCTTGCACTGAGCGTTCGCGACGCAGCATTGGACGCAGCACTGAACGTTCCCGACGGAAACATTCAGTTCGTTACGGAGGGCGAGTATCCTTGGACTGTTGACGGTGCGAACGGTTGGGCAAAAAGCACCAACTTCCAAGTCAGCAGTTCCGAATCCACCGTCACGGCAACAGTCACGGCGGAAGAGGGCGATATCGTTTCCTTTGACTACAAAGTCAGCAGCGAAGCACGCTATGACAAACTCGTTTTCTCTATCGACGGCAACCCTGTTGCTTCAAGCCCCTGGACTTTCTTCTCCGGCGAAATTGACTGGACGAATGTAAGCTATGCACTCACCGCCGGCGAGCATGTTCTCAGCTGGAGCTATCAGAAGGACAGCAGTTCCAACAGCCATGACGACACCGCCTACCTTGACAATGTTTATGTCGGCGCTCCTGCTGCGCCCGAAAGCCTTGAACTGACTCCGAGTCTGACGGTGCAGACTCAGCGCCGCGCGCAGCTCAACTGGACGGTTCTTCCCGAGAATGCATACAACAAGGAAGTTACCTTTGCTTCCGCGGATGAAAGCATTGCGGTCGTTGATGCAAACGGACTCGTGACCGGCGTTTCCGTCGGACAGACCGTTATAACCGCAACCACCGTTGACGGCGGAATCACCGCCGAGTGTGCGGTCACCGTTGAACAGGGGCCTGCGGCTGTAACGCTGAACGGCTTCTTCTCCTCGAAATGGTACAGCTTCATCGATGCGGATCCCGCTGCCGCTTCCGAGCTGCCCTATACAATGACTGCAAATGTCACCGCTGCCGAGTTTGCGGGCGGCTATGTTTACGGCTATATGACAAAGGATTATTTCATCCTTAACCCCGAAACGAGTGAAGTTACCTACCCTGCGATGAACACCGGCGATGTTACGATTCGCGATATGGCATATGACCACAGCGCACAGAAAATGTACGCAATCGGCACGGGTGCCGCTTCCGGCAAATTCCTTTACACCGTTGATATTTCAACCGGTGCGGTCACGGAAATTGCACAGATTGTTTGCGGCAGTGAAACACCCATGACGCTTGCGATTTCAACCGACGGCACGGCATATGTTCTTACCGAAAGCTACTCAAATGCAAGCAAACTGTACAGCATCGACCTGCAAACAGGTGTCGGCACGCTTATCGGCAGCACGGGTTTCGGTCACAAACGCTTCCAGTCCATGGCATATGATCACAACACGAACCAGCTCTTCTGGGCAAGGTTCTCCGATTACGGTAACGGCGGCCTTGCCGTTATTGACACGGCAACCGGCGCGGCAACGGACCTCGGCATGATAAACGGTTCGGCGGTGCTCGTTTGCGGTCTTTATATTGCAAATAACCTTCCCGTCGGTTCCGTTATCGGCGATGAATGCACCGTAACTTTTGTTGACGGATTGTCGAGTGAAACGATTTCGACGGCAACCGTTGACAAGGGCAGCGTACTCACTGCGGCTGACTTCCCCACCGTTCCCGCACACGAGGGCTATGCCTTCACGGGTTGGGATTACAACGGTGCGGCAGTCAACGCAAACATCATTGTGACTGCAAATTATTTCGATATCACCAAAGCTTCCGTAACGCTCCGCGTTATTGACGAAGTGTATCTTGACGGTTCCGGCTTCCAGATGCTGCTTGATGCCGATGCTGTGGAATACGGCGTCGGCATTCCCGAAACGGGTGATGTCCTGGCTTACGGCGCAGAAGGCGCGGAAGAGCTTTATTCACGCTTTGAGTATAAGCTCCCCGAGAATGCGGACGGCAACTTCATGACCGAAACGGATATCGTTTTCAACGGCGAAAGCGTCACCGTAAGCATTCCCGCAGGCACATACGACTGGTGCATTGCAAACCCGCGTTATTGGCATGATGACGGCCCTCAGATCGGCCTTGTCAGCGATATAGGCACGGCGCACGGCAGAAATGACGACTATGTTTTTGAAGCAGGCAAGAGCTATGTGTTCACGGTTTATCGTTACGGCGAACTCGGTGCGGTCGATGTTGAGATCACCGATTACAACACCCAGCCCGGTACGGCAGGCGATGTTGACGGCAACGGCGTTGTCGAAACTGCGGATGCACTGCTTGCACTGCGCGGGGCAATGGGTATTGCCGCACTCACGCCCGAACAGGCAGAGCGTGCGGATATGGACGGCAACGGTGTTGTTGACACGGTTGACGCGCTTGCAATTCTTCGCCGCGCAATACTTAACGGCTGAGTTCGGCAGCTGAATTAATCGGCAGCTGAGATTCACGGCTTTGAAACTGTGTTCGGCGCACTCGGTTCGGGTGCGTCGAATTCTTTTAAACAAAACATATTGATGAGAACATCAATGTTTATAAAAAATTGATGAAACGATGAATAACAAAGGAGCCTGAAATGTCCGTTGAAGTTGAAAAAGAAATGCTGAATGCGATATTTGCCGCGCGCGATGAAGAATATGCGGATTTTACGGCAAAGCTGATTCCGAACGTTCCGCGGGAAAGCATTATCGGCGTGCGCACGCCGCAGCTCCGCAGCATTGCAAAACGGTTCGGGAAAAATGCGGGAATTAACGAATTTCTTTCCGCACTGCCGCATGAATATCACGAACAGAACCTTGTTCATGCATACATTGCGGAGAGCATAGGGGATTTCGATTCCGCCGTAAAAAAGATTGAAGCGTTCCTCCCGTATGTAACCAACTGGGCTGTTTGCGACAGCATGACTCCGCGCATTTTTGCAAAGCATACCGGGGAGCTTTTGCCGATAATCAAAAAATGGCTGCAATCGGAACATCCTTACACGGTGCGTTTCGGGCTGCGGATGCTGATGTGTTTTTACCTTGAAAAAGAGTTCGCTTCCGAAATCAATGCCCTTGCCGCCTCCGTATGTTCGGAAGAATACTATGTGAATATGATGCAGGCATGGTATTTTGCAACTGCGCTTGCAAAGCAATACGATTCGACCGTTCCCTTTGTTGAAGAACACAGGCTTTCCCCGTGGGTGCACAACAAAACGATTCAGAAGGCGGTTGAGAGTTTTCGCATAACGGCGGAACAGAAGGCGCATCTTAAAACGCTGCGGCTGAATTTGCGCCGCAAGGGTGCGAAGAATGAACCCGTTTCAACTTCAAAAAGCGACAGCAACGAATCAAAGCGGATTGAAGTTGTTGCTGCAATCATTGAAAAGGATGGTAAAATTCTCATCTGTCGGCGTGCGGAAAACAAAACCCGTGCGCTGAAATGGGAATTTCCCGGCGGAAAAATCGAACCCGGGGAAACTCCGGAACAAGCCGTGCTGCGTGAATGCCGCGAAGAATTGGACGTCGATCTTTGCGTAAAGGGCGAATTTATGCGCGTTTTGCATTCATATCCGGATATTGAAATTCAGCTCACAGTGTTCCGAACAGCGATCATCGGCAGCGACCCGCGCTGCATTGAACATAAAGAAATTCGCTTTGTTTACCCGTCGGAACTTGCAGACTTCGAGCTTTGTCCCGCCGATATCACGGTTGCGGAAAAAATTATTTCGGAAGCGCATCTTTTTTGAACGAAAGCATGTATGCGGGGGAAAAAACAGAAACGATGTTTAAAACCAACCGATAATAAACCGACGGAAATTGACCGTGAGCAGAAGTTAAAACAAGCAAACATGCCCCCGAAAGGATCGAACTTTCAGGGGCATGTTTGCGGATTATGCTGCGATAAACAGCAGAAAACATTTTGATTACGGACTGTTATCGAAATGTTTTATATTTTATCAAGCATCAGCAAACGGTAGTGCCTGCCTTGCCCTCAAGAGCTTCAACCGCCTTGTCGAGGGAAGTGATGATGGCCTTCCTGCCGGGCTTGCTTTCAACGAACTTGACGGCAGCTTCAACCTTGGGCAGCATGGAGCCGGGTGCGAAATGCCCTTCCGCCATATAGCGGCGAGCCTCTTCAACGGTCATGGTTGCGAGGGATTTTTGTTCGGGTTTGCCGAAATTGATGCAAACCTGTTCAACAGCGGTCAGGATGACGAGTGCATCGGCATCGATGTCCTCTGCGAGGCGTTCTGATGCAAGATCCTTGTCGATAACGGCTGCCGTGCCGATATAGTTGCCGTTTTCATCCTTAATTACGGGGATTCCGCCGCCGCCGACGGTGATGGCGATGAAGCCGCCGTTCATAAGGCATTCAACGGCGTCAAGCTCAACGATTTCAACGGGCATGGGGGAAGCAACAACCCTGCGCCAACCCCTGCCGGCATCTTCCTTCATGGTGTAGCCTTTTTCGGCTTCAAGCTTGCGGGCTTCGTCTTCGGTATAGAAGGGGCCGATGGGCTTTGAGGGTGCTTTGAACTTCGGGTCATCCTTATCAACAACAACCTGCGTAACAACAGTCACAACGCGCTTTCCGTTTTTACGGGCGCGGAGGACTTTCTCAAGCCCTTGCTGCATGTGGTAGCCGATGTAGCCCTGGCTCATTGCACCGCAAACGTCAAAGGGCATTGCGGGGGTGACGGCGGAAGCATATTCGTTCTGAAGCACGATCCTGCCGACCTGCGGGCCGTTGCCGTGCGCAAGAACGACATCATAGCCGCTTTCGATGATGTCTGCGATGTATTCGGAAGTTTTTTCAACAACTTCAAGCTGGGATTCTGCGGTTGCGGGCTTGCCTGCTTCCTGCAATGCATTGCCGCCCAGTGCAATAACGATTCGTTTCATTTTTTGTTTCTCCAAAGAAAAATAATGCGGCGAACATTGCGCCAAAGTCAATTATGCCAAATATCTCGCAGAATGTCAACAGCTTTTTGAATTTTCCTGCTGAAAAATCAAAAACTTATACAAACAGGTATTCATTCGTCCGCATTTTCGCCGAAAAGCGCCTTAACGGTGCCGCATATTCTTCCGATGTTTCTGCTGTCCACGGAATAATCAACCCTCCGTTTTCCTGCCGGAGTTCAAGTGCAACTGCGCAATACAGGGAAAATCATCGCACGGGACTCCGGCTGATTGCGGCTTTTTGATTTTCGACAGCAAAAAAGTCCGGGCGAAATCGCTCGGACTTTTCTTTGGCAGGGGTACTAAGGCTCGAACTCAGAAGAACGGTTTTGGAGACCGCTATGTTACCATTACATCATACCCCTAAGGCTTGATAAGTTTATCACACTTCGGAGCATTTGTCAACAGTTTTTTTAAAAACTCTTAATAATTAAGAAACATCATTGCTGACTTGGTTCGGATCGTCAACGGCGACGGGTTCAACGGGTTTTGCTTTTGCGGATTGTTTATACTTCTCGTTAATGTTTTTAATATGCTGTTGTTTTACGGATTCATCGACAGCAGCTAACGGGGCAAGCTTTTCGAAAATTGCATCGATCTGTTCAACGGAAAGCTGACTTCCCTTTTCCGCATAGTTTTTCTGAATTCGTGAAAGCACATCGGCGCGGTGGATGACGATAGCATGCGTTTTTTCAAGCTTAACATTCTTCAATTCACAACGATCACTGAATAAAACGTATGAGTATATAGGAAGGTTGTCAGAAGCAAGAAAAGCTTTGAGCTGCTTGATATGCCCTGCGTTTTGCATTATCGGGTTAAAAAAACGTGACTTTTGCGATTTACCCTTCCCCGAGGGCAGAGTTTGGGTCCAAAAGGTCTGCGACTCGTTCCCGAATATCCAACCGCTGTAATTTTTTGATTCAAAAACATAGATTCCGGATTCGTGAAGAAGAATGACATCAACTTCGGTCGTTTCTCCGTCGGCCTTGGGAAGATAACAATTAAAGATGAACTTTTTGTAGCCGTTGAGCGGAGCAAGGCATTGATAGGTAAAGTACTCTCCGATAAGCCCGATATCTTGCATTACTTTGTTGAATGGATTCCCTGTTTGAACAAAATATAAAGTTTTTTCGTATTTCTTTTTCTTATAAAGATTGATACAGCCTGCTGCGGCGAAAAGAACAACGATGACTGTAATAAAAATAATTGCTATTTCTTTCATGGTATACTCCTGACAGTGCTTTGAATCGTTAATCAATCAATGGCTGCGGACGGACTGCGCACATGCAGTGTACACAATCCGCCCAAGGGTTAAATGCTGTTTATTTTATTCCCCAAACTCCTCTGCGCATTTTTTAAGCATGCTTCTTATCGGCAGTCCGTAGGGACAGCGGGGTTCGCATTTGCCGCAGCCGATACATGCGCTTGCTTTTACGGGGAGGGTTTTATAGCGTCCTTTTGCCCAATCGGCAAGCCCGTAGCGTTCGAGATAGCCTGCAAAAAGGAACACATTCGGGATGCTGATGCCAACGGTGCAGGGAGCGCAATAGTTGCAGCGGCGGCAGAAATTGCCCGTCAGTTCGGAACGGATTTTTGCGATCTCGGCATTTTCATCATCGGTAAGGGGCGAAGTGTCGGAACCGGCGGCGGAATTTGTTTGAACTTCCTCTGCGCAGTACATGCCGGGGATGGCGACTGTTACAAGCTCGTTTGCGGCAAGGTAACGCATTGCAATGCGTCCGTCTTCAATTGCACCGCCCGCCATGGGTTTCATTGCGATAAACCCGATATTCCTGTCTCGGCATTTTTGCAGCAGGGGTTCGCACTGGCTTTCAACAATGTTATAAGGGAACATGATCGTTTCAACCCAGTCAAGCTCAAGCGCACGTTCGAAAACCGTCAGAGAGTGTGCGGTGATGCCGATATGCCCGATTTTGCCCGCATCGCGTGCCGCAAAAAGTGCCTCCAGTGCGCCGCCTGCACCGATTACGGTGTCAAGCTGTTCCATGCTGGGGTTGTGTACCTGATACAGGTCGATATAGCAGGTGCGGAGGTTGCGGAGGCTTGTTTCAATGTCTGCCTCCATTGCTTCGCGTGTGCGTGCCATGCTCTTTGTTGCAAGAACGAACTTGTCCCGCCGTCCGTCGATTGCGCCGCCGATGTATTCTTCGCTGACGGTGTAGCCGCGTGCCGTGTCGATATAGTTTATTCCGCATTCAATAAGGGCGTCGATAAGCGGCTTTGCCTTTTCCGCATCGATGCGCTGAATGGGGATGCCGCCGAAACCGACGCGGGAAATCTTAAGCCCGGTTTTGCCGAGTGTTACATACTGCATGAGTGTACCCTCCGAATTTGTATTAATTATTGCTTTTTAAAGTTAAATTCACTCCGCCGCATACCGTGCGGATGCGGATTCCGTTTACGATATTATAAGCTTTTTTTCGCAAAAAAGCAAATTAATAAGAGCGTTTTAAAAAAGAGAACGGACGGGCTGCGCACTTTGATGCCGCAGTGTGTCAATTTCGCAACATTGCTCCGTATTCGCTTGACATTATGTTCGGCGGGGGTATAATATAGATTAAAGACAACGCTCGAAAGGAGACAGTGTTTTTAATATGCAAAAAGTTACACACAGCGAATACATTGCGCAAAAGAAGCCGCTTGCGAAGCAGCTTCTTGCAAAGCTGAACGAAAAATACCAATATGCATCCGTGCTCATCACCGATAATTATGAAAAAGGTTATCGTGCATCGCGGAGCGGCGTTGCAATTTCCGCAACAAACGCATTCGGCGGCAAGGGTATGATCGTGAAGGTCTATGACGGCAAAGGCTATGCCGAATACAGCACAAACGAAATCACGGCAGAAAACCTGCCCGAAATTGAAAGAGAAATCGAGCAGCAGCTCATGAATCCCGCAAACTTCATTCCCGAAGGAACCGAAGAAGCGGAGTACAAATGCATCAGCGATGAACCCTGCACGCTTTGCGAGGCAACGAATTACGAAATTCATCCCCGCGAGGTCGGCGACGAAAAGTTGATTGAAACCGTGACCGCGCTGCGCGAAAAGGCTGTTAAAGCCGATGAACGCATTCTTGACGCAATAACGGGTTTCAACTATCAGGAATATCACAAGCTCTTCCTTTCCGCAAACCGTGAGCTTGAACAGTCCGTGCTCTATTCAACGGGCATCATGGCTCTTGTTGCGGCAAAGGGTGAGGAAATCAAGCAGAGCTTCCGCGGATTCTCCAACCTCGGCGGTGCGGAGCTGCTTGATAAAATGGAGTCTGCAATTCCGCAGTGCGTAAAGACCGTTACGGATCTTTTGAACGCCGAACCCATGGAACCCGGCACTTATGAATGCATCTGCACACCCGAAGTCACGGGCATGATCGTTCATGAAGCGTTCGGTCACGGCGTTGAAATGGATATGTTTGTTAAGGACAGAGCTCTTGCGCAGTCCTATATCGGCAAGCAGGTAGCATCCCCGCTCGTTACCATGCACGACGGCTGCGCTCAGCGCGAGGTTGCAACCTATTTCTTTGATGATGAAGGCACCCTGTCTCACGACACCGTTATCATTGACAAGGGCATTCTTAAAGCAGGCATCAGCGATGCGCAGTCCGCAATGTTCCTTGGCACCGTACCCACCGGCAACGGCAGGCGCGAGAGCTATGAGCGCAAGGCGTATACGCGCATGACGAACACCTATTTCGAACCCGGCAGCGATAAAGTTGAAGACATGATCGCTTCCGTAAAATACGGAATGCTGCTTGAAGAACCCAGCTCCGGCATGGAAGACCCCAAAAACTGGGGCATTCAGTGCATGGTCAACTTTGCAAGGGAAATCAAGGACGGCAAGCTGACAGGCAGGATCTTTTCCCCTGTCGTGCTGACGGGCTATGTTCCCGACCTGCTCAAGTCCATCACGATGATGAGCGACAATATCGAACTCGGCGGCTGCGGAGCATGCGGCAAGGGCTACAAAGAATGGGTCAAAGTTTCGGACGGCGGTCCCTACATCAAGGCGACGATTCGTCTGGGCTGATGAAGTTCGGAAAGAATTTTGATTCGAAAGGATGCTTTTATTATGATAGATATTATTAAAAACGCATTAAAAGAAGCTGAAATCAAAACGTGGCGCATCAACGAAAAAAAAGAGCACACTGCGGAAGTTTTCTTTATTCGCCGCAGGCAGGATATGCGCCGCATCAGGGATACCCATAAATACAACGTTGAAGTATTCTGCGATTACGAAAAGGACGGCAAGCCGATGCGCGGCAGGTCACAGGTCACCATCGTGCCGTCCCAGTCGGAGCAGGAAGTTCTGACCCTTCTTAAGGAAGCGAAACATGCGGCGTCTTTTGCGGGCAACCCGTATTATGAACTGCCTGAAAAACAGGCTTGTGAACCCATTGCGGCCGCAGGCAGCCTTGCGGAGGTTTCGGCTGAAGAGGCGGCAAAGCGTTTTGCTGCGGCATTGTTTGCGGCGGATATCGATCCGCGCGCATTCGTGAACTCGGCGGAGATTTTCTCAAAGCAGGTCAAAACCCGCATCCTCGGCGATAACGGAACGGACGTTTGCTATTATAAAAACGATGTTGACGGCGAATTCGTCGTTCAGTGCAAGGAACCCGAGGATGTTGAAGTTTATCATGCATTCGGCTACGACAATCTGAATTGCGATGCGCTGCGCGAAAAGGTCACAACCGCGCTCCGCGAGGTGGCGGACAGGGCAATTGCCCGTGCGGAACTGCCGAGCGGAACTTACAACTTGATTCTCTCGGGCGAAAATGCGGCGGAAGTGCTTTCCTATTACATTGCGCGCAGCAGTGCGGGAATGGTCTATCCCGGGTATTCAACATGGAAGGTCGGAACGGATGTCCAGCCCGAGATGAAAGACGGTGAAAGGCTCAACATGACCCTTCGCGCAAAGGTTCCCTTCAGCAGTGAAGCGATTCCCATGAAGGATCGTCCCGTGATTGCCGACGGCAAGGTTGAAACTTTGCACGGCGGCGCAAGAATGAGTTATTATCTCGGCATTGAGCCCACGGGCGATTATTCCGCATACAGCTGCGAAAACGGCAGTGTTTCGTTTGAAGAACTGAAAAAAGAACCTTATCTTTACGCCGTTACATTCTCGGATTTCCAGATGGACACAATGTCCGGACATTTCGGCGGAGAAATTCGCCTTGCGTACCTTTTCGATGGGGAACGCGTTCGCATCGTGACCGGCGGTTCGGTAAACGGCAGCATCAATGCCTGCAGCGGCGGGATGAAGTTCACAACCGAACGCTACGACAGCAAGAACTACAGCGGACCGTTTGCGGTTATGCTTCCCGGCGTCCGCGTTGCGGGTTCGCTTGCCGAGCAGGAATAAATAACTCAGCTGCGAAAGTACTTTATTAACTGAATAAAGCAGAAAAATGCGGCACTCGCTGTTGTTCGGCGGGTGCCGATATTTTAACGGGAGTACCAATTGTATGAGTATTAACATTGAAAAAAACAGAAAGCTTGCTTTGGTGGTTGACATGTACGGATGTCCGAACCGATGCAGGCATTGCTGGCTCGGCCGATTGCCGAATATTCCGCCGGAAAACGGTGCAGACGAAATGCTTGTGAACAGCTTTCGCCCGCACTTTGAACAAATTGAATATTACAGCTGGCTTCGCGAACCGGATTTTTGCGGGGAATACAGAGCGCGCTGGGAACGCGACAAGGCGTTGAGCGTTAATTGCGAACCGCAAAGGTTTGAGCTTGCAAGTTTTTGGCGGCTCGTCAGAGACGGGGAGTATGCAAAGTTCCTCCGTGAAGTCGGCGTAAAAATCGTTCAGCTCACATTCTTCGGCGGAGAGGAAACGACGGATAGGTACATCGGCAGAAAAGGTGCGTATTCGGAATTGCTGAAAGCGACGGAAATTCTGCTGCAAAACGGCATTGCACCGCGGTGGCAGGCGTTTATAAATGCAGAGAACAAGCATGAAGTTGCGGAACTTCCGAAACTTGCCGAAAAGCTGAAACTTGCCGAACGCTGCCGGCAGATCGGGCAGAGTTTTAAATTCTTTGTTCATGCGGGAAGCTGCGACGGTGAAAATCGCAAGCTCTATCCGATTCGCATCATCAAGAGTGACATCCCGCAATGCCTTGTGCCGTACTATTGGCAGTATGAAGAATTGCGCACCGAAGCGGAATGTGTTGAAAGCCTGCTGAAGTGCAGCGAGAATCCGGATTATTCCAACGGAGATTTCATTGTTCTTAATATTACGAACAACTTTGACATTTGGTACAATTACACGCATATGTCTCCTGAATGGAGAATTGGAAACCTAAAAATCGACGGTATCGAGGAAATAATGCGCCGAATTAACGAAGAAGACACTTTTGCACAGCGCGAAGCAAGAAAAATCACGTTTGCGGAGCTTGCGGAACGGTACGGCGATGCAGCCTCGGAACGTGCATTTTCCATCGGTGACTATGAATCCTATCTGTTTAATAAACACCTCGAACAGAAATATTCGGATTAAGTCGAAATATTCAGCAAGGAACCGAAGAATTTTTGACTCAATTTCCCGGGAAATTGAGCCGATCGGGTCGGACGGAATAATTATTTCCCGGGAAATTGATTCCGTTTACGTCGGTTTATGAAATGATGAAGGGCATTTCCGACAGGTTAGGAGATGCCCTTTTGAAATAATTCGATACGAAGTTGAATAATAAAATTACAAACTCTCAAAAATACCGGTTCCGCTGCGCATTAGCCACGAACGCAGTACCGCAGAAAGAATCATGTTCAGTGCAAAAAACAGCATGAGGTAAAGCTCCGCTCCGAGTGCATGTGCGCCGAGGAACCAACCGGCCCCGAACAGCAATACGTACAGCCACCCGCCGAAAAGAGCGAACATCACGCTTAAACTCTGTTTTATGGGCGTGATTTCGGTCGTCCAATTCAAATTCGGCTTTTTGAGATCAAGGAACAACCCGAATTCGGCAAGAAGGACAACGAGGGAAAGACATGCAAGGATTACCGCAATCGTTGAACCTATCGGCACGGCAAATGCGATGCATATGCAGATCGCGGCGAAAAGCACCGAAATTCCGGACAGCAGGAGCTGCATTGCAAGCTTTGCACGGAAGATCTGCTGCGTGGTTACGGGCATTGAACGCAGAATCCAAAGCGTTTTTCCTTCCAAAGAGACGGACGGCGCAGTCATATCGTTCATTGTGGACACAAGGCAGACGACGGCGGCAGCAAGTATCGCAATCGTTCCCGTGCTGCTGTCGAAAAGCTCAAACAGCATTGAACGAAGAGCTGCGCCCCTTACGAGAAGCAGAATGCCTGCAATGGGCATGATTATAACGCCAAAACCGCAATTGAGCATATATGCAGGGCTTGCGGTGAATCGGCCGAGCTCACGTTTGAGCAAAGCGGGAAAAACGCCGCTTGCCTTTTGTCGTGCATTACGATTATACTTTGCGGTTACGGTATCGGAAGAAGCGGTTGCAAGCTTTAAAAAACTCTTCGACATAATATAAAATGTAAGCAATGCAAGCGCGGCTGTGCCGAATACGGGCAGCGGAGCGGAAACAAGGTTTCCCGCCGACATCCGCCCGAAAAGGTAAACGGGATAAGCAAAGTTTTTGACGCCTGCCCCTATTGCGCCGGCATATTGCGTAAACTGCATTAAAAGGGTCGTGATATTGTTTACAACATAATAATACCCGCCGATAAACACAAGCGATATTATGACCGTGAGGAAGCTTTTCCGTTTCAGCTTGGAGGCGATTTTTGCAACCACCCAACCCAATGCGCAGGACAGAACAAAAACGAAGACGGAGATTGACAGCATTCCGAGAATGCAGCCCAAAAGCGTGCCGACGGAGAAATCAATGCAGAGGTAAACTATCGCTGCGGGAACGAACACAACCGCCGAGAACATCAGCCCCATAAGATAGACGCCCAACAGCCGAGAAAGCAGAATGCTTCCGACGGGCACGGGAAGGGAGAGCAAAAGGTCGTTGTCGTTTGCTTTGTAGAGCGCGGCATAGGTGTTGAACACACTGCCGAAAACGCCGAACATCAGCCCGATTATGCCGAACAATGCAAAATAGAGCCAGTCGAGCCCGGCGGCACGGAGCGGATTTGCAAGCTGATAAGCGCAAAATGCGAACATTCCGCCCAGCACGCAGACCATAAGAAGGGCATACAGCACGATGAACGCGGCGGATGCGAACTTTGAACGGCTTTTGCCCTTTTTGGGGTCATAGAAAAAGCTTCGGTTGAGTTCATAGAGCTGCCGTTTAAGAAGAATTTTAAGCATAAGTGCGCCTCCGAAGTTTATTCGGCTTCAAGCTCGAGAAAAACGGATTCAAGACTTTCATCGCCTTTGACCTCGTCCATGGTTCCGGAACGGATGAGCCTGCCGCCTTTGATGATCGCAACCTTATCACAAAGCTTTTCCGCAACTTCAAGCACATGGGTCGAAAAGAAGATCGCGCCGCCGTCATTGCAGACTTCCCGCATCAGTCCTTTCAAAGTATGCGCTGCTTTGGGATCGAGCCCGACAAAAGGCTCGTCCATAATGATAAGCTTCGGAGAGTGAATCCAAGCTGCGATAACGGCAAGTTTTTGTTTCATGCCGTGGGAATAGGATGAAACAGGCTGCGCAAGCGAGGCGGTGAGCTCAAACATGTCCGCATATTTATTGATGCGCTGTACCCGCTCCTCCGCTCCGATGCCGAAAATATCCGCGATGAAGTTGAGATATTTGATGCCTGTCATAAACTCATACATGTCGGGATTGTCCGGAATATAGGCGATGAGTTTTTTGCAGGTCAGGGGGTCCTTCCGAACGGAAGTGCCGTTCACAAGTATTTCGCCTGCATCAAACTGAAGGATTCCGACGCAGCTTTTGAGTGTTGTTGTTTTGCCTGCTCCGTTATGGCCGATAAAGCCGTAAATCTCTCCAGGTGCAATGTGCAGAGAAAGGTCGTCAACCGCCTTTTTGCTGCCGTAAGTTTTTGTTAAGTGTTTGATATTAAGCATATTTTCCTTCCTTATAAAAACACATGAAATGACACATGAAATATTGTGTCGGTTTTTTAGGATAACACAGTTTAAAGATAACCGGTTCCGCAAAAGCTGTTCGGTCGGGGCGTTTCCGCTTGTTGCTCACCGTTCGCGATGACCGCCGCTGCATTATCCGTGCGCATCGCGCCGGAGGTTGGATGAAAAATTCGAAAAAATCTGCTTTATAATTTCAGTGCAATAACCGGTGCTTGATCATTGCGAATATTTTTTTCGCCGGTTCACACCGCATAATATATTCAGCAGAACAAACAGCGCGACGAGCAGAACCGTTCCCCCGCAAAGGACGGCGAACATTGCCGGAAGGCTAACATCCGTTCCGAAAAAGCTGAGCCTGCAATCGATGGATTTCTTTATCACGTCAATAACTTCGGGAGCAAGACCCGCATCCGCTGCCGCGGAGAACGCACCGCGGAGGGCATGATTGCGAATAAGGCTTGTTCCGTATGTTCCGGGCAGAAACATAAGGATGTGCTGCAAGCCGGTGCTGAATTGTGCGATCGGCATATATGCGCCGCAGATAAAGCCGTAACCCGAGCTGACGATCGTGCCGACAGCGGAAACCTGCCCCTGAGTCGTCAGAAAACGGTTCACAATGCTTGAAAGTGCAGTGCCGAAAAGCACAAGCAGAACAATGTCCGCAAACAGCAGCATCACGTCGGCAAAGGAAAGATACCAGCCGACCTTTGCAAGATAGATAAATCCCGCACCTGCCGCAATAAGGCAGACAAGCAGCGTTGAAGCAAAAGTTGCAAGATAATAGCTCAGCGCAAGCGTGGACTTTTTGACGGGGGAAACGGTGAGATCCCGTCTTGCACCCGTGACCTTGTCCAAAACCATGGTCATGTTGCAGCAAAATGATACCGTGATGCAGCTCACCGCAAGCAGGGATGAAACCAACTGCCCGCCGACAATGCCGCCGATGAGCTTTTCCGCAGCGGGGAAACCCTCCGGAAGAGCGGAAATAAAGCTGTCGCGATACACATTTGCAAGAAATGCGGCATAAAGCACCAAAAGGATAACAGGCGTTATCAGCGAGGCAAAGAACATGCCTTTATCCTTGAAAAAAAGTTTGCAATTGCGAATAAAAAGATTGTAACAACCTGTCATGATTCAACACCTCCGGAAAGCTTTTTGCCCGTTGCGGCAAGGAACACATCGTCCATTCCGCCTTTTTTGATTTCGTAATCGATGAACAGTTCGGGATGTTTCAAAATCAACTGCGTTGCTTCCGCCGTGTTTTTTACGGCAATGCGAATGCCGTCGCGTGTGGATTCAACTCTGTATTCGCCGAGAGCGGCGGCTTTTTCGGGCGTGACGCCGTAAAGCGTTACAAAATCACCTGTGAACCTGTTTTTCAGCTCCAGCGGTGTGCCTTCAGCAGCAATGCTGCCGGAATCCAATATTACAACGTAGTCTGCATCGGCGGCTTCTTCCATATAGTGAGTGGTCAGAAACACCGTAAGTCCGTGTTCGGCACGAAGCTGCATAACAACGCTCCAAAGCAGGAGGCGCGTCTGCGGGTCCAGTCCGGTCGTGGGCTCGTCAAGAATAAGAATCTCGGGTTCGTGCAAAAGCGCACGCGCAATGTCAATTCGCCGCCGCTGCCCGCCGGAGAGCTTGCCGACGGTTCGGTTCAGAAGATCACCGAAATCGAGAAGTTCCGAAAGCTCCGAAAGTCTTTTTTTGAACGCTTTTCCGTTGATGCCGTACAGTGCGGCTCGACTGCGGAGGTTTTCCCGAACGGTCAATGCCTGATCCAGCACGGAATTCTGAAAAACAACGCCGAGTTTTCGGGAAACGTGCTCAAAATCCCGCTCCGCATCCATGCCCAAAATCGTGACGCTGCCGCTGTCCCGTCGGAGCTGCACCGAGATTATGGAGATGGTTGTGGATTTGCCCGCTCCGTTAACACCGAGAAAGGCAAAAAGTTCACCTCGGCATACACGGAACGAAAGGTCTCGAACGGCCTTTATCTCTCCGAAAGCTTTATTCAGTCCGTCAATGCGGATGATCTCGCGCTCGGTCGAAGCGAAGTGTTCACCGCACAGGTTGTCATATTGTGTGTCACTCATTAACATTTCCTCCGTTTTACTTCTTGCCGTGTTTTGAAGATGCAGCGGGAAGCGCATTCAAAAAAGCCGAAAGTGCGGCAAAAATAACGCCCGCAACGGGCCAGATGACCCATGATGTTTTGGGATTGCCGCCCTTGATGCCGAATGTTATCAGCAGATAAACCGCGGTCACAATCAGCCAATAGCAGGAAGATATGCGGCTTACGAGTCCGCTCTTTTCCTTCTTTACGCGGGTGTAGTCACCCTCTTCGAGAAGTTTGTCAATGGCAGAATTATATGTTCCCCCAAGCACGAATGCGGCACTGCCGATGCCCGCAATAACAAGCGTAAGACTTACCGCCGCAGCGGGAGCAAAATCCGCATTTTCAAAGCAGACGGAAACAAAAATCGGAATCACCGAAAGTATGCAGAGCATGGTTCCGATGATATTGAGCCTTGAGGAGGTGCGCGCAAATGCAGCTTTGCGTTCGCGCAGCATACCGGCCACGCCGTATTCCGTTTCAAACGGTTCTTTTTCAAGAAATTCATATTCCTTTGCCTTTGCGCCGGCTGACATAAAAAGCAGGACACCGATTGCGGCAAGCAGAATCAAGGCACAAAGACCGATGCCGCAGGCAAGGTTTTCGCTGATATTAATAACACGACTGTCGCTCATTGCGGCAAGAAAAATCAAAGCTGCGGGCGAAATAACGCAAAGAAAAGCTGCAAGCGCAATTCGCGGCGCGGAAACACGGCGAAGCTCAAGATAGGCAGAGGCCTGTTCCATTGTGACGGTGCGAAGCGGAGGCTCGGCACTGTCGTCGGAGGATTGAAAGGAAGGTTCGCATTCCTCGATTTCATCTTTAAGAAGGTAATCGGTTGAAACACCGAAAATGCGGCTCAGCCGAAGAACTTTGTCCATATCGGGTACGGACTGTGCGCCCTCCCATTTTGAAACGGATTGGCGCGAAACTCCGAGCTTTTCCGCAAGGTCCTCCTGTGACCAGCCCGCCTTTTTACGAAGATTGATGATTTTGTCTGCAAGTATCATTGCTGTGACCGTTCCCTTCCGTTTAACCTTTTCCGCCGCCTGTTCGCGGGCGGGTTTACTGCCGTAATGATACGCTTTTTTGCCGTTGCGGGCAATAAAGGGAGGCGGGCAATTTGTCAACCCGTGGCTGCGATATGCGCAACTGAGACGATTTTTGCCGTAGATACGGAAAATTCCCATCACGGGAAAACCGCACTCCGTGCCGCTCCCGAAACAGGGGGATCAAGAGTGTGAACGGAAAAATATTTGATAACTGCAATTGCGCAATATCGGTTTTCAGTATAGCTTTGTTGAAAGTCGTTGTCAATATGGTTTGAAACAATATATGAGGCAGCCGTAAATTTGCCGTCCGATACCGTAAAAATTCCATAATTTTCTTGTTTCCGAAAAAAATCATGAACACTTTGCCCGGGTTGAATTGTTCGGATTCCGGGCAGAGGAGCATTGCGGTCGGAAACTTTTTCGTTAAAAACAATTAATCAGCAATTATCACAAAGAAAGCTTGACGGCGAGTATTTATAGGGATATAATGAGCAATTCCGGGATGACGCGTAAAATATTGAAATACTCAGGAAACATACGATTTATTCTTGCAAACAGCATTGCGGAGGTGCAAATGGAATTAAACAACAGCAAAAATGCTGAGGCCGTCTTTTCACTTTCATTGCTTTCGGGCGGCGCGGCGCAGAAAAACGAAACGGGGCTGCTGCTGAAAAGCAACGAAAAAGCTCAAAAATACGGGCTTGTTCTTTCCCGGAAGCAGGCGGCAGCGATTATCGCAACACGAAATGCTGCATTGCAGCGCACGGGACGGATGGAATTCGGTGCAGGCATTCTCGGCAGGATTGCGGAAGCATTCTGCGATTCGCCGTGGATTTCGCAGGAGGATTATGAACAGACCCTGCATGAGGTCACCAGACTGTTTTATGAATTTAAAAATGAAACGATGGACATCGTTTCAGACGATGAACTGATTGATTTCATGAAGGAAGCTTTCAATGGGTTCTGCAAGGGTTCTCTCGAATTGCTTGCGGGACGTGCGCTGCCGATGCTTGCGGAACATGTTCGCAGCGGGGAACCGTTGGAAAGCTTTATTTACCGTGCGGAACAGTACGAACAGAGCTGAAAACGACGGCGGTGTTTTGCAGCCGAAAAGAAGCTGAGGGATAAACAGCCGACTGAAAGGAGAACGACGGGAGCAATGGAAGAACACGGAGTTAAAATCCATGAAACGGAATCGGTGAAGGCATCCGACGGATTTGCAGCATCGGCGGGCGACAGCTTGGAGAAGCACGGGGCACATGCGCTTGACGGCTTCCGTCCCGATCCGACGGATTATTTTGCGTCACTTGTGCAGGCTGCAAACGCTGCGGGACTGCTTTCGGAAACGGATGTTTCAAGCTTGCAGGCGCAGCTTGCGGATCTGCTTAAAACGTTGGCGGATAAGCGAACGGGGGGCAGAAGCAGTTCGTTGCCCGTTGAAGAGGGAAGAAAGCTGCTTCTTTCCGCAACATATATAATCGGTTTGAACCTGAAAAGGTATCCGAGTGCGGAAGAGGCGGCGGAAGCCCTTGTGAACACTGCGCTTGTGCAGCTTTATAATGACGGCATGGCGGAAGCAAACCTTCGTATGAACCGCGCAAGAGGGCTTCAAAAACGCATTTTGCGTAACTTTTTCAAAAACCCCAACAGATTCTGGTTTTCAACGGTTTCGGACGGTATAAACGGGTTCTTTAAACTGTATTCGCCCGTGTTTTCGGCGCGGGAGATTCACATAACTGCGGACTATCCGCCGCTTGCGGGCAGGCCGAAACTTTGCGGAATCGAATTTGTTGAGCGGTATTTGCGTTATATTGACGCTGAAAATGCCTTTTTGCTTTTATTCCCGTCGGATAAATGCGATGGGCTGCTTCTGGAGCTTGCAAAGGATTATGCCGACAGCCCGGTGAACCTGTTTGAACCGATTCTGCTTTGTGCACTTGCGCTTGCACATTTCGGGCGCGAACCGCAGCGGTTGGATCTGTCAGCAAAGGAAGCGGAAACACTTGAAGCGGAACTCGTTTCACTCGACTTGAAGCAAACTGCTGCATTTCTTATCGATGCGCTGGATAAATTGGACGCCGTTTTGAAACTGCCGAAAAGTGTCGGGCTGTATATCGTTCGCTGTATGCCGATTCTTGCAAGAACGGTTCATAACAACGTAAGTATCGGACGAAACGTCTTCCCGCGGGTATCGGAAGCGTTCCGGATGGGTGAAGTCAATGTTTGGGACGGTGAAAGGCTCAGCGATGCAGAATACAGAGGGCTTCGCGAAAATCTGCTTGCGGCTCAAACCGCAGGCGATAAGCTCGCGCTTATCACGGAAAACGTGCATTCCGCAGCGGACATAATTGATATTGTGTGCGATGATTTGCTTGACAGTGCTGAAATGAACGCGCTTGTCGAAATGCTTCCGCTGCCGGCATTCGTTTTGCTTTTGAAACGCTTTCCCTCCGTTGAGTTTGAGGAAGGCCGAAACGAAAAACAATTTGCGGAAGCCCTCAAGGCGCGCCGCAGCAGCCTTCCCCCGGAGCAGAGCCGTAAGTTGGAGCTGATACTTGAGAATATGACTGTCGGGGAATGATTAACGATTATTTGTCAACCCCGAAGAAGAGCATTTAATCACAAAAAGGGCATTGCAAACGCCGAGCGGCTGCAATGCCCTGAATTTATGTTATGTTGCTTCCGAGAAGGTCAAGCGGCAGGATTTTTCACGCTTCTTTAACTCGGATCTGTTTGCGAGGCTCATTCGGGAAGATGCTCGGATTCATGTCCGGGCAAAATCCGACTGAGCTTCGGGTCAACAAAGATTAATACTCAAAGAAGCCTTTGCCGGTTTTTCTGCCGAGCAGACCTGCGCGAACCATTTTGCGCAGCAGGGTGCAGGCGCGGTATTTGGAATCATGGGTTTCGTTATACATGGTGTCCATGATTGCGAGGCAAACGTCAAGGCCGATAAGGTCGCCCAATGCGAGCGGTCCCATGGGGTGATTTGCGCCGAGCTTCATTGCGGTGTCAACGTCTGCGGGGGACGCAACGCCTTCCTGAACGATGGTGACAGCCTCGTTGATCATGGGGATAAGAATGCGGTTAACAACAAAACCGGGAGCTTCAGCCACTTCAACGGGTTCCTTGCCGATTTCGGTGCAGAGAGCTTTGATTGTTTCGAAGGTTTCATCGGAAGTGTGCATACCGCGAATGATCTCAACAAGCTTCATGACCGTTGCGGGGTTGAAGAAGTGCATTCCGATGAACTTGTCCGCGCGCTTGGTGCAGGCGGCAAGCTCCGTGATGGAAAGGGAGCTTGTGTTGGTTGCAAAAATGGTGTGCTCGGGGCAGATTTCATCGATTGCAGCATAGAGATTATGCTTGATTTCCATATTCTCAACGATTGCTTCAATCACGAGATCTGCGGTTTTGAGGTTCTCATAGTCGGTAACAAAGGTGATGTGTGCAAGAATCGCATCCGCTGCTTCCTGCGTCATCTTGCCGCGATCAACGCGCTTTGTAAGGCTCTTTGTGAGTTTTGCGGAGGATTTGCCGATGCTTGCATCGGTTCTGCCGTATGCGGTAACGTTGTAGCCCGCGGTTGCGAAAACCTGTGCGATGTCAAGGCCCATTGTGCCTGCGCCGATAACGAATACGTTTTTCATAATGCTTAGTTCCTTTCGGTGAAATAGTTGTTTGGTAAACTTCGGGCCGAAGCCCTGATGTTATTTGCCGGTGAATTCGTCTTTTTTTGTTTTGGAAACGAATGCCGTCATTGCCATTTGCTGATCCTGCGTTTCAAAGCAGCTTCCGAAAAGCTCTGCTTCGGCGGCAAGGTCGTTGTCAAGCGAATTCATGTAACGAATGCGCATTGCCTTCTTTGCGGCACGAACGGCAATGGGTGCGTTTGCAGCGATCATTTCGGCAAGCTTCATTGCTTCGTTCATCAGCTCCTCGGGGGGAACAACTCGGCTCACAAGCCCCATTTGAAGAGCTTCCGCCGCGCTGACAGTGCGTGCGGAAAGGATGAGGTCGGCCGCATACGCACGGTTAACCGTGCGGGTCAATCTCTGCGTTCCGCCGAAACCGGGAATGATACCGAGACCGACTTCGGGCTGCCCGAACTTCGCCTTTTCGGAGGCAATGCGAATATCCGCACAGAGCGAAAGCTCGCAGCCGCCGCCGAGTGCATAGCCGTTGACTGCCGCAATGACGGGAACAGCAAGGTTTTCAAGTGCGCAAAATGCTTTGTGACCGTGCATACCGAAAGCGAACGCTTCGGGACGGGAAAGATCCTTCATTTCGGAAATATCCGCGCCCGCAACGAAAGCTTTGCCCGCGCCGGTGACGATAAGGCAGCGAAGCTCCGTATCATGTGCGATTTCGGTCACTTTTTCATAAAGGCAGTCAAGAAGCGCGGAATTCAGCGCATTGAGTGCCTCGGGACGGTTGATGGTGAGAATGCCGATATTGCCGGCTTTTTCATAAAGAAGCATGAAAAAAAATCCTCCTCTGCCTCAGTTTTCCTTTTCAACTGCAATTATACTCCATTTGAAGGCAAAATTAAATGCTTTTTAAATAAATATATAATCATTGTCCAATCAAGCGCAGAATTCAAACAAAACAAAGCCGAACAGCCGCAGCGTTGCTGCAAACCGTCCGGCCCGTTGATGCAGGATAGGAGAGAATTTATCTTACCTGCATTGCAAAGCGCATAACGCTTATCGCATCGGAAATGCTGATGTTTCCGTCCGCATCGATATCCGCCATGTTGAAGTCACAGCTGAGCGAATTCACGCCGATTGCATTGCGGGCGATAAGAACGGCGTCCGCAACGGAAATGTTTCCGTCCCCGTCCGTGTCGCCACCGAAGCAGGCGGTCAGGTGTTCAAAATCGGAAATTCGGCAGAAATTATTGGAGGAGTACAGTTCACCGTCGGCATACCAGCCGAGGAAGCTGCCTGAAAATGTTTCTGCTTGCACACGGAACTCGTTGTTTTCAACGTCGACGAGGCGGGGATTGCCATAAATGACTTCTTGAAGTACTCCGTTGCCGAAAACATCAATTCTTGATGGAGAAATAAAACCGGCAGGCTGAACAACGAACAGGCGTGTATTTGTTCTGTAAAGCTTAATTTTAGTGAGGCTCGAACAACCGGAAAGAAGAATTTCCCGGCAGTTATCGGCACCGACAAAGTCAAACATGCGCAGATGATCGCAATCGGCAAGATTGATTCCGGTAAGTCCGTCCGGAGCGGCAACGAATTCGCCGATACCTGTGCCGGAAAGGTTGAGATAGCCGTAAAGGTCAACAAAGATGGTGGTGGTGCAGCCGTTGGGGTCGTTATAATCGGGGTAATAGAATTTGACGCCTTCAACCACAGAATAATCACCGTAATTGAATATCAAAACGAATCTGTTGATTGCGTCCGATTTTGCTTCTTCACTCTCGTTATATGCCGCCATACCGTAACCGAGACAGTACTGCTGACCGTTGGGTTCGCCTGTTTCCGGATTTATCGTATCCAGAAACTCAACAATGTTCTCGTACTGGTCATCCGGAATCCCGAGGGGATTTGTGCGTGTTTCGGCACGGGCGGACAAGCCGACCGCGGCAAGCAGAACGAGACACATCAAAAGACTGAGGATTCGTTTGATGTTCACAGAGGTTAACATAGATTTTCTCCTTTCAAATTTGGGTTTTTACGGCAGATATCATTTCACGATGACGGCAGATTCAGATTACTGCTGACGGAAGGCAGAACAACTGCCGCAAGACGAAATCTTCAATCCGTACTCTAATTATAAAAAAAAAAAAAACAAAAAGCAAGTCAAAAAAACAAAAAAACCAAAATATATTATAATTGACGACAAATTCTTGGGCATTGTCAATGCCCCCTGCTTTATGGTAAAATATAAATGAAGAAAGAACCCCGGGCGGAGACCTGCAAAAGGGTGATGCTCCGTCCCTGAAAGGAGAAATTTATGCATTACACTTACAAGACCGGCGGAACATGTTCCACGATGATCGATTTTGACATTATCGACGGAAAACTGCACAATATTGTGTTCACGAACGGCTGCAACGGCAACCTCAAGGCCATCGGTTCGCTGCTTGAGGGAGCCGATCCGAAGTTTGCAATCGAAAGGCTTTCCGGCATTTGCTGCGGATTTAAGAATACATCCTGCGGCGATCAGCTTGCGCGTGCAATACGGCAGGCGGTCGGCGAATAAGCTCTTTTGCAGCAGGGCAGCCGAAGATGCTTATCACAAGCACAAAAAACGAAATTGTAAAATCTGTGCGCCGCCTGCGGGAGCGTTCGGCGCGGCGGGAGAGCGGGCAGCACCTTATCGAGGGTGAGCGGCTTGTTTTTGATGCGCTGGAGGCGGGCATTGTGCCGGAAACGCTGTTTATTGAGCAGGGACGCACGGATTTTGAAGCACGGGTTTCGGCACTCGGTGCGGAGTTTTTTTCCGTGAGCCGCGCCGTGCTTGAAACGGTGTGCGACACTTCCGCTCCGCAGGGGATTGCGGCGGCGGTAAGAACGCCGGATTTGACTGCTCCCGAAAGCGCGCAGGATTTTCCGCACGGGCTTATTGCTGCGCTGGACGCATTGCAGGACCCCGGCAATCTCGGAACGATAATCCGCACGGCCGATGCAATGGGTGCGGCGGCGGTTCTTCTCGGCACGGGCAGCACCGATGCATTTTCCCCAAAGGCTTTGCGTGCCGCAATGGGCAGCACATATCATCTCAGGATTTTTCAATGCGAACTCTCCGAAACTCTGCCGAAGCTGCGGGAAAGCGGGTTCTCGCTTGTTTGCGGACATTTGGCGGGCGAGGAGCGGCTTCCGATGCTGAACCGTGATTGCGTGATTGTTATCGGGAACGAGGCGAACGGCGTTTCGGACGGCATTGCGCGGCTTTGTTCGCTTTGCCGCCTGCCGATGCTTGGGCGGGCGGAGAGCCTGAACGCATCCGCTGCGGCGTCAATACTGATTTTTGAAACGGCAAAAAAAATCAACGGAATTGAATTCTGATTTTTGTTTTTACCTTACAGATATTTGATATTTAATATTTGAACGAAGCGGAGTCAGTTCAATCAAAACTGTTTTACAAGGCTGACTTAAAACCGAAACGGAGGCTGCGGAATGGGCGCAAAGCTGAACATGGATACCGGCGGAGAAATCATCAACTGTGCCGCAAAGCTCTTTGCAAAGCGCGGGGTTGGAAGCGTCAGCCTGCGCGACATTGCAGACGAACTCGGAATAAGCAAAGGCACACTGCATTATTATTTTAAAACGAAAGAAGATTTAATATGTTCATGCGCAGAGAATTGCGTTGCCGTCATCGGCGACGGGGTTTTTGAGCTTATGAACGGTGCAGCTCGCGGAGGAAGTGCGGAGAGCGTTTGCGAAAAATTTGTTTCCGCTTTTTTTGACGATGCCTCGCTTCCGAAGCTTCTGGTCGGGCTGCTTTGCTGCGAGTGCGGAAGAGCGGCGGAAATCTGCCGCTCCGCAATTGAAGAATGGCGCGTGATGTTTGAAGTTGCCGCACTTCGCCTTTCGCCGCGCAGCGGAGGGCAAACGGAGCTTTCACAAGCGGCAATTCCAATCATTCTCGGGTTTGCGGCAGCTCAGGCCGAGCCGCAAGCGGCGCAAAAAGCAGCAACGGAGGCCTTGGCGGCTTTGATTTTGAAAAAATGATTAAGCAATAAAAAAAGTATACGTCAGAGGATGCGGGGCGGAAGAAGCCTTTGCATCCGTTTTTTTGCGAAAACATGCATAAAACGGATTATTTGAAGCGTGGGCAGAGCCGCCGCAAAAATAATAAACCCGCAGCGGGTCAAGTCGTGCTGCGGGTTTATTGAAGGAGACAGAAGCCTTTGAAGATTTGCAACAGCAGAGTTCCGAAAGGGAGAAAATAAGAACTTGGACTGAAAACTTCAAGGCCATGAAAAAGCAGTCGTGCAGGAACAATCAGCCTCTTGTTCGGCGTTTGCCGCAGAGAACCGTTCCCGCACCGCAAACGATTGAAGCGATGCCGTATGCGATGATTGCACCTGTTCCTGTTGACGGAACGGACGGGGAGGGAACATCTGTCGGAGCAGCGGGTTCGATTGTCGGATCTTCGGGAACATCGGTCGGATCTTCGGGAACATCCGTGGGATTTTCGGGAACATCGGTCGGGTCTTCGGGAACATCCGTGGGATTTTCGGGAACATCGGTCGGGTTCTCGGGAACATCTGTGGGATTTTCGGGTGTATCTTCGGGGTATTCCCAGCTTACGCCGTCGAAATACGAACACCATTCGTTAAGATTGGCTTCATCGGCAAAGATATTCACAAGGTGATTCGGCCATTGTTCGTAGGGAGCGTAATCCTGATTGATATAAATCTGAAGATCGCTGAAGGGGTAGCCCGTTGTGTCCGTTGTGTCTATGCTGCTTGTGAAAACATAGCAGCCGTTTTCGGTCGGCATGTCGGTGAAATAATGTGGTTCATAAAAGTCGTAGGCGATTTGAACAAAACTGCGTGCGGGGTCCGCGGCGGCGGGCAGGGAGAAGCGGATCGTGACCTCGGATGAATGCGCAAGACAGTATTCATCGGCAGCATCATAGCCTAAGCTTTCCTCCGGGTCGTGAACGATTATCTGCTCCGCAGGGAAATCGAGCGAAACGGAAACGGGCGCATCCCGCCGCGAATCCGCAACGGCGGCAATGCTGAAGCAGCAAAGAAAGAGCATCAGCACGGAAGCAAAAGCAAGCAGTTTTTTCATAGAACGCCTCCTTGATATGATATACCAAGCATAACAGATTATAGCGCAAATGTCAACAGCTTTTTTTAAAAAAATGGCAAAAAAATGAAATTATTTGAAAAAAGAAAGGCGGAGCGGGCCGATGAGCAATATCGAACCCGTTTCGCCGCGCATGGGCTTTGACACAGCCCCGTTCAAAACGATTCAAACAATTTAAAAAGCAGCTTGCGGCATCAATTCAGAACCGGAAGCAGAAGCTCAATCAGAAGAACGCCTCCGACGGCTGTTGCAACTGCATAAACTACCGACAGTAAGAACAGTAAGAAGGCTGATTTTATCCCCACCCGGAGAGCCGCTTCTCGCGCAAACGGAACAACGCAGGCAAAAACGGCTATTTCAAGCGCCTCCGACGCATAAAAAAGGGGACTTCCTTTCAGGTAGAGGCTGTAAGTCAGGTATGCCGTGCCTGCGCTGATATAAAGCAGAAGCGCGGTTGCGGCAAGAAAAAGGAAGATTTTTTTGAGAACGGCTTTCATTGCAGGTTCCTCCGAATCAAAGTTCTGCCGCAGTTAAATATTTCACGACAGTAATTAATTAACGCATAATATAGCAAACTTCACCGCAAATGTCAACAGTTTCTTTTCGGTATCCGCAAATGTCAGTCCGCGCGGAGAAGCTCCGCAAGCGTTTCAAAAACAAAATTCACGCTTGCATTGCGGACAGCCTGCCTTCCCGCCGCACCGAAATGCATGGTTTTTGAAATTTCGAACTTCGGAATGCCGCATTCCGCTTTCCCGCCGAAATAAAAGCCGAAGCAGACGGTTCCGACGGGTTTTTCGGGTGAGCCGCCGGAAGGCCCTGCAATGCCGGAAATGCCGACGCCGATTTCGGCATTTGCTGCCGCCGCTGCGCCTTTTGCCATGGAGAGTGCGACACATTCGCTCACAACCCCGTGTTCCGCAATGGATTCCTCCGCAACGTTCACGAATTTCACCTTTGCTTGGTTTGCATATGTCACGAATGAGGCATCGAGAACATACGAAGCGTTCGGCACGTCCACGATACGTGCGGCGGCAAGCCCGCCCGTGCAGGATTCCGCAAAGGAAATATGCAGGCCGTGCTTTATCAGCGCATTAACGACCCGTTCCGCAATCGCAAAGCACGCAGCGCCTTGTTCATCTGTCAAAACAGATTGAGAGCATTTGTTAATAATATCGTTCATGATGATTATTTCCTTTCTTTTGGTTTAAGTCCGCATATACACAGCAGTCATATCTATGAGTTTATCAGACGGCGGCGGGAATTGCAATGCCCGAATTCGGTTTGAAAAATGCAATAAAACTGCAACAATGAAAGTTTAAAACAATATGAAAACACAACAATTTAACACATCTGTTTAAAAATTTTTTCACAAATATTCCCCGTTTTGGGCTTAACAATGTACCGAACATGTGCTATAATATATGCATGTCGGCAGCATCGGACTGCCTGCAAAAAAAGTTCGAAAGGGAAAACCATGGCAAAAAGATTTTTGAGTGCGATACTCGCGCTTTCGCTTGTGCTTTCGCTCGGATTGTAAAATTCAAATCGGGTGAGTTCAGAATTTGAATGAACCGAAAGTAAGCAAAAAATAAAAGTCCTCCGCGTCGGCTTTTCGTCGGAAGGTTGGGGCGGAGGATTAAGCTTATATATTGACACGTCATGCCGAATTTGATATACTGAACACAGACAGAGCAGCTTCGCTGCCGCCGAAATGTGCAGCGGAATCAGCGGCACGGTCAAAAAAATATTGGAGAAAGAAATGTACGAAAACGACCAAAACTCCGTTAACGGAGAATTAAAACAGCCGAAAGGCTTTGAGCAGAATGAAAACGATGAGTTTGCTCCTGCGGGTGAGGACTCAAAAAACGAATTTACTGCCGCAGAATCCGAACCGAACGGTGAGCCGGCGGGCGGTTCGGAATACGAGTGGAATCACTATGATAAAACCGCCGCACAGCCCGAACCGAAGCAGGTCATATACAAAGAAAATGTATTCATGGGAGTTTTGGGCGCGATTCTTTTCGCAATTCCCGGCGGTGCGCTGACATTCGCACTGTCAATTTTCGGTTACATTGCTGCCATAAGCGGCATTGCGACCGCCGCACTTGCAATGCTCGGATACAGAATCTTTTCCGGCGCAAACAAAAACAAGGGCATGAAATCATCCGTTGCTTCCATTGTGACTTCGGTTATTGCAACGCTCCTGATGCTTCTTCTTGCGGAGTTTGTTGTTTACAGCTTTGTGATGTCAAAGAACTACGGATTAACAATCTTCGAAAGCATGTCCGTAATGCCCGAGCTGCTTCGGGATGCGGAGTTTCGGAAATACTTCATCACCGATGTTCTCGGAGTGTGGCTGTTTGCTGCAATCGGAATGGGCGGATATATCTGGTCTCTTGTGAAAAAGGGTAAAACCGCCTGACATTCGACGGCAGTTGAATGTCTGACATTCGGCGGCAGCCGAATGTTTGACAACATCGGCAGTTGAATGTCTGACATCGGCAGCCGAATGTTTGACAACATCGGCAGCCGAATAAGAACAAAACAGCCTCGGCCGTGCTTTTTTGAAAGGCGGCTGAGGCTGCGTTTTCGTTTTACGTCCGAATCAAATCATTTGCGCTTCAACTCTATTGAAACATTTCCGTCGTCATCTATAACAAGGGACATGTTTCGGATATGCTTTTCATAGAATTGTTTGCGCTCCGCAGCGGACATTTCCAGCCGCGTGTTTCTCAGCGCGGCATCAAGCATTTCGTTCACATTGAGTTTGATTGAATCGTCAATCCAGCGGTACATTTCCTGAAAGAGCGCGTTGAGTTTGATATCTTCGGCATTCCCGGAATAGAAATCGTCAAGATAACAGTAGAATATTCCGGAATCGGCAAGCGCGGCTTTCATATCCGGCCCGCATTTTTCGCGCTCGATCATAACAAGGAACCGTGCATCAGAAAGGGAAGAAATAAGCCCCCAGTAGTCGGAATCGCTTGAAACAATAACGAAGGAATCAACTTGGTTTTGATAATGCTCCTGGCAGGCTCTTGCGGTCAGCTGAATGTCCACAAGGGATTTGTTCTGCTTAACGCGCTCTGTCATTATGTGTTCCACAGGGATTTTGACGGAGTATTCAAGAATCTTCCATGCGTTCACGGTGTGAACATCGTCAAAAAGGATGATTCTTGATATTTTCTGCATGACTTCATAGTCAAGGTTTCGCAGGGCGGCGCACAGCTTGTACGGGTCGGAGTTTTCGCAGTCCACAACGACGACGGTTTTTTGACTGTCGTTTATAAAGTCATAGATGTTATTCTTAACAAAAGCTCCCGCATCCGAAACGCGGCTGTATTCGGTGAACACATCGTGGTGCCATTGATACAGAAGAGTCACGAATTTTTTATCGTTAAAAAGAATGTTCCCTTCATCCATCGGTTTCCAGTTGATATACATCTGATACGGATAGCATTGCAGGTTTGCATAGTAAATACTCGCGGCATCTCTCGTGCCCCCTTCGGCAAATCCGTTTGGCATTATAAACAGCTCTTTGACATACGACCAATTAATCCATATCGGGAAAAGGCTTTTGCAGTTATTGATCCTGTCGGAGACAATACGATTAATTTCAATAATATGATGACAAAGTTTGGTGCTGGATTTTTTGATGAAAGAGATTCCGTCCTCGCTGAGCTGCTGAATGCATTCGGAAGGGATGATTTCCGGCATGGACAAAAGTCCGCGGTAATCCGTTCGCATAATATCATTGATTTTTTTAAAATTGCGTTCGATGGATGTTCGGATGATGCAGAGATTGCGGATGATTCGTGCATTTTTGTCTTTTGAAAGACGGTTGAAAACATCGAGCTGCGGAGCTTCGTGCTCATTTTCAAAAATGCGCTGAGGGACGCCTATAAGAAATGCAACTTTTGAAACAAGTTCATATGTGCTGTCTTTATAAGCAATTTGTTCGCCGGAATAGTCGGCACTGTTCGAGGTTGCAGGTGTGTTCATGGTTTACTCCTTTCAACGAAACACTTGTATTGAGAGTTATTGATTTCGACAGGCACGATTTGAGATAAAACGGTTTTACTGCATACACCCCTTCACATGCCGGCCGATTATAACTCATAGGATATTATACACGGAAATCCGTTTAATTTCAATCATCAAAAGTCCGAATCAATAAGAAAACGGCTGTCGAATTAACGAAAGGATGCTCTGAATAATCTTTTCTTGCGGAAAGGGGCTCTGTCTGCGGTGCTGCTGTAGAAATTTGTTTGGAACTTTATTCGTAACGGAATTTTTGAAAAAGGACTGCCGCAGGCAAAAAGCCGTTTGCAGCAGCCCGGTCAATCTCGGTTTGTCGGGTAAAAACGCAAAATCAATCCGCAAAGTTTGAAGCGGAGTCAATGCGGTCGGTGTTCAGAATTTCAAGAAGTTCCTCAAAGGGGCAGACAACGCGTTCCGCCGCAGGGTGAAAATAGAACGTGCATGTGCGGTTGTCGAATGCGAATTCATCACCGGTTTCGCTCCAAAGTATTATGCGCTTGTTGCTGCGTGTTGCGAGAGCAACGCCAAGTTCGGTATGTGTGCCTTGCCCGCCGGGAAGAAGGGCAACGACAAGCTCGGCGTCGCGGACGGCGCGCAGTTCGTTGAAAGCAACTTCGCTCATGCGCTCTGCGCCTTCGTGACGAATGTCACCGTGGGTTGTCCAGTCGTACGTCTGTTCATGCCCGTTGCGGCGCAAAACCTCGGCGGCTTTACGCGCATGCTCGGCATTTACAAGACCTGTTGCAATATAAAATCTCATAGCCTTTCCTCAAGATTGCAAAAAACCGTTCGCGGTGCGTTTAATATGCACAACGAAAAAACAGCTGCAATCGCTTCGATTTTTAGATTTAAAATTAATCATTGCTAATTTTGCCCTCTGCCCAATGTTTTCGGCAGAGACCTATATATTTATCGTCGGCACCGAGGACGACCTGTTCACCGACTTTGGTAATTCCGCCTTTACCGTCAAGCCGCGCGTTCATGATCGCTTTCCTTCCGCACCAACAAATTGTTTTTATCTCTTCAATCGTGTCGGCAAGAGCCATGAGAGTGTGACTGCCCTCAAAAAAATTGCCCTGAAAATCAGTTCTCAACCCATAGCATATCACAGGAATATTGTATTTGTCAACTGCCTCAACAAGCAGCATGACCTGCGCTCGGGTCAAAAACTGCGCTTCGTCAACGATTATGCAGTCATACACATGATCATGCACATCGTTCCACGGAATATCATCGAACAAAATGCATTCGTCGGTCAGCCCGCAGCGGGAACGCACGATGCGTGCACCGTCGCGAATATCAACAGCCGGCTTCACAAGCAGAGCTTTTTGCCCGCGCTCGCCGTAGTTGTATTTGACCATTATTGCCTGAGCTGTTTTTGAAGAGCTCATTGCGCCGTAACGAAAATAGAGTTTAGCCATAGTTCGAAATCCCCCGTGCCGGGAGATTATAACATAATTATGCCGCAATTTCAATCACTGCGGATAAACAGGGACGGATTTATATGCCGAGCGTAACCGATAATTGACGCAGGAAAAGCAAATGCCGAAAAATCGTATCAACCGCTTGACAAACGTGCAGACTATGATTAAAATATAAACTGCGGGGATTTATCAGCGGTTAATTCCGCATTAATCTCTGCCGAATTTCATAGGGCTGTGACGGAAAGAGTACGGACAGTTCCGCTTTCAGAGACCCGGCGTTCGGTGCAAGTCGGGAGCGGGGTATCCCGAACATGGCTCCCGAGCCCCGAGGTCGAACCGAAATATGCACGCATTGCATACAGCCGTGCAGCATTCATTAAGACACGGCGTGTGCGCACGTTACAGCGCGAAATGAGCCGACACGGCATGTTTGCGCATACAAACGCCTTTTGTCGGGAATTAGGGTGGTACCGCGACAACGCCGCATACCCGAACAGCGTTTCTGCCGTTTTTGCGGCGGAAAGGTTCATCGTGCATGACGGACGCCCCTATATCCCTTGACCGGATATGGGGGCGTTTTTAATTTGTTTTCAAAAAATTCAAAACGCAAATATCCGGAATACTTCCGAAGGAGAGTTTTTATGACGGAAATCATGAAAGAAAAGAAAACTTATTACATCACAACGCCCATTTACTATCCGAGTGCAAAACTGCATATCGGACACACCTATTGCACCGTGAACACGGACGCGCTTGCACGCTATAAGAGAATGCGCGGCTATGATGTTTACTTTTTGACCGGTGCGGACGAACACGGACAAAAGATTGAACGCAAGGCAGCGGAAGCGGGAGTTACACCTCAGCAGTATGTTGACAACATCGTTGCGGGGTTCCACAGCCTTTGGCAGCTAATGGATATTTCCAACGACGGCTTTGTTCGCACGACGGATGATTATCACGTTGCATGCGTTCAAAAGGTCTTTAAAAAGCTCTATGATCAGGGCGATATTTATAAGAGCAGCTACAAGGGCATGTACTGCACGCCCTGCGAGGCGTTCTGGACGGAGACGCAGCTCAAGGAGAGCGGCGGAGTGTGCCCCGATTGCGGCGGCAAGGTTGAAGAGGTTGAGGAAGAAAGCTATTTCCTTAACGTCAGCAAATATGCGCCCCGCCTCATCGAATACATTGAGACTCACCCCGAATTTATTCAACCCGCCTCCCGCGCAAAAGAGATGCTCAACAATTTCCTGCTTCCGGGGCTTGAGGATCTCTGCGTCAGCCGCAGCACCTTTAAATGGGGTGTGCCCGTCAGCTTTGACGACAGGCACGTTATCTATGTCTGGTTCGATGCCGTGCTGAACTATCTTTCAAAGCTCGGTTATTTGAGCGATGATGATTCAATGTTCAAAAAATACTGGCCCTGCGATGTTCACATCGTCGGCAAGGAGATAATCCGTTTCCACACCATTGTGTGGCCCATCATGCTGATGGCTCTCGGCCTTCCTTTGCCCAAACAGGTTTACGGCCACGGCTGGCTTGTTCTGGACGGCACAAAGATGAGCAAATCCCTCGGCAACGTTGTTGACCCCGTCAAGCTTGTCGAACGTTACGGCGTGGATGCAATTCGCTACTTCCTGCTGAGCGAATTCCCGTTCGGAAGCGACGGCAATTTTAACAACGAGGTGCTGATAACGCGCATAAACAGCGACCTTGCAAACGACCTCGGCAATCTGCTTTCACGCACGGTTGCAATGATTGAGAAGTATTTCGGCGGGGTTATCCCTGCGCCCGATGCGCCCGTTGAGGAAGAGGATTCAACCATCGTTCCCGCAGCAGCCGCGCTTGCGGAAAAAATCGATGCCTGCATGAATGCGCTGCACCCCAATGAGGCCTTGGCAGAGATTTTCAGACTTGTTCGTCTTTGCAACAAATATATTGACATTACCGCACCGTGGCTGCTGGCAAAAGATGAAGCAAAGCGTGACAGGCTCGGAACCGTGCTTTATAACCTTGCGGAGTGCCTGCGCATTGTCGCCGTTTGCCTGCGTCCGTTCCTGACCCGCACCGCGCCGAAGATTTTTGAACAGCTCGGCGTTGCGGACGAAACGCTTAAGGAGTTTGATTCCGCTGCGGAATTCGGAAAGCTGCCCGAAGGCACGATCGTTAAAAAGGGAGAGGCGCTCTTCCCGCGAATCGATGTCAAAAAGGAGCTTGAACAGCTTGAGGCACTGCTTCCGAAGCCAAAGCAGGCAGCGGAGGAGAAGGCGGAGGCAAAGCCCGAAGCGAAGAACGCGGACACGGAGGCAAAATCTGAGGTAAAATCCGAGGAAAAGCCCGCCGAACCCGCGCTGCTGCCGGAGATAAGCTATGACGACTTTGCGAAACTTGATCTGCGCCTTGCAAAGGTCATTGCCTGCGAAGAAGTTAAAAAATCCAAAAAACTGCTCAAATGCACGCTGCAAATGGGTGGGGAAGAGCGCATTGTGCTTTCCGGCATCAAAAAATGGTACAGCCCGGAGCAGCTCATCGGCAAAACAGTGGTTGTTGCTGCAAATCTTGCGCCGAAGACCATCTGCGGCATTGAAAGCCACGGCATGATACTTTGCGCAAGCGATGCATCGGATGAGAACCTTTCCGCACTTACAACCATGGGCGATATGGCAAGCGGACTGAAGGTGCGCTGAGGCGGCAAACGGAATCAGGAACACTCTCGGAGGCAAAAAACGCAAACGGGAGTTTCCGACGGTTCGTTTTTAAACCGAAAATAAGGGGGAGATTTTTATGACGGCGATAACATATAAACAGCTGCGGGAGGATGCCTCGATCCGAACCTACATCATTCGTGCGGACGAATCCCTGCTTGCGCTCGGATTCACGGAGCATTCGTTTGCGCATGTCACAATGGTGAGCGAAAATGCGGCGCATATCCTTGAAACACTCGGTTATTCCGAACACGAAGTGGAGCTTGTCCGCATTGCCGGCTATCTGCACGATATCGGTAACCTTATAAACCGCGTTGACCATTCACAAAGCGGTGCACTGCTTGCGTTTCGGCTTTTGGAGGAGCGCGGAATGAGTGCGGAGGATATTTCCCTTATCGTAACGGCGATCGGCAACCATGACGAGGGCACGGGCGTACCCGTAAACGCTGTTGCCGCTGCGCTGATACTTGCGGATAAATGCGATGTTCGCCGAAGCCGTGTGCGCAATCGCAATATCTCGACTTTTGATATTCACGACCGCGTAAATTACTCCGTTACGGAATCAAATATCCGAATCGATGACAGCAAGGCGACTCTTTCGCTGAATCTGACCATCGACACGCAGTATTGCTCCATTATGGATTATTTCGAAATATTCATGACCCGCATGAAGCTCTGTATGCGTGCCGCGAACAGACTCGGGTTGAGCTTTGCGTTGTTTATCAACGGACAAAAGCTGCTTTAAACAGGCACGGCCGCGTCGGTTTTTTTGACAGTGTAAATGCAATTCGAAAAATTCAATACCTGCAAAAAGCTCTCACCGCACTGTTTGCGGAGGGGGCTTTTAATTAAACAAAAAAGCCGCAAATGCGAATATTTCCGCGCTGCCGCTCATATCAATTCACAAAAGGATAAAGCCGATTCAGCGGCAAAACAGCAATCGGAGGTTATTATGGCAAGCACAGGCATTTATCGGGATATTCAAAAACGTACCGGAGGGGATATTTACATCGGCGTCGTCGGCCCCGTTCGAACGGGCAAATCGACATTTATCAAACGGTTCATGGACCTTATGGTTCTTCCGAAGATTGAAAACGAATATGCCCTGGCCCGAATTGTGGACGAATTGCCGCAAAGCGGTTCGGGCAAAACGGTTATGACAACTCAACCGAAATTTGTTCCGAATGAGGCGGTCGCGCTCACCATCGGCGAGGATGGCATTGAGCTGCGCCTGCGCATGGTGGATTGCGTGGGCTATATGGTGGAAGGTGCGCTCGGCAGCAGCGAGGGGGAGCAGCCGCGCATGGTAAGAACACCGTGGTTCGATTACGATATTCCGTTTGATGAAGCCGCGGAACTCGGCACGCGGAAAGTCATTACGGAACATTCAACAATAGGCATCGTCATTTTGACGGACGGCAGCATCACGGGAATTTCCCGCGAAGCATACGCGCCTGCGGAAGAGGCGGTGCTGCGCGAAATGCAGAACACGGGAAAACCCTATATCATCATTTTGAACAGCTCCGACCCAACGGGGCAGGCGGCAGCGGAGCTTTCGGCACAGCTTTCGGAAAAATACGGTGCGCCTGTAAAGCCGCTGGACGTTCTCGGAATGGAGCTTTCGGATATTGACTCATTGCTGGAAGGCGTTTTGCAGGAATTCCCTCTCGGCAGCATCTGCATTGAAATGCCCGAATGGATGCGCGCTCTCGGAACGGAGCATTGCCTTGTTAAAGCTTTGCTTGACAGGGCGAAAGCGGCAATGCCGAACCTGAACAAAATGCGGGATGCAGCATTGATTCAAAAGGTGTTCGGAGGAATGGAGGATTATAAACCCGTTGAGCAGGTTCGTATCAGCCTTGGCAGCGGCAGCGCGGTGTTCCGGCTTGTTCCGAATGATGATGTGTTTTATCGTGTGCTCAGCGAGGAATGCGGCTGCGAAATTAAAAACGAAAGCGAGCTTATTGCTTCGCTGAAGGATTTTGTTCTGGCAAAAAAGGCATATGACCGCATTGCGGGCGCACTCACGGCGGCGGAGGAAACGGGTTACGGCCTTGTTCCGCCGCAGATAGATGAAATGCAGCTGGATCAGCCGGAGATAGTCCAGCATGGTTCGCGTTTCGGTGTTCGTCTGAAAGCAAAGGCTTCCGGACTGCATATCATTCGCGTTGATATCGAAAGCGAGGTCAACCCGCTTGTCGGCACCGCCGAACAGAGCGAGGAGCTTATCGAATACCTTGTTGACAAGTTCGAAAACAAACCGGATGAGATATGGAGCACGAACATCTTCGGAAAATCGCTCTATGACCTTGTTAAGGACGGCATGGCGGGTAAGGTGTCGCGCTTGCCTGCGGATGTTCAGATGAAGCTGCGCGACGCGATAACAAGAATGGTAAACGAAGGCTGCAACGGGCTGATATGCATCATGCTTTAAAAGCGGGAAAGAAAACAACAAAAAAGGGAACTGTCACAGCTCCCTTTTGCTCTGTTCGTATTTAATTGCGGAACGGGTTTCAGTCCGCAAAATAGTCAACAAGCTCATCAAGCTTGACGGAGGTTTCAAAACCGTCTGCCATGCATTTGATTTTTGCTGCTCCTGCCGCAAGCTCGTCATCGCCGAGAATTGCAACATATTCCGCAAAAATCTTGTTTGCGTATTTGAATTGCGCCTTAAAGCTGCGCTCCATGTGGTCGAACTCGGCAAAAACTCCGTTTTCGCGAAGTTTTTGAACAAGGCCGAAAGCGGCAAGGCGGGGCTGTTCGCCCATTGCGGCGAAATAGACCTTCACGGGCTTGGGCTTGGGAATGACGGCGTTTGCGTTTTCCATGACCATCAGCAAGCGTTCCATGCCCATGCCGAAACCGACAGCGGGAAGGGATTGCCCTCCGAGTTCTTCAACGAGGTTATTGTATCTGCCTCCGCCGCATACGGTGCCCTGAGAGCCGATGCGGGTGGAGACAATTTCGAATACCGTGCCGGTATAATAGTCCAACCCGCGGACGATATCCGGATCGACAACGTATTTCACGCCGCAGGTGTCGAGACAGCGCTTGAGTCCCTCGAAATGTGCACGGCAATCATCGCAGAGGTAATCAAGCGTGCGCGGTGCGCTGCGGCAGATTTCCTTGCAGCGTTCCTCTTTGCAGTCAAGAATGCGCATGGGGTTGCGCTCAAGCCTGTCCTGACAGGTTTTGCACATGCCGTCGATATGTGATTTCAGATAATCAAAAAGAGCCTTGTTGTATTCCCGGCGGCATTTTCCGCAGCCGATGCTGTTAAGGTGCAGCGTCAACTCGTCAAGCCCCAACCTTCTCAGAAGGGAGAGCGCAAGCATGATGATTTCCGCATCGGCTTCAAAGGAGGACGCACCGAAAAACTCAACGCCGAACTGATGATGTTCGCGAAGCCTTCCCGCCTGCGGCTTTTCATAGCGGAAAACCGGAGCGTTGAGATAATACATCTTTTGGGGAAGAGCCTCGTTGAAGAGCCTGTTTTCAAGGAAGGCGCGAACCATGCCTGACGTGCCCTCGGGCTTGAGGGTGATGGAGCGGTCGCCCTTATCCTTGAAAGTGTACATTTCCTTTTGAACTATATCCGTCGTGTCGCCGACGCCGCGCATGAAAAGCTCGGTGTGTTCAATTATCGGCGTGCGCAATTCGTTAATGCCGTACAGGCGGCACAGATCGCGCATTTCTTTTTCGATATACTGCCACTTGTAGCTTTCGCCGGGCAGAACATCCTTTGTTCCCTTCGGTGCCTGAATCTGCATTGTGTAACCTCTTTATATAAAATAAAATAATACCTTTCGCCGAATGCCGTTATACAGAACGTTTTCTGCTGTACTTTTTCTGCTAAACTTCGGTGATTTCAACCCCGAAAAGCTCAGTCGGAACGTCTTTTTTTGCAACAACGCTTCCGTCTTTGAGCACAAGCTCGACGCCGTGCGGCGCAATGCTTTCGCCCGCCGCGCGTCGGAGCTTTGCCTTCACCTCGGGTGTGTTTGCATAATTATAATTGGAACGCTTTGATTTGTCAAAGCAAATAAAAAGATTTTCGTTTTCGAGCCAATGCGCTGCCGCAAGCTGAATCTGAATGCCGAGCATCATATCCGTTTTCATCAGTGCCGCCATGAATGTGCGGAACAATTCTTCCGCTTCGGGCGTTGCGGCGGGCACTTCGAAACTGTCGGAAACAACGGGCGGCGTCGGAAGCGCCGGTTCGGCTGCTGCTTTTTCATTTTCGGAAGATGCGGAACCCGCTTCTTTATTGTCCGAATTGTTCGAATTGTCCGAACGGCTGCCCGAACTTTGAGCCGAATCGGAGGCCGCTTTTGTCTCGGCGGAAACAAATGCGCCGCTTTTGAGCCTGCGTTCAAGCTCCTCCATACGGTCGATAAGGGCGGTCATATCGGTTTGTTCGTCCGGGTGGCAGACTTTAAGAAGCGTGCTTTCAAGCAAAACCCGCGGCATGGTGACCCAGCGAAGGTTCGGCTGAAGCTGCATCAGAGCATCAAGCGTTCTTTCGAGCCGCGCCTTGCCGGCTGATTCCGCCTGTGCAAGGTAGCGTTCCATCGTGTCCTGCGTGCAGTCAAGAATATCCGCACAGCTTCCGCAAACTTTTGCAAGCAGAAGCGAGCGGAAATGGTTGGAAAGATCCTGAACGAAAACGCCGATGTCGCGCCCGCCGGAGACAACCTGTTCGATGTTTTTCATGACCGCCGCCGTGTCGGAATGCAGCACGGAATCCGCAAAATCAAACAGAAAATCCGCATTCATGCTGCCGAGAACGGACAGAACATCCTGTTGAGTGATAAGCTTTTGCTCCGTGCCGTCCGCGTCGCCGCAGAAGCTCAGACACTGGTCGGCAATGCTCAGGCAGTCGCGCATTCCGCCGTCCGCCGCACGCGCAATGCACATCAACGCTTCGTCTTCGATTTCAGCCCCTGCGGAATGAAGTACGCGCCGTGTGTTCGCCGCAAGATTATGAACCGAAAGGCGGCGAAAATCAAAACGCTGGCAGCGGGAAAGTATCGTTGCGGGGAGAGCCTGCGGTTCGGTCGTTGCAAGAATGAAAACAACATGTGCGGGCGGCTCTTCGAGAGTTTTCAGAAGAGCGTTGTTTGCACTTTTTGAAAGCATGTGCGCTTCGTCAATGATATAAACCTTTGTTTTAAGGTAAATCGGAGCAAACTCGGCCTTTTCGAGGAGCGCACGCATTTCGTCAACTTTGGAATTTGAAGCGGCGTCCATTTCGATAATGTCTATGCTTTCCGAAACGTCCGTAAGGCAGGCAGCGCATTTGCCGCAGGGTTCGCCGTCCTTCGGGTCAAGACAGTTGACGGCGCGGGCAAGTATTCGCGCCGTGCTTGTTTTGCCCGTTCCGCGTGAACCGCTGAAAAGATAAGCGTGGGCAATGCGCCCGGTGCGGATCTGGTTGCGCAGAACATCGGTGATATGCTCCTGTCCGACAACTTCGCAGAACCTGCTCGGACGGTACTGCCTGTATAATGCGTGGTAACTCATGCTGCACACCTCAATTGCTCAATTACTCGGTAGGTACGATTGACAAAAAACCAAAAATACACCCAAAACCCCGTTTCCGAATTAATCGGTTTAATTCGCGTTTGTTCAGCTCAATTTTTGAATTTCATCCGCCCAAAGCCTTTGAACGGCGTCACTCGGCATTCGCCAATCCCCGCGCGGGGAAAGGCAGACGGAACCGACTTTCGGCCCGTCGGGCAGACAATTGCGCTTGAATTGCTGATTGAAGAAACGGCGATAGAAGTTTTTGAGCCATTTCAAAATCGTTTCATTCGAAAACTCACTTTCGCGGAATGCCTGCTTTGCAATGCGGAAAAGCTTTGCGGGCGGGCAGCCCCAGCGCAGCACATAGTAAAGAAAGAAATCATGCAGCTCGTACGGCCCGACAAGATCTTCTGTTTTTTGAGCAATATTGCCCTTTTCATCGGCGGGAAGAAGCTCGGGAGATATCGGGGTTTCAAGTATTGCGGTCAGGGTGTCGTGCAGCGCAGGGTTTTCGCAGTGCCGCGCATAATAACGCACAACGTATTTGATAAGCGTTTTGGGAATGCCTGCATTCACGCCGTACATGCTCATATGGTCGCCGTTATAGGTTGCCCAGCCGAGTGCAAGCTCGGAAAGGTCGCCCGTGCCGACAACAAGGCCGTTCAGCGCATTTGCAAGATCCATCAGCACAAGGGTGCGCATGCGCGCCTGTGCGTTTTCGTAAACAACGTTGTGACAGGTTTCGTCGTGCCCGATGTCGCGAAAATGCGAACGCACCGAATCCGCAATCGGAATCGTGTGAAGCGTTACACCGAGGGAATTGCAAAGAGCAACGGCATTTTGTTTCGTGTGTTCGGTGGTGCCGAAACAGGGCATGGTGACGGCGTGAACAAATTTGCGGTCAATGCCCATAAGGTCGCATGCCTTTGCCGCAGCAAGCAGCGCAAGTGCGGAATCCAGTCCGCCCGAAATGCCGATGACCGCGCTCATTGAATGAGTGTGTTCAAGCCGGCGTTTGAGCCCGAGAGCCTGTATCGTCAGAATATCTTTTGCGCGTGCGTTCAATTCGTTTTCGTCATGCGGAACAAAGGGATTGCGCGGGAAGCGGCGGGTAAGTTCCGTTTCGGGAAGATCCTCGCGCGGGGCGGGGCCGCATGAACCGAATCCGAGAGAGAAATCAACGAAAAGACCGGAATGGGCAGCATTGCCCGCGCAGAAGCTGTTCACGCGGCGCCTGTCGTAAAGCAGCCGTCCCAAATCAATTTCGGTGATAAGCATATCGTTCGCGTAGTCAAAAGGTGCTTTTTCGGCAAGCAGTGTGCCGTTTTCGTAAGCAAAGCAATGCCCCGAAAAGACCATATCGCTTGTTGATTCACCCTCACCCGCGCCGCAATAAAGGTACGCGCAAATGTTTTTTGCGGATTGAACTTCCGTGATGCGCTTGCGGTAATCCGCCTTGCCGATGATTTCATCTCCGGCGGAACAGTTAACGATCACGAGCGCGCCGGCAGCGGCAAGTTTATCCGACGGAGGGGAAGCAACCCAAAGATCCTCGCAGATTTCAATGCCGAAACGGAAATCGGGATAATCCGTGCATGAGAAGATGCAGCCGTCGGGATTGAAAAAAGTCTGCAATGAATCAATATAAGGCGCGGCGGCGCCGAGTTCCGTGCGGGACGGCACGGCAAAATGCCGCAGTTCATAGAATTCGCCGTAATTCGGCATGTGCGTTTTGGGAACGACGGCAAGAATCACTCCGCAGGATATGACAACGGCGCAGTTGTAAAGCTTGTCCGCGCAGCGAATCGGCGCACCTATGACGGCGGCAAGCCGAAGGTTCGCAGTTTCGCGTGCGATGCGGAGAAGCTCGGTTTCAACGCTGTCCAAAAGCAATTCGTGCATGAAAAGGTCGCCGCAGGTGTAGCCCGTCATTGCAAGCTCGGGAAATGCGGCAAGCCGAACCCCGTGTGCCGCGGCGCGGTGCAGCGCGGCAATTATAGCATCGGCGTTGGCTTTCGGGTCTGCAAGCACAACTTTCGGTGAACATGCAGCAACTTTGATGAATCCGTCCTTCATATTTTTTTTCTGCCCGCCCGCACCGGTTCGGCATCGGGGAGCGACCTTTCAATTTTTTAAAATTTTATAACTGTTTTTAAACATTTTGCGGTTTTTTCGCCCGCGAGAACATCACACGGCAGTTCCCTGCGGGCAGACAGAACTCCGCAAACCGCTGCATCCGTCCCGCAAACGTCGGAAGGTTTTGCGGACCCGAAAAGTCGGCTTGGAGAACAGTTTATGCAGCTTTGCGGAAAATAAAACTCTTCCACCAAATACATTATAGCACATCGGGGCTGAAATGATAGCCCCTTTTCAGGAAATGTTCGATTTTTTTTCGATTTCCGCACACAAAACGCTGACCTGAGGAACTTTGGAAAGAAGAAATAAAAAAATGCATTTCAAAACGAAAGGAAAAGGCTCAAAAAAAGTCCGCCTTCGGGAAGGATCCTTTCCCAAAGGCGGAACAATTTATCTGAAAACCTGCACGCAGCAGGTTGTTTCGATATTGCACCCCACTTTAATGTGCGGCGGTGCGTTTTGGTTGTTCAAGCATAATCAGCGACTGCATTATTCGGCGGTTTTTGCCGTGCTGCGCTGGCCGAGAGTTACGGAAACATCGATTTGCGAATTGCTGCGCAAAATGGTGAGCGTCACGGTGTCGCCGACTTTGAACTTGCTGACAGCGATGTAAAGTCCGTCGGAGCTTGAGACCGTTTCGCCGTTGACAGCCATGATAACATCATCCTTTTTCAGTCCTGCCTGCTGAGCCGCACTGCCGTCTTCAACGGATACAATGCAGGGATAGGTGTAAGCACTGGTGAAGAATCCGTAACCGGAGAGGGAAACATCCTGAGTGGAGACACCGAGATAGGGACGGCCGACAACAAAGCCGTAGTCCATAAGGCTGCCGATAACTTCACGGGCAAGCGTGGAGGGGATTGCAAAGCCAAGGCCTTCAATACCGCTGCCGCTGCTCTTTGCATTCACAATGCCGATGAGAGTGCCGTCCGATTCACGGAACAGTCCGCCGCCGGAGTTGCCCTGGTTGATTGCGGCATCTGTCTGGAGCAGGGTCATGGTCACGTTGTCAATGGTAATGCTCCTGTCAAGGCCGCTGATGGAACCGCGTGTGTATGTGTTGGAAAGCTGGCCGAGTGCGTTGCCGATTGCAAACACGTCTTCACCGACGCTGAGCGTTGAGGAATCGCCGAATTTGGCGTAAGAGAGATTGTAGGCATTGATTTTGATAACCGCAAGGTCGGTCACGCTGTCGGTGCCGACAAGAGTTGCTTCGTAGTCATTGCCGTTGTCAAGGTAGACGAAAATTTTCTGTGCGCCCTCAACAACATGGTTGCAGGTCACGATATAGCCGTCCGCCGAAATGATGACTCCGGAGCCCGAACCTGCAAGCACACTCTTGTGCCCGCTCTGCGCCGTGACGTCGATGCTGACAACGGAGGACATGCAGTTTTCAATGGTTTTGTATTCCGAATCGGGTCGAGCCGAACTGCCGGCGTAAGAAAGCTTGTCGGAAGGAAGGTCGCCGGTCTTGTCGCCTGATGAACCGACGGTGCCGTTTGAGCCGGAAGGTGCCGATGTTGCTTGGACGGAAGCGTTCTTTTCGGTCTGTGAGGCAGAAAGCGAATTGTTGATAAACTTGGCGCCGGCAACGATACCGACGGTCAAAAGGGCAACTATGAGAAGGCACGCAACGGCTGCGCCGATGGGCATCCTGATTTTTCTTTTCTCTTCCATGATGTTACACTCCTTTAATTAATAATGATAGTTTCTGTGAAAAGAGCTCGGAGTAAACATTGTTCATGCTGCTCCGCGGGCAAAACCCGTTGAACAGTCCGCCGCCGCATCCCTGTCAGAGCACCCTTGCGGGGCTGTTCGCCGGCCCGATTCTTTTCATGCTCCTATTATAACACGCGAATGCGGCAATTTTGGTTGCCTATCGGTGTATATTGCCTGACAGAATATGTACCTATTTTGTCATTCACCGCGAATATGCCGCTGATTGACCGAAAAAAGAATATTGTGACAAAGTGCGCATCTCGATATGTCAAATAAAAAAAGTACTTGAAACTTTGCTTAAAAGGCAATATAATATAAATGCACCAACCAACAAAGGAGCGTACAAAGTACTATGTCAGTCAAACAGCAGATACTGATTTGCGATGATCAGCATATCATTCACGAAACACTCGGCGTCTACCTCAGAAACGAGGGATTCGAGTGCATTTCGGCATTTGACGGCGAACAGGCGATTGAAGAATTCAACCGCAAAAAGCCGAACCTTGTTATTCTTGATCTCATGATGCCCAAAAAAAGCGGAATGGACGTTTGCCGCGAGATTCGCCAGAACAGCAGTGTTCCGATTATAATGCTGACGGCGAAATCCGAGGAGATCGACCGCGTGCTCGGGCTTGAGCTCGGTGCGGACGATTATATTGTAAAGCCCTTCAGCGCGCGTGAAGTTGTTGCAAGGGTCAAGGCCGTTCTGCGCAGGTATTCAATGCAGGAAACGGAACCCGCAAAGATTCTGCATTACGGAAACCTTGAAATCAATATAAATAACTACGACGTAAGGCTGAACGGCGAAAGACTGCCGCTCACCCCGAAAGAAGTCGAGATCCTTCAGCTGCTTGCCTCACATCCCGGAAAGGTTTTTTCGCGCGAAAAGATCCTTTCAATCGTATGGGGCTATGAATACTACGGCGATACGCGCGCCGTTGACACTCAGATTAAGCGCATTCGCCAGAAGCTGCAGTCTGCGGACGATTGCGGATGGGAGATAAAAACCGTTTACGGTGTCGGCTACAGGTTTGAGGCATACGGCGATCCCGATGACAGACAGGACAACGAGGAACGCAAAAAACTGCCCGAAACGCCGAAGGCATACGATTTCGTTGAAGAAAAGCCGACGGAATGAAACGGACAGATTTTGCCCTTTTGAACCGTTTTGCAAAAATGAAAATGAACTTCAGGGCGAACCCGAAAGGCTGAAACGCTGCGGGTTCGCCTGCTGATGTTTTTTCCGAAATGCGTGTGCGGCGTGTTTCAGCACGGCCCCGCAGAAAACGAGAGATATGAAAAGATCAAGCCTGTTCAGAATAATTCTTTATATTGTGTGCGCAATCACGGTGCTGCTCGTGATACTTGTTGCGTGCCTTTTTTCCGTTGTCGGGCATGAAATGTACGCCGGAATGAAAATTGACGAACTGAAGCCGAAAGCGCAGTCAATATCGCAGCGCGTGACAAAGCTGTATGAATCAAACACGGACAAACGCACGCTTGCGAGGATGCTGCATCTCGGCGAATTTTCCGCATCGGATGCAACAATTTACATAATCGAACCTAACGGTGCGGTTGTTACAACGGCAGAACAGGATGAGTACGACCAAAGCGTTGAAACCGTCCGCCGCTGCTTCCAAACGGTCATTCAGGGGGAAGAAATTGCTCTTCCGTCAACCGATATAGGAATTGTTGTCGGCACGCCGGTGTATTCCGATTCGGGTGATATAATCGGTTCCGTGATACTTGTTGTCGGTTCAAAACAGGCTGAAAGCACGCTTGCAAAGCTTGCGGTGGAACTCGGCCTTGCAATGCTCGGCATTGCACTTTTGATGCTTATTCCGATAGTTATCATATTCAGCAAGGTAACAAAGCCCATTCGGCACGTTTCAAATGTTGCGCTGCAAATGGCGGGGGGAGACTTGACCGTTCGCGCCAAGGAAGAGGGAAGCAACGAATCGCGTCACCTTGCGCAATCGTTCAATATTCTTGCGGAAGCTCTTCAAAACAATATTGACAGCCTTGTTGTTGAGCGCAACAGGCTGCGCACCGTGCTTGACGGCATCGGCGAGGGCATTATTTCCGTGGATAAAACGGGCGTTGTCACGCATTACAACTCCGCTTCCGTGCAGCTTTTGGGCGGGAAGGAAAATACCCACCCCGCAGCGGCGGCCGGTTATCCGAAAATTGCTGCCGTGGCGATAGAAGCTCTTGATACGGACGAAGTGCGCAACTGTGATTTCACGATCGGCGAAAGGATGCTCCGCATTGCGGCAACCCCGATTCACGAGGAGAACGGTTCGCTTTTCGGTGCGGTTGTGCTGATAACGGACGTTACCGAAAGCGAGAGACTTGAACAGACGCGAAAGGACTATGTTGCAAACGTCAGCCATGAGCTGCGCACGCCGCTTGCATCCATTCGAAGCCTTGCGGATGCGCTTAACGACGGAATGGTGCAGGATGAAAAAGACAGAAAACGTTACTACGGCTATATCCTGCGCGAATCGATACGCCTTTCAAACCTTATCAACGACCTGCTCGAACTTTCAAGGCTTCAGAGCGGCGGCGTTGCGTTCTCAAAGGGACGGGTTGAACTTTATGAAATTGCATACGATGTTGCGGACAGGATGAACGATGCGGCGGCACAGCGCGGCAAAAGCGTGCGGCTTGAAGCTCCCGAGGGCGAATACTATGCGTACACAAATGCCGACCGCATTGAGCAGGTGCTCATAGCATTGGTTGACAATGCGATAAAACACGGAACGGACGGCTGCACTGTCAGCGTGAACCTTTTCGAAAATGCGGAAAAGAATCGCTATGAGTTTGTTGTCAGCAATCCCGCGGAAGTTGATCCTGCCGACCTTGAACATCTGTTTGAACGATTCTACAAAGCGGATCATGCGCACACGGGTGACGGCACCGGACTCGGCCTTGCGATAGTTTCAGAGGTGCTTAACCTTTTGGGCGAAAAAATCGATATCGAGTATGAGAACGGGATCATTGCGTTCCGTTTCACGGCCGAAAAATGCAGCACGCCGAAAAAACACCGCGCCTTGCAGAAGGCGGAGAATAAAAATGAGGACGGGGAACCGACGGCCTGAGACGGAGGAGTCGGAACGGAATGAAATGATTATTTCGGATATTTCATCGGAAGAAACAAAAATGCAGACAGAGGGCATTGAATCCTGCGGACTTTTTGCAAACGGCGGAAAATCATGCAGGCTTTGCCCGCTTGAGTGCGGGGTTAACCGTGCGGAACATGCGGGCGTATGCGGTGTGGGCGGATTTGCAGCGGAAAGCCTCGGAAACAGGAACCCGTACGAAACCGCGCTCATTGCAAGAGCGGCGCGGCATTACTGCGAGGAACCGCCGATTTCCGGCGCGGAAGGCAGCGGCGCGATCTTCTTTTCGGGCTGCAATATGGGTTGCGTTTTTTGCCAGAATATGGACATCAGCCAATCTGCAAAGGGCGTTGTGAAGGATGCGGGGGAGCTTGCGGACATAATGCTGCGCCTGCAGGAACTCGGTTCGAACAATATCAATTTGGTCACTCCCGCACCGCATGTGCGCATGATTGCAAAAGCCGTTCCGCTTGCACGGATGCGGGGATTGCGCATTCCGATAGTTTACAACACGAATGCTTACGAAAAGGTTGAAGCTCTGCGCCTTATGGAGGGGCTTGTTGACATCTATCTTCCGGATTTGAAATACGTAAGCTCCGCCGCCGCAAAAAAATACAGCCGAAGAGAGGACTACTTTTCCGCTGCCGCTGCCGCCGTGCGGGAAATGCAGCGTCAGTGCGGGGTTTTGCAGATCGATAAGAACGGAATTGCAAAGCGCGGAATGATCGTTCGCCATCTTGTTCTGCCCGGTTCGGTGGATGAAGCGCGCGGAGTGCTGGATTTTATCAGGGAGAATCTTCCTCTCGAAACACATATTTCACTGATGAGCCAGTATACACCGATGTTTGAGCTTCAGCCCCCGCTTAACAGAAGGCTCCTGAAGCGCGAATACAAAAGGGCCGTTGATTATGCACTTTCCCTCGGATTCGAAAACATCTACACGCAAAGCCTTTCATCCGCAAGCGCGGAATTCACTCCGGAGTTTAACGGCTTTTTCGAGTGATATGCGAGCGGAGAGAACGCATTGCGAATATAAAAAAGCGAATAATAACTGTTGTATACTGCCGTGAATGCGCATGACGCACACTCGCGGTTTTTGATTTTTGCGGAATGCAGGCGGCAAAAGGCGCATAAACTGCGGCATGAACGGATTTCAAAAAACAATTGCGGCTGTGCTGCTGGCGGCCGTGCTGCTGTTTATGATCTATCTGCCGAAATGTGCGGGAAAGATGCTTGAACGGGATCAATATCGCGAATGGCTCGAACCGGAGGAGGAGGAATTTTCGGGCGTTATAAACGTTTGGCATGTTGTCGGATTCAAGCCGTATATGGGCAGTGTGGGAGCATGGCTCAAAAAAATTGCGGACAGAGCGGAACGACGGCATTTCGGTGTTTATTTTGAGGTTGAATCGATTTCGGAAGCAGAAGCGGAAGCGAGGCTTCAAAACGGAGAATTTCCGGACGTGATAAGCTTTCCTGCCGGTTTTTTGAACGGCAGGGAGCTTCGAATCATGAACGGAACCGAGATTTTCGGTATCGACGGCACGGCTGTGGATTTCGGTGACGGATACGGGGCCGGGGAGCTGCCGGCGGGCTTTGACTGCGGCATGGACGGGCGGACGCTGCGCGCACTTCCGTTTGCGGCCGGGTGCAAGCTTGCGCTGTTTTATCCGGAAAGGGTTACTGCGGCGGAAATGACCGAAATACTGAAACATATTACGGAGAACGGCGAAAGCAAAGCCGGCGCCGATTCTTGTTCAAACGACGGATTCGGGATCGAGGCAGGGAAGTTTGAACGGAGCAGCGTTGATGAATTTAAAAAGGGCAAGGGGGATTTCTGCATCGGTGATGCGCGCGCGGCGGGAGATATGGAAAGACTTGCTGCCGCAAACAAGGCGAAATATTTCGAGGTGCTGCCCTTTTGCAATGAAACGGACGAGGTGCAGTTTGTGGGCATTTCGGCGAAAACGGAGCGCGAAAAAATGGGCTGCATTTCGGAATTTATTGCAGATATGCTTTCCGCTGCGCGGCAGAGCGAGCTTTGCACATTGGGACTTATGCCGATGAACCCTGCGGCGGAGAAAAAGTTTGAACAGTCCTTTTTGACGGAAGCATACGGGCTTTTGAGCGAGAGCATTCTTAACCTCCCGAACGCTTTTACCGGTGCAGCGGCGCGGAGAGCCGCTTTTTGACAAACGCCCGCCCGTTTAAGCCGTTCTCAAAAAAAGATGAGGACGAAAAACCTTTACAAACGCCTGTTTTTGCTGTAAAATACAACATGGGGATTTGTGCCGCGGCATACATTCCGGAACGGGAAGCATTTGAACGCGATCCCCGAAACAGGAGGAGAGGAAACGGGATTTTTAATGGAAAAAAACGATATGCTTGCAAGGGCTCTCGGAAATCTGCCGTTCAGGCGGAATGTTCGGGCGCGGGAATTCACAACTTTCCGCATCGGAGGTCCCGTAACTTTTTTTGCGGAGCCGAAGGATGCGGACGAGCTTTGCGCAATGCTTTCTGCGGCGCGGAGCTGCGATTACCCTGTGTATATTATCGGCAACGGCAGCAATCTTCTCGTTTCCGACAGCGGCGTTGAAGCTCTGTTCATCCGAATCGGTGCGCGCATGGCGGGCGTCGGGTTTGACGGAACAAGGCTGAAATGCGGAGCGGGTGCACTGCTCTGCACGGCTGCAAAGGCGGCCGTCGCCGAGGGACTTGCGGGGCTTGAATGGGCAGCGGGTATCCCGGGCACGGTCGGCGGTGCGGTTGCAATGAATGCAGGTGCATACGGCGGGGAGATAAAACAGGTGCTGAAAAGCGTCACCGTTGTTGAATGCGGACGCATTGCAAAAAAAATCGTTCATGCGGGCGATCTTGGATACAGAAGCTCTGTTTACGCCTTTCCGAACGCCGTTGTTGCGGGAGCGGAGTTTGAACTTGCTGTTGACGCCGACGGGGAAGCTCGGCGCAGAATGGAGGAATTCAATATGCGCCGCAAAGAAAAGCAGCCGCTTGAGTATCCTTCCGCAGGAAGCACTTTTAAACGGCCCGAGGGGCATTTCGCAGGTGCGTTGATAGAACAGGCGGGGCTCAAAGGCGCAAGAATCGGCGGGGCGGAAGTCAGCCCGAAGCATGCGGGGTTCATCGTCAATTGCGGCGGAGCAACATGCGCGGATGTGCTTAACCTGATTGACCTTGTGCGCGAACGCGTATATAAAGAATTCGGTGTTCTGCTTGAGCCGGAGATCAAAATTATTAAATAAAATTCGAGTACAACAACATAAACAAAAAACGGAAAACATACATCGGGATAAAACTGAGGAAAACAGAATGTATATTTTAATCGTCACAGGGCTTTCGGGTGCGGGAAAATCTCAAGTTCTCGGCATTCTTGAGGATATGGGCTTTGTATGCGCGGATAATATGCCCTGTCAGCTTGCAAAACAATACATTGAGCTTTGCAGCAGCAGCGAAAACAACATCGAACGCGTCGCGCTTGTTATCGACAGCCGCGAATCGGTGTTCGGCTACAATCCGCTCAACACTTATGATGAACTGCGCCGGCTTGAATGTCCGTACGAAATAATGTTCCTTGAGTGCGAGGACAGCGTGCTTGTGCGCCGATACAGCGAAACGCGCCGCCGCCACCCGATGAATGACGATGTCGGCATAGGCATTCAAACCGAACGCGAAATTCTGATCCCGTTGAAGGAGAAGGCGAATTATATCGTTGACACGACGAACATGCGGCTGAACGAGCTTCGAAAAACGGTTGAGGATATTTTAATGCGGGGAAAGAATATTCCGCTCAGACTGATAATTTCAAGTTTCGGCTTCAAACGCGGAATTCCGAAAAATGCGGATTTTATCTTCGATATGCGCTACACCGCAAACCCGTTCTACATTGAAGAGCTGCGCTGCAAATCCGGCAGGGATGAAGAGGTTCGCCGATTTATTTTTTCCGATGCAAATGTTCGCAGGCAGCTGAATATGATAGAAAACATGCTGGATCTTGTGATTCCGGAGTTTATAAAGCAGGGCAAGCGGCGGCTTATGGTTGCGTTCGGATGCACGGGCGGCAGGCATCGTTCCGTTGCGATGGCGGAAGCACTTCACGACAGAATGAAAGACAAATGCTCCGTTCTGCTTGAGCATCGGGATCTTGTTTCCGAAGCGGATGACATAAGGACGCGGTTTGAACCGAAATAGAACAGTATTGAGATAAATATTGCGGCGGCGAATAAAAAAGCGCAGCGCAAAGGGCGGCACGAACGTGCACATTTGAAATGAACGAAAAAAAACACAACAGCAAAATCGACGGCAGCGGTTTTAAAACCGAAAATGCAAAAAAAACGGCGGAACAGAGCGAACACGAATGCCCGTCGTTCTCTGCCGGAGTAAAAAAGGAAATTTCGGAGCAAAAAATAAAGCGTGAGGCCGATGCGCACGCGCTTTTAAGCGCATTCACTCTGAGTATCGGTGCGCTGAAACTGATGCCGGCGATGCGGCGCTGGGGTGTGCACTATGTGCTTGAAAGCGAAGCGGCGCTGAGCCTTGTTTCCAAGCTGGCGGCACAGTATTTCGGGCTTGAAAGCCAATTGAACCGCGTTAAGCACGAGCGATTGAATGCGGAATACTGCGAACTCCTGCTCCACGGGAACGGTATTGATGATTTTTTGACGGCGACCGGGCTTGTGAGCTTTGATGCGGAGGGCGAAAAGAGTTATGAGCCGCATGTTCCGAAGAGTGTTATCGAAACAGAGATGCAGCGGCGCGCATTTATTCGCGGGCTGTTCCTTGCCTGCGGTTCGGTGTCGGAACCAAAAAAAGCATATCACTGTGAGCTTGTGTTCAAAAATGCCGAGCTTGCAATGTTTTCAAAACGGATGATTTCCGATTTCGGAATTCGTATCAAGTGCACCGAACGCAAGGGCAGCATTGTGCTGTACATCAAAGAATCGGAGACACTGTCGGATTTTCTTGCACTTGCCGGGGCATCGGATGCAGTGATGGTGCTTAACGAACAGCGAATCGTGCGCCAACTCAACAACACTGTGAACAGGGGCGTGAACTGCATAAATGCAAACATTGAGAAGGCAACGCGCACGGCAATGAAGCAGGCGGAGGATATTCGCCTTGTTCTGAGCGTTGTCGGCGCGGAGAATCTTCCGCCGCCGCTTCGCATTGTCGCGGAAGCGAGGCTCAACAATTTTGAAATGCCGCTGTCCGAACTTGCGGAGGAAATAGGCATCGGCAGATCCGCCGCAAATTACCGCCTCAGAAAGCTGTGCGAAATGGCGGAAGACATACGGACGGAAATGCCGGACTGATTCAGTGGGGGCGGTTTCCGCGTTTTCCGCAAACAGTGCGGCATGGGGAAAAGGTTCATCGGCACAAAGGAGGAAAAAATGGGTTTTACGCATCTTCATGTTCACACCGAATACAGCCTGCTGGACGGCGCGGCGCGGATACGCGAGCTTGTTTCGCGTGCAAAGGAATTGGGCATGGATTCGCTTGCGATAACGGATCACGGCAATATGTACGGCGCGATAGCATTTTATAAAGAGTGCATGAAACAGGGGATAAAGCCCATTATCGGCATGGAAACCTATGTTGCGCCGAATTCAATTTACGAAAAACAGGGCACGAGAGAAAACGGCCACCTTGTGCTTTTATGCAAAAACGAAACGGGGTACAAAAACCTTATCAAACTGTCCTCAATTGCGTTTGTGGACGGTTTTTATTATCGGCCGCGCATTGACTATAATTTGCTGGAAAAGCATTGTGAGGGGCTTGTATGCCTTTCGGCATGTCTTGCGGGCGATATTCCGCAGCTTCTGCTGATGAACAGATACGATGAAGCGCGCCGCCTTGCAAAACGCCTTCAGGGTATGTTCGGCGATGATTTTTACATTGAGCTGCAAAATCACGGAATTCCGGAGCAGCTTATAGTTCTTCCGCGTTTGGATGCGCTTGCAAAGGAACTCGGCATAAAGACTGTTGCAACAAACGATATTCACTATGTCCGAAAGGAGGATGCCGAGGCGCAGGATGTTCTGCTCTGCATTCAAACGGGGCATTTTGTGGACGAAACCAACCGAATGCGGATGCAGGCGGATGAATTCTATCTCAAATCGGAAGAGGAGATGCTTCGCCGCATGAGCGGCTATGAGGAGGCGGTTCGAAACACTGCCGAGGCGGCACAAAAATGCAGCCTGACGATCGAATTCGGCAAGCGGCACCTGCCGGGTTTCACCGCGCCGGACGGCATGACGAACGAACAGTATCTGCGCCGGCTTTGCACCGACGGACTGCGCCGCCGCTACGGTGAGCCGACAAAGGAACATCTCGAAAGGCTTGAATACGAACTGAACGTTATAATCTCGATGGGGTTTGTGGATTATTACCTTATCGTGTGGGACTTTATTCACTTTGCAAAAACGCACGGCATACCCGTTGGACCCGGACGCGGCAGCGGCGCGGCAAGCATTGCAGCATATGCAATGGGCATCACGGACATAGACCCGATTCGCTACAACCTGATTTTTGAACGTTTCCTGAACCCCGAACGCGTCAGTATGCCGGATTTTGACGTGGACTTTTGTTACGAACGGCGTCAGGAAGTCATTGAATACGTAAAAAACAAATACGGCAGCGATCATGTTGCGCAGATAGTGACTTTCGGCACGATGGCGGCACGCGGTGCCGTTCGCGACGTCGGCAGGGTGCTTCGCATTCCCTACCAGGATGTGGACAGAATTGCAAAACTCATCCCGCAGGAAAAGGATATCACCCTTTCACGCGCAGCGGAGCTTGTTCCGGAGCTTAAGAACCTTTGCGAAACGGATGACAGCGTGAAGCGGCTCATGATGCTTGCAATGAAGGTTGAGGGACTTCCCAGAAACACTTCAACTCATGCGGCGGGTGTTGTTATTTCATCCCTTCCGACGATGGAGCTTGTTCCGCTTCAGCGCAATGATGAGGCTGTCACGACGCAGTTCACAATGACGGAGCTTGAAGAGCTCGGAATGCTGAAGATGGATTTTCTCGGGCTTCGGACGCTGACCGTGATTCGTTATTGCTGCGAATACATAAAGCGGTCCGGGGGAACGCCTCCGGACTTTGACAACTGCAATTACGACGATAAATGCGTATATGACCTTATAAGTTCGGGCGACACCGTCGGAGTTTTTCAGCTTGAGTCGGGTGGGATGACGCATTTCATGATGCAGATGAAGCCCACAAGCCTTGAGGACATTATCGCCGGCATTTCGCTCTATCGCCCGGGTCCTATGGATCAGATTCCGCGCTATATTGAGTGCAAACAGAATCCCGGAGCGGTGAAATACGAAACGGAGCTTTTGCGGCCGATTTTGAACGCAACCTACGGCTGCATGGTCTATCAGGAGCAGGTAATGCAGATTGTCCGCGACCTTGCGGGGTATTCGCTCGGCAGGAGTGACCTTATCCGCCGCGCAATGAGCAAGAAAAAGCACGATGTTATGGCGCAGGAGCGCAAAAACTTTATCTACGGCGTTGAGGAAGACGGCGTTGTGAAAATTGACGGTGCACTGCGGCGCGGCGTTTCGAAGGAAGCGGCGGAGAAGATTTTTGATGAAATGATGGACTTTGCATCATATGCATTCAACAAGGCTCATGCGGCGTGCTATGCGGTGGTTGCTTATCGAACTGCGCTGCTCAAATGCCTGTATCCTGCGGAGTTCATGACTGCACTCATCAACAGCTATCTTACTGCGGCGGACAGGGTATCGTTCTATATTTACTATTGCCGCAAGCACGGAATAAGAATTCTTCCGCCGGATATAAACCGCAGCGAGGCACGTTTTTCGGTTGAAAACGGTGCTGTAAGATTCGGCCTTGCCGCGATACGCAACGTCGGAGAGGGAGCGATGAACGATGTGCTGGAGGAGCGGAGCCGCGGCGGAGCGTTTTCGGATTTTTCGAATTTCCTCCGAAGAACTTCCGACGGGCTGAACAAACGCCTGCTGGAGGGGCTTATAAAGGCTGGCTGTTTCGATTGTTTCGGCGTTTCGAGAAAATATCTGACGGCTCATTTTGAACAGGAGTTCACTGCGGCCGCCGCCGAAAGAAAAAGACTTGAAACAGGACAGCTTTCGCTTTTTGATTTCGGCGGGGATGACGGCGGAAGCATGATGAACACGGTTTCCGAAGCGGATAAGGCCGATATGAAAACGGAGTTTGAGCTTGATGTTCTGCTCCGTGCCGAAAAGGAGGTTCTCGGCGTATATGTCAGCGGGCATCCGCTCATGGAATACGAGGCTGCGCTTTCTGCATTGACGCCCTGCATTGAGCTTGCGGAGGCGGACGGTTCGGGAGCAATACATGATAACCAAACCGTGACGGCGGGAGGAATCATCGGTTCCCTGAGAACCCGTGCGGTCAAATCCGGCGCGGGGTTGATGGCGTATGCGGTGCTGGAGGATATGAGCGGAAGCATTGAGATTGCGGCGTTCCCGAGCATTTACCAAAAGTATGCTTCCCTTATCGCAAACGATAAATGCGTTGCGGTCCGCGGCAGGTTCTCCATGCGGGAGGACAGGGACAATTCAATATTGATTGACGAAATTGTTCCGCTGCAAAAGGGTTCAAAAAACGCGGGGGAAAAGCGACTTGCGCTGAATTTTCTTTCCGACGCGCTGCACCTTCGGAATGCGGCTGTTGAACTGCTGCACAGATTTCCCGGAAACACGGAGGTTTTGTTTCGCGATGCGGCAACGGGAAAGGTTTTGCTTGCGCCGCGCCACTGCTGCGTGAACTGTGCGGAGGAGCTGCTGTTTGAACTGAAGCGTATGCTTGGGGAAGAGAATGTAAAAATTGTCCGCAAAAAATAATATTGAGATTAAGGCGAAATAAGCAATTAAGGGGCAAAAGATGAAACGAATCGGAGTTTTAACAAGCGGAGGCGACACTCCGGGCATGAATGCGGCGATACGCGCCGTTTTCAAAACCGGGGTGGATATCGATTTGCAGGTAATGGGCATTTACCACGGCTACAAAGGCCTTATTGAAGGCAGAGTCGGGTACCTTGCCCATGCCGATGTTGAAAGCAAAATGCACAAGGGAGGAACGATACTTCGCACGGCGCGGAGCGAGGAGTTTAAAACGGAGGGCGGAATCGAAAAGGCAATTTCCGTTCTGCGTGCATACGAAATTGAAGGTCTTATCGTCATCGGCGGCGACGGCAGCTTTAAAGGTGCGGATGCTCTCAGCAAGCGCGGCATTCCCGTCATCGGCATTCCGGGAACGATCGATAACGATATGGGGTATACGGATTTTACCATTGGGTTCGATACAGCCGTGAACAATGTTATGAACGAGATTTATAAAATTCGCGACACGATGCGTGCGCATGACAGGGTCGGCGTTATCGAGGTCATGGGAAGAAGATGCGGAGATATTGCACTTTGGGCGGGTGTTGCAGGCGCGGCAGACATAATTCTCGTTCCGGAACGTCCTCTTTCGTGGGCGGATGCGGCGAACCGGCTTGCCGCAAACAAACTCCGCGGACAGCTCACAAGCATTGTTATGATCGCCGAAGGCGCGGGCAAAGCGGAGGATTTCTGCGAATACGTTCGAAAATACACCGATGTTGAGATAAAGGCGACGGTGCTTGGCTATATCCAGCGCGGCGGCAACCCGTCCGCGTTCGACAGAGTGCTTGCCGCTAAAATGGGGCAGCGTGCGGTTGAACTGCTTGCGGACGAGGCGAATATGCGCGGAACGGACCGTGCGGAAAGCAGAGCGGCGGAAAATAACGATTTGCGAGAGAACTTCGGATACGCCGTTGGCATAAGGGAAAACCGCATTATCAGCGTTCCGCTTGCGGAAGCTGTTTCAACGCGGGATTGCTTTGATGATAAACTTTATGACCTGAATTCGGTTATGGCAAAATTCTGAGTGCGGCTCAGTGAACGGAAAAGGAAGCAAACAGAAAAATTCATGGATTTAAACAGAAAACGAATGAATGCCGGCATAACCGCCGAGGATAACCGTTCGGAGCTGTCGGCAGGTTCGACGGTGACGCTTGAAATCACGGCGTACGGTTCGGAGGGGCAGGGGATTGCAAGGCATAACGGCATGGCGGTATTCGTGCCGGGCGCAATTTGCGGAGAAACCGTTGAAGCGGAAATAAAAAAAGCCGCACCCTCATTTGCGGAAGCGAAACTTCAAAAAATCCTTCGGCCGTCGGCAGAAAGGGTAATTCCGCCCTGTCCGCATTATGCCGAATGCGGGGGCTGTGATCTTCTTCACATGAGCTATGCGGAGCAGCTCCGCATGAAGCGCGAAACCGTGCGCAGCGCAATGGAGCGTATAGGAGGCTTTCGCGGGATTGAAATTCTTCCGTGCATCGGCGCGGACAAGCCCGAACATTACAGAAACAAGGCCGTTTTTCAGTTTGCAAATGCCGAAAAAACAAATAAGAAAAACCTTCGGCAGGTTCTTTTGGGCTATTACGAACAAAAAAGCCATAAACTCGTGCCCGTTGAAACATGCATGATTCAGAACGAAGAGGCAATGACGGCGAAAAGAATCGTTGCCGAATGGGCGAATTTGTTCGACATCCGCGCTTTCGATGAAAAACAAAAAAGCGGGACTTTGAGGCAGCTTATGGTGCGCAGAACCGAGGGCGGAACGATGGCTGCGATAGTAACAACAGGCGCGCTTCCGCATTCGGATGAGCTTGTTTCAATGCTGAAACGCGGTCTGCCGTCGCTTGCATCCTGTATACACGGAATCAACCGCAACCCGCGTGATCCGGGTATCGGCAGCAAAACCGAACTGCTGTTCGGCAGCGCGGAACTTGCCGAAACGGTTTGCGGATTGAAATTCAACGTCGGTGCGCACAGCTTTTTGCAGGTGAACCCCGAACAGACGCAAAAGCTGTACCTTGCCGCCGCAAATGCATTGAACCTGACTGCAAACGATGATGTTGCGGATGTTTTTTGCGGAATAGGCACGATTTCCTTGCTTTTGGCTCAACGCGCCCGCTCCGTTCTGGGCATTGAAGCGGTTCCGCCCGCCGTTAAGGATGCCCGTAGGAATGCAAAACTCAACAACATCAAAAAAGCGGAATTCATCTGCGAAAATGCCGAAACAGCTCTGCCCCGCCTCGTTGCGGAAGGCAAACGCTTCTCGGCAATTTTGCTCGATCCGCCGCGCCGCGGAGCGGAAAAGCCCGCTCTTGATGCAATTGTAAACAGCGGAGCCGAACGCATTGCATATGTCTCCTGCAACCCCGCAACGCTTGCCCGCGACTGCAAAATACTCGCCGCCGCAGACTATTACCCGATGTCGGTTCAGCCCGTGGATATGTTCCCGATGACACATCATGTGGAGACGGTATGTTTATTGTCCAAACTGAAATCGACTCAGCATATTGAAGTCGAAGTGAAGATGGACGAGATGGATTTGACCGATGCGGAGAAGAAAGCTACCTACCAGGAAATCAAGGATTATGTGCTGGAGCATAGCGGCTTGAAAGTCAGCAGCTTGTATATCACACAGGTAAAACAGAAGTGCGGTATCATCGTGCGTGAGAATTACAATAAGCCGAAGTCTGAGGACGCTAAACAGCCCCAATGCCCGCCGGATAAGGAAAAAGCGATCAAGGAGGCATTGAAGCACTTCGGGATGATTTGAGGTGACGAATATGGAGCGCTTGCTTTCCTGTGAGTTCAATATGGATACTGCCTGTGTAGAGCTGAAATTCTTTGATGGCAGCATTATTGCCATTGACACGATCGCCGTGGAGAACGAGGTTGCCGACAATATGTATCAGCGGTCAGAGCTGGACTGGCTATAATCTATAATAAACCTCTGGAGTATGCACAGCTGGCTCTTGACGGCAACTTGGAACGGTATGTGAAAGGCACACCGGAGCATCGGTTGATTGATTGAGAATAAGTGTGACAGAGCCCACCGGTCAACAATGATCGGTGGGCTCTGTATTATTCCAGTTCGCAACCAGGAAGTTCAAGACGACAGTCTGTTTCAAATGCTGTCGAGAATCTTTTGAACGGCATATGGCTTGGCATACTTGATATAAGCATCGCTCACGAAAATGGTGTTTGTCGCATGTGGTTCAACCCACATTGCCGGGTAGATAACAACCTTCTTTTTGCTTCTTCGTCCAGCTGCGGTAATTTCACTATCAGCAGTGATTTCGCAGCATGATTGCTTAAGGATATTCGCTAAAGGCATGATCATGTTAATCTGTGTCTCTGGTTTGATAGGAGATGCTTTTATGCCATCAACACCCCATTCAAGGAGCTGAAGTGCAGCAAAGCGGTCAAGCATGCCATGTACATATTGGTTCCTGTAATGCTTTAGGCATTTGGAACACGCAGATCCACAATCACAGGAAATCAACAGCTCTTTCATATCGGATAGTAGTTCGGCAATTGCATCGGCTACACTGACAGCATAACCAGCGCCGCTCGATAGACTATCGTAAAGATAGATATCGACATAGGAGGCTTCAGCCCCAGTCCTGCGACGATAACCAGTGACAAGTTCGGTGAATTCAACATCGAGTTTTTTGCTTGCTACCAGTCGCAGCGCTTCAGCTAAGGATTGAGCTGCACGGCTAAGCCATGGATTATCATTACGGCGTGCATCAATAACCTTGTCGTCAATTGTGAATTCAAGGACCAACATATCAGTTATGAAGTCATAGCCAAGATTCACATTAAAGGAATTACCGTGACGGCATCTGCTTCGAGCATACTTTGACTTGTATGGCCTGTTAACGTCATTCAGAACAGAAATATCGTCGCCTGGCATAGCAGCGCCACAATCTTTGCAGACCATAAAGCCCTTGTCATCCGATCCCTTATTCAGCATGATGATTCGCTGATTTGTTCGCGAAGCAATTCGTATGTTCTTGCAACCTGGAGCAAGTTTCATTTCTTCTGCATCTGGTAGAGTTGAATACAGAGGCTGCTGTACGGCGGTATACTCTTCTGATAGCTGAACATCCGGTATTGCTTCAGCATTTCTTGGTGCAAAGCCCCATGGACGCATCATTTCACGAGTGATTTTGAGATCATCGTTTCCACAGAATGGGCACTGTTTTGTGTTTTCCTCCATCAAACCAAACCAGCCGCACTCAAGACAAGAGATAATCTGCTTCACATAATTTGGGTCTTCTGCGTAGGCACGTGCCGGGGTTAGCGATTGACCGTGATGACGTTCACTTCCAGGATAGTAGAATCCGCCAATCTGATAGGTTTGCTTATCAACCACAATTGCTCTGCCAGGAGCATATTCGCCAATAGCTACATCAAGTCCACGTTCAACCTCGTAAAGGATTTTCCCGTGCATATCTGGTATATAAGTACTGACGACGTTCTTCGGGAACGAATATGTTGGGATGATACCTTCTTCATAAAGAGCATCCAAGAGAACTTTTACATCGCCTTCCTTGGCGCCTTCATCTACACCAAAAAGCTCGGGATGAGCATGGCATTTTTCTTTAAGTGTATCAAGGGCTTCTTTGAGTTCATCCGCAAACTCTGAATAATGAAATACCACTCCAATAGGCAAAAGGAGCTTGTCCTTATCAACACTGTAGGAAGCAAGATAGTTCTTGAAACTGTCCAGGAAATCTTCGAGAAAAACGGCTGCGGGAACTGTATCAAGGCTCATATGTTTTTCTGCGAGAAATTCCTGTAAGACAACCATAGCCAGATGGCGCTGGAGGAGTTTCTCACTTCGCACATCGATCCACGGCCTGCGGGGATCGCCACGGAACATGGGAATCGGGTCATTGAAGTATAATGTATCATGAGGACCATCTTCACAGAAGGTAACGATTGTAGATAAACTAGATCCACGTCGGCCCGCACGGCCAGCTCTCTGCTGATAGTTTTCACGCATTGGAGGAATGTTTCGCAGACCAACTGCAACTAGGGAGCCAATATCAATACCAACTTCCATGGTGGTTGTGCTGCTGAGAATATCGACAGGCGTTTCACCATATTGAATCAAGTCCTGGAAGCGTAACTCATATTGTTCGGTCTTACTCCAAAGGTCGTCACGCTGGTCTTTATGTGAGAGCTGAGCAGTATGCTCCTCTGTGTCGATCACATGGATTGGCTCACCTTGAACCGCGTCAGCAACCGGCCTTCTCCAGAAACTAAGTGCTTCGTATTCGTCGGATTCCATCTTGTGGATATGAGTAGAACCGCAGCTTGGGCATCTGCCTTTTAGGAAGAAAGGTGTCAACTCAGAGCACTGCTCACACTTGTACCATACATGCGTAGCCTCATAACGTGTCTTTACTCTGGAAAGATCAATATATAGTTTGCCGTTATCAGGTTGCGCTGAGTCGAGGAATGCTTCTTTCAATACTCGTTTCCAAGCCATCTCAGTTTCATTTCTGTCACTCCACCCCATGATCTCTCGGATGACTTTCGAAAACTCCCAATCTTTATCAAGCCCATAACCACCTCGCTTTGGGCGAACCTTTAACCGAACCGTATCATTGATGGTATGGCCCAGAGCAGTAGACATATCACAGATCGATAGAATCCAAGCATTGAAGAGATTGATAAACTCCTCATCGGTGACTGTCACATGGTTTTCCTCGAGAGCATCGACAGCATCAAAAAGTGCCTGATCGGTAGGTTCAATCCAGCTCGTAGCGGAGTCGTACAAAGTGTTATAACCTCCGGCGAACAGTCGAAGAAGGTATTCTTGCATCTGTACAGGCGCGTTCACAATTGTAAATCGCGGAGAGTAGTCTCTTCCCCGTTTTACGCATCGATTGTAATTATTCAGCGCGGAAGCACAATCTTCAGCGAATTTTGTGCGTTCATCGGCATGGAACATCTGCACATGACGCTGACCAGCTGCAAGGCAGAAATAATCGTACAGCGTATTCATGGATTGCTCGACTGTTTGCTCTTCCATTGTTTTGATCGCTATTGCAAATAACTGCCTTGCAGCAGAAATGTCCGAAGCATCAGACATATCTCTAGCCAGTTTTGCTGCACGTTGACGGCTATCAGAGAAAAGCAAAACCTTGCGTCCCTCGTTAGGAAAACGAACAGGATCACTGTCCTTTCCTGGTACAGCAGGTTGCAGTTGGAACTGCGACTTAATCAAGTTGAAGAAAGACTGATTACCTCGTGTGCTGAATGAGGTAATCTGCGATGTAGAAAGTTGATGCCTGCAATGCGGACAGGTCGGGAAGGTAATGATCTGCGGCCTGCCTTTTGCAGAGTAGTTGCAGTAGTATAGCTTTCTAATCCATGACTTACCAGCGGAAGAGTCATCCGTAAAGTTGATAAACCCGCTCTTCACATCAAGATAACAGGGTTTGATGGCGTTTTTACCCTGTTTTGCAGGTAGCTCAAAATCGTCAGTTGGAATAAACAGATGTACTTCTTTCATCCTGTGATCCATTAACTGACCGGGGTAGCGCCACAGGTATACATTTCTATGAAGTTCCGAGTCCTCTTCAAGGACATAGCCCTTGAAGAATAGCGCACCACAGCGTCTGTCATTATAAAGCTCATAGACCACACTGCCACAATGGGGGCAAATCAAATTACCATCAGACAAATAGACCTCACCTAAAGTGAGACCTCCTTCCGAATGAGAACGGCTGCAATTCGCATTGGCACAGGCATAAACTCCAGAAATGCCTTTGAAAAGCATATGCATGCGTGCAGGGAAAAGGACGGAACCCTTGGCGTTTTTTGCAAGTGGTGCAATTGCCAGAAGGACACTGACCGCTTTTAAAGCATTTTCCTGACTGAGATCCGGGAAGATACCGTAAGACAACTCTCCTAAGGATACTGCATTCGCACGACAATACTTGATGAGTTCATGGAACGGGCGATAATAGACAAGATTGTCGTACATCCAGTTGCAGATCGCTTCCAAGGAGTTGATATTCTGGTCAAAACCTTCCAATTGACGCCAGAACGACAAGAGCGCAGAAAACTTTAAGTCATCCTTGTCCTCAAATTGGCTAGGATCTGAGCTTAAAAGGAGCTCAGCGAGTATGTCATATTTCAACTGACCATCAATGACTTCTCTTTCGCCGGTGAGATAGCAAAACCGGGTTGCTTTGTCGGAGGCAGTAAGCTCATTTGCAAACTTCATTACTGAATCAACGTCTTGCTGATTCTTGTTGGGCATACTTGCGGTTGTAAGTATAAATTGCAAGCGGTCACGGCTAATGCCAAGTTTATGGAAAAGTCTGCGAATTAGCAACGAAACTTCACCGCCTGATGAACCACGGTACATGTGTGCTTCATCAATAACAAACAGCAATTTGTTCTTGTTGTTCGAAGCAAGCCACTCGCGAGTATCATCCCAGATTTTCTGTTCTCTGGGGCGTAGCAACATATATTCCAGCATAGAATAGTTTGTGATGAGAATGTCTGGGCAAAATTGCTGCATTTCAAAGCGAGTTATTAGCTCTGCATCCTCATCGTTTGGAATATGCCTACTCTTGTGAAGTCCTTGCAGAAACTGATGCATATCTGCCTTTGCGGGGATCTTTCCCTCTTTGAGAAGGTGATTGAAGTATTCTTGTTCAGAATCACTTTGCGGGAAAGACATTCTGGCCAAAGTTTTTTCGAGTTTTCTATCCTGTTCTGTAGAAGGCTGCGCTCCAGGGTATGGGGTTCGACCAGTATACATACCAAATCGGGGACGGCGAACTTCGTTACCGCAGGTGTTTCTGAATATCTTGATAAACTTCTTATCAGGATCTCCAATCATCCTCCTGAGTCGGCTAATCTGGTCTGAAACAAGGGCGTTCATGGGGTACATAATAATTGTGCGAACACCTCGTTTTGCCCATGATTCCTTGAAGCCTCTTGCTTCAGTAGCCATCTTCGCAAGAAGCGGCCACATAAAACACTCAGTTTTACCAGAGCCAGTACCCGTTGACACAAACAGGTTTTCACCTCTGGTTGCTGCTTCAAGCGCAGATATCTGGTGAGCAAATGGAGATGGGAAAACCCCGATACCCGCTTCTGCCAACTGTAAAAAATAATCTTTCAGCCAAGGTTCTATGGATGCTGTTTCAATGCCGTTTTGGACAGTAACATATGCTGGAGATGACTCAATAAAGGGTTTCTGATAAAGCAGTCCTTCATCATCAATATGATCGCTTAAGGCAGAGAGCAGGAGGGGAGACTTTCCGAAATACTGTGATTTAATATAGTCTTCCAACTCCGTTCGCAACTGCTTATGAACAGAATTCGCTCCGTTTGTCATCAGATTGTCCCTCCTTTAAATTCATATCCCTCATCAGATAGAACATTTTTAATGACTGTAAAGACTTCTATTGAGAGTTTTCGCCTAAAATTGCACGGGAGTGATGTGCATATCTCAGGCCAGCTATAGAGTTTTAAAAACTCAAGTTCACGTGGTGGGAGCAAATAATTCATATATACATGGACTAATGCTCCATCCTCGAAATACTCTATTGGCGGCAATGTTCCACAGGTTGAGAGACAAGCACATGCAAGCAATCTGTAATTGCAGGATTCTACCTGCCACTGTGGGAGCGGGCTGACTTCTATCGTAGTACCAGAATAGCGGTAAAGATAGTACAACTGTGAACCTTTCATTCCGGTTCGAAGAATCGAAACAGTACCAGTCGTATCCGGCTTGTTTACCCAGTACCCTTGAGAGAAGGGTTGTTTTAAGCGAAGGTACTCTGTATTTTGCTCAAACGACAGATTGGATTTCCACGAAGCAGAAGATAGCGTTATACGCCACAATGCTTGTAAATTCTCTTGTTCGAGACCGAACATTGCCTTTATCCTATCTGGATTTTTTGCTCCATACTGTTTTGAATAAAACCCAATACCGGATACGCAGGAAATACTATCCAGAGCAATACCTCTTTGAAACAAGATATCACCAAACGGTTCTTCATGCTTCATTGATGGAACTATTCGGTTGGGACGGTGATAAACCACGCCAGTGCTTAAGAATTGGTCTGCAATCTCATCTTCGAGCTCTTCAGAAACATATGGTAAGCTGCCAGACAGCTCCGGGTACATTGATTTGTAATTTGCGAGCATGCTGCGGACTTTCCTTTTTAAGTGCACAATGGAAATGGTGCCTTCTTCCGAGTCGTCCCAGAGTGAAGCATAAGCCATCATTCCACAGATACTATACACCAGACGAGTTTTCCATTCGTTCTCTGTTTCTCGTGCTCCTTTGCAGATATGATACTTGTGCGCCACTGACGAAAGCAGCCCATTATACTTATTCATTAGAATTCTCCTAAAACATACTGCAGGTCACGCTTGAGGCCTTCAGAAATTGCGATACCCTTTTGAGGATCAGCAATCGCCTCTGTGAGTTTATTCATTTCCAGTGAAGCATAAGCAATAGGAAGGACAGCATATAAGAAGTCCTCATCCGTTGTTGTTGCAGAGTAAATGCCGTGCATCGTAGCAACAAGTTTGTTGATTCGGTTCCTGACTAACGAACCTATCTTTAATTTTGAAAGGACCCTTAAATCTTTACGTGTACCCTTTGGCGTTGAGTAGGCTTTGAAGTCCTCAGCAAAATAACCTCCATAGTATTTTCCGGTAGCTTTTGCATCCACAAAAAACTCTGTAAACAGCGGTAGCATAAATCCGTACAGGCTCTTTGGCTCAACTTGGATATCTTCTGCATATGGATGGGTGGCAACATAGAAAATATCTTTTTGAGAAAGAATCTCCGGGAGTCTGTTCATCCAGCCACTTGCAAGAAGATTGTTGATTATCACGATGTCTTCGCCATCGGCACCAATTTCAGTGATTACCTGATTGCAATAGCCGCCCTCACAGCAGAGCATTCCATATTTATAACCTGTTACGGCTGCGCTGAATGCTTGAACAATGTCAATTGCATTAGGGCCAACAAGAAAAATTGGCTGTTTTTCGATATAGGCAGCGCAGAGGAACACGGCTAGGCTGCTTCTGTATTTTTCTGCTACACCGGCCTCTCCGAGTTCAAATGCAGCTGTATTAATGACATCTGCCCAAGAGTGATGAGCTTCGAGATCATTTAGATCATCGAATGCTGAAAAAGTGTGATATGGGGCAATAACAGGTTTGGACGAAACTTCAACTGCGGCAGGAGTCTCTGTGGCTGCAACTTGAATCGGTTGTCCACCAACAAAAGCCATATTTGCAATGAAATCTGCCGCGTTTTCGCGTGCCTTTTGTATTCTTTCAGCAACTGCTACTTCAACATCCTCAGCCAGTTTTTCCTTTTCTGCTATGACACCGGCAAGACGTTCTTCTTCCGATTTTGTTTTATTAAACGCTTCTTGTGCTTTGGTTAAACTAATAGTAGCAGATTTTAACTGAGCATCAAGTGAATCGAGTTTTTTCTGGGCTTTATCTAGTAAGCTTTTATTCTCTGCTTCCCAATCCGTTCGAATGAGTGCTTTTATTCTTTCCTGAAGTTCAGTACTTGCAGAAATAGCAGAGAGGATTATTTCGTCTTCTAAACTATCTCCATCAACGTATTTCCAGACCACATTTAGGAATTCATCCAGCAATTCTTTAGCAGCGAAATTGGAGCAACGGCACGCAGTCTCAATCTTGCACGTTATGTCGTCAACCGGAATTGAACCGAGAAAATCCTTGAAGGTTCTATACTCGGCACGAGTCAATCCTCTTGTTTTATATGTACCCCAAGAAATTGAAGAGAAAACGATATTCTTTACAATATCAAGTGGACTTTTCAATTGATAAAGCTTACTTGGAAGACCAGCAAACGCATTTCTATAGAAAGAGAGCCCATTATCCAAACGCAAAATGTTGCCACCAGTAAATTCATATACTGGTACTTCAATGCAATCTTCAGCAAAGGCAGTTTTTCCATTAACCGTGTTGAGTTCTTGGGTGTTGCACAGAATGCCCATGTACTGTCCTTTGGATGCATAAAAGGCGAACATGACTCTATGACTATGAGGTTGGTATTCGATTCCGTTTTTCAACAGATTGATCAGGTTGTCAAGGTTTGATGCTTCTGAAATGGTAACGACTTCAATGGCATCAAGGTCCATGTTGTACCGGGATAATATATAATCCTTGGAAGGGTCCTTCTCATTCGGAGTTGCGGACCAAGTCCAAATGCCATAAAAACCGTCATTGGAAGGGCCGTCCTTATAGAAAATCTTGTCTCTATTTGTGAAGTACGGCGGAACATCTTCACTTTTGCGGAAAATGTGATAGTGCCCATTATGACTCAAATCAGCATAACGAATAAGCCATTTCTGCCCATTGTAATCTGAGATAACACCACATAAAGAAACGATTTCATCGCTACTAATAGAGGGCAGAACAGAAGTATCTGTATCGTCAAACTGTGTGAGATAATCGGCATCGTCACTTTTAGCAGCGGTAGGAGCAGTCTGCGACTCAGTAATTCTCTCTTGCGCCTCAGCTAACAAGGATTCCAATGTGTCTTTATCCTGTTCAAGCTCTTGTATTTTCCGTTCGTATTCTGCCTTTATAGTATTAACACTCTGCTGAGCAGCAGCAATTTGATCGAGTAGATGGCGTTTTTCTTCTTCCAAAACCTTAATACGGTCAGCTACCTCCGCATTCCTTGCACGCTCAGATTTGATGCTCTCCATTCTTTCATGAAGTTTAGAGCGGGCATCCGCATCCATAGTTTTTCCTGCAAGTTTGAGGTATAAATCAACATTATTGGCAAAGACGGAGTCAAGCATAGTCGATGCCAGGGCAATGTCATGCGTTGAACCCTCCTCTTCAAGTTCCTCAATGTTTTCCTGAATTTCCTTAAGCCAGATATCTACCCTTGTATTGACCCACATTGCAATAAAGGGCTTATCAACATTGACTATAGCAATCGAAAGCGCTTGTTGCTCTGTCAATGATTTGGCTCTGAATCCTTTTCGTATTTTCAAGAATTCCTGTTCGTTTCTTTTAAAGAGTTCTTTAAAATCTCTACCAGTGATGATTCTGCAGAGGATTGGTTTTTCTTCCTGAGTAAGAAGATCAATGTAATTCATAATGCATCTCCTTATCTATTCGTATTCATGCTGCGATAGGCCTCTTGCAATCTGCGGTATGATTGCTCATTAATGGTGCCATTTTTAATACATTTTCGTATCCACTGACATACCTGCGGATAGCAATTCATACCCGCTAACATATTTCGCAAAGAGTGCGGAGCCGGGATTGTTGCCCCTGATACATTAGTAATTCGCTTCAGCATTTCAATTTCGTCATTTACAACGATGGGCTGTTGCTTCTTGAAATCGATTTGCCAGACGACATCAAGGCCAATGACAACTTGAACGCCTAAACCGTAGGATAGTCCGTTCAACTCTATATATTTGTCAGCGGATAATTTCCGCTTATCTACAACACGGTTATTGTTGAAGATAATTAGCTCTCCATCAAATGTTGATTTGAAGCGCAATGTTTTGTCGTGCGGTAGAGTATCGGTCTCGCCAGGATCAACCTCAGCACCTGCAATATCGGTTACTGAAACTTCTGGATGCAAGCCCACCTGGTCGAGAGGATCTTTCCAAAGGTATGTGTATTGTAAGGCTTGAGTGCGGCCAGCAGATATTAACTGCTGTCTGCCGGAACAAAACACCTCATACAGTTTTGACTGAGACGAATTGTAATTTAGCTGCCGAACTGTCACAGAAGGAAATGTTTTAACTGCGGCTACATTACCTTCGATAAGCATATACATACTGTTTTGATTGTGCTTGACAATATAATTTCCTTCGACAAATAACGGCCATACCGGTTGCAATGAAACAGGGTGATCTGTCAGCCGACAATGGAAGTCGAGATAGAATCGAGCTGCATCTTCATTAAATGCAGATGCAGAAACCACATAGAGACTCCAAGTTTCCCACCCGATTCGTTTTTGCATGATTTCTTGAATTCGCACGCTGCTGAATGACTTCCTATAGATGTAGCCACGTTTTAGCAGGTAGTATTCTTTACCAATCTCAACATCGGCATCATATGAGAGTTTTTTACCGGAAACTTTTTCAAACAACGTACCTTCCGGCTCAATGCCTTTAATCTCTGCCGGCCAGAATTCACGTAATTTATCGCTTCCATTTTGGAAACTGAGAGTGTATTTTTCAAATGGCCTTTCACCAATAGGAAGATATGTAATGCTGTCGCAGTTAAGCCGTTCTTTGGTGAACACATAGGATACATCAAATGCTCCCTTTGGTTTGATTTCTATACGGAAATCCTTGTTGAGAGAACTTATTGGAGCACGAATCAAGCCGACTTCAAAGCTGAAAGAAGATGAGGATACGCTTGTAATACGGATTGGTAAATCGTGTTCCTGAGAACCGTAAGAGATTGAATAGCCAGCTCCGAATGTACGCTCAGGACAACCTTTGCTTTTTTCATAGGCACTGTGTTTGAAGTAGCGTATCCTAATGTCGCCATCGGTAAGAATGACATACTGGCCACAGAGTTCACACATAAACAGACCGCTATGAGCAGATACAGTCCCACCTGGATGCAATTGGGCGGCTTGTTCTGCTGTGATACGCTTCCAGCCGTTTTCTGACCACATACAGACATGTGTTAGTGAAGCCATATGCATTCCTCCTTATTTCGCTCAGATTAAAGTGGATTGCTGCTCCAATCGTCGTATGCTAAGCCATAACGGTACAGCAGATAGGCTTGCTCTCGCCTTCCAATCCTATCGAGTCCTGCATACAGTTCACGCAATGTTTCTTGTTCCACATAAATCTGCTCCGGTGATTTGGCAATCGGGTCAGCAATCGCTTCGATACGCAGCATCCGTTCCTCACCGGGGACAACTTCATCCGGACGGATTTTCTGAAAAGCAAGCCCGTCTTTGGTATCAACCATCCGCTGTTCGTACCGAGAAAACGCATCCCGTATCAGATTGGTCATGGCATTTCGGATAGATGGTGCTGCATAGGTCAGAAACTTAGTGCCTTTGCTGCTGTCAAAGCGAGGAATGGCGTCCAATAAGCCGATACAGCCCTCCTGCTCCAGGTCTTCTTTGTCGATACTGAGTTCGCTTTCGCCCAGATTCATACCGAAATAAATCTCGTTGGCGGTTTTGCGGATAAAACCGAAATTGTTTTCCAGAAGCAGGTCACGGGCGTTCGTATTCCCCTTCTGTGCCAGAGCGCAGAGCTGCTCGTTGCTCCGGTTTTTCATCGTCTTTCTCCTGTTTTGCCGCCTGATCCAAGGTGGTTTGCATAAAGGCGGTCAACGCCTGACCGAGCTTGTCCAGTGCTTCTTGGTTGACCCCATCCATACCGGCAACGCTGTCGATAATCAGTTCGGTAACTTGCTCCGGTGTGACCTTGGGGTTTCCCATATCCTCACCTTTTGTAAGCTCTGTAAACATTCGCTCGGCGGCTTCTTTGGTGAGGACCTGCTGTACTGTAAAATCGTGACCGATCTCTTTCTTCACTTCTTTGACTGCCGCCATAAATTGAGCTTCAATGGTGGCGAGATCTGCCTGATATGCCGGTGTCCGTAAACGGCTAATGTCCTTGGCAGCTTCTTTTGCTGCATCGGTTTGTACAGTACTTCTTGTCAGATTGGCGAGGGTAGCGTAAAGCTGATTCTGAGCTGCAAAGCCGGATGCGATAGTGTCATTGAAATACTGCTCCAATATGTAGGTTAGTTCAGCAAAGCGGGGACTTTCCAAGAGCCGATTGACCACTTGTGCATTAACCTTGCCGGTGTAGAGGTTTCGTGCCGCCTGGGCTGACAAGCCCAGCTCGTCAATCTCATAATTTTTTCTATCGGGAACATTGGTCACGCCTAAAAGAAAGTCGGTGGACACATTGAATACTCTGGCAATCCGGATGATGTTTTCGTCGCCGATCTTGTCCGTCTTTCCGGTTAGGAAACGGCTGAGCAGGCTGTCGCCGCATCCAATTTTTAGCGCAAGGTCAGTCTGAGATACCTTGTGATATTTCATCAGATCGGCAAGCCGCTGTCTGACAGTACCGGGCAAAAATGTATTCTCCACTCGTTATGTCCCCCCTCCTTATTTTTGCTTTGATATATTTGCCGCTTTTGATTCTGGCATCAGCAGGCTTCTCTGCATCTTCTGGGATAATCCAACGGCTTCCTGCTTGCTGTGCGCCGGGGATGGCTTTGGCTACAGAGAACACCCACACGACGCGGAGAAATCCCCCATTTCTCTGCCACCTCAAAAGTTGATAAATAGCGCATCCTCAACACCCCTTTTCGTCTAAATCTAACAATATTATATCCTATTTGCGGAACAATATCAAGATGCATATTGTGAACAATCGCCGCCCTGTGTATTTTGCATTTTTGCAAAAATTCAGGGCGGCGATTTCTTTTTTTGCAGAAGTGCCGGATTTTTCGGTTGACAGCTGTTTTCTCCGTATATTCAGGTGACAAGCAAGAATTGTCAAATTAATTATGGAGGTATGCGTATGAATCTATTTGAAACCATCAAGGCGGCAGTTCCCGTAAGACAAGCCGCCGAACACTACGGGCTGAAAGTGAGCCGCAACGGCATGGCTTGCTGCCCGTTCCACAATGACAGGCATCCGAGTTTGAAGCTGAACGAGGAATATTTCTTCTGCTTCGGCTGCGGAGCCAAGGGGGATGTGATCGACTTCGTGGCAAGGCTCTTTGATCTGAGCAGCTACGAAGCGGCGCAAAGACTGGCTGCGGACTTCGGTATCAGCACCGAGCCGGGACAGCCTGTGGCAGTTCCCCACAAGTTAAAGCATCCCTATATCCGTCAGTTCCGGGAGGACGAAATGCTGTGCTTCCGAGTGCTGACGGATTATTTGCATCTGCTGGAAGATTGGAAAGTGTGGTATGCACCGAAAACGCCGGATGATGCTCTGGATGATCGCTTTGTGGAAGCCTGCCAGATGATTGATTATATCGAATATCTGGCAGATATTTTGACCGTAGGTGATCTGGAAGAACGTGTTGCCGTGGTGGACGAGCTGATGAAAAATGGCAAGATCACGTTCCTACAGGACTACACCACAAGAAAGAAAAAGGAGGATATGCGCCATGAGCGAAGAAATGATGCAGACCTCGCCCTTTGAGTGTCCGGCGTGGTTTGACGGAAAGAAAATCAATGAAACTGTATTCTGTGAAGAATTTCTCCGTGATTATCCGATGGTCACGGTGAACGATGCTTTTTTCACGGTCAATGGCAGAGTACACGATGAAAACCGCTTGAAAAAGGTCATCTATGACCGCATCAAGTATTATGTGACCAGCGGCGTTGCAAAGAAAGTCACCAATCTGCTGGATGTCATGCGTATGGAGTGCTGCACCGCAAAGCTATCTCTGTACCAAGACCGTATCCATGTGGCGAACGGCACGTACTATCTGAACGGCACATTCAGTCCCGAAAAGGATTTCTGCCGCAACCGTCTGCCCGTTGCCTATAATCCCGATGCTCCGCAGCCTGTGACATGGCTGCATTTTTTATCCCAACTTTTAGAGCCGGAGGACATTCTGACCTTGCAGGAGTTTATGGGATATTGCTTTATCCCCTCCACCAAGGGACAGAAGATGCTCCTGCTGATCGGTAAGGGCGGCGAGGGGAAAAGCCGCATCGGTATCGTCCTTCGTGCGCTGCTTGGCAGCAACATGAACACAGGCAGTATCGCAAAGGTGGAGACAAGTCCCTTTGCTCGTGCAGATTTGGAACATGAACTTGTGATGCTGGACGATGATATGAAACTGGAAGCTCTCCCCCAGACCAACAACATCAAGGCGATTATCACAGCGGAGCTGCCGATGGATTTGGAGAAAAAGGGACAGCAGAGCTATCAAGGTGATTTGTATGTACGCTTCATCGGCTTGGGTAACGGTGTCCTGCAATCTCTCTATGACCGCAGCGTTGGTTTTTTCCGCAGACAGATCATCCTCTCCACCAAGGAGAAAGACCCGAACAGAAAGGACGATCCCTATATCGCTGAAAAGATGTGCGCCGAAGCGGAGGGCATCTTCCTGTGGGCGTTGGAGGGCTTGCACCGTTTGATCGACAACGATTACAAGTTTACGGTCAGCCAGTCGGCACAGGACAACATGGACGCTGCCGTATCAGACGGAAACAACATCATCGAGTTTTTAAGTTCCGAGGGATATATCCGCTTCAAGGCAGATTATGAGGTCAGCTCCAAAGACCTGTATGCCGTTTACAAGCTGTGGTGTGACGATAACGCTTTGAGCAGCCTTTCCCAAAAGAGCTTCTGCTCGTTTCTCAAACAGAATGAGAGTCGGTACAACATCGAGTACACCAATAAGGTCAATATCGGCGGCGGGAGGTATGCCAGAGGATTTGTCGGCATTGAGCTTCTGCAAAGACCATTTCTGTAAAAATGATATTGACCCGAAAATACGTGTACCATCCGTACCAAGTGTACCACGGTACAGCAAGTACACTTGGTACACGTACTTTTCAGTCCGTTTCACTATTATTTTTCAATGCTGTTGGCGGATGCCCTGTTTTCGGGCATTGAAAATCAATGGTAATGAAAACAGGAAAGATTTTGACCGCAGAACAAAACCATTTCACGGAATCATGCTTCTCTGAACAATGCGCTCCGTTCACGGAGCAATGGGTGTTTTCGCTGTTCCAGACCAAACCACACGGAACAGTAAAGTGGGATATGGTCATATACGGACAGGACATCACAAGCGAAATTCTGAACGGATTTCAGAGATGACAGATTTTTCACTATTCGGTGCATCTGCTCCGCTTTGAAGTGGAGAGCGTTCGCCGAAACACAAACAAATTTATGGAGGATTTTTCAATATGAATGTACGCAACGAAATAAAGGCGCAGATCGTTCGCGCCGGTTTTACCATGCAGGAGGTTGTTGATCTGTTGCATGATGAATATGGCTGGTCGGACAGTGTTTCCAATCTGTCCGCAAAATTGCAAAGGGAGAGCATCCGCTACAAGGAGGTCGTGGAGCTGGCCGACGTGCTGGACTGCGACATCGTGTGGGTGAAGCGAGGGGAGCGCCGATGAAAGCACAGTACGCCATTCTCCGCTTTGCCAATTACAAGGGGCCGGAAATCGGCCACATCGAGTCCCACAACGAGCGTACCAAGGAGAAGTACGCCAGCAACCCCGACGTGGACACGGCGCGCAGCCACCTCAATGTCCATCTGGTGACACCCCAGCGCAAATACCGCGCCGAAGCGGAAAAGCAGATTGCAGAGGCGTGCTGCCGCACCCGTTCGGACAGCGTGCGGCTGGTGGAGGCTCTTGTGACCGCAACGCCGGAGTTCTTCAAGGGTAAGAAGAAAGCTGAAATCAAAGCCTATTTTCAGGAGGCGCTGGATTTCATCCGGGAACACCAAGACCAGAAAACAATTATATCCGCCGTGGTGCATATGGACGAGAAAACGCCCCATATGCACCTTTCTTTTGTCCCGCTGACAGCGGATGGGCGGCTCTGTGCCAAAGAAATCGTAGGCAACAAGAGGAAGCTGACGCAATGGCAGGACAGATTTTGGGAGCATATGGTCAAAAAATACCCCGATCGGGAGCGCGGCGAGAGCGCCAGCGAAACCGGACGCGACCATATCCCACCGCGGGTGTTCAAGGAGATGACCCGCCTGACCAAGCAGAAGGCCAAGCTGGAAGAATTGCTTTCAGGCGTCAATGCGTTCAATGCCAAAGGAAAAGCAGCAGAAATCGGCGCTTTTTTGGACAAGTATATTCCTGCTGTGGAGCAGATGCACACGACACTGAAAAAATACAATACGGCGTTCACGGTCACGACTGCCGAAAATAAAAAGCTGAAAAAGAAAACGGAGCAGTTGGAGCAGTCGCTGGACAAAGCCACGCAGGGAAGCACCTTGAAAAAGCTGGCTGACGCCAAGCTGCATCGGGATTATGAGGATGCCGTCGCCGTGCTGGATCGTATTCCGAAGGAAGTGCTGGCGGCATATACGCACAGAACGGAGAAAGAGAGGGAGACTGCCTATGGTAGATGAATGGAGCGGCTTCGCCGCTTTGCTGGCAAATTTGATTGAAAAGTATGCCGTGGTTATGAATCTTGACGCGCTACCCGATCTCGTCATAGAGGAAGCTGTGTCTGAAAAAGATGATACCGATAAGAATATTCACGAAAACGATATTGAACCCGTGAAAGCGGCATGATATAATTATCATGAAATAGGTGTCCAAACCGCCATTGCAGGAGCAAAATCTCCTGCAATGGCAGAAAACGAGGTGAAGTGACAATAGATCGCTGGGAGAATGAACAGAACAATTCCAAAATGATGATTTATACCACAGAGGATGGCTTGACAAAGATTGAAACGGCCTTCGATGGAGATACCGTTTGGCTTTCCATTGATCAGATGGCAGAGCTGTTTCAGCGTGATAGAAGTGTGATTGGCAAGCACGTGCGAAACATTTTCAGAGAGGGAGAGCTTCAAAAGGCAGCAGTATGGGCAAAATTTGCCCATACTGCTGCCGACGGAAAAGTGTATGATGTCGATTATTATAATCTTGATGTTATCATTTCTGTCGGCTACCGTGTGAAATCCCAGCGTGGAGTGCAGTTTCGTACTGTAACGGAGGTTTATTATCTATGATTTCGGACGAACTGAAAAATATAGTTGATACAATTAGTGAACAGGGGAAAATGTCGTTTTTCGATGGCGTTACCGAGGAACAGATTACCCGGTTTGAGGAAGAAAACAACGTAAAACTCCCAACGCAATATAGAGAGTGGTTAACGTTTTCTGATGGCGGCGAGTGTTTTTTGCCCGCTGGCGTACAGTTTTATGGTATTGAACATAAGCCGATAATAGATGTTAATAGTGCTGACTGTCCTGATGACAAGTATATTGTAATCGGCGCGTTGTCCACAGGTGATCCTATTCTCTGCGAGAGAGATGGGGAAAAAATCTCAATTTACAATCTTGAAGGCGGACGGATTGAAGAAGATGAAGCATATGAAGATTTTTATTCATTCCTGAAGGATCTTTATGACTTGCTCGGGATAGGAGAGTGATCCTATGTCGAGAAGAACAGCTGATGCGAGTAAAGCAATCAGACTTGCTTGGGAAAAGGAACAGCAGCGTGTATTAGAGGGCGAAGGTACACGAGATTGGACTGAAAAACAGCAGCAGGATATTATCGACCGAGGTAAAGCCTACGACGAAGACGGTAAAGCCTTTGAAGGACAGCATATGAAAAGTGCAGCGGAATATCCTGAATTCCAGGGTGAACCCGACAATATACAATTCCTTACTCATCAAGAGCATTTTGAGGCTCACCGTGGGAATTGGCAGAATCCTACAAATTGGTATTATGACCCTGTTACCAAACAGTTCCATGATTTTGGTGATGGAAAGTATATTCCATGCGAGGTAATTAAACTTAGCGTACCAATCTGTACAGAAAGTTCAGCGGTGCTGAATGAAAACAATGCCGCCCCTGAGGAAAAAGCTGTTAAGAGTGATCCTAAAATCGCGGATGAAATAAAAGCCGAACCTATTAACACTGAGAAAAAAACTATTGCTACGAAAAGTGATAGTCCGAGGGTTGATTCAGTCCCAATTACAAATCAATCCGAACCGTTTATTATCCGTGGATTTCACAAAGTAACGGATGGGTGGAGAAACTTTAGAACCAATCATCCTTTATTGTCTTCAATTATAGTTGAGGGGACGAAAGTTGCTGCTGGAGCAGCCTTATCTTATTGTGCTTCAAGAGTTGTAGGTGGTTCACGTAGTGGCTCTCATAACACCGTTTCAAACAGTAATAGGCCTACCGTAAACTCTTCTGGAACGAGTAAAGCTGCTGAAACAATTGCTTCTGCTATTTCGGATAGCTTGGAACACGGTACACATGCTTCGCCTATTGAACATACCGTTTCTGGATACACGCGTCATTGGAATGGTAAAGAAATCCATGTTGCTCCATATACGCGTGGAGGCAAAAAATAACTCGATTTGCCGAGGCAATATAATCGATCCAGATGCTCTGACTCAACTGGTCAACGGCATATTTCTGACGCCGAGGGTTGTGCGGGCAGCGTAGATAACGGCATTTTTATTCACGCTATTGTCCCAAGGCATATCGAGACAGTAGCCCTCTTGTCACGGGAAACCGCTGCTGCGGGACTGAATTAATCAAACTGCATTATTGCATGTCAAGGCATACATGCAGCATTAAGGAAAGAGGAAAGCAATGATTTACTGGATAAACGGTGCATACGGCGTCGGAAAATCGACTGTTGCGGAGCAGCTCAGGGCGAAGCTGCCGAAAGCGCATATATTTGATGCGGAGGAGGTCGGAAATGCTGTCAGGGACAATTATCCCGAGGAATGCAAACACAGCATTATTTTTGAGGGGTATCCGCTTTGGAGGGAGCTGAACTGCAAACTGTTGAAGGATATAAGCAGCAAATACGATGGAGACATTATTGTGCCGATGACGCTTGTGCTTGATGTTTCGTATACGGAAATTATTCAGCGGCTGACGGACGGCGGCATTTCGGTCGGGTATGTTATTCTTGACGGCGATCGGCAGACAATTCACGACAGGATAATTAAGCGCGGAGAGGATGAGGAGTGCTGGTGCATGAACAATATCCAAACATGCCTTGATGCGCAATGCGGGGATATGCGTGCCGAGCACATAAACACCGTCGGAAGAACGCCGGGCGAAATCGCGGATGAAATAATTGAACGCTTCAAAAAGCTTTGAGAAAAATCCGCAGATTTCGTGTTTATAACATCGAATAAGGGTTGAGGGTATCGGCAAATGATTGAAAAACAATTCACGGCACTGCTGCGCAGTTTTGTGCAGGATACTGCGCCGAAAACGGAAGAACCGTGGAACATGGCGGAATTGCAGCGGGCGGCGGCACAGCAGAACATGCTGCCTGTGTTGGCGTACGAAAACAAGCGTTGGAGGCTCTCGACTGATTCGGAAGTTTGCCGCCGACTGGACGGTTTTTTGTACGGTGCGATTGTCGGCAACCTGAACCGCCGCGTAGACTTTGAAACTTTATCAAAAGAATTTACGGTTCGGGGTATTGCACATATGCCCGTTAAAGGCTATTATCTCCGAAAGCTTTATCCCGTTCCGGAGCTGCGTACGTTTGGGGATATTGACCTGCTGATCCATCGGGAAGACAGGCAAAAGGTACACGAGCTGATGCTTTCGCTGGGTTATTCGGTGAAACAAAACTGGGAGCCGACTTATTCCTACATTAAAGGTGCGGAATATTATGAAATCCACACGAATTTAATGGACGGCAATCTGGATAACAGAGCCGATTTAAAGGCATATTTCGATGCCGCATGGCGGTATGCGGAACCGGATGACGGGCTGCGGTACAGACCTGCTTCGGATTTTCATTTTATTTATACGGTGTGCCATCTTGCAAAGCATCTGTACGGCGGCGGAGCGGGGCTGCGGATGTATTTGGATATTGCCCTGTATATGAAGAATGAGAGCGCACGGCTGAACATGGAAAACATTGAGCGGGAGATGGCAGCTTTGCAGCTGACCGGGTTTTTTCATACGCTGATGAATGCATGCAGCGCATGGTTCGGCACGGAATGCGGCTGCTCGCTTCCGCCGCCGGACGAAGCGGCGATCAAAAAGCTTCTCTGCTATACTCTGGATTCGGATCTGTTCGGCCATTCCCGTGACCATGCAGTGATAGAGCTGCGCAATTCGAAATCGAAGAAGACTGCAAAGGGCAAATTGATACGCAATATGCTTTTTCCGCCTGCGGGGCAAATCGAATCGCGCTATACCTTCCTTCAGGGCCGGCATTGGCTGCTGCCGCTGGCGTGGATCGTGCGTGCGGTGTCGAATTTGCGGCTGATTCCGAACAGACTGCACAGCATGAAATCCGTTGCAGAAACCGATATCGACCGCGTGGAAACGTATGACGGGTTTATGCGCCGAATCGGACTTTGAAAAATGCAGGCATCGGAGCTGAAAAAGCAATGCGGATTGAAACAAAAATCTGTTCGGCTTTAATCGGCTTTATCTGAAAAGTTAAAAAACGAACAAAAATTGACCGCCGAGAGATTCGGCGGTCTTTTTATGAAATTCGTAAAATTCTGCTGTTGTGATTATTCGGCAGTCATGGCCGAACCGAGCTGTTCGCCGCTGATTGTCATTTCATTGATGGCAGAGTTCCAAGCCTCGAAAGATTCGGCATCATACAGCTGTGCGGTGAACATTGTCAGCATATCGCCGGAGTAGATGTAGCATGCAATGACGTATGCACGAACATCGTCGATATCGACGGTTGTTTTGTAGTAAATAACCGGGTGATCACCGACGGTCAGTTTATAACATTTGTCGTCGGAAACGGTTCCGCCGAAAGCTTCTTTGAAATAAGCTTCAATTTCTTCAACAGACTGACTGAAATTGATTGCGGCGTCATCGCCGATGGGTGCGTTCATGTAAATGACTGCATTCTGTGAATTTTCATCCACGCTGCTGGCAAAAGCAACGATTCCGCCGATGTTCATAAGCATGTAGCCTTCGGGTGCGGTCAGCTTGATGAAGTCGGTTGTGAATTCGCGAGTGGCTTGGTTGTAATTGTAACTGTCGGCAGGTTCCGCAGTGGGTTCTTCCGTGGGCTCCGCAGTGGGCTCTGCGGTAGGTTCCGCGGTGGGCGTCGCGGGAACTTCCGTGGCGGGCGCGGGAGTAGGTTCTTTCTTGTTTCCGCCGCATGCCGCAAAGCTGAGCAGCATCAGTGCAGCAAGGATAATCGCCGTAATTTTTTTCATTGTGAGTTCTCCTCTGATTTTTTAATTTTACACAACATGATACAGACGGGTGCAGTGAGCAGCCGCGTCGTTAGCTGTGCATACCTCAATTATTGTACCACACCGAATAAATATGTGCAATACGGAAAACAGAAAATATACATATCAAGGGCCTTTTTTCAAAGCAATAACGAAAACAGCAAACAGGACGATCCTTCGGGAGCTGCCCTGTTTTTGTTTTGAGGTTTGTGCAGCTTCCGAAAAACAATTGTGCAAGCTTAATCGAAAGATTATTGCCTGTCAATTCCTGCCTGTTTAAAAAAAATAACCGAATACGCAAGAAAGCAGACAAGATCGCTTAAGGCCGAAAAAAATCTTGTGTGATAAACAAAAACACTGTAAAAAAGAATGCTCGTTTCCGCAAACAAAAATACCGCCGGCATTGTACGGAGCAGTTTTCCCCATATCGTGTTTTTTCTGCCGGACCATAGGATTATTCCCAACACGGCACATACAAAAGCGGGCGGAAAGCTGTATAGCAGCCAGCCTCCGATATGATTCGGTATCAGTTGGGATAATGACTCCGGCTGCATCGCTCCGCTGCGGTAAAGTCGGAACGATTGGTGTACGGTCGTAATAAGGAACATCAGGAATATGTAAATTCCCGCATTGATTGCCGCGCATTTTCTGTTCTCGCTGAATAAAACAATCAACGAAGCCGAAAACATCCAGAAGCCGAAGGTGCTCGAACTCCAATAATAAAACGACCAGAAACCGTTGTCAGGCACTTCAATGAAAAACACAACGGTGAGCCCTGCAAGCAAGCCTAAAGCAACAACAAAAGAATAAGATTTAAGTTTGTCTCGGAATAAAACTTTCAAGTGAGTTCCCCTCTGCATTTTATTTATTGGCTGAAGCATATCAAACTGTGACTGCGTATCGCCGTTTCGATCCTTCCGCCGCTCGGAACGGCAGAAAACACAGCGACCGCAATCACAGCGAAAATCCGTGCAGAAAAAGGCATTCGGCATAAGATTTAGGGAAAAGAAATTTAATGTGCGTAAATGTCATTGATTCGGGTCACGCAATTCAATTCTGTATCCCATTTTGACAATCAGCTTCAAGGTTTCAAGCGCGGTGTTCCTGTCATATTCCTTCTCGCTTTCCGCAAGCTCGTCATACGGAACGAGCAGGGGTGTTGTTTTTAAATCGTTGTCCTTCTTTTCACCGTAAGTCCAACCTTCGGCAATTCTGCCTGCGGCCCACACTTCATGAACGTTTTCGGCAATTTTTTCCGTAAGAGCAAGCAGCTCCGCAGGAAGGACAACATCGCTTGTGTCGATGGGTTTGGGTTCGTACATATTGTAAATAACCTCCGGGTTTATTGTTATAAATCTGACGGTATGCGCCGAGCAGTGTATGCATTCAGCTTTGCCCGTTCGCAAGCTTATTTATGAGATTGCCCGCAACTTGGACAAGAGTGTCGGGCAAACTGTTTTTTGCTGCGTAAAGTATATCACGAAAAGAACAGAATTCAAAACAAATTTTCTGCGTTTAAATCTTTTGCGAAAACTTTACGGTTTACGGGCGGTTCTGACAAACAACACATTACTCAGAATAATTTTTAAGAATGAAAAAATCAACGGCATCAGCAATGGTTCTGCGGAGCTTGTCATCAAGCTTGTCGATGAGTTCGCTGCGGAGCGACTGCGGAATCGGGTATATTGCTTCGGCAATTCCGCCGGCAATTGCAGCAATTGTGTCGCTGTCACCTCCGATTGAAATGGCATTCGAAATGACGTCAACAAAGTTGTTTCCCTCAAAAAATGCATTCAGTGCCTGCGGAACAGAACCCATGCAGGAAACATCGAAGGAATAATCGGGACGTATTTCGTCAAGCGTAAAATTCAAGTCATAGTACTTGCCTGCGTACTCACGAACATCTGCTTTGGACGCTCCGGAGCGCAATTTATATATGCATCCGGCAACGACAACTGCACCCTTGATGCCTTCAGGGTGATCATGCGTCACTTTTGCAGAAATTTCACCGAGTTTTTCGGCTTCTTCCAATGAATTTGCTGCCCATCCGGCATAGGAGGCACGCATTGCGGAACCGTTGCCCCAGCTGCCGTAAGGATGCGGATTCTCAGAAGAAATCCATCGGCGAAAATGTCCGCCGTAGCCTGCATGGGGATACAGTCTTCCGAATTGCTGCATTTTTTTCTGAACAGCATAAAAAAGTGCAGACTCGGAATTCGGGAAATTCAGCCAGTCTTTGGGCAGAAGGCGTAAACCTTCGCTCAGTCCCGCCGCAACGGCGCAGGTCATAACGGTATCATCAGTGAAAAAAGAATTCGCTTGAATCAATTCGTCTTTCCCGATTTTACGTTTTATGTTGTGCCATTCATATACGGAACCCGCAACATCGCCTAAAGCCGCACCGAGCATTGCGGTATGATTTTCATCGTAGTCCCATCCGCCGAACAACATAAACCACTTGCCGTTTCTTAAACGTGCGACAGCTTTCGCGTTTCCGATTTCATCAATTGAAATTTCGTCACGCTCCAATGCACGCTTGATCTGCCTGTCCGCCATTATCATACCGGTTCCGGGAGAAAAGCTGTTAACATCTCCGAAAAGTTCTATAAATGCTTTATTCAACATGTACAAGACCTCCTGTTTGCTGCATTAAATCCGATTTTGCATATGCAGAGATATGCATGAGAAATATGAATGTACATATATTTTAGCGTTCAAATTTAAACATGTCAACCGTTTTTTTGAACAAAGTTGAGTCCGGTATGAATAATGCTTATCGTCCGCCGCAATTCTTCTGTCGTGAAAAAGGCAGATTTTCCGCCGCATTTCGACTTGAAACTCGGATATATTTATTGTAAAATAATATTGCCGAATTACAGCAACGATTTTTTTCGGTGTGCGGAGCGAATATGCGGCACGGGGAACGGGCAGGCACGGTTTTGGGTTAAGATTTTGCAGCCTCCGCTGTTTTAAAAAGTTGTTTCGCAGGAGCATCCGCAGAATGAAAAAAACGGGAGGAACGAAAAAATGGGGAGAACATCGAACAAGGATAATAAAACTCAATATCAGATTTGCCGTGAAAACATGGGCTATTCGCGGGAAAAGGCGAGCGAAGTGCTGGGCTGGATTTCGGCGGATCGCATTGAACGAATTGAAAACGGGGGATTTGTGCCGCGTTCGGACGAAGTGCTTGAAATGTCCCGCGGGTACAGAAACCCGAATCTGTGCAATTATTACTGTGCGCACGAGTGTCCCATCGGGCAGCAATATGTTCCGGAGATAAAGGTCAAGGATCTGTCTCGAATTGTGCTTGAAATGCTTGCATCGCTCAACGCAATGCAGAAAAAGCAGGAACGGCTGATTGAGATAACGGCGGACGGACAAATTTCGGAAGATGAAATGATTGATTTTACGGGTATTCAGGCCGAATTGGAAAAGATATCCGTAACGGTTGAAACGCTTCAATTCTGGTTTGAGCAAATGGTTGCCGACGGAGAAATCAAACTTCAGAAAAACTGTTGCGAAGCGGAAAGATAGCACGGGCTGCGCAGGTGCGGATTAAACCTGAAAACGTCGATTTATGCATTTAATCGGCGTTTTTTGCATTTTTTAGGGAAAACGGCAGGGTTATTCCGCAGTTTTTGCCCTTTTTCCGAAGGATGAACTGCATTATAATTCAGTCATACAAAAAAACAACAGCCGAAAGGAGATTTAAAATGACTATTAAACAAAGGGTTATTGCCTCGCTTCTCGTCGAAAAAGCGGCGGAGAACAGAGAACTTGCGGACAAGGTCGGGCTTGTGTGCCGGTTGAAGCAAATCGAGGCAATGCGGAAAATTTCGGAAACGAAGGTAGGCGAAGAAGAATGAAGATCATCGGAAAAAATCTTTTGGGTATTGTCGGCGTTATTGCGGCACTTTACTTTATTGTATTCATCACGGCGTGGCTGTAAGAGGAGGATGCGGACATGAAGAAATTTTTAAAGGTTTTGGGTGCTGTCTTTTCCGCACTGCTGGTGACGGCAATTGTGTTCGGAGTCGGATACTTTTTAGGAAATCGTTCGAACGGCGGAAAAGCGGAAGTTGTTCCCGCAAGCAGCAGCGGCATCGATCTGAAGCTTCCGGGTGAAGTTGAAAAATCCATCATCACTGTGGATGAAGTTGAGGCGAAGATTCTTGAAATCGGTGAGCTTGCAACATGCGAAGGAGATTACACCGTGACCCGGGGGAAGGATTTTACCCGCTATTTTGTGGACAAGATTCCCATTCCGGGTTCAACGAACCATGTTGAATTGACCTGCACTGGCATAGTTAAAGCGGGCTATTCGCTTGAGGACATTGCCGTTCGGGTGGATAATGAAAGCATGAAGATATATGTCGCTTTGCCTCAGGCGAAAATCATGAGCAATCAGCTGATTTGGGACAGCGTTGTCTGCAATGAACAGAACAGTATGCTGAATCCGATCGATTTTGAGCAATATCAAACGCTGATTTCGGAGATTGAAGCGGAAGGACTTGAGGAGGTTCAGAAGAAAGGTTTTTTTGACACCGTTGAATCGAATGCAAAAAAACTTATCGGAAACTTTCTCGGCTGCTTTGCGGACTATACGGTTGAATTTATTTAAAATAAAATTATGAAAGGATAATTAAAAAATATGAGACTTAATGAGATTCCTAATTACGATGGGTCAATTTGGGCATATGCACAAATGGCAAAATATGCGCGTGAGATGCATGGACCGGAGAATTACACAAAAGCACTGTACGAGGGTGGACAAGCAAGCATGGTACTGCCGATGATTGGGCTCAGTGTGGTTACCGCCATAATAGGCGCAGGTGCTGCTCTGCTAATAAACATTGCTGCAAAAAAAAGAAAATCCAAACAGCAAGGAAAAAAGTCAGCGGTATCAGCGAAAAGCCAATCAAAGAGATTGATTTAAGTGATGATGAGATTACTATATTGACAGACGACATGCTTGATAAAAACAGCTGATTCGGTTCAAAACGTCATTTTCTCCTTATCAAACATATAGATTTACTCCAAAAATATAGTGATTTTACTCCAAGAACAAAACCGCCTCCGAAAAGGGAAGCGGTTTTGTTCCTGCTTGAAGTTCAATAAAAAGCCTTTGCCGTTCGGTTAAAAGTCGGCGGCATCAATCCGAATCTCTTGAAGCAGCGGGTGCGGAAAGAATCTCATTCCAGATAATGCCCTGGGTAACTGCGGGCTGAGCCGAGATGGCTTTAAGCAGCCTGTCCGCTCCGCTCTGCACTTTTTTTGTGCCTTCAACCGGTTGTTTTTGCTCATATGCGGGATCGTCATCGGGTCGGACTGCGGCGGCGGGCTGCCGTGCCGCAGTTTTCTTTGCCGTTTGGCTTGCTGCGGTTTTTTTGCCGGAGGATGCATTGCTGCGCATGTTTCCGCCGCCGGTTCCGGACGCGGAGCGCGGAGCGCGAACTTCGCCCTCATGAGCACCTTCGTGAATGCTGCCGCCGGTGCAGTTTGCCGTGCCGCAATAGGAGTCGGATGCACTGTATGCTCTGCCCTCGGTTCGGTTCTGTGCGGCAGGCTTCGGTTTCCCCTGCGCAAAACCCGTTCCGAAGGCGAATTCGTCCGATTCGTTTTCGGCAAACCGATTCGCAGCACCGTTTTCGGCGGTTTCAGGCTGCTTTTTCTTGCTTGACGCAAGAATTCTGAGAACAAAGAAGCCGATTGCCGCAATGAATATCAACAGCTGCATGGCTGCCTCCTTTCGATACGTTAGGATTCTGTTTGTTTGATTCCGTTAATTAAATTTCGTTAAATCGATTGCCGACCGTTTCCGCGACTGCTGCACGGCAGCCGCGGGCAGGGACGTATTTCGACTGTTTATTTAACGTCGGCGGAACCTGCGGTGGTTTTTCCGATGGATTCGCGCATTTCGGTGTCGGCGGCAAGATTCTTCATTTTATAGTAATCCATGATGCCGAGATTGCCGCTGCGGAACGCTTCAGCCATTGCAAGGGGAACCTGGGCTTCGGCCTCGATAACGCGGGCGCGCATACCTGCAACCTCCGCCTTGTTCTCCTGCTCCTGTGCAACCGCCATTGCACGGCGTTCCTCTGCTTTTGCCTGTGCAATGCGCTTATCGGCTTCCGCTTGGTCAATCTGAAGCTTTGCGCCGACGTTCACGCCGACATCAACATCCGCAATATCAATGGAGAGTATTTCAAATGCCGTGCCGCTGTCCAAACCCTTGTTCAAAACGGTCTGAGAGATGGAGTCGGGGTTTTCAAGAACATCCTTGTGGCTGACGGAAGAACCGATGGTGGTAACAATGCCTTCGCCGACGCGGGCAATGATCGTTTCTTCGCCTGCACCGCCGACAAGACGGTCGATATTGACGCGAACGGTGACTTTTGCCTTTGCGCGGAGCTCAATGCCGTCCTTTGCAATTGCGGCGATAACGGGTGTTTCGATAACTTTGGGACTGACGCTCATTTGAACTGCGGTCAGAACATCCCTGCCCGCAAGGTCAATTGCGCATGCCTTTTCAAAATCAAGTGCGATGCCCGCACGCTGGGAGGCGATGAGCGCATTCACAACGCGGTCAACATTGCCGCCCGCAAGGTAATGCGCTTCCATCTTGTTCAGATTTAAATCAAGTCCTGCCTTCGTTGCCTTGATGAGCGGTTCAACAATGCGATGCGGGTTTACTTTGCGGATACGCATACCGACAAGCTGAAAAAGCCCAACATGAACCCCCGATGCTCCTGCCGAAATCGCAAGCCCGACGGGGAAGAAGGAGAAGAAGAATATCAGCAGGATGACTGCGCCGATTATGATGCCGATGATTGCGCCGACAGACATGCCGGCTGCGGGGGCATCGGCGAAAACCAAAGAGTTTTCGAATTGAATAAGGTTCAGTGCGTTCATTTTTGTATTTTCCTTTCAAATAAATACTGTTCAAATACTGTTCCGGAATATATGGCTGCGATGCGATACCGTTTGCGGCATCGGCGGCAGCCCTTTCCGGCTCAGCGCAAAGCTAAGGCGATAAGATACAGCAGTGCGATGAATGCAGGTACGCCGATAAGAAGAAAGATCCAGTCCCGCTTGCGCCGCCTGTTCAGCTCTTTGCTGCTCATTTCGGTGTTGTATGCATTTTTGCTTGCCGCTTCAATATCCGATGCGTCATAAAACTGAGAATAGAAAAACGGCCGCTTGTTCTCTTTTTTGTCGTCAATAAGTTTCTTTTTCATTGAGTGTGGATAAAACTCCGCTCCGGAGTCAATGACGATGAATCATTCCGCTTCGTTCGGGCGTCGAACGCTGATGCGCAGACCTTCAACGGCACAAACAACGATCGGTTCATCTTTTGCAATGAATTCACCGTCGGCAAGCACATCGTAACGTTTTCCGTTGATAAGTGCAGCACCGCTCGGCCGCAGCGCAGTGAGCGCAATCCCCTGTTTGCCGATGAGCTCGGCTGATTCGGCGGTCACGCGGTCGGTCGCTTCCGCTGCAATGCTTTCGTTAAGCACGATGCGGGAGTTTTTGTCGCTTTTCCGTTTGCCGAAAACAACTTTGAATATTATGACTGCGGCGATGCTGAGAATTACAACAAGTATTGCAACCGAGAACAGCGCGGATATTGGGTCGTTCGAACCTATGATAAGCCCTGCAATCACGGCTGCCGCGCCCGATATGCCTGCAATGCCGAATCCCGGGATCAGCATTTCGATGATTATCAAAGCCGCGCCGACAAGCACGAGTATCAGCCCGCCGAGGTTCCAGCCTTCAAGCCAACGGCTGAAAAAATCTCCGCCGGACAGCAGAAGCATTGTGTTCAGCAGCATATTTCTTCCTCTCTTTCGTGTAATGAATGGCGTAAAGGGTCGTTTGCTTTAAAAATCAGCTGCCGCGCATGAAAAGCTTCACATACCCTTTCACAGCTATATTATACAACGCAGAGGCCTCGGTATTCAATAGGTTTACGCGAATTTAAATGTAATAATCTTGTAAAGAACCGCATAACAATGTGACATGAACATGAAGAAAACGATCGGAATGCTGCTTGCGGCGGGAATTGTCGGCTTATCGACCGCAGTTCTTTCCGCCGTGTCCGTCGGGGGACGAGTCCCGGCACCGCGCACGGCAGGCAGCGTAAATGCGGGCCTTGATCTGATGCCCGACATTGTGAGCGGTTTGAATCTTCTCGCAGGCGAAAAGTATGAAACGATACCTTCGGCAAACGGAATCGGAGTTTGGAACGGTGAGGAGGTCGTTCCGATGGATACGGAGGACTACATCATTCATGTCACTGCGGCGGAGATGCCCGCAACGTATGAAAAGGAAGCATTGAAAGCGCAGGCTGTTGCGGCCCGAACCTTTGCAATGAAGCACCTGACGGGTGAGCTTCGCTGCAAAAGCGGACATACCATCTGCACGGACTATGCCTGCTGCCAAGCTTTTCTGACCACGGAACAGCTGCGGGAACGCTGGGGCAGCTCGTTTGAAGACTATTATGCACGCATTGAAGCCGCCGTGCATGAAACGGAAGGGCTTGTTCTGACAAGCGGCGGGGAACTGGTGACTGCATTGTACCATTCTTCCTCCGGCGGACGAACGGAAAACTGTGAGGCCGTATTCGCTGTTGCTCTGCCCTATCTTGTTTCGGTTGAGAGCGGCGGGGAAGAGGATTCGCCGGAGTTTACTTCGGAAAAATGCTACACGACGGCTGAGTTTATCAGCAAAGTGAATTCGGCTTTTCCCGATGCGCAAATGTCCGATCCCGCAAAGGATGTTGATGTTTGGCAGCGCACGGAGAGCGGGCGGATTCAGCTGATTCGTTTGGGCGGCACCGTTGTTACCGGGCAGCAGCTCAGGAACGCACTTAAACTCCGCAGCACCAATGTTAAGTTTTCAATCACGCAGTCGAATGTTAAAATCACCTGCTTCGGCTTTGGGCACGGCGTCGGCATGAGCCAGTGCGGCGCAAATGCAATGGCAAAAAACGGCAGCAGTTTCGATGAAATTTTGCAGCATTACTATACCGGAGTGGACATAGAACGGTTTGAAGTTGACAGCGGGGAACTGTGTCTGCTTCCGGAGCAGACGAATGAATAGAACAGAAGCACCGAATCGCATGGGGCTCTTTGCAGGAAAAGCTAAGGCGGTTCGGTGCTTAATTTCATTAAGCAGGTATATCTGCAAAAAAGTCAGCATGACCGAGTTTGAATAATTATACTCCAAGTACGCTGCGCATGACGATGATGGCGTCAGCAATATCGATGATGCCGTTGCTGTTCATATCACATACTTCAACACTGATTTCGGGCTGAAGCTCAAGCGCGGCGCGCATAATCAGAACTGCATCTTCTGTGTTGACTGCGCCGTCTCCGTTTGCATCTCCGGAAAGGAATGAAGCCGCATACTTTGCTGTCAGAGTGAAATCGGTCTCATGAATCGAAGCGATATATTCAGGACTGAGTGCGAATTCGGTTTCCGTGCTTACGAGTTCCCCGGATTGGTTCTCCCATCCGATAAAATCGTTTCCGTTCGATGAAGAACAATAAACTTGCAAAAAGTCATTCGACTGGTCATATGATTCATCGTAAACGCTGAAGAACGCAAAACTCAGGCCGACGGTGCCGTTTTCGGCGGAGATTATTAGGATATGTTCCCCAACAGCCAGTTTTATCCGGTGAAGCGTATCATTATTTCCTTGGGTATTGCACCAATATATCGAGGGACAGTTCGTAAGGTCAATCTCATCCAACGGTGAATTTCCTACAGAAACGGCACGGAGATTTGAACATGCGTCAAAGTTCAACCGCGAAACGGAAGTGTCATCAACATACAGTGCATTTAAACCGGTACAGTCGGAAAGATCCAATTCTGTTAATGTGTGCGTAAAGGCAACACTGAGCTCAAAATCTGCCGTGCAGTCAGAAAGATTAACTCTTTCTATCGGACAATAGTCGGCGTGAACGACAATAAGACTGCTGCGCCCACTTAAATCAATGGAGGTGATTGCGGTCTCATTTGCTGAAAAGGCTTCAAGAACGGGACTTTCATCGATATTCACCTCTGCAAGCCTGGGGTTACTGTCAACCATAACTTCAACAAGTGCTGGTGCATTCTTAAAGCTGAAGTGTTCAAGGTCATTGTTGGGTGCGCCGATGTAATAAAGGTTTGGACAATTATCGGCAGATGCATAAACAAAAAGCCGATCTGCCATATCCGCACCGGCAAAGTCGGCCTGCTCGCCTGCGTAAAAGATTTCAAGCGAGGGGCAGTTATCGGCACGAACAGATGTCAAATTGTTTTGAGGTACATTAATGTCAACAAGGCTTTGACACCCGCTTAGGTCAAGATCTCCGACAAGCAGCATTTCACCTGATGCGGGATACTCCATGCCGGTAACGGGGTTGATTGTATACTCAGTGAAGTTGACTGACCAAAAACGAATGTAAGCAAGTTCACCGTCCTCCGTCCAGTCAATATTTGCCCATGTTGAAGGATCGTCCGCATCATAATCAACATCGGAATAATTATTGATTTTCTGTCCGTTTTTAACCCCTTTCGAATCCGTGATTTCGAGAAAAGCTCTCATCAATGCAACATCGTGTTCGTTATAAGAACTGATTGCGGATGGTGCTGCATGGAGACCGCTGCCGCCCGATTTGGACGAGAGCAGCGATGTCACCATGCTTTTTGAAGTGCCGCATTTTTTTTCGATTCTCTTACTCTGCGCAGGGGCAGCAGTTGCTGTTGATGTCGCCGGGAGACTGACTTTATCAAGCGCAAGAGCGGATGTGACGGTGCACAATGCGAACATGCAGGCAGTAAGCAGTGCAATAAGTTTCTTTTTCATGTTTAATCCTCCACATGCATAATAATCACTGTGCATATTATAACAGTGATTACTATGCATGTCAACAGCTTTCAAAAAAATTTATCCCGCACCCTTGACATAGACAACCTTTTTCGAGATAATAGTACCGATTTGGAGGCGAATAACTATGATTGAAATTAAAAAGAAAATTAACTGTGTGTTTGAAGCGGCAGAATACCTCTGCCGTCGTGGCAGCGGAAAAAGTATTTGCACAAAACTGTTTGAAGCAAAGCGTGATTGCGGAAACATGACAAATATTCCGTTGGCATTATTTGAGGGAGCAGAAAAACTTGAAGCGATTCTGGATGAGCGAGTGCCGAAAAACGAGACAACGGAACTTTATTTTTCTCCCCTGTACCCGGATGTGACAGGAACGGGGGACGTGATAAGTCTCGGAAGACTGCTTTTAAGCTGCCCGGACGAAGCGCCTAATGACTACACAATTGATGATTTAATTAACTTTTATGAAAAAGCATCATTAGATGACAGGGTTCAAAAGTATGTTGCGGTAATGACCGTAGGCTGCGGCACGGGCCAGGCATTTTCAGCGCATAATATGGAGGAATACGTTAAGGAAATCAGCGAATTCTTCAGCGATGCGGAAACGAAATGGAATCTTATCGATATTGTTGTAAATCCTATTCCGCATATAAAACGAATAATGCCGCTGATTCAGACAACTGCGCAGCTGATTGCCGAAAATGAGCCGCTGTATGCCGATATAGTATGCTGCACCGAACGTGTTTGCAGTCAGGGAAATATCATTGAGCGCCTGAAGGAAATGAATATTGTACTGCCGAAGGATATTGATGATGTTGTAGTTTATCCGAGTCTTTTCCTTTTTAATGCTGTTTTTGTTGCTTTTCCGCAGGAGGGGCCGATCCGGGTTTATTTCGGCGTATTTGTTGATTACGTGTTTAAAATTCGGAATATGAAAAATTCAGCACAAGTTTATGCGGGCACTATGAAGGTACTGTCCGATAAAAACCGACTTGAAACGCTTCGCGCTTTGCGCGACAGTGTCTCCTACGGACAGGAATTGGCAGAGCGTTTTGATATAACCCGGAATGCTATGTATTATCATCTGGACAAACTTGTTCAGCTGGGATTTGTTGATTGTACAATAACTGACTACAAAACGTTCTACACAATGAACAAGGCTAATGTCTACTCATTCATCGAAAGAGTCAGGCAGTTTCTTCTCGGCGATTGGAAACCGCAGTGAACGCGCAAACTGCCGATGCGAATGCGGCTGCAGAAACCGCAGTATATGAGTTATTTGCGAACAACTGGGCTGTTGCAGCATTTTCAAACGAATGTATTGACCTAAGCAGCATCTCTGATACTGAGATACGACGACTTATCTATAAGTTGACTTTGTGTACTCGTGCATGGCTGTCAAGAAACCCGCCGTATATGAACGACGTAAGCTGCTGTGAAAAAATAATATGTACAAAAATACCGTACACCCGGCACGGTGACATTACCGATACATTGAAAATGCAGCCGTCAGGATCTAAACTTGAATTTCCCAATGCTGTATGGTATACTCTTTCAGGAGGAGTTCAAACTCCGGATGATGAATTTGAGGCGGAGGAGACGATTATGAGCAAAAAGGTTAGCATACTGATTGCAATACTTGCGGCAGCAATCGTGGTGCTTTTGGCTGTACCGATCCCGAAGGCGGCACTCGACGACGGCGGAACGCGGGAATATGCGGCGATGACATACCGCATTGTTAAATGGAAAAAGTTTTACGCCGGCGGAACATACGAAAAAACAAAGGTTTATTTCGGAAAGGATCTTAAAAAAACGCTTGATGAGCTTTGGGCAGAGGAAGCAGCGGGCATTGAGCATGTTTTTGATGCGGAAATTACGGAGATTAACGGAAGTGTTGTTACGGTTCGTCCCGCTGCGGGCACGGCGGAAGCCGCAAGCAGCGATAAAATCCAATTCGGCACAGGCAATCTTGAACGGATCGGATTTAATGTCGGGACGGTTGTGCAGGTGACGTATAAGGGCGGCATAAGCGAAACTTATCCCGCGCAGATAAACGCAATAAGCTGGAAAAATGCGGACGATTTGAGGGACAGAGACTTTGACGGGGAATGACTGAATAAATCAACGGCCGAAAAAATCGAAAAGGATTCGACCGGGCACGTTATAATTACAAGAATATATGCGGATTGTTTCTTTGCAAGCCCCGTTATCCCATCGCCCTACGAACTGAAGCTTAACGGCGGGCTTTCGGACGAATACTGTGTCGGCGATCATGTTATATGCAAGGTGGAAAACTACTGTGCGGACAGTGAAACCGAGCGTCACGAAGCGGATGTTCTGTCCGTTGAGCCGAGCGATTGGATACCAGATCCGTATGTTGCCTACAAGCCCGTTGTTTACCTCTATCCCGAAACGAAAACGGATGTTTATGTGAATCTTGACCTTGACGGTGCGCTGACATGCACATATCCGAAATACAAAAACGGGTGGCGCGTGAAAGCTTCCCCGAACGGAGTGCTGACCGATGAAAACGGCACGGAATACAATTACCTCTATTGGGAGGGGGAAACGAATGCGCGGTTTGATTTTTCAAAGGGCTTTTGCGTAAAGGGCAGCGATACGGCTGCATTCCTTGAAACTGCGCTTGAAAAATTGGGCCTCAATCGACGCGAGGCAAACGAATTCATCGTCTTCTGGCTGCCGCTTATGGAACAGAATCCGTACAATGTGATTTCATTCCAAGCCGATTGCTGCACACAGGCTGCAAAGCTTGAAGTTGAGCCTGCGCCCGATACCGTGATTCGTGTTTTCATGGCGTGGCAGAGATCCGATGCATTTGTTGACATTGCAGAGCAGGCGCTGACCGCACCCGAACGCTGCGGTTTTACCGTTGTTGAGTGGGGCGGGACGGAGATAAGCACAGGAGACGAGAACTGAATGACAGTAACAAGATTGATTGACGCGCAGCATTCGAAGGACATAAATCTTCCGAATGAGCCGTTTAAACTGTTCGGGCGGCTGATTCCGAAATATTCGGACGGAAAATGGAGTTGGGAAACGGAGCTTTTTGCACCGGAGAACGCTTCTGAAATGCGCTTTCCGGACGAGCATTATGATTTTGAACAAATGAGCGAAAACTGCACTTTTATCGGCGCGTATGACGGCGAATGCGATGATGAGAGCATTCGCGGCGCGGCAAGCGGTGCCGATGCGGAAAACTGTATCGGACTTGCGGTAATGCAGGAAGGCTTCTTTAAGTATATGTACCTCTGTGACCTGAAGGTCAGCGCGGCGGCACGGGGCCGCGGCATCGGAATGAAGCTTATCGAACGCGCGAAAGAGCTTGCGCGGGAAAAGGGGTATCGCGGGATTTACGTCATTGCACAGGACAATAATCTCGGTGCATGTCTTTTTTACCTGAAATGCGGGTTCCGCATCGGCGGATTTGACACGGAAGTCTATCGCGGCACGGCACAGGAAGGCAAGAGCGACATTATCTTTTACCTTGACTGCTGAGCCGAACCGCACGTCAATATAACGGCGCAAACACAGCAGACACAAACGCTGCACCCGAAAAAGGATGCAGCGTGTTTTGTTATTCAATCGGATTCAGTTGAAGCGCAAAACAAAATCAGGCGCGGAATCCGAATTGCCGAACGGCGGGGCAAAGCTTATCTGCCTGCGGTTGCGACCATAACGGCCTTGATGGTGTGCATGCGGTTCTCGGCTTCGTCGAATACCTTGGAGCAGGGAGCGCGGAAGACTTCGTCGGTAACTTCCTGTTCTGCAACGCCGTACTTTTCGTAAATCTCTCTGCCGACGGAGGTTTCAAGATCGTGGAAGCTGGGCAGGCAGTGGAGGAAAATGCAGTCGGGGTTATGGGTCATGTTCATCATGTCCATGGTTACGCGGTAGGGGGTGAGGAGCTTGATGCGCTCTTCGAACTGAGCCTCTTCGCCCATGGAAACCCAAACGTCGGTGTAGATAGCGTCCGCACCGTCAACAGCGGCGATATCTTCGGAGAATTCGATCTTTGCGCCGGTGGTCTTTGCAAGCTCGCGCATTTCTTCAACAAGATGATCCTCGGGGAAGAGAGCCTTGGGAGCGATGCCGACAAAGTGCATACCGAGTTTTGCGGAGATGATCATGAGGGAGTTGCCCATGTTGTTGCGTGCATCACCGACATAAACGAGCTTGACCTTGTTGAGGGGCTTGGCGATGTTTTCCATGATGGTGAGGCAGTCTGCAAGAACCTGAGTGGGATGATACAGGTCGGTGAGGCCGTTCCATACGGGAACGCCCGAATGCTTTGCGAGCAGCTCAACGGTCTCCTGCTTGAAACCGCGGAATTCAATGCCGTCATAGAAACGGCCGAGAACCTTTGCGGTGTCCTCAAGGGATTCCTTTTTGCCCATCTGGCTGTTGGAAAGGAAGGTTACATGTGCGCCTTCGTCAAGTGCGGCAACCTCGAATGCGCAGCGGGTGCGGGTGGAAGTTTTTTCGAAAAGAAGAACGATGTTCTTGCCTGCAAGCAGATCACCGGGAATACCGGCACGCTTTTTTGCCTTAAGGTCGGCGGCAAGGTTGAGAAGATAACGGATTTCATCGGGAGTGAAATCCTTGAGGGTAAGCAGGGAACGCCCTTTAAGATTAACAGGCATGGTAAATCTCCTTTGTGTTTGTTTCGCGCAGGCCGATCGTCAAACCGACGAAGAAACCCGCGCATTTTCTGACATTTAAATTATAGCATATCGAAACGGGATTGAAAAGAGAAAAAAACCTTTGAAAAATTATATTATCAAAACAAAATGCAGCCGCCTGTGCGTATGAAAGCAAACGCAGTGCGGCTGTGCGGAACAAAATCGGGAGTTTAAGCAAGGCGGAAAGCAAACGCGGCCGAACGGAACGGGTTGAGGAATGCTGCATGATGAGACAAATAAAAAGATGATAATATATTGCAAAAATAAAATAAAAACAGGCTCGGATGTGCGAATTCGGGCTTGACAAAACGGGGGCATTGCGGCTATAATAACTAATTGTGACACTATGGGGTTTTCTTCGGAAATCTGCCGAGCGAAATTTTTTTTCGCCGAAAATGCTCCTTTGAGCATGGGTCGGACAGATTGCGATATTCCCTTGTAAATAAGCAAGAAAGAGGTACTGTACACTATGAAGATGACTTTTCAGCCCAAAGTTAGGCAGAGGAAAAAGGTTCACGGTTTCCGCAAGCGCATGAGCACCGCCAACGGCCGCAACGTGCTCGCACGCAGGCGCAGCAAGGGCAGGAAGAAACTGTCTGCATAAGCCTTTTCTATGATTTGCGCCGTGTTTTTGCCCAATGCGGGGGATTGAACTTCCGATTTTAAGCGAAACATGCGCGAATGCGGGACTTGCTTTTCGGCAGGCTCGCTTTTTTGAGACCTCAAACGAGGAAAAACGGTTTGCAGCCTGCGGCGGATTTAACCGGGCAGCCTGCTGCGAACACTGTTCACAAAGGCTTTTTACAAGAGCTTTTTCCGGCGAAGATCCCGCTTAATATGTTCGCCCGTACGGCGGAGCGGACTCGGTGTGCGGCTGTGCCGCACCCGAGGCGGTATCATTTCGTAAGTTCATTAACATTTTGAACAACTGTGCTCCGATGAGGCGGCAGGCGTTCGGTGTGTTTTCGGTTGGTTTTGTGTTGAGGAGCTTTGCTTGCGCGTGATTTTCATAAAGCCTTCACAAAGCCATTGAATTGCTGCGGAAACGCTGTTTTGAACGGTCTTTGAGTTTTAACGGAACAAACGGAAAAGTAGTCGGCACCCGAACAATAACAATATAAAATATGTCGCGCGGAGGCACCGGATTGCGCTGCGCAGCATACGGTTTTAATATATGTTTTGATGTGCGGTATTGCCTGAAAAAACGACAGACTAACTGAACAAACGCTGATTTTTAAGAGTTTTTGCTAAAATCTGTATTTTGATGTGTATTCAGTGCTTCCTCGGCAAAAACGAATCGGTCGGCATATGCGTGATAATCTGAAAACTGAAAGTGAAGCGTTGCTATTCTCTCAAACGAAATAAGGAGTTCCGCAGAACCTATCGCATCGGGAAATCGGTCGGGGGGCGGAGCGTGGTTTTGATTTATGCCAAGGGCAGACAGGGCGAAGTCAAAATCGGTTTTTCCGTGAGTAAAAAAATCGGCAACGCTGTTGTTCGTAATAAAACAAAACGCCGTATGCGTGAGGCTGTGACCCCGCTTATTCCCTGCATAAAGCCGGGATGCAGGCTTATTTTTATTGCGAGACAGCCGATAGTTGACGAAAAGCTTCCGGACATTCGCAGCTCAATGAGATATTCTCTCAAACGGGCGGGGTACTTAAATACGAACCCACCGCAGGAGAAGGAAAAACAGCGGGCAAGCGATGCGGAGGCGGAAACGAAGGAAAGCGATAACGAAAATTGCGGCGGGAACCCGACATGAACTCATGGGGGCGCGAAAATGATTCCGAACGCGAACGGCTGAGTTTGCCCGCACGGCTGTTTATTCAGCTTATAAAAAGCTATCAGCTGTTTGTTTCGCCGCGCAGCGGTCCGTGCTGTCGGTATACGCCGAGCTGCTCTCAGTATGCAATCGATGCTTTGAGAATACACGGAGCGTTCAAGGGGTTATTCCTTGCGGTTTGGCGCATAATGCGCTGCAACCCGTTTTCAAAGGGCGGATACGATCCCGTTCCGAATAAGACATCCGAAAAAAAGCTTAATCTGATGCGTTTTTTTCGTTGCCGGAAGGCGGCGGCGAACGAAACGGAATCGGGCGGTGCGGCCGAAAAAGGGGAGACCTGTACGCAAAACGTACGGTATCGGAAAAATAAGTGCCGCAGACTGACGGACAGAAAGGATAAAATAACAGAAAATGATTAACGATTTCTTCCTTACCGAGTGGTTTTTTGATTTGCTTCGTTGGCTCTACAGCGTGCTTGGCAACAATTATTTTCTTACGATATTTATCGTTACGCTTGCTTTGCGCATAATTCAGATCCTTCCCGATATCAACAATCGCAAAAATCAGCGCAAACAGGCAAAGATTCAGCCCGAAATCGAAAAACTGAAAAAGAAATATGCCGACAATCCGCAAAAACTCAGCATGGAGCAGAACAAACTCATGCGGGAAAACGGCATCGGTATGCTTTCAAGCTGTCTTCCTCTGCTGCTGACGCTTCCGCTTTTCTTCTGCTTCCTTGCAGCATTCCGCTTTTGGGGCTATGAACAGACCGTTCGGCTCACATACGAAACGATCGTTAACGAGGAAAAAGCGCAGGAGACTTTCGACAGCTACAGCTTCCTCTGGATTACGAACATCTGGCAGCCGGACAGCGGCTTTGCGCCTGTCGTCACGCCTGCGAAAACCGTTAAAACTTACGGCAATTCTTCGACATGTGCGTGCACAAAATCAAACAATATAGGCAATCTTAAACTTTTCCACACCGGGTACACCGATGCGGCCGGCAATAAGATTGAAGGCAAAGTGATTTGGAAAAAACTTGTTGAGGCCGGACTTGCAACCGGCGAATTCGGCTCGAGCAGCATGGATCTGCTGCCGACGGACACGGCCGTTGAAAAATACGATAACCTGATGAAAAAATATCAGCACGGAAACAATAACGGATGGTTCATCCTGCCCGTGCTTGCAACCGGCTTCCAGCTGCTTTCGGCGTGGCTCTCAATGCGCCAGTCCAAGAAGCTGAACCCCGGTGCCGCTCAGCAGCAGCAAAGCATGAATTTCATGCTGTGGCTGTTCCCGATAATGAGCTTCTTTGTATGCTTGAGCTCCACCTCGGCATTCTCGCTCTATTGGGTTCTCAGCAGCGTGCTTCAGATTATCACGTCCCAGCTCACGAACCTTATCATGAGCAAAAAGGAAAATGCGGATGAAGTTTCTTCCGCAAAACCTTCAAAAGCAAAATAAAATTCACTTAATCGGTGCGCGGTTCCGGCGGCGGAACTGCGTACCGCATCGTTCTTTTCGGACTTTCGCAGGTTGCCGAACTCCGTCCGAATTGCACGAAAGCAGCGAAACGCCGCAGCAAACTTCGGATTTTATCGGGCAGAGCAGCATATTATGACGGCGTCTTTCCCGTCCGCCCGTGTGAAAACAAATTTAAACACAAATAACGAAAGGATATGCCGCACAAACAGGCGCGGCAGCACTGCGGCACACCGTGCGTACAGCACCGAGTGCGCAGATGCTTCAAGGTAAAACACATGCGTTCAATCCAAGCAACGGGAAAATCCGTTGATGCAGCCATCTTCAGCGGTCTTCAGCAGCTCGGCCTGTCTATCGACGAGGTCACAATAAATGTTATTCAACACGGAACAAAAGGTCTTCTCGGCATCGGTGCAAAACCTGCAATCGTTGAGTTGACGGAAAAACCCGCCGAGGAAGTCGTTGTTCCCGATTTCACGGCGGAACTTGCCCGCGAACGCCGCGAACGCACCGAAAGGCGCGGAAACCGCGATAACCGCAGCGGACGTGACAACCGCGAGAATCGCGACAACCGCCGCAGAGAAGACAGAGAAACCGTGACAGCAATTGCAGAGGGCGTGGAAGAAACACGCAAAGAGATTGTCGAACCCGAAATTCCGGAAACGGATATGCCGGTCGGAACGGGAACCGCCGCAGCGGAAGCGTATGATGAAAATGCAAAGTACGATGTTCCCGAAACAGTGAACAGGGCAGAGGACGAGTTTGCCGCCAAAACCGAAAGGAACGAAAAATACGAAAGAAACAATCGTGCAAACCGTGACAGCCGCGGCAATCGCAGCCGTCCGCAAAGGCAGAACCGCGAGGAAGAGCCCGCACCCGAAGCCGTGAAAGAACCTCCCGTGAATTACACCGAGGAGGCTGCCGAAGGTGAACCTGCGGCTCAATTTGTGACGGAACTTATTGAAAAAATGGGCATCAGCGGAAAGGTGCTTGCGGCAAGGGAAGAGGATGCGATAAGGCTGCGTATTGACAGCGACACAATGGGCGTTCTTATCGGTCACCGCGGCGAGACTTTGGATGCAATTCAGTACCTGACAGGGCTTGTTATTAACCGCAATCGCAAGGTGGACGGCTATACACGCGTTACCATCAACACCGAGGACTACCGTGAAAAGCGTGAAGAAACCCTTATCCGTCTTGCAAGGCGCGTTGCGGCGCAGGTTAAATCAACGGGCAGGCCGAGAACCCTTGAAGCCATGAATCCCTATGAGCGCAGGATTCTGCATTCCGCTTTGCAGAACAACCCCTATGTTACCACCCACAGCGAGGGCGAAGAGCCGAATCGCAGGGTTGTTGTTGCGCCGAAGCGCGGCAGAAGACCGCAGCGTCCCCGCGACAAGGCATAAACACGGTAAACTCGTTTTGGCAGCATTGAAGGCATGAAAAAAATTAACACATGCAATGATAATATTTTCGCACTGTCCACCCCGGTGGGCGGTGCGATTGCTGTAATTCGGGCAAGCGGAAGCGGTGTTTTGCCCGTTCTCAGGGAGATTTTTTCGGGCAGAATCGAACATCGGCAGCTGAATTACGGCAAAATAACCGACAGAATTGAACCCGACGGCGGACAGGGCGAAGACCGGAAGGAAAACGATACGGGTGCCTTGGTCGTGCTTGACGAAGCTATGGCGGTTTATTTCCGTGCACCGCATTCCTACACGGGTGAAGATATGTTTGAGCTTAATCTGCACGGCTCCTATTCCGTCATTTCGGCTGTATCGCGCGCGCTGACACGGCGGGGGATGCGGCTTGCGGAAGCGGGTGAATTCACAAAACGTGCCTTTTTGAACGGAAAGATGGATCTTGTTCAGGCTGATGCGGTGATGGATTTGATAAATGCAGAAACGCGGCGCGGAGCGAGTGCGGCGTTGGAGCAGCTCGAGGGCGGATTGAGCAGGAGAATCGGTGCAATTGAAGAAAAGCTGCTTGATTTTGCAAGCGAACTTGCGGCAGCAATGGATTACCCGGAGGAAATGGAGGATGAGGTGCTTTCGGCTGCGCCGGAGGTGCTGAATTCGGCAATTTCCCGCATAAGGGACTTGATTGACAACGGGAATTGCAATAAAATTATACGCGAGGGGGCAAAGCTTGCCATTCTCGGAAGGCCGAATGTCGGAAAATCCAGCCTCCTAAATGCACTGATGAATGCGGAACGTGCAATCGTTACAAACATTGCGGGCACAACACGCGATGTTTTGGAAGAGAAAATCGATTTGCTCGGTTTGCCTGTTCGCATTGCCGATACGGCGGGCATTCACGAAACCGGCGATGCGGTTGAAAAAATCGGAATTGAACGTGCTCTGCACGAAGCCGCTTCCGCAGAATGTGTGCTGCTGCTGTTTGACGGTTCGGCGGGCATAACGCAGGAGGATGAGAGACTCGTTCAAAAAGTTTTCGGCATGAATTGCCGAAATATAATTTTTGTAATAAACAAATGCGATCTGTCGGATTGCGGGACGGCGGCTGAACAGCTGAAAAATATTGCGCCCGAAAACGGTGGGAGCATAAGCCGAATCAGCTGCCGCACGGGTTTCGGACTGGATGAGCTGAAACACCGAATTGCGGAGGCGGTCGGGCTTTCCGAAGGGCGCGCGATAGTGACGAATGAAAGGCATATCGAGTGCCTGAGTGCGGCTTGTGCGGAACTTTGTGAGGCGGCGGAACTCTTTTCCAAAGGCGGGAATGCGGCCGAAATGCTTCTTCCGCAGACCGAGCTTGTTGCGGAATCGGTCGGGAATGCACTGCACTGCCTCGGCGAAATAAGCGGCAGGGAAGTTTCGGAGGAGCTTCTTGATCGCATTTTTGAACGATTCTGTGTCGGAAAATAGCTGAACGGAAATGCAGGGCGCGGCGAAGGCGGAACTCTGTAAGTTAGGAGCTGAAATGGACGAAACGGCAGTCTATCTTTTTAATCACGGCGAAAATGCATATGCTTATCGCGCGTTGGGTGCGCACGAGCGGAACACCGGAGGCATCCGATATTGGGAATTCTCCGTTTTTGCACCGAATGCGGTTCGAATATCCGTTGTGGGCGATTTCAACAATTGGAAACAGGGCGCAAATCCGATGGAAAAATTCGGAGAAACGGGCTGTTGGAGCTGCCGTATTGCGGAGGCAGGAAAGGGCGACAGATACAAGTTTGCAATTACCGGCAGGGACGGGCAAACGGTGCTTAAATCCGACCCGTTCGCATTCCGTTCGGAACTTCGGCCGGGAACGGCAAGCGTGCTTCACGACATTCCCCGGAATGTGTGGACCGACGGCGAATATCTTAAACTCCGTGCGCAGAGGAATCTTTTCACCGAACCGATAAACATATACGAGGTTCACGCCGGCTCGTGGAAACAGGGCATGAACTACTCTGAATTGGGACGCGAACTCGTCGATTACTGCGTAAGAATGGGTTATACGCATATTGAGCTTTTGCCGCTTGCCGAACACCCGCTGGATGACAGCTGGGGTTATCAGGTCACGGGCTATTATGCGGTCACGGCGCGTTACGGTGCGCCCGAACAGCTTGCGGAGCTTGTGGATTATGCGCACAAATGCGGCATTGGGGTTATAATGGACTGGGTTCCGGCGCATTTCACAAAGGATGAGAGCGGATTGCGCAGATTTGACGGAGGAACATTGTTCGAACCCGCAGAACCGCTCCGCGCCGAGATGCCGCAATGGGGGACGCTGCTGTTTGATTACGGGCGAAGCGAGGTTGTGAGCTTCCTGATTTCGAACGCTTTGTATTGGCTGCGCGAATTCCATTTTGACGGTCTGAGGGTCGATGCTGTGAGCTGTATGCTCTACCATGATTTTTGCAGGGATGAATGGCTCCCGAACCGTTTCGGCGGCAGAGAAAACCTTGAAGCTATAGAGTTCATTAAAAAGCTGAACGCTGCCGTGCACAGAGAGTGCCCGAACACGCTTATGATTGCGGAGGAAAGTTCGGCTTTTCCGAAACTTACCGAACCGGTTGCGTTCGGAGGGTTGGGCTTCGATTTCAAATGGAACATGGGGTTCATGAACGATACTCTAAAATATTTCAGCGCGGATGCGGCGGAAAAACGAACCATGCACGAAAAGCTGACTTTCCCGATGGTATATGCGTTTTCCGAAAAGCATGTGCTGCCGTTTTCGCATGATGAGGTTGTTCACGGCAAATTTTCCCTGATAAACCGCATGAAGGGCAGTTACGAACAAAAGTTTGAACAGCTGCGGCTTCTTTTTGCATATCAACTCGCGCATCCGGGCAAGAAACTCAATTTTATGGGGAATGAGTTCGGGCAGTTTATTGAGTGGGATTTTAAAAAGCCGTTGGACTGGTTTCTTTTGGACTATCCCGCTCATGCGGCAATGCAGGAATTTTCATGCGCACTGAATTGGTTTTACCGCGGCACGCCCGCACTGCATCGCGAGGATGAAGGCTGGCAGGGTTTCCGCTGGCTGAGCGCGGATGATTGCGAAAATTCCGTCATTGCATTTGCGCGGACCAACGGAAGCGATACTGTCGCTGCTGTTTTTAACTTTTTGCCGAGGGAGCATTCGGCATACAGGCTGAATATCGGCGCATTGGCCGCGGAGCTTGGGACAGCAAAGAGCAGTACGCACAGAATTGGGTTCGAATGCGTGTTTTCAACACATATGCGCAGCGCGGTGACTGTTCGAGTTAAAGGCGGAAAGACAGGGCGGAGGCGAAAAAAAACCTTGGGTGAGGCCCGTCATACGGTGGATGAGCTGTACTGCGAAATTCCGCTTTACGGCTATGAGGGTGCATTTTACCGCCTAAAGCGTATCGATAAACCCGTTCTTGAAAAAAACAGGGGAAACGAATAGGAAAAACGTTTCCTAAAACAGGTTCCGCAAACGAAAAGACAGTTGAACAAACGGGGGGAACATATGCGCGGAGAAATTGACAACAGAACATTTTTCGCGGGAGCCGAAACACAGGTTCTTCCGTCCGAAAAGCGATTTCTGCTCGGCAGAGTCGCAATAATCGACCGTGTGGCCTGCCTTGACTGCGGGGACTGCGATTCGGCATGCAGCTTCGGCGCAATTGAACAGGGAAAAAACAATGCCGACGAAGCATTTGCGGGTCACAGGATTATTTACGAAAAATGCATAGGCTGCGGCGGCTGCCTGAGCTGCTGCGAAATGCGGGCAATTCGGCTTGCTGACGGGGCAAAAGGTGCGCTTGATGCGGAAATTACGGCGCGCCATGATGAAAATCCGCTGCCGGAACTCGGAAAACCCGTGGACGTGTTCAATGCTTTCGGTGAAAAAATCAGCGGAGGACGCGTTACCCAGGCTCTTGCAGGCTCAAACGCCGGGCGTGCGGCAACGATTCGGTTTCGACTCCCCCGCGAATTCCTGTCGGATGGATGCTTTGCCCATGCGGTGCGTGAAGGCTGAATGCCGAAAGCTTCGGAACGCCGAAAGAAAATGCGAGATACGGAATTAATGAATCGGAGGATGCAAATGATAATTGTTGGAATATGCGGCGGCAGCGGTAGCGGCAAATCAACTTTTGCCGAAAGAATACGGGACGGTTTAAGCTGCTCGTGCGAAATCATGCGGCTTGATTGCTATTATTTTGACCAGGGCGGGAAGCCGTTTGAAGAACGTACAAAAGTAAACTACGATTCTCCAAAAATATTTGATTTCGATGAAATGCTTGCGGATATCCGCCTGCTGCTTGACGGAAAACCCGTGACGCGGAAGGGTTACAACTATGCAGAACACAGACGGGACGACAGCGAAGAGCTGATGTATCCGCCGGAGGTGCTGATAATCGAAGGAATCCATGTTTTTTATGATGACAGAATATGTGATGCAATGAATCTGAAACTGTTCATAAAAGTGGACAGCGATATTTGCCTTCTGCGGCGTATCGCACGGGATATGAACGAGCGCGGGCGTTCTCTTGAAAGTATTTCGGAGCAGTACAAAGCAACGGTGAAGCCGATGCGTGAAAAATACATCGACAGGTATATCGACAAGGCGGATGTCGTTGTTATGCGCGGCGGAATGAATGAACAGGCATTGAAAACGACCATATCCTATATTAAGTCCTGCGTGAAAGAGCAAAGGCTTGCCGAATCCGAAAAAAACGAAAGCGACGGAAACGATTCCGAATAAAGAGGAACAACTGCGGATGAACAATCACAATGAAAGAATAATACCCGTAATTGTAAAAAGGGGGGAAAGGTTTTGAGTAAACTGCGCGCACTTTGGAGAAACGGCAGAGGGATGCTTTTTGTAGTTCTCGTCGGCATTGCTTTTTATGAAATGCTTGAGCATTTTTCGTCGGTGAGAGCTGTAATTTCCCGAACGACATCGGTTTTGATGCCGATATTGTGCGGACTGATGGTTGCATACATAATCAATATTCCCGCAACGATACTTCAGGGAACTCTGTTCAAAAAGGCTCATGCTGCCGGCAAAAAATACGTTGTTCCGCTCACGGTTGTGCTGAGCTATCTTATCGTGTTCGGCATTCTCACCGCCGTGCTTATTATTGTTATTCCGAAGGCGGCGGACAGCGTGAAAATCCTGTTTGACAACTTTGAAACATATTACAACAGTGCGGCAAAATGGGCGACCGAATTTTGGGAGGGATTGAATCTCAGCGACGAAGTTACGGCGCGTGCGGTTGAAATTTCAAACAAGATACTGGACAATGTGGAAGTGTTCACAACCAATCTTGCTCCGAAGCTTTTGGGTTACACTTTCAATGCGGTAAGCACGGTTGCGGACATTCTGCTTGCGCTTGCGTTCAGCATATACGCAATCCTTGATAAAAACCGCCTGCTTGCTCATTCACGGCGGTTCGTAAGGAGCGTTTTCAATGAAAAGCATTCAAGCGGGATTCTTGAAGTTTTTTCGTATGCAAACCTGACTTTTCGCGGTTATTTTGCCGGACAGATAACAAGCTGCACGATAATCGGCATATTGTGCTATATCGGAATGCGGATCATGAACATGCCGTTTCCGGAGATGATAAGCGTGTTTATTGCTGTATTCGCAATGATTCCGATACTCGGCCCGTGGCTCAGCACGATTCCGAGTGCGTTCATAATCCTTATGACATCACCCGGAAAGCCTGAACTTGTGCTGTATTTTGTGATAATGATTATCATAATACAACAGATTGACAACAACCTTGTTTATCCCCGCGTGGTCGGCGATGCGGTTGGACTGTCAAGCGCATGGGTTCTCGGAGCGGTCATTCTGGGCAGCGGCTTGTTCGGCATTGCAGGCCTTATTTTTGCCGTTCCTGTCACGGCTGTGCTTTATCGTCTGCTTGCGGACTGGACAAACGAACGCGCAAGGCAGCGGGGGGTTCCGATCATCGACACCGTGCCCGGCGTGAAATACGATCTGCGCGGGCATGTTCGCCGCAGCTTTAAAAAGAAAAAAAATAATGCTTCGTCCGGCTCCGGAAGGCTGAGAACCAAAGAGACAAAAACCGAAACGGGCGAAACGGCAGCTGCGGACAAAGCGGGCAGAACCGAAAAATCCGAAAACGAAAACAGTGATAATAAGTGAATAAAAAATTGCGAAAAGAGGGGTAAAAATGAAATCGCAATCACATCCTTTCAAGCATCTCCGCACGATTTTGCGGCATCGCCGTGCGGTGTTCCGCCATTGCGTTTTGGCAGGCATACCGTGGCAGGGAATCAAACATGACTTGTCAAAATTTTCGCCCTCGGAATTTATTCCGAGCGCAAGGCATTATGACGGGACACGCAGCCCGAACGAACTTGAACGCGCAGAATACGGCTGCTCGTTTGCGTGGATGCACCATAAGGGGCGCAACAAGCACCATTTTGAGTATTGGACGGATTACAGCCCGATAACAAAGCGCATGTCTCCGGTTAAAATGCCGCTTCGGTATGTTGTTGAAATGTTCTGTGACAGAGTGGGGGCGTGCAAAACCTATAAGGGGAAAGCGTACACTTCGAGCGACCCGTACGATTATTTTATGCGCGGGAACGCAAAAAACGCAATGCACCCGGAAACGGCGGCTTTGCTTGAAAAACTGCTTGTGATGCTTCGTGACGACGGAGAGAAAAAAGTTTTCCGCTACATTCGAAAAGAACTGATGAAGAAACGGGACTATTGAACGGCGAAAGCATGATTTTGAATATCTGTACACAATTTGCCGCAAAGAATTCGTAAAAATTAGCAATTTGGGGCTTGCGGTTCGGCGGAGATATGTGCTATTATTAGATTGACGGAAAGCAAAGCCGAAGGGCTGAGCTTCCCGGAAAAATACAAGCTGCGGACTTCTGCCGCATTTCAGTCGAAATTCGGGAACATGCTTTCCGAATGCGCGGAACGCTGCGGCCCGAAAGAGTGAAAGGAAAAAACATGAAAAAATATTCCAAAATCGCAAGAATCGCCGCGTTCGCGCTGGCAGTCGTGATGCTGTTCGCCTTTGCGGGCTGCAGCGGCAAAAAGGATAACAACAACAAGAACAACGGCGGCAACAACAACGGCGGCAGCGGCGAAAACAGAACCGCTCCCTCCAACACGCCCGTTCCTGCGCCTTCAACAAAAACTCCTCAGATGAACGATGATATGAAATCCCTTAACGAGCTCTTTGTCGGAATTCAGGCGGGAACGACCCCAATCACCGGCATTACGGTTAAAACAAGCTATTCAAATCCCAACGGCAACCCTTTGGAGTTTGATGCTGCAAATATCCCTGCGGAGCAGCAGGAGCTTTACAACAAAATAATCGATTTCATTAAGGGCATTAAAATCAGTTTTTCGGCCTGCAATTGGGACAAGTTCCTGAACGTGATCGGTGCGGCACCGGAAAGAAAAACCAATGAAGCCGCATTGACAACGATGATGCTCGAGAAGGGTTCGGACAGCGTTATCTACATCAAAACCGAAAGTCAGACCCTTGCATTGACTTTCATCAACGACGGTACGATTCTCCTTGCCGGATGCACCTTTGATGCGGGTGCGGCGGAAGGCAAAATCACTCCCTCCGCAACCCTTATCTGCGGCAGCTTCGACACGAATTATACAATGCAGCTGCGCAGCCTGTTCGGAGTGAAGTAAAACATCCGGGTTGAAGGCCGGCAGTCGGATAAAGTATATGAAAACCCGCTCCGCATGTTTCATGTGTTGGGAGCGGGTTCTTATATTAAAAATGGCGTTTGACTGAAACACAACCTAAACCGGCACAGCCTGTTCGGAAATATTGAATGCGTGCATTGATAACGGGGTACTGTGCATTAAAAAGCAATGAAGGTAATATGAATTTTGAAATATCTTTTGACTTTATAGTTTTTGAAACCGAACGTCTGCTGCTGCGCGAATTCAACGCCGATGACGTCGATGCGGTATATGCCTATGCGGGCGATGCGGAGAATACAATTTACATGGACTGGGGTCCCGCAAGCCGTGAGGAAGTTCGGAATTTTGTTCAATCCCGCCTTGCACAGCAGATAACGGAACCGCGGCGCATTTTTGATTTTGCCGTTTGCACCAAGGCGACGGGCCGGCTTATCGGCAGTATGGGCTTGTTTTTTTGCGATGACGGGCAGCAGGCGGAACTCGGCTACACGATTAACAAAGCATTTTGGGGCAAGGGATATGCCTCCGAAGCAGCGAAGGGAATGCTTCAATTCGGCTTCATGAACCTTAATCTGCACCGCATAAGCGCAAGGTGCGACAGCATGAACACTGCCTCGGAACGAGTTATGCAGCGTCTCGGAATGCGATTCGAGGGCGAAGCGAAGTCCGCCGAATACGTCAGAGTACGCGCGCGGCGGCAGTGGCGCAGCGTAAAGCACTATGCAATGCTGCAAAAAGAGTTCCTGAATCGAATGATCGACGGGGAAGAGGATTGACTCGGCCGTGACTGAAAAACGCCCTGCATGTGCATATTCTGCGGCTATATTTTATATTTGACCGCAAAGGCTTTTTAATGCGTAAAAAAGCAGCTTGTTTTGACAAAAACATCCTAAATATATTTGCAACCGCGGTTGCAACAGGCTACAATGTAACCATGGAAAACGTGCGCACGGGGTCTTGTGGACGGCGAATGCGGGCGGTTTCGAATATATTTTTGCACAAAGGTGCGTTTCACGGGTTTCAAAACGGAGCGCTGCGGCAGCGGACACGGCGCAGAGAACTCCCGCAGAAACCGAATTTGATTTTTCCGCACGGATTTTCAAGGAGGATTATATTATGCAGACAGCAAACCGTATGCAGGGCGTTTCAGGCAGCGCGATCAGGGAGCTTTTCAAGCTTTTGGGTGATCCGAACATCATCTCTTTCGGCGGCGGCAATCCCGCGAAAGAGTGCTTCCCGAAGGAAGAGATCCGCACAATTACCGATGAGCTGCTCAGAGATAAATCCGATATTTTGCTTCAGTACGGTGCGACAGAAGGCTATCTGCCGCTGCGCCGCGCATATCTCGACAGCATTCTTCCCGACAGCGGGCTGCACGGCGAGCTTGACAATGTTCTTTCGCTGACCGGTTCGATGCAGGGGCTTGATCTTATTTGCAAAACCGTCATAAATCCCGGTGATGTTGTGCTTGTTGAAGAACCGAGCTTTCTCGGTGCGCTGCAAACTTTCCATGTTGCGCAGGCGAAGCTTGTCACCGTTCCTCTTCATCCGGACGGAATTCACATCGATGAGCTTGAGGCGGTCGTTCGTGAACACAAGCCCGTGATGTTTTACACAATTCCCACCTTCCAGAACCCCACAAGCTGGGTTTCCGGCGTTGAAGTGCGCAGGCGCATTGCGGAGCTTGCTGCCGAGTTTGACATGCTCGTAATCGAGGATGACCCCTATGCCGCACTCCGTTTTTCCGGTGAAAAGCTGCCCACAATCAAAAGCTTTGACACGAGCGATAATGTTATCGTTCTGACCAGTTTTTCAAAAACGATTTCCCCCGGTCTGCGCGTTGCGCTCTGCTTCGGCAACAAGGATCTCATCCGCAAAATGACGATAGCAAAACAGGGCAGCGATACTCACTCGCCGAACCTTAATCAGGCAATCGTTGCCGAATACATCAATCGCGGCTTTATGCCGAAACATATAGAGCATATATCGGGCGTTTATTCCCGCTCAGCCCGCATTATGACCGATGCGATGGCTGAGCATTTCCCCGAATGGGTTCACTTTGAGCAGCCCGTCGGCGGTCTGTTCATCTGGTGCACCCTTCCCGAGGGCTGGGATGCAAACGAAATCTTCAAGCGTGCGGTCGAGCGCAAAGTTGCGTTCGTTCCCGGTGCGCCTTTCTTCACAACCCCGGGCAAAGGTCAGAACACCTTCCGCCTGAACTTCTCCGCAGAGCCCGAGGAGCGCATTCGCGAGGGCATAAAGCGGTTGGGCGACCTTCTTAAGGAAATGGCGGAAGAACAGAAATAAAATTCGGTTCAAAAACCACCAAATCCACCGAAAGGATAATTTATATAAAATGGAGAACAACGAAATTGCCGCAAACGGCATGATTTCAGAAAATACAGAAAATACAGAGAATACAGAGAACAAATGCGCCGAAAAAACAAACGGGGTTGCAGGCCCCGGGCGCAATGCATACGACGTTCTGAACGAGCGCGGATTCCTTAAGCAGTGCTCACACCCGGAGGAGCTTCGCGAACTTCTCGGCAAAGAAAAGCTGACGTTCTACATCGGCTTTGATCCCACGGCGGAAAGTCTCACCGTCGGTCACTATGTTGCAATGTGCGTTATGGCGCATATGCAGAAATGCGGGCATCATCCCATCGTGCTTCTCGGCGGAGGCACGGCAATGATTGCCGATCCGTCCGGAAAGACGGAGCTGCGCAAACTGCTCAGCGTTGAAGAGCTTGACAACAATGTTGCCGGCATCAAAAAACAAATGGAGCGGTTGGTTCGCTTCGACGGAGAAAACGGTGCTGTTATCGTGAACAATGCGGACTGGCTCCGAAACCTCAACTTCATGGATTTCATGCGCGATATCGCCGTGCATTTCTCCGTGAACGAAATGCTTCGTGCGGAATGTTACAAACAGCGTTTCGAGCGCGGGCTGACCTTCTTCGAATTCAGCTACATGCTTATGCAGAGCTATGACTTCCTCTGCCTGAACCGCAAATACGGCTGTGAGCTTGAAATGGGCGGCGACGATCAGTGGAGCAATATCCTCGGCGGTGCGGATCTTATCCGCCGCAAGGAACGCAAGCGTGCATATGCTCTTACGACCCGCCTTTTGACTACGGCGGACGGCAAGAAGATGGGCAAAACCGAAAAGGGTGCCGTATGGCTTTCCAAAGAGCGCACAAGTGTGTATGATTTTTACCAGTACTTCCGCAATGTTAACGATGCGGATGTTAAAACCTGCCTGAGTCTGCTGACCTTCCTGCCGATGGACGAAATCGAAGCGCTTTGCGCGGAAGGCGCAAATATCAACGAGGCAAAGCGCGTGCTTGCTTACACCGTAACAAGCCAGGTGCACGGCGAGGACGAAGCCAAAAGAGCCGAGGAAGCTGCGCTTGCGCTGTTCGGCGGCAAGGGCGACCTTACCCATATGCCCACAGTTGCGCTTTCCGATGCGGACATTGAAGAAAGCGGCATGAGCATCACGCGTCTGCTTGTGCTTGCAGGCATTGAAAAATCCAACTCTGCCGCAATAAGATCCGTTCGCGAGGGCGGCATCAGTGTTAACGACCGAAAGGTTACGGACACAAAGGCGGTTTTGGACAGTGCCGAGCTTGCGGACGGAATCATCCTTAAAAAAGGCAAAAAAACTTTTGTAAGGCTGATTCACAAGGACTGATTCGGCGAATTTTCAACGCCTCTGTCGGGCGCTGCACCGTAACTGATTTATAAAAATAAACATTCTTTCAGCGGAGTGTCCTTTGATGTTCACTGCGCACTCCGCAAAAGTAACTCGATATGGCATTGAAAGCATTCAAAACCCCTGCTGCGGCATCCGAAACGGAGTTTGTTGTTAACAAATCGCGTTTCATCGGAAGAGCTTTTCCGGTTGAAACCGAGGCGGAGGCACTTGAGATCCTTGAACGGATACGCCAAAAGCATTATGATGCAACGCATAACTGCTGGGCGTATAACCTGCGCGGAGCTTCGCCGCTGCGCCGTTTTTCGGACGACGGCGAGCCGGGCGGAACCGCCGGAATGCCGATTATGGACACGCTTATCCGAAGCGAAACCGAAAACGCGCTCATCATTGTGACGCGCTATTTCGGAGGAATCCTTCTCGGCAGCGGCGGACTTGTGCGCGCATACAGCCGATCCGCTGCGGATGCGCTTTCAGCCGCCGGCAGCGTTACAATGACGCCCTGCGCCGAAATAGAGTTCGTAACGGATTATACGCGTTTCGGCGGGATAGAGGGGTTTGTCCGCAAAAATTCAACCGTCAGGAATATTGAATTTCTTGAAAACATAAAATTCAATTGCCTTGTTGAAACAAAAAAAGCGGATGCGTTCATTGCGGATATCATCGAACGGACGGACGGTCGTTCCGCTCCGCGCATGCTCGGTGAGGAGTACCTGCCCCTTGCCGAAAAATGATGCATTGAGCGCGTCAAAACAAGATTCCAAACGGCGCTTTTTTTCGCAAGGTTTGCGCGGCGCCGCATGAAATAAAACATCATTAAATTCTCTTTTTAAAACAGGAGGAACAAAAATGGATATCAAGATCACAAAAGCAACCGAGCTTAAAACAAAACCCACCCTTGAGGAAGAAGCTTCCCTCGGGTTCGGCAAACGTTTCACCGACCATATGTTCATGATGAACTATGACAACGGCGAATGGCATGATGCACGCATCGTTCCCTATCAGAGACTTTCTCTCGATCCTTCCTGCTCCGTTCTTCACTATGCACAGGAGATTTTCGAAGGCCTTAAGGCATATCGTGCCGACGACGGCAGAATCCTGATGTTCCGTGCAAAGGACAATGCTCAGCGCCTTAACAATTCCGCAAGGCGTCTCTGCATGCCCGAAATCGACATCGATTTCAACTATGAGGCAATGCGTCAGCTCGTTCAGGTTGAACGTGACTGGGTACCCCACAGCGTGGGTACAAGCCTCTATCTGCGTCCCACGATGATCGCGGTTGACGAAGCTCTCGGTGTACATGCTGCACACAGCTACCTCTACTACATCATCTGCTCTCCCAGCGGTGCATACTACAAGGCAGGCCTTGCACCCATCCGCATCCGCGTTGAAGACAAATACGTTCGCGCAGTCCGCGGCGGTACCGGCTCTGCAAAGACCGGCGGCAACTATGCCTGCTCCATCCTTGCAGGTGCAGAGGCCGAAAAGGAAGGCTACAGCCAGGTTCTGTGGCTGGACGGCGAGCATCTCAAGTACGTTCAGGAAGTCGGCGCAATGAACATGATGTTCCTTATTGACGGCAAACTTGTCACCGCTCCCCTGCATGACACCATCCTGCCCGGCATCACCCGCCGCAGCGTCATGACTCTTGCCCGCGAAATGGGCATCGAAGTTGAAGAGCGTCCCATTTCCGTTGATGAGCTTATCGCAGCGGGCGAAAACGGCAAGCTGACCGAAGCATTCGGCACCGGCACCGCGGCAGTCGTCTCCCCCGTCGGAGAACTTGCATATCGCGACAAGCATATCATGATCGGCGACAAGTCCGTAAACAACGGCATCGGCGAACTGACCATGAAGCTTTACAACACTCTTACCGGTTTGCAGTGGGGCAGGATTGAAGATACCCACGGCTGGGTAACGGATATCGATAAGAAATAATTCCGCAGCGAGGGCGTTTCGGCTCAAGACTCAACAAATTTAGTATCAAAACAGCAATACGACCGTCGGCTTGCCCGGCGGTCGTTTTTTGCTGAATGGCCGTTTTTGTTGAATTTAAAGTTTTGCATCGGAAAGCGCAGACACTGAAAAACCTGCACCGCGGAATAAACGCAGTGCAGGTTCGCAATGTCGATTGCCGACACGATACTTAGTCGATTGCCGACACGATACTTAGTCGATTGCCGACATGATACTCAGTCGATTCGACACGATACTTATTCTATGCTGAAAACTCATCAAAGCCCGAGGGAGACTCTCAAAACGGCGAGCGCATCCGCAACGGCAATATTTCCGTCCGCATCAACATCCATCATTGAGAAATTATTCACGCTTGTATAGCCGAGAGCGGCGCGCATGATGAGCGTTGCATCAACGGTGTTGATTTGTCCGTTGCCGTCCGCATCGCCCGCAAAACATGCATAGAGTTTGCCGCCGCCGGTTCGTCTGTATTCCGAGTCGGTGGATACAAGGGAGCCGTCCTCATACCATCCGAGGAAGTTTTCGCCTTCCGCAGGGGTGGCGAGCACAATAATTTCTTTCGTGTCGAGGTCGTTGCGCCGATTATGCATTCCGACCGTGCCGCTGCCGAACGAAAGCAGCGTCAAAGGCTTGGAAAAACCGCGCTTTTTAACGGAAATTTTCCGCAAACCGCAATTTGTCAGTCTGATTGCGACAAGACTGGGGCAGTTCAGCGCGGAAACTTCCGTGCAATACGCCTGATTCATGAAGAAAAGCGATGTAAGGCTTGTGCAGTCGTCAACGATAACGGAGGAGATATGCGTGCGGCAGTCTGCATCAATCGAGATTTGCTGAATGGGCGTACCGGAAACATTGAACGGGCCGTAAAGATCCGGGCGAATGGTGATAAGTCCGATTTTTGTATTGCCGGGAAGGCACTGATACTGGTACCAAAAGCGCGCGGTCTCAACGTAATAACCTCCGGTAAAAATCGGAGAAATGTGGGACCAGCCGTCATTGGTGGGACCAAGGATAATTCCGTCAAAGGCATCGAATGCGCGCTGTTTGGCGGCTTCGATCTCCTCTTCGTTTGTGACGCCGTCGGGATTTGTCTGCTGTAAAAAAGCGATATACGGAGCGTCATAATCAACGAAATCGTCCGTACCCTCCGCAAATGCGGGTTGAATCACCGCAAATGCAAGAATGAAGCAAAGAGCGGTGCTGAGAATGCGGGTGAAAAATGTTTTCATGTTAAATCCTCCAAATGTTAAATTAATACAATTTCAGTATAACAAACTGGTATGCTTAAGTCAATACATCAATTAAATATATTTTATAAGCACGTACAAAATCATTGACTTGCAAAAAACAACATAACGTCCTTTCCTTGAACCATTGCTCCCAATTTAAATATACTTTAAAAAACGTGCATTTTTGCCTTGTTTTAACCTATAATGCAAGCTATAATAAGACTTGGACATTAAACCTTCGTTCTGTCCGCATTTTTTGCGTGTTTAAATGCAGGGCTGCATTTTGCGTGCGGCGGCGGTTCGCAGGGCTAATAAATTCTCAAGGAGGATAAAATCTCTATGGCAAAGACCGTCACTATCGATGGCAATACCGCTGCGGCGCATGTCGCATACGCATTTTCCGATGTTGCGGCTATTTACCCCATCACTCCGTCCTCTCCCATGGCAGAAGTTGCCGATGAATGGGGCGCACAGGGCAGGAAGAATCTTTTCGGTCAAAAGGTCCGCATTGCGGAAATGCAGTCCGAGGGCGGCGCAGCAGGCGCAGTTCACGGTTCCCTTGCGGCAGGCGCACTGACAACCACATTCACCGCTTCTCAGGGTCTTCTTCTGATGATCCCCAACATGTACAAAATCTCCGGCGAAATGCTTCCCGGCGTTTTCCATGTTACGGCACGCGCACTCGCAGCTCATTCGCTTTCCATTTTCGGCGATCACAGTGACGTTATGGGCGCACGTCAGACGGGTTTTGCAATGCTCGCTTCCGCTTCCGTACAGGAAGTTATGGATCTTGCACTCGTGACCCATCTCTCCGCAATCAAGGCGAGCCTGCCGTTCGTTCATTTCTTCGACGGCTTCCGCACCTCTCATGAGATTCAGAAGATCGAACAAATCGAATACGAGGATATGGCAAAGCTGCTCGATTACGATGCCGTTAAGCGTTTCCGTGAGCGTGCACTCAACCCCGAGCATCCCCATCAGTCCGGTACCGCGCAGAATCCCGACATCTATTTCCAGGGCCGTGAAGCTGCAAACATCCACTATGCAAAGGTTCCCGAGATCGTTGAATACTACATGGAAAAAGTCGGCGATCTGACCGGCAGGAGATACCACCTGTTCGATTACGTCGGCGCACCCGATGCAGAGCGCGTTCTCGTTATCATGGGCAGCGGCGCGGATGTTGCGGAAGAAGCTATCAACTACCTCAACGCAAAGGGCGAGAAGCTCGGCCTTATCAAGGTCCGCCTGTATCGTCCCTTCGCAGCGGACAAGTTCCTTGCGGCTATCCCCGCAACCTGCAAGAAGATCGCTGTTCTTGACAGAACCAAGGAACCCGGCTCCCTCGGCGAACCTCTCTACCTCGACATCGTTGACGCGATTGCGGAGGCAGGGCTTGACATCAAGTGCTACGGCGGCAGATACGGCCTCGGCAGCAAGGAATTCACCCCCACCATGGTCAAGCAGGTTTACGACAACCTTAAGCTCGACGAACCCAAGAACCATTTCACCGTCGGCATCATCGACGATGTTATGAATACTTCCCTCCCCGAGGGCGACTTTGTGAACGCCGCTCCCGAGGGCACGATCTGCTGCAAGTTCTTCGGCCTCGGTTCCGACGGTACCGTCGGTGCAAACAAGAACAGCATCAAGATCATCGGCGACCACACCAACATGTTCGCACAGGGCTACTTTGCATACGACTCCAAGAAGTCCGGCGGTCTGACCATCAGCCACCTGCGCTTCGGCAAGACTCCCATCCAGAGCCCCTACCTTATCGACAGTGCGGACTTTGTTGCATGCCATAACGCAAGCTACGTCACCCGTTACGATGTTCTTGAAGGCATCAAGGACGGCGGCGTATTCCTGCTCAACTCCCCGTGGACCGTTGAGGATATGGAACGCGAACTCCCCGCTTCAATGAAGCAGACCATTGCAAAGAAGCATATTCGTTTCTACAACATGGATGCTGTTAAGCTCGCCCGCGAAGTCGGCATGGGCAACCGCATCAACACCATCATGCAGAGCGCATTCTTCAAGCTTGCCGAAATCATCCCCGCAGACGAGGCGATCGATTACATGAAGGCAGCTGCAAAGAAGAGCTACGCAAAGAAGGGTGAGGACGTTGTTCAGAAGAACTATGCCGCAATCGACATCGGCGTTACCGGCATCACCGAAATCAACTACCCCGAAGCATGGGCAACCGCAACAAGCGGCGCAACCGCAATGCATGTCAGCGACGATCCGTATTTCGTTGATTTCATCAAGCCCATCCTTGCTCAGCAGGGCGACAAGCTGCCCGTCAGCAAGCTCGCTGCCGACGGCTATGTTCCCACCGGCACCACCAAGTACGAAAAGCGCGGCATCGCAGTTGAAGTTCCCATGTGGATTCCCGAAAACTGCATCCAGTGCAACCAGTGCGCCCTTGTATGTCCGCATGCAAGCATCCGTCCCTTCGTTATGACCGAAGAGACCGAAGCACCCGAAACCTTCGTTGCCAAGAAGGCGAACGGCGTCGGCGACGGCAAGCTCTTCCGAATTCAGGTCAGCCCCTATGACTGCACCGGCTGCGGCAGCTGCGTCAATGTTTGCCCCGCAAAGACAAAGGCTCTCAAGATGGCTCCTCTTGCAGAAGTCGAAAAAGTTGAAAACGATAACTGGAACTTCGCAATGGATCTGCCCACCCTCGACCTGCCCGTCAACAAGGCAACCGTCAAGGGCAGCCAGTTCCTCCAGCCCATGTTCGAATTCTCCGGCGCATGCGCAGGCTGCGGCGAGACTCCCTATGTAAAGCTTGTTACCCAGCTCTTCGGCGACAGGATGATCGTTGCAAACGCAACCGGCTGTTCCTCCATTTACGGCGGTTCCGCTCCCACCTGCCCCTACACCGTAAACAAGCAGGGTCACGGCCCCGCATGGGCAAACTCCCTCTTTGAAGATAATGCAGAGTTCGGCTTCGGTATGAACCTTGCAACCACCCACCGCCGCGAGAGGCTTGCGGATCTCATCAGGCAGCTTGCTGAAGGCTGCGGCGATGAAGTCAAGGCAATCTGCAATGCATGGCTTGAAAACAAGGACGATGCAGAGGGCAGCCGCAAGGCAGCTCCCGCTGTTGTCAAGATGGCTGAAGAATGCATGAACTGCGGTTGTGAGTGCGACGAGATCTGCAAGGAGATCTATGACCTCCGCGACCTGCTCGTTAAGAAGAGCCAATGGATCTTCGGCGGCGACGGCTGGGCATACGATATCGGTTACGGCGGACTCGATCACGTTCTTGCAATGGATGAAGACGTCAACGTTCTCGTTATGGACACCGAAGTTTACTCCAACACCGGCGGACAGTCCTCCAAGGCAACTCCGACCGGCTCCGTTGCAAAGTTTGCCGCTGCAGGTAAGCGCACCAAAAAGAAAGATCTCGGCATGATGGCAATGAGCTACGGCTACGTTTACGTTGCAAAGGTCTGCATGGGCGCAAACCCCGCTCAGCTGCTCAAGGCAATGGTTGAAGCGGAAGCTTACAAGGGACCGTCCCTCATCATTGCTTACGCACCCTGTATCAACCACGGCATCAAGGCAGGCATGAGCAAGGTTCAGGACGAAGCGAAGAGGGCTGTTGAGGCCGGCTATTGGCCCCTGTACAGGTATAACCCCGACCTCGCAGCACAGGGCAAGAATCCCTTCACCCTTGACAGCAAGCCCGCAACCGGCGACTACAAGGAATTCATCCTCGGCGAAAACCGCTATGCAGCTCTCAAGCAGCAGTTCCCCGAAGAGGCAGCAACGCTGTTTGCACGCGCAGAGCAGGAAGCAAAGGATAAGTACGACTACTATAAGAAACTCAACGACATGGAATAATCGCAGTTCAATGCGATTGACGAAGGCGGGATGATTCTGCACGGCATAATTGCACAACGGCAAAAGATGCCCGCCGTCGGCAGTTGAGTTCAAAATAATAAGAATGAGCTTCCTCCGCACCCCCTGAATGCTGAAGGGGAATCATGAAACGGAAACGAATCATGAGTGCGGGGGAGCTTTTTTTAATTGAACGTATTAGAAATTCAAAAGACAAACGGATATTGATTGGAAGCGGACGGATCAAAAAACAGCTTTTCGAAACAAAAGTCGAAAAGCTGCCGCTAATGCGCATAATTTGTAATTGAAGAATATCAGCCGTTCATGATTTTTTCTGTTAAATCGTCAACGGTCTTTTTGAGTTTTGCATCGGTCTCGATGCTTTTTTCGATCTGTTCACAGGCATACATAACGGTTGAGTAATGACGCCCGCCGTAGAACGCACCGATTTCGGGGAAAGACGATTCGGTGAGAATCCTTGTAAGATACATTGCGATCTGCCGCGGATAAGCAATGCGGCGTTCGCGCCGACCGGCTTCCATCTCGGCAGGACTTACCGAATAAAAATCGCAGACAACGCGGCGGATAAGTTCCGGCGTTACAGTGCGCTGCTTGCTGCCGGAAACGTAATCCTTAAGGACGTTTTCGGCAAGAGAAGCGGTAATGGGCTTGTTGATGAATTTTGCATAAGCAAGCACGCGGTTCAGACTGCCTTCAAGGTCGCGGATGTTGGAATAAACCCGTTCCGCAACAAGGCCGAGAACTTCATCGCTGACGTCAAGATTCTCCTGAGTTACCTTGCGGCGAAGGATTGCAAGCCGTGTTTCAAAATCCGGGGGCTGAATATCAGTGATAAGTCCCCAGCCGAAGCGCGTCCTCAAACGCTCTTCAAGGATGGGAATATCCTTGGGCGGTTTATCGGAGGTTATGATGATCTGCTTGTCCGCATCGCGAAGGTCATTGAATACGTTGAAAAATTCCATTTCGGTTGCATCTTTGCCCGCGATGAACTGAATATCATCGATAAGAAGCACATCAAGATAGCGGTATTTCTCGCGAAGGCTCGTGCGCTCCTTGCGTGCAATGGACTGAACAACATCGTTGGTGAAATTCTCACTTGAAATGTAAAGGATTTTGTAATCCGGATGTTCGCCGTGAATAAAGTGCCCGATTGCGTGCATAAGATGCGTTTTCCCAAGCCCCACGCCGCCGTAGATATAGAGCGGGTTATAAGCCTTTGAAGGGTTTTCCGCAACGGCAAGCGCAGCCGCATAGGAGAAACGGTTGGATTCACCGGTCACAAAAGTGTCAAAGGTGTATTTGGGAATCAAGGTTGGGCAATCGTTGCGGACCGTTACGGGCTTTACAAAATCGGGAGAAGCCTCGGCAACATCGTCATCGAGGGGCGTTTCGCGGGTCGTGAAGCGCACATGCAGCTCGCAGCCGCAGGATTCACGGATGCTTTTTTCAACCATGGGCGTGTAGAACCGCTCAAGAGTGCTTCGATAAAGCTCATCCTCCGTTTGGAGAACAAGCGTTGTGTCTCCCTCGATCCTGAGGGGAACCAGCGTCGCTATCCACGTGTTGTAACTCGCGTCCGTCATTTCGCTCTTAAGCGCGGCAAGAGCCTTTGACCATATAACAGATGCCGATAACAAAGATTGCCTCCCAACCGTTGCGAAAACACCGGAGCATCGTCAAAACAGTGCCCGGGTGCTTTTGCACAATGAATATTACCCGTATTTAAGCCTGATACCGATCATCGCCTGCTTGGTTTCGGCATTTTGACGCGGAACGCATTAATGCGGAACGCAGTACGCACGGTGCAGCAAAAGCATTAATACAAAGCGTGACAAATGAAGCATTGCTTTCATAGGGTGGACTAATATAATAACAAATTTGCAAAGATTTCGCAAGGCTTCATTGTGGATAATTTTTTCCGATTTGTACCGTTTTTTTAAAAAAAGCACCAGATATTGTGGAAAAAACGAGCATTATATTAGATATACTTAAAAAAAGAGAATAATATTCGAAATTTGCGGTAAAAAACGAGTTTGGGCAGGCATTTCCCGGGAAATATCTTTCGGATTCCGTGTGCCGCCGCGGTGCCGTGCGGTTAGATGCGTCTTGAAACAGCCTGTTCACAAAATGTTTACAAAAAATTTAATTTCGGTACTTTCCAATAAGCTGCAATTGGTGTATAATAACTCCAAATCCGGTAAATTTCACAGATTCCTCCAATCGGCGCGTTGATGCCTGCAATCAGCATGGTGATTTCTGTGATCAGCATGGTGATTTCTGTGATCAGCATGGTGATTTCTGTAATCAGCATGACGCCGTGAGCGGAACAAAAATCGGAAAGGATGAAAAAATGGAAAGAAAAACAAATAAAAAAAGCAGCGCGCTGCCTGTCATTATCCTGCTTGCGGTCATCATTGCGGCGGGAGTGGCTGCGTTCTTTTTGCTGAGAGGCGAAAAGTTCCTCGGCGGAAGGAAGGATATTACGATTACCGAAGCGGTAACGACAAACACGAACGGAATTACCGATCCGGAGCTTGGAAATCCGGATTGGATTGAGCTGTGCAATCCGACGGATGCGGCAATGGATATTTCAAACTATGCCCTCGGAGTCGGCAATGAGGAGGGCGGAAGGTTCATCTTCCCTTCAGGCACAACGATCGCGGGCAAAGGCTATCTGCTTGTTTACTTTAAGGATCGCGGAGTTTCAACAACAGGAAAACTTGTTGCGGGCGGCGATCTTGCGGCGGCGGGAGAGACCGTGACGCTTTACAACACTGCGGGGGAGGTTGTCCATAAGGTTGATATTCCAGAACTTCCGGCGAATATTTCTTATGCCATGGATTCTGCGGGTCATTTCGGCTACGCAAAAGTTCCGACACCCGGAGCGGAAAACAGCACTGCAATTTCCAAAACACTTGACGGAGCGCAAAACATCGAAGCTCCGAAATCACTCATCGTAAATGAAGTTCTGCGCGGTGAGAACGGCTTTGTTGAGGTTCGCAACAATTCCTCAAAGACGATTCAGCTTCATGACTTCTACCTTTCCGACAATGCGGACAAGGTCAACAAGTGGCGGTTCCCGCAGCAGACGCTTGAACCCGGTGCGCTCGCGGCTGTGAACCTTTGCGGTTCCGCGTATGCAGGCTCTGCAACGGCGGACGGTGAAGAGGGAAAACTGCTCTTCAATGCCAACTTCAAACTTAACACCGAGGAAAACACCGTTTATATTGCGGGTTCCGGCGGGAATATAATCGATACATTCACCTTTGATATGAATATGCCCGGCGCGGTTGCGGCAGTCCGCACGGCAAAGGGCGTTGAATACACAGGCACGGCAACAAAATGTGCCGAAAACAGTGATTCCACATTTGCCGAGATCGCATGGGCGGATATGGATTCAAGCGACGTGCTGAGAATCAACGAATTCCTGCCGAAAAACAAATTCGATATTACAGACGGCGACGGTGACCGCAGCGAGTGGGTTGAGCTTTACAACAGCGGAAGCGAGCCTGTTTCGCTCCTCGGCTACTATCTTTCGGACAACAGCGCAGAGCGCGACAAGTGGGCATTGCCCGATATCACTCTCGGCGGCGGTGAGTATTTGATCGTTTTCCTTTCCGGCAAGGACAGGACGGACGGAGAAATGCACGCCTCGTTCAGCATTTCCGACACTGATGAAGGCATATTCCTTTCAAACTACAACGGAATGCGTTCCGACAGCCTGCTGCTTCCTTCCGAATTGAGCGCGAATGTTTCAATCGGCAGAGGGGAAAACGGCGAGGTTCTGTATTATGCACGTCCGACGCCTGCGGCAGCAAACACGGCGGCAGGTTTTGCGGAACCCATGGGCGTGGGGGGGTTCAACCCCTCCTCCGTTTATATCAACGAAGTTTGCGCGGTAACAACGCCGCGCAGCGGGGAGATGGACTGGGTCGAATTCTATAACGGCGGCGATGAAAGCGTAACGCTCACGGGCTGGCATATCAGCGACAGCAAGCGTGAACTGCAAAAGTTTGAGCTTTCGTTCATTACGGTTCCCGCAAAGGGTTATGCGGTGCTCAGCTGCTCCGGCAGCATTTCCGATGCCGCACCGACGGTTGCACCGTTCAGCGTATCGGGCAGCGGTGACGGGCTGATTTTGACATCTGCCGACGGAACTGTCATAGACTATTTTGAAACGGGTGCAACCCGACTGGGCGTTACAAGCGGCAGGCAGACCGGCGGCGGGAGCGGTGACCGCGTTTTTTTTACGCAGGCGACCAAGGGCAGCGCAAACCCCGATGTTTGCTACCTTTCCTATGCGGCGAACGCCGTTTTTTCAAATACCGAACTTTATCACAGCGAGCCTTTTTCGCTTGAGATAAAAACGCAGAATGCAGACGGTGTGATAAGGTACACAACCGACGGCAGCAAGCCGACCGAGCAGAGCACGGAGTATACAGGTGCAATAACGATTTCTTCAAATACGGTTATTCGCGCTGCAACCTTTGTTTCGGGCATGATGCCGAGTGATGTTGCAACTGCAACTTATCTTTTTGAAACGCCGCACAGCGTGCCGGTTGTGACGCTTGCAATGAACCAAAAAGATTTTGACGATGTTTATGCTGTCAGCAGTCCGTTCGTTCCGGTTGTTGAACGGGAGGGGCATATACAGTATTTTGAAAAAGACGGAAGCCTCGGAGTTGAAACCTCCGCCGGCATTCGCGTTTCCGGAGCGTCAACCCGGCGTTATCCGCAAAAGTCCCTTGCGCTCATGTTTCGCTCCGGCTACGGAAGAAAGACCGTTACCTATCCTTTCTTCGGAAACGATTATATCAAGACTTTCGGTTCGCTCGTGCTTCGCAATGCGGGTCAGGACTGCCTGAATACCCGCATTCGCGATTCTTTCACAAGCACCGCCGTTCTCGATATGAACATCGATTCGTCCGCGGCAACTTTCTGCGCGGTTTATATCAACGGCCGTTACTGGGGTTTGTATGACCTTAAGGAGAACATGAACAAGGATTACCTTGCTGCGCATTACGGCGTTGATGAGGACACTGTAAACATTATAAAGCGCAACACCGTTGAGCTTGCGGGCAGCAATGCGGATTTTCTCCGCGTCAGAAGCTACGTTGTTCAACAGAATGCAAGCGGCGCAAACGTTGTTGTACCTTTGACGGCGGAACGGTATGCGGAATTTACAAAATGGGTGGATGCCGAGTCCATTGCGGATTATCTGATTGCAAGGGAATACTTCCCCGATGCAGATATGTTCAACCAGAAGTATTGGCGCACAACGGACTATAAGGTGCGCTGGCGTGCGATATTCTATGATTCCGATTTCGCTCTCAGTTCCGAGCGCGGCGATGTTCTCGGGCATTATTTCAACGTTGTCGGTGTTCCGAGTGCGGACGGTTCATTGAGCCAAATGGATCTTTACTGCGGACTGCGTTCCAATGAAGAATGGAGCGACTACTTCATAACGCGTTATATATATGTTACGAAGTACTATTTGAATAACGACAGACTGCTGCCGCTTTTTGATTCCATGGTGGACACGATTCAACCTGAAATGGACAGGCAAATTGCCCGCTGGGGACGCCCCGAATCCCGCAGCCATTGGGAAAACGAAATTTCAAAACTGCGCAGTATGCTTGCTGCCCGCCCGCAGTACGCAAAGCAGTGCCTGCAATACAATTTTAAGTTGTCCGAGGCACAATATGCGGAATATGAGGCAAAGGCGGATGAAATGTTCAATCAGAACGGCGGAGTTTTTAAGTAAGCTCACGTGAAGCGAAATGCAGACTGCATATTTTCACGGATTTGGTTCCGCATGAGTTTTTGATGACGGGATTCATGCGGAACACACAGAAAAAATATAGATTTTAATTTTTGCATCGAAAAGGTTTTAGCAAAAAAGAGAGGGCAATATGAAGATTATCATTGTCGGCGGAGGCAAAGTCGGGCACCAAATCGGAAAAAAACTGACAAATGAAAAGCACGATGTTGTTATAATTGATGACGATCCGGATGTGCTTGCACGCATATCCGACGAAATGGATGTTTTTTGCGTTGAAGGCAACGGTGCGGATTATAAGGTTCAGAGCGAAGCAGGTGCGGGGTCGGCCGATATTTTGATTGCAGCAACGGCGCATGACGAAATCAACATGCTTTGCTGCCTTATTGCACATAAACTGGGCGCAAAGCACACGATCGCCCGCGTTCGCGACCCGGAATACACCGTTCAGCTTGACTTTTTAAAGGACGAATTGGGGCTTTCAATGGCGATTAATCCGGAGCTTGCCGCAGCGGATGAAATTGCAAGGCTTTTGCGTATTCCGAGTGCGCTCAATGTTGAGCTTTTTGCACGCGGGCGCGTGGAGCTTGTCGAGTTCCGCATCGGTGAGGGAAATCCGCTTATCGGCCTCTCGCTCATGCAGATTTATAAAAAATACCAGATAAAAATTCTTATTTGCGCCGTTCAGCGCGGAACCGAGGTAATTATTCCGAACGGCGAATTTGAGCTTAAACAGGGAGACAGACTGCATATCACGGCGTCTCATGAGGAGATGGCGCGGTTTTTCCGCACTGTTTATCCCGATAAAAAGCGTAAAGTGAAAACGGTTATGGTCTGCGGCGGAAGCAGGATTGCATACTACCTTTCGCTTGCGCTGTCGAAAGTCGGCGTGCAGGTGAAAATAATCGAAAGCAATCCGCGGCGCGCTGAACAGCTCAGCGAGGATTTGGACAGTGCGTTGATAATCTGCGGCGATTCGACCGACCACGATCTTTTGATTCAGGAGGGCATAAACAGCGTTGATGCTTTTGTATCGCTCACAGGTATGGACGAGAACAACATCATAAGCGGACTTTTTGCAAAGTGGCAGGGCGCAGGACGCGTCATTGCAAAGGTGAACAACGAAGGTCTTTGCAGCATCGTTCCGGAAAACGAGCTCGATTGCATAATTTCGCCCAAAACGATAACGGCGAACCAGATTTTGACGTTCGTCCGTGCAATGGACTGCAGCCCCGAGGGCAGCAATGTGGAAACCGTTCATCAAATGGTGGGCGGCAAGATCGAGGCGATTGAGTTTTCCGCAAAGGGCAATCATCCGATGTACGGGCGGCCGCTCAAGGAACTGAAGCGCAGCCTTCACAAGGATTTGCTCATTGCCTGCATTGTCCGCGGCGAAAAAACAATAATCCCGGGCGGCGATGACTGCATAAAAGCAGGGGATCGGGTAATTGTTGTTACAAAGCATATACTGTTTAACGATCTGACGGATGTATTGACGGGGAACCTTCAGTAAAAAGACGGAGATTCTTTGCAGCGTGACTGACCGGTTTACGGAAATAAGCGTGCTTACAACGTGGGGTAATAAAAATGAATTTTCGCCTTGTTTTAAATATGCTCGGCAAGATTTTGCTGATAATGGCGGCACTGATGCTCCTGCCTGCCGTGGTTTCGGTATGCAGCGGCGGCACGGATCTTTTGGCAATTCTTGCTTCCGCAGCAATAACGGCGGCTGTCGGCGGCGGTATGCTGCTTTTGAAACCAAAGGACACGACCTTTTTTGCAAAGGAGGGCTTCGTTGTTGTTGCGCTTGCATGGGTAGTGATGTCCCTGCTCGGCGCACTGCCGTTCATGTTCGGCGGGGTTTTTACAAATTACATGGATGCAGTTTTTGAAACGGCCTCCGGTTTCACAACAACGGGCGCAACTGTGCTTTCGGGCGGCATATCCGCAATCCCGCACGGCATAGGCTTTTGGCGGTGCTTCATCATATTCATCGGAGGTATGGGTGTTCTTGTTTTTGTAATGGCTGTTTTGCCGCTTTCAAAGGAACGCTCAATGTACCTGATGCGCGCGGAAGTTCCCGGGCCGAGCGTCGGCAAACTGGTTGCAAAGGCAAAGGACACCGCGCTCATTCTGTATTCAATTTATTTCGCATTAATGGTGCTGATGGCTGTGATGCTTCTGTTCGGGGGAATGAACGTTTATGAGGCATTCACAACTGCGCTTTCAACCGCGGGCACGGGCGGCTTCATGGTCTATGACGCCGGTTTCATCGGGCTTTCGCCGTACCTTCAAACGGTCACGACCGTGTTCATGCTGCTGTTTGCGGTCAACTTCAACCTTTATTATTATATTTTAATGCGCAGAATCGGCGACGTGACACATAATGAGGAGCTGCGCTGGTTCCTCGGCATATTCTTTGCCGCCGTGCTGACGATGACGGTTGCAAACATCGGGCAATTCGGTTCGTTCGGCGAATCACTGCACCATACGGCGTTCAATGCCGCTTCGGTGTACAGCACAACGGGCTTCGCCAGTATTGATTTCGACAAATGGCCGACAATTTCAAAATGCATTATGCTGCTGTTGATGGTTTGCGGCGGCTGCACGGGCTCAACGGCCGGCGGAATCAAGACTTCCCGCGTTGCGATTTTGGTTAAAAACGCGTTCAATGAGCTTCGCCGCTTTGCTCACCCGAAATATGTCCGTTCGCTGAAACTGGACGGAAAAGTTGTTTCGGAGCCTGTCGTTCGTTCGGTCACGGTTTATTTTTCGGTTATAATCGGAATAATTATCGTTTCCATAATACTTGTTTCGGCAAACGGTTTTGATTTTGAATCCTCATTATCGGCGGTTTTTGCCTGCATTTTCAATATCGGACCCGGATTCCACGCATTCGGACCGACGGCGAGTTTTACTCCGCTCAGCAATTTTTCAAAGTTGGTGCTGACTTTTGACATGCTTGCGGGCAGGCTCGAACTGTGGCCGCTGCTGCTGCTTTTTGTGCCGTCAACATGGAAAAAACGTGCGGTATACAAATAATCAACGGTAACGGAAACAAAAAACATTGCAAACGGAAAGGAATTGGGTTTGAAAATTTTTCTTGTCGCAAGTGAATGTGTCCCGTTCATAAAAACGGGCGGATTGGCGGATGTTGTGGGCGCACTGCCTGCTGCGCTGAAAAAGCTCGGGGCGGAGGTTTCCGTTCTGATTCCGAAATACAGCATGATTCCGCAGCAATTCCGCAAAGAAATGCAGCATATTACGGACTTTTCGATTCAGCTCGGCTGGCGAAAGCAATATGTCGGCGTTGAGAAAATCCACCGTGAAGGTATCGATTTCTACTTTGCGGACAACGAGTTTTATTTTAAACAGGATTATGTTTATTCAAGCGGCGATTTCGAGGCGGAGCGTTACTGCTGGTTTTCGAAAGCGGCACTTGAAATAATGCAAAAGCTGGATATTGTGCCGGATATCATTCACCTGAACGATTGGCAAACGGGCATGATTCCGCTGCTGCTTCGGGAGCAATATTCCGCATTGCCGGAATTCTCCCGCGTTAAAACGGTGTTCACGATTCACAACCTCCGCTATCAGGGGCTGATGAACCCGATGCTTGTGAATGATTTGCTGAGCCTCGGGCAGAATGCACTGGCGCAAATCGAGTACTATTGCAATATCAACTGCATGAAAGCGGGGATCATCTATTCCGATGCGGTCACGACCGTAAGCCCGACTTATGCAAAGGAGATCTGCACTCCACGCTGCGGCGAAACTCTGGATGGGCTGCTGCGGCATAAACACATTGCGGGGATCCTGAACGGCATTGACAAAAAGCTGTACAATCCGTGGACGGATAAAGCTCTTTGCAGCCGTTTCTCAAAAAATCAGCCGCAGGGCAAACAAAAATGTAAATCCGCACTCCAAACGGCTTTGGGACTTGAACAGTCGGAGGAGCGGCCTGTTGCGGCGGTGATTTCGCGTCTGACAAACCAAAAGGGGCTCGACCTTTTCCGCGCCGTGATTCCGGGTTTGCTGGATCTTGGTGCGCAGCTTGTGATCCTCGGCATGGGTGATGCGGAATACGAGCGCATGTTCGCCGACCTTGCCGCAATAAATCCCTCTTCGGTTGCCTTCCGTGCCGAGATGAACGATGCGCTTGCGCGGCAAATCTATGCCGGGGCGGACATCTTCCTGATGCCCTCTGCATTCGAACCCTGCGGGCTGTCGCAGCTGCTTGCAATGCGCTACGGTGCAATTCCCGTTGTGCGCGAAACGGGAGGCCTTGCGGACACTGTCATTCCCTATAACCGCTTCACTGACGAGGGCACGGGCTTTTCCTTCAGAAACTATTCTGCGGACGAGCTGTATAATGCTTCCCGTGCCGCAATCGAGCTTTATTGCGGAGACAAAGCCGCTTGGCAAAGGCTCACCGCCCGCGCAATGGCGGCGGATTTCGGCTGGAGCAGAAGTGCAGGGGAATACCTTCACCTGTATAAAACGCTCAAAATGAACTGATATTGATTATTTATACCGCAAAAGCGCAAACGCACCCCGAGTTTCGGGGTGCGTTTGCTGTATGTGAGAAGTAAAGAGAATGGCTGTGAAAAATCTTTATGCAACGCCGATGGCAACCCTTGCGATAAGAATTGCGTCGGTCATATCGATTCTGCCGTTGCCGTCGAAATCAGCGGCGGTTTCTGCATTGGGGAGTTCTGCGGAAAGGGTGCTTACGCCGATTGCACAGCGGGCAACATGAATTGCGTCCGCAAGTGTAACGCTGCCGTCGCCGTCAACATCGCCGAGAAGAACGGGGGAGTAGTCGTCGGTGTAGCATGCAACAATGTCGATGCCCTCGTTGCCGGTGATAAGGAGCATGCTCTCTGTTGAAACAAGCCTACCGTTAACATACCATCCGCGGAATTCGCCGTTGTTCTCAGCATAGAGGGAATACGAGACTTCAGAATTCGTAGGACTGGAGCTATATGAGAAACCCATGCTGCCTTCACCTTCAACGTGTGCCGTTGTAACCTGCTGCATTCCCTTGGGGCTGAAAGCAATTTCCCGAAGGGGGCAGTCCATAATGCAGATTCCGGCAAGCACGGGGCAGTTTACAGCGGAAAAATAGGTGCATTCGGACTGGGCGTTGAAGTTCACATCGGTGAGCCTTTCGCAGTTGTCAACAATAACACCGGAAATATGGGTCTGCCCTGCATCGGGAGAGCAGACGCGCCTTACGGAAGTGCCGCTCAGGTTCAGCTCGCCGTATGCATCCGGTTTGATGGTTTCGATAATGTCTGCACAGATAATTTCGCCGGTAACGGGATCAGCAAACTCAACCCCATACCAGTAGTCGTATTCGAAGGAAAACTCTTCAAGGAGAGGTTCACCGGGAGTTTGCTGAACGGGCGAATACTTTGCAAAGGGAACAACATAATACGGGCTGTAAATCCAGCCGTGGTACTGAGCTATATCGCCGACGTCGAAAATCACATCGGCATTGCTGACGCCGGGCATGCCTGTTTCGTTTTGCAGAAAGGCATTGAGCTGCTCATAATCTGAGGGAAGAAATTTCGGGGACGAAGAACGCTCCGCATTCAGTCCGACAGGCAGGGAAGCAAGCACAAACAGTGCGGCGAGAAGGATGGTAAGGATTCGTTTCATTTTTTGACCTCCTAAATTATTCTATAACATCGCTGTGGGCGGTGTTAAAAGCATGAAACTCGAGGGTGATAGAATCGGCAAGTCCGTTACCAATGGATCGATTTGCAAAGTCTATGCCAAGTGGAGAATAGCGATACTCGGCAAGTCCTCTATTATTAATGAATATGAATTGACTTCCGACAACAATATTCGAAGAGCTATTCATTTCGGGAACGTAGACCTCGACATTTCCAAGGTAGGTAGGATGACCGTTAATCTGGTTCCCTGTCGGTGTTGCTCCTATATCGGATGCAAGACGAGCTGCATATGCCGGTTGGTCGGTTATATAGTTAACCAATGGATACTGATCATATACTCTGCGGATGGACGTGTTATAGAGAGCAACCGATGCGGGATCATTGCTTGTGACATAGTTACCATCAGCCGGAACAATGAAAAATGATGTTCCGGTACTGTCAATGACAACACTTTCAACAACGAAACCTTCGGGGATATTTTCCGGAGTATAGTATCCGCCGGCTGAGGAGGAAGTTGTTTGGGTCGGGGAAGAGGATTCGTTTTGCGCCGTTACATATGCAATGTATTCATTGACACTGTCAAAGGAAACGGAGGGCGCAATATCATATGCGCATACCTGCGAATCTTTTCCGTTGTCAGAATTAGACGCAAAACTGGTTTTGAAGGTTGAAACAGTATATGCAACGCAAAACAATGCGGCGCAAGCAATTACTGCACAAAGTACAATAGAGAAAGCTTTTTTTAACATTATAGTATGTCTCCTTTACTTTACTGCGCGTTTTGCGAGTTGGTTGTTAGGTGATTGAAATTGATAATTGCTTTACAATTATCACACCAAACATCGTTTGCATGAAGGATAGAATCAAAGCCACCGCTCATTGCGCAAGGCTGATTTTCTGAGCAGTTTCCGTCATGCAAGAAAGAATTGTGCCCGAATTCATGCCAGAAAACAGTACGATTGCTGAGCATATTCAATGTTTGATATGGATTGGGCATGCTTTCGGACAATTGCCCGGTGCCGCCTAATACTGCGGCATGTGAACCCAAATAACTGCATCCGGCATAAAAACGATGCTTACCCAAGGATTTGTCAAAATGACAAATAGACATTGCTGTATAAACGGATGCCTGATTGAATTCATTTGTATTAGAACCGGCATATGCGTTCATAGGCATAAGCCAAGAAAAAACATTGTTATGATGGCCAACACCAGGCTCATCATAATTGCAGTTATGTTCGTCATCAACAGGTGTACATGTACATTGCCCCCCTTTAAGCCAGCCGACTCGAGGACGTACAAGACCGCTTGTTTCATCCCCGGCTATACTGCTGACATAGGTTCTGAGACCATTTCCAACAGGACACTGCATGGCATATTCATCACCAAGATACGATGAATAGTCTGAAACGGTGAAATTCAGCGAAATGCCAAATGTATCGTAGTAAGGATAACGAATAAGGCGTCCGATCTCATCAAATCTTTTCACGATTTGTTCGTGCGTAAGTCCATATTGTTGAAGCACATCATCATAGCTCTCATCATACATGAGAAGAATGTTGATGGTTGGTTGCAGGGGGATAGATACATCCGCTTTAGCAACGCTTGTCGGAGCGATGCAGAAACAGGTGATTATCATTGCAAGGGAGAGAGCAATGACAGAGGTTGTGAGCTTTTTCATAATAAACTCCTTTAGTATTTTCTGTCGAACACGAGTTGAATTGAGCCAATTAAACTCGTGCAGCCTTTCATCAAAAGGAAAGATTTTTCGATGAAAGGGCGAAATGAACCTGTCCGCACAAAACTGTCAGGTAATGTCGAAAGGCACTGCGAATGTTTTTAAATCTCCTCCTCTATTTATATAACGATGAAACCTGTCGTTTGGTTGTGCAAATTTCATCGAATTTAACAATATATTGTCGTCCTGCTTCACTTGTCCTTTACCGGCAAATGAAACATTGCAGCAATCAGCTTGCCGAGGGTTTCAAAATTCAGCTTAGCCGAGGGGTTTGAAATTCAGCTTAGCTGAGAGGTTCGAACCTCTCAGCTTTTTTCCCCCTCATTAATATTAGGGCAAAAATCGCGGTTTTGTTCACCAAAAAAATAAATATATTTTTATCAGACGTTGAAACGAAAAAAAACCGCCGAAAACGGGCAGCGTTTGCGGCGGCTGAATTCAGTCTGTCAGGATTTGAGGCTCAAAATGATTCCGAGAGCGATGGAAAGAGTTGCGGCGGCAATGACCTGATACTCCGGAGGGAGCATGAAGGTCAGAGTGTGTGCGGGAATCCAAAACAGCGGAATCGTTTTGAACAGCGTGAAGGAAACGAATTTGTGCCAATCCACCGTTTCGATGACTCGGCGGAGTCCGGGCTTTTTTGTTCCTTCGGCACGCAGTTCAAGGTATCGGTCGGTGCATTTGTGAAACGCCATGAACGTTGGGCCGAATGTCAGGTTCATCACGGCGGCGGTGTAGAATGCGCAGAGCAGTTTGTTCCAAAACTCCGCTTTTGCGCCGGGCAGATATCCGGATTCAACAAGGCCTGCAACGCCGAAAGAATATGTTTTCATCATGAACGTTATCGCAACACCGATAAGCCCCCAGATGATGACGCGCCAAACGGTATAAACGGGCAGAACCCATGCTTTTTTGCGCAGACGGAGTGCAAGCACTTCGCCGACTGTTGCAAGCAGACCGAATTTGATGAAGCCCATGATGTACGGGTGGGCGGAGGAGAGGGATTTGAAGACCTCGCGGCTTTGCGGAATGATAAGCACGGCGGCGAATGCGGCAAGCACCGCAAACGCGCACACGGCAGCGGCAGCATTGCTGCGCACGGGTTCGGTTGAAGGGGAATTCTTTTTGTTTTCGGGCATTTTAACCTCCGTTTATTGTGTGTTTGGCGTCAGTCAACATCCCGAACGACGGATTCGGGCTTTTCGTCCAACCGCTCAGGGTTGGCAAGGCAGCGTTTCATGAACTTTATGGATGAGGCGAAATAGAAGCCGTCGCAAATTCGCTCATCGGTCGTGACGGTGAAATCGATATATTTCTTTTGCTGAACAGTGCCGTCGGGAAGCATGAAATTTTCCCTTCGCTTTGCACCGAAAGCGAGAAAAATCGGTAAATTGCCGAAATCATACAAATGATGATAAATTGGCGGAATGCCGAGCGAACCCATGCTTGTTACAAACATTGAGCCGTGGAACGGGCTGAGTTTGAGCAATATGCGCGGGAGCTTTCCGAAATAGTCAAAAACGCGGATGAGCCAAAGGGTGAATTCCATAAGCAGCCCGGGGATAAAGTTCAGAAGACCCGCAAGCTTGTCGAAACTGCTGTTCAGCTCTTCGGAAGCTTTTGCTTCCTCAACGGCGGCGTTGAACTTTTCGTAAACATCGTAAACGCTGTCTTCCGGGTGGAATTCAACTTTTATGATGGTTTCGGAGGCATCGGTTGCCATGTCCTTTTTTATTGCCATGCAGACGATGATCTTTCCGTCGCGTGTGTAGATCCTGTGTCCCGCGATGAAGCGGTTGATTGCGGGGCGTTGGGATACGGTGCGGACGTATGCGGCAAGCAGCAGGTGCGTATAGCCGAATTTGTCAAGCCCTTCTTCGCGTTTTTCGCGAATGTATTTTTCCGCCGCGGAGCATTCGAAACCGTCCCTGAAAAGATTGTTTGCGCCGTTGCGGCGGGACATGATGTAAACTCCGACGCCGCTGATGGGGTCAAGGCTGCGGAGCCTGCGTCCGTCCGAACGATCGCCGCAGGCAGGGCGGGGCATGTTGTCGGAGTTAAGCTTTGCACCGATAAAAACAAGGATAACAGCCAATGCGGCGCAAAACAGGGAGATACCGCTGAGGAAGGACGTTATTCCGCCTTCGGGCTGCCTGAAGATGTTCAAAAGCCCGCTTTGCCAAAAAACGATCGCAGCCGCTGCCGCAAAAGCAATGAGCGCAATGTATCGGCGTGCGGCAACTGATTTTGCGCGTTTTGCGCCCGTGTTGACCGCAAAGCGATAAATGAAATAAAGCATACAGCAAAAAACGATGTTGGCCGCAAGCAGAATCCCGCTGTTGAAGCCGAAAGCACCGGATTTGAACAGGATGCAGGCGCGGTAAATCAAAAATGCCGTGCCGAAAAATACGGGAGTGCAGGTTGTGAAAAGCCGCTCCGAGCCTTTTGAAATGAGCGCAGCAGCATACCAAAGGCAGAACACGACCGGCAGAACGACAAAAAACAGCACGAAAGCGGTCGAACCGACGCCCTCCGCGTCCTCAACGGGGGAGCTGTAATAAACGATCCGCAATGCGCCGGAAAGCAGCATAAACAGCGAGGCAAGCCACATGAAAACATTGCGCCTGCCGAGGCCGAAGGAGGCATATTGCTCCGAAGGCTGTGAAACATTTGTTTTTTCCATGGCAATATTATAGCAATTTCGTGCCCGAAATGCAACAAAAAACGCTCCGCACCAAAGAATCATTGAAGCATTGAATCATTGAAGCAGAGCGTTCGCCGAGCGGGTTGTTTGGCTTGAGGCGCAAAACCGATCGCCGGCGGTCAAATGCCGAAAGTCAAATGCCGAAAGGATGATCAATCCGGATCGGGTGCGTAATTTGCATATTTTGTGAGCTCGGGAACCCACATGACTTTTATGGATGCCGTTGCGCCGTTTCTGTGTTTTGCAACGTTGATATAGGATGTGTTGTCCCCATCCATGGCTTCCTGCGTATCCGGATAGGCGGCGGGTCGATAAAGCATCATGATAACGTCCGCATCCTGTTCGATTGAACCGCTTTCGCGCAGGTCGCTCATGAGCGGAGTGTGATCTTTTCGCTTGTCGGGTTCGCGGGAAAGCTGGGAAAGCACAACAACGGCAACGTTAAGCTCCCTTGCAAGTATCTTGAGCGCACGCGTCATTGCCGAGATTTCAAGCACGCGCGAATCCTGGCTTTTTGCGGACTGCATAAGCTGAAGGTAGTCGATTATAACAACGTCAAGCCCGTGAATTGCCTGAATGCGGCGGCATTTTGAACGCACTTCCGCAACAGTCACGCCGGGGGTGTCGTCAATCAGAATCTTTGCCTCGCCGACGGTGTTGAATCTGTCTGCAATTTTGAGTATTTCGGTTGCGCCGAGTTCGCCCGTGCGGAGTTTTTGCATGTTGACGCCGGATTCGGAGGCCATGATACGCATGACAACCTGCTCCTTGCTCATTTCAAGGCTGAATACCGCAACGGTTGCGCCTTCGCGTATGGCTGCATGGGCGGCGATATTGAGAGCGAATGCGGATTTGCCCGTTGCGGGGCGGCCGGCAATAATAATAAGGTCGCTGCGCTGGAGTCCGCTTGTCAGTTCGTCAAGGTCAATAAGCCCCGTTGCAATGCCTGTGCGTCGGCCGCGGTTCTGCATGTATTCCCCGATTTGGGTGTATACGCGGGAATAGACGGAGCTTATCGGCTCCATCGTGTCCGCCGTTTTTCGCATTGCAATGTCGTAAATTCGGCGTTCGGCATCGTCCAGAATGGCAGCGGTTTCCTTCTCGCTGCCCGCTGCGTCCTGCGCAATGCCGGAACCGACGCTGATGAGGCGGCGGCGCATTGAATGCCCCTCAACAATGCTGATATAATGCTCAATGTTTGCGGCACTGGGCGTGTAAATTGCAAGCTCGGCAATATAGCCCATGCCGCCGGCGGAATCCAGCTTGCCCTGCCGCTCAAGCATATCAACAAGGGTGACGTTGTCGATGAGCTTGCCGGAGTTGTAAAGGGCTTGCATGGCGGAAAAAATGTCCCTGTGGGCAACGGAAAAAAAGTCCTCCGCGTTGAGCACTTCAAGTGCTTTTTCAGCCGCAAGGGAGGACAAAAGAATGCTGCCCAGAACGGATTTTTCGGCATCCGTGCTGTGCGGCACGGTGCGGTTTGTTTCGTCCATAAAAGTTCCCTGTTGAATCAATGCATTAAAATATCGGCATTGACTTTGATTCGATTCATGCCGAACGGCGGAATACGGATTCCGCTTATACGAAGGTTATGACGTTTTATTCGGCAATGCCGAGAACCTCAACCTTGAAGTTTGCATCGGTCTGCTCGAACATGTGTGCGCAAACGGTGTAAATGCCGACGGCCTTAATAGGCTCGTCAATGCGGATTTTTTTCTTGTCAACGGTGATATCAAACTGCTCTTTCAATGCAGCGGCAATTTCTTTGCCCGTGACCGCACCGAAAAGCCTTCCGTTTTCGCCGGCTTTGCAGTAGACTTTTACAGAAAGCTTGCTCATGTCCGCTGCAAGAGCCTGTGCGTTTTTGCGCTGAACTTCAACGCGATGCTTGGCGGCCTGTTTGCGGATGTTTGCGGCGTTGATCGTGCCTGCATCGGCGGGAACGGCCAAACCTCGCGGAATCAGGAAATTGCTTGCGTAGCCATCGCTGACGGTAACAATGTCTCCGGCTTTGCCTGTGCCGTGAACATCCTGTTTGAGCATAATTTTCATAGTTTTTCTCCTAATAATATATTTATGTTGTTCTTTTAAAAACAACGACGGTTTACAACAATAAACTTATGTATGCAATAAAAGTCATGGGAATGCTTTATTGCTTTGTTTCGTTCGAATCCGAATCGCTCGAAGCATTCTTGTCGGAATCGGAATTGCCGTGTTTCGACATATCATCATTATCGGACTTATCGGAGCTTCCGGAATCTTTGGGCGGATTGGGCTCACCGAATGCGAAATCGTCATTTGCCGGGTCATCTTCACGTTTTTTTCGCACTGCAATGATTCGCGGCCCCTGGCCGTCGTCAAGATCAACGGAAACGACACTGCTGCCTTCCCGCTCCGCTTTTTCGAACGCCGCGCGAATTTTATCATCCACCCGCATCATCTTGAGCCTGAACCCGGTGTAAAGTTCAACAAGTCCGAAACCGGCAAGCAGAAACGGCGAAAAGCAGATGACAAAAATCATCAGCACGACAGCAAACGGACTGACGGACTGATTTGGGCGGTTCCGCGAAAAGATATAGATGAAGGATGCAATGCCCGTTGCCGCAAAGAGCGGCATAAACAGGCCGAAAGCAGTGTTCATGACGGTTTCGGCACCGCCGTAATTCAGAATGAACATCAGAATAATCGCAGCAGCGATCATCGGCATTCCGATGCGAAGGCTTGAAGGCAGCTGCCAGCGGACAAAGGGAGCCATCGGACGAACATCGGCTTTTGCTTTCGTGCTGAACCATTTTGCAAGAACAACGGTAAGGAATCCTACACCTTCGGCAAGAGCAATGAGGACACCGTAGAAAACTTCCGGCAGAACTTCTGTTGAAAGCTGAAGCGATGAAATATCGAGACCGGCTTGTTTGTATGCGTCTTCAAGCTGATAAAAAAGCTCGACAATGCCGGCAAAGGGTTCTTTGCCTGCAAGCAGTGAAGGCAGAGCGGTGTCGAGATAGAGCGCGGCAAGCGCAAAAAACGCGACAAGAACCGCAAGCAGGCGATAGGGGAGGCGTTTGCGCAGCCCGATGCCGAGAGTCACGGAGCTCAGCAGCACAAAGCCCGCAATGCAAAGCATTGTCAACACATTGGATGACAAAAGCGCCGCAATTCCGCCCAGGGAGACAGCAAGGGCGATCCCGCAATACAGCGTGCCGTATGCATTGCCGATAAAGCCGATCGCGGCTGCGGCGGGTATCAGCAGAGGCGGCATGAATGCTCCGCCGAGAACCGAGAGTACACCCGCTGCAAGCGCAAACAGCATCTTTTTGAAAATGTTTGAGTTTGATTTATCCAAAACAACTAATTCCTTCTTTGAAATTGAAGCAATGCACCGATGCCGGCGCAAAGAAAGGGCAGGTACATTGCCACAGCTATACTATAATGCATTTCGGCGCATTCGTCAAGCCGTCAAAATGATCCCATAGTGCAGGTTATGTTTCCGCCGAGGCATTGAAAAGCGGTGCGGCATGTGTTAAAATAATTGTTGAAAAAGATTGAAACGGCGAAAAGGAGGGAACGACGCGATGTATATTAAGCATGTTAAGCCGATGAAACGTGCGCATAACAAAAAGCGCAGCGTATACCGCGGGGAAAAGTTTGTCCGCAAAAAGAGCATTGATATTGCCGCACTGCTGCTCGTTCTGCTCATTCTGCTGCTTGCAGGGAGCGCAGTTTTTTTGATTCTGTCCTATTTTAACGGTAAAATTGCGCTGTAGGGTTTTAAGCTGAAAAGATTTGAATTTATGAAAAAAAGAAACCAAACATGCGGAGATGCCCGGTCTTCCGCAAATACACGCTCCGATGAACGGCGGAAAACGCTGAGCCTTGTTACGGCCGTGATTATGGCGGTGAGCTGCATCGCATGCGTCATTATCAAGGCTGTCCGAAAAGACTGTTTTTCGGTGCACGAGATACTGCTTTATGCCGCATGGGCTTTGCTTGCGGCGGAAAGCTTTCTTGCGGCATTTTCAAACGGGAGCCGCATTCAAAAAGTTTTGCGGATTTTGCTTGCGGCGGCGGCGATCGGCCTTGCTTCTGTGTCGTTTATAATTTTTAACAATATGTATTAAGAGGATAACTATGAGAAACAACGCAAATAAATCAAAACAAATGGTAAGGATAATATGCATAATTCTGGCGGCGCTTTTTTTGCTTTCGCTGATAATCGTTCCGCTGATTTATGTTTTCGGCTGAAAGGCAAATAAAAATGGGGAATGTGAATTCAAAGGAACAAGAAATCGGGTTTTCGACTGAATTTTTTCCGTCTGCAACGGGTGAATGCAATATTGCGGTTCACACCTGGCGGCCTGCTGCGGGGCAGAGTGTGCGCGGTGTGATTCAGCTTGTTCACGGAATGAGCGAGTATGTTCGCCGTTTTCAGCCGATTGCGGAGTATTTCGTTTCGCTCGGTTATGTTTTTTGCGGGAATGACCATGCAGGGCACGGCGATTCAATTCAACAGGAGGATAAAAAGGGCTTTTTTGCAGCCGAAAACGGATGGAATGCGCTTGTTGATGATGTTATGACGGTTCACAGACGCCTTAAGGCTGAATATCCGGAGGCAAAGCAGATACTGTACGGGCACTCCATGGGCAGTTTCATTGCGCGTGCCTGCGCGTCAAGGTACGGAACTGAGTTTGATGCCTTTATCTTTTCCGCAACAGCGGGGAAAAATCCGCTTTTGCCGCTTGCAAAACTTGTAGCACGGGCGGAGATTCGCCGACGGGGCGCGCAGCAGCTCAGCCCGCGCCTGAACAGGCTTGTTTTCGGTCCGTATGTCATGAGCGTGAAAAACAGGCGCACGGCTTTTGACTGGCTTTCAAAGGATGAAGCGGTTGTGGATGCTTATATTGCCGATCCGCTCTGCGGGTTCAGTTTCCGCTGCGCAGCATATCGCGATTTGTTTGAAGGTTTGGACGAGGTCAGTCGAAAAACATGGAGCGATGCCGTTCCGGATGTTCCGATTTACGTTCTTGCCGGTGACGCCGATCCTGTCGGAAATTTCGGCAGAGGGCCGCGCCGGGTATGCAATAACCTTATAAAAAGCGGAAAGACTAAAGTTTTCCTTCAGATTTACCACGGGGGCAGGCATGAAATGCATAACGAGACCGAACGTGATGAGGTTTTGCGCGGAATTGCTGCTTTCCTGCGCGGGAACCTGAATTGAATACGCACAGGACCGAGCACGGTTCGAATAAAAGTTTAAGTGAATGCAGTTAATTAAGTGAATGCAGTTAATTAAATGAATGCAGTTAACTAAATGAATGCAGCTGATTTGATTAAAAAACACCGACCCGCAATTTTTGCGAGTCGGTGTTAAATTTCCATAATTTCTAATTTCTAACTACTAATTCCTAATTAATTAAGATCGTTGCGAGCCGACCCTTTGCCGTTTCGCGAAGACGAAAGGGCAGAGAAATTGAAAGGGTTCGTCAGTTTAGATCATTGCGAGCCGACCCTTTGCCGTTTCGCGAAGACGAAAGGGCAAAGAAATTGAAAGGGTTCGTCAGTTTAGATCATTGCGAGCCGACCCTTTGCCATTTCGTCTTGAATCAGCCCCTGCACTGAACCCGCCGTTCGCGGAGCTGTAGCAGGCAACATTGACACTGCCGAAATAGGCATTGAGATCCATTCGGGTGATGTAGTAACCCTGTCCTGTCGGATCGACCATGGGCGGAGCTTCGGCCTCACCGACTTCAACAAGCAGGGAGTTCGCGCTTTTAACAACAACACGGAGCTTATCTACAGCCGCCTGCATGGATTCGCCGAACATCGTCATATCAAAAAGCACAGGGACAAGAACGGCAGGAATCATGCTGCCGCCGGGACTGCCGATAGCAATGATTTCCTCATTTTTCTCGGCAACACTCCCCTTGCGGAGAATGGTCGGAGACATGTATGTGCGCGTGCGCTTTCCGGGTGCGTATTTATTTACGCCGCCGCTGAAATTGCGGTTTGCATTGTTGAGGAAAAATCCGTTCACATAGAGCCTTGAGCCGAAAAACTGGGTCAGCGTGTTCGTGCAGGCAACGGTCATGCCGTTTTTGTCGATAACGGAGATATGCGTTGTGTCCTGCCCGTCCGTATCGCGTTCGTGATCGGTATAATCCATGTTAAGCATGTTATAGATGTATTCGTCCGAGATTGCCTTTTGGTAATCAAAAGTTTTGCGCTTGAAGCGCGTGTCGGTAACTTTTGAGATCCTTTCTTTGTCGCAGATGAGCGTAAGCTGGGTAAGCTTTTTGAGGTAGCCGGAAGGATCGGTGTCGGGGTCGGGAATTTCAAGAATCTCACCCATTTTAAGCATTTGAATTAGTGTCATGCCGCCGAAGGGAGCAGGAGCGGAGATGACGTCATATCCGTTGAATTCGCCGATGAGCGGATCGGTGAGCAGGGTTTCATATGCCGAAAGGTCCTCAAGCGTCATTCCGGCTGCATTCGCAATACTTTGGGCAACGCTGCCGGTGTAGAATGCGGAGCTGCCCTCGGTGGATATGCGGCGAAGAACCTGCGCAAGCTCGGGGAGGGCGACGGTGTCGCCTGCGTTTTGCACCGCTGCAAAAGGCGTGTTGGGATCGGAAAAAGTCGCTCTTGCGTTTTTAATTCGGAACATGAGCGCATCGTCAACGGTGAATCCGTTCTCCGCATAGTAAATTGCGTAGTTCATAAGCGACGCCATGCTGAACGAACCGTAAAGCTCGTTTGCCGTTTCCATGCCGGAAACAAAGCCCGGAACAGCAATATCACGGTAATTTGCACCGGATTGGGCAGCTTCGGGAAGATAATTCAAAAACTGATATTTATCGGTTTTGGGGTCGTAAATGAGCATTCCGCCGCCTCCGCCGATGCCCGAGGCGTAGGACTCAACAACGGCGAGCGTGTATGCAGCCGCAACAGCAGCGTCAACAGCGTTTCCGCCCGCATCAAGCACCTGAGCCGCGACCATGGTTGCATAGATGTTTGAGGTGCTGACGGAATAACCGTTTCGGCTGACAACAGAGGGTGAAGAGGATGTGCCCGGCCCCTTCGTTGCAGGAACAGGTTCAAGGGAAACGTTGGGCAGGTCGATATCATCGCTGCCCGGTTTGCTGCAGGAATTGCAGCCGACGAACTGAACGATAAAGATCAATGCCAATGCGGCAGCAAGCATCCTTGCAGCAGGTCTGCTTCCGCGTGTTCTGTTACTTTTATAGCTTTTACCTTTCATAATTTCTCCTTAACAGTTTGTATCGGTGCCGGAAGCATCCGTTCAGAAGTTTACTTTCGGCGGAAGTTCAATAATAATATGCCCGTCAGCGGTTTCCGTAAAGCTTTCGGATTCGAGCAGCTTGGTAAGTATACGGTTGATGCGGCGCGTATAGAAGCCTTTTGTCGTTACACGCGGGCAGCCGTCATCGATGCGGACGGGTATGGTTTCAAAATACCTGCGCCCGTCTTCGGATTCGTTGTATTGAACAATGATGCTGTCGCGGGTGAATGTGTTGCCCTGATCCATGATAAAGTTGCCGAGGCTGTAAAAGATAATGCCGTTGCCGTACAGTTCGACAGGCTGAACATTATGCGGATGAGAGCCAATGACCATGTCGGCACCCGCGTCAATGATGCTGTGTGCAACATCCTGCTGCTTGTCATCCAGTATGGCGGTATATCCATTGCCGCTGTGCAGATAAACAACCGTGAGGTCGTTTGCCTGTGCGGATGCGGTGATATAGCGATAGAACATGAAATGGCTTGTTGTCAGCACTCCGCCGTGCGCGGTTTCGGGGCTGTAAACCGAGGTGATGGCGATGAAACCGATCTTTTTGCCGTTTTCGGCCGTTATGACTGTGTACGGAGGAACATCGGGCTGCGTGTCATCCGGAATTGCACCTGCATGGGTCAGACCGATGCTGTCGAAAAACGCACGGGAATTGTCGTACCCTGCCTTGCCGTAGTCGAAACAGTGGTTGTTTGAAAATCCGACAACATCGATGCCCGCCGCCTGCATACTGAGCACGGCGGTCTCGCTTGCGATAAGCGGAATACCGTCAAGCCGTTTTTGATAGCCGCTTGTGTCGCCCGTGCGGACAGGGCTTCCAAAGTTTGCAAAAACATGGTCGGAGTTGCTCCAAATGCCGGAAATGCCGCTGAAGAGCCTGTCGTAGCCCTTGTCATCGCACATTTGCCCGATGTACCTTCCCATCATGATATCTCCGAGGAAGGTGAGCTGAAGCCCGCTGTTCGGTGTGCCGTCGGGGGATTTTGCCGAAGCGGCGGAGTTTGATTCGATGCTGCCGATGCAGAACATCAGCGCGAAAAGCACCGCGAAACAGACCAGCGGCAGAACAAAGTTCCTGCGCCGCTTGACACTGCGGCGGTTGCCGATCTGAACCCGCTGTTTAACCGTAAGCCCCTGAGAGGATGCTTCCGTAATGATTTCCTGAGTTTTGTTTTTTTCAGTCATTGCCGTTAAAACCTTGAAATATTTCTGCGATTTCAATGCCGTGCCGAAATCAGCCGGCAAGAACGGTGCTGAGCAGCGTCACAAGTCCGTAAGTTACGAGTGTTGCTGCAAGCGTTGCGGGGATCGTGTAAAGAATGCTCTGCCTTGAATATGTGTTTGCAAGCAAGCTTGGGGTGATTGCGCCGACGCCGCGGAATGCAACCGTTGCAAACGGGAAAACGGGGAAGAGCAGCTCAACAACAAGCTTCAGAAAAATTCCGAGCAGCAGCGTCACTGCAAATTTACGCTTGCCGAACAGAATCATGAATTTCGGAAGAACATAGTTCACGATGACGTAAACTATGAAGCTGATTGCAAAAACGAGCAGGATGCAGGGAATATCGTCGATTACCATTGCAAGATAGCCGGGCACGATAAGTCCGCCGCACTGAATTCCGAACAGTTCGTCAACCAAAAGGCTGATAAGGGTTCCGATGATTATTGCCAGATAGAAATTTGTTACAGTCATTTTAACCTCTTAAGTTTTTTGCCGCATTCGGGCTATACTTTTTTTCTCTGCTTTTCGGGGGAGATGCCCAAAAGCGGAATCAATGCCGGCTCTTTCTGCGATCGCGGAAAATCGGCTCGGGAAGCGGAAGTCTTCCGTATTCGAGCAGAGCATGCAGAATCGGTTCACCGGAGCCGTGGATGTTTCCGACGCACATCACGATTCTTCCCGGGAGCAGGGGCTTGAGCGTTTCAAGCACCTTTTCCGGGGATTGCTTTTCGAGATTGATGTACCTGTCGGCATTCGGAAAGCGTCCGTGAGCTTCGGCCTTTGTGATATTGCCCGTGCTTTCGCCGGCGGCAATGATGACAGCATTCGGAATCTTCGGGAAAAAATCGCGAACAAACTGTTTTGTTCTGTCAACTCTGTCCGGTCGGCAGTTCATAAGTATGATGGGATTTGCGGATTGTTCCGGACGTTCGCTGCAAACGATGTTCCAGATGTCCAGCGAGGAGGAAGGCTCGTTTGCCGCAAAAGCGTTCACAATGCAGCAATCACCTTTCGGCAGACTGATATCGTAGAACCGCAGCGCACCGGGATCCGCATGGGCTTTCAGCATTGCGGAAAGAGCAGTTTCGCGATCAATGCCGAGAGCATCGGCGGCGGCAAGCGCAACCGAGCAGTTGTGCGGAAATAACCTGTAATCAAACTGTTTAAGATACTCTTCTGAAATAAGTGAATCGTCTGCAACAAAAACGCGTGTGCCGCGTTCTTCGGCAACGCTCTTGAAATATTCGGTATACTCGCAGTCGGGGATTACGACTGCGCCGTTGTAAGGAATAGTATCTGCAAACGCCCACGCGATCTGGTCGGTTGTGGGGCCCATTTCATCCAGGTGATCCTCAAGCACGTTCGTGATGACCGTCAGCCCGGCGTTGATTATCTGATGCTGATATACGCGCTGATAATCGGGGCGAACAGCCATGCATTCGCAAACAAGGGCATCGGCACCGCGTTTGACAGCACTGTTGATGACCTGTATTTGTTCTGAAATGGATATTCCATGGGGACGACGAACAACCTCCTGCTCATCTTCCGCATCCCAGAATATCATTCTTGCGGCGGTGCCGGTGGTTTTGCCGACAACGCGATAACCCGCTTCGGCAAGGATCGCGGTGATAAGCCTTGTTGCTGTTGATTTGCCGCGAATGCCGTTAACGTTTACGGCAACACGGAGCTTCTTTCGGTTTGCTTCGTTCCTGCGCTTTTCGGCACAGCCCAAAACAGCGAGCAATGCGAGGCTCAGCGCACAAACACATAAAGGTAATAAATTTTCCATTTTAACTAAAACTTCCGCCGAATTATGCATCGGCGGACATTCCTGCACACGAATTGTTCGGAAAGCTTCCGTCGGAAAACAGAATTTCAAACGCAGCCCGTGCGCAAAACACCCTCCTGCGAAATCAAACGGCAGCCTGTTCCAAAGGCAGAAATATCGTTTTACAGCCCACAAACTGAGTGCAGCGATTTTCCCGCAGCGGGCAGGCTCCGTTGACACGTTCGCTTTTTTTGACAAACATGCCCGCATTTCGGACACATTTCCCGAATTATAGCGGAATTATAACATAAACCCCGCCGCTATGCAAGCATTCGGCACATCCGGCAGGGATTATACAAATTTTCGGCATGGATATACACAACCGCAGCACGGCGCTGTCAGCTGTAAATCTCCGTTTTAACAAAAAAACGGGATTTTTTGGTTTCACGTTCAATGCCGCGGTAAACGAACCTTCCGCACCCTCTGACGGAAACAATGTCTCCGGATTTCAGCACATGGCCTGCATCGAAAACCGTTCTTCCGTTTATAAACACTTTTCCGCTTCGCAGCAGCTCCGGAAGCTCACCCCCGCGCGACAGGCGGAAAACCTGCGCTGCAACGGCATCAAGCCTTTCGCTTGCAACATTGCATTGCACGGTGCGAAGGGTGAAAAGCAATCCCGGCGGCAGCAGCGGCACGGGCGAACCGTTCTCTTCCATAGTGTCCGGCAGGGGCAGAATATCGCAGCTGAGATCCGTTCGCCGTGCGGAAACGAAATTTTCGGCAATATAGGGCGCGATTTGCTCCGTGCAGAAAATATAAATCTCGTTTTCGCGAACGGCAATGTCGCCCGTTCGGTTCCTGTCGATTCCCAAAGCCATAAGCGAACCGAGAATATCGCGGTGCGTGAGCTGCTCGGCAAATTTTTTTGAACGAGGTATGGCGCGTATGCAGCGAATCGGAAACGGACACGCGTAGCCGCAGTCCTCCGGGTCGCCGAAACGAACCATTATGCGTTCGCAGCCGTCTGCGCCGCCGAATTCGGTACGAATAACGCCTGAAAGCTCTTTTTCGGCGCAACGCAGAATGTTCTGTTCCGCAAGCCCCAAAAAGGGCGTGAACGTACAGCGTCCGCTGCCGTTTGCGCGGGAAGCAAGTTCGAGCAGCTTTTTCTTAAAAACAGCTTCGTCCGTCTGCTTCATGCTTTTTAATCCTTGTCCGCAGGCAGCTCGAAGCGGATGAGTTCCTCACCCTCGGTGCCGTTATCAACGTGGAAAACAACGGCGTTGCCCTCGTAATCGAGTTCATAGGAATCTCCGTAGCAAACGCCCGTGAAAAAAGCGGAGAAGGTAAGCGCGGAAACATCGAATTTATCCGCCGCAAGGTGATTTTCGCCCTCCATATAGTAAACCGCATTTTTCATATAACCGTTCAGTTCGCGTCTGTCGGCGGTAAAACCGTAATACAGCAGGGATGAGCCGCCGATGTCCCATGTCGGGTCGGCATAATACCATTCATCATTATATTTGAACAAAGTCCATTCGTGCAGCCCGAGATCCTTCGCAATGCCGTGCACAGTCAATGCCTCAAACCCAAGCTGACAAAGCAGGAAACAGTATGAGCGTCCGAAACACCAGCAAACGCCGAGGCCTTCCGTGACGGCATCGTAGCAATGCCGCATGACGGGCACCGATTCGCCGCCGACGGTTTCCTCGTTGAAATCATATTCCGTTTCGGTGGTCAGCTTTTGATACACCGCAACAGCCTGCATGATTCGGCTTTTTGCGCCTTCGGAAGGCTTCAGCAGTTCGGCAACTCTGTTTTCAAACCGATGAAACAGAGTGTTGTGTTCCTCGCGGGAGGCGGAAAAGTAACTCCATTCAAGCCTGCACCCGTTTTCACCTTCGGAAAATCGGACCGTTGTATCATAAATATCGGCAAAGAAAACAGGAAAATACATGTCGATAAGGCGGAGCAGATTGGGATAATCGTATTTTGACCCGGGCAGATCGACGCCCGTTTCATAGTTCATGTATGCCGCAACGACCGCAGGATAGCCCTGAAGTTCATTCTCCGTCAAAACCTCAAGCACAGCTTCGGGCGCGGCAAAATAATTCAGTGTCGGCTCAAACGGCAGATTGACTTCCGCAAAATGCGGACGCGGATCCGGGGTTGCCGTCGGCATTTCGGCGGAATTCGGCGTGCCGGTCGGCGCAGCCGTCACCGTCCCGGGCTTGCCGCCCGTGCAGCCCGTGATTATGAAAAGCACCGCCAAAACAGCCGAAAGCAGCGCAGTGCCGCGAATACGGTAAATCTTCTTATTTTTGTGTTCCATTGCGGTTTTTTTCCTCCAATGTCCGATGTCGGTTTGCCCGGTTCAACCGAATAACCGGGTAAGGGTATTATACCAGAGGTTTTTGTGTGCAGCAAGAGCGTTTAAACAATGAGCAATCAGCAATTAGCAATTAGCAATGAGAAATGAGGAGTGAGGAATGAGAAATGAGGAGTGAGAAATGAGGAATTAGAAATGGTGAGGTCAGCACATCGGTAAGTGGAGAAGCTCAACACATAGGTAAGTGAAAGGTTCAGCA